>Ga0335075_10011291_pt1 | contig 13505 bp, 12 predicted proteins | sample Lox_Sample_24_FD_206723 | JGI IMG/M metagenome (GOLD analysis project Ga0335075, IMG submission 206723) | Soil microbial communities from Loxahatchee National Wildlife Refuge, Florida, United States - Lox_Sample_2.4 | ecosystem: Environmental > Terrestrial > Soil > Wetlands | place: USA...
ATGAATCTGGCCCGGTCGGCCATCCGCTCCACCAGCTGCTCGCGCGCTGCGGTCCCGCGCTCTGGCAGCCGTTCCCGATTGGCCGTCATGACGGTACCTTTCTGCCGAGGAAAGAGTTAGATATCGTGCTCAGGCGGAAATGCCGAACGCAACGACGCACTAATCGTCTTGCCCGCGAAAAGGCCCACCGGCCAGTGCGGTAGAGACGGCGCCTGCCGGTGTCGACCGTGCCCGCTTCCGTCCTCGCGGTACTTGCCGCTCGCGTAGCATCGTAGGGAGGGTTCCGAGTGCGTTTGATACCGGACGTCTGATCTAGAACACGGTCAGGCTATCAAGATCTCGCCTCCGTGGGAACACGGCCGGCGCGTGCCAAGGAGTGCAGTGCCCAAGATTGTCGACCATGAGCTGCGCAGGCAGGAGCTGCTGGCCGCGACCTGGCGCGTGATCGCCAGGACCGGGATTGTCGGCGTCACCACCCGCGAGATCGCGCGTGAGGCGGGTGTATCCACCGGCGTGCTCGCGCACTACTTCGCCGACAAGGAGGAGCTACTCGCCGCGGCTCTGCGCCTGTCGCACCAGCAGGTCTACGCGCGCGTCAGGGACCGTACGCAGGGCCTGCTCGGCCTGGACGCGCTGCGCGTCGTCATGCTGGAGGCACTGCCGCTGGACGACCAGCGACTGCTCGAGGCCCAGATCGAGGCCAACTTCTGGTCACTGGCACTCGGCAACGACGCACTGCGTGATCTCCAGCATGAGGAGTTTGAGCGGTTCTGGGACGTGCTGCACTACCGCGTCAGCGAAGCGCAGAAGCTCGGCCAGATCTGGCCAGAAGTCGACGCCAGTGACGTCACCCACCAGCTCATGGTCATGGTCGAGGGACTGTCCATCGAGGCGGTGCTCTACCCGTCCAGGGCCACTCCTGAGCGTCAGCTGCGCACTCTGGACAGCTTCCTAGACCGTGTCAGCTCACCGACCATGGATCGCGCCTCTAGGGCGTGATTTTATCTCGCGCGCGTGATATAAAACCGGCATGGCGAGTCGGTGCCCTGCAGCCAGGCGCGAGTGGCGCGCCCGCACGGAGCAGCCTCGCTGTCCGTATCGCACACAGGCCGGCCACCGGCTGCAGGCGCCGAAACGGATTCAGCCCCACGTTGCTTAGCTGACCCCTTGACAGGCCATTTCAGCCTGCCTAGCATAAGCGCAAATTAGTTCACTTTTTTGCTATTAACGCTCATTAACCTGGCCCGCCACGGGCCTGGTCGGCAGGTCACTGCTGCGCGTGGGCACGCGGTGCGCGTCGTCCCTTCGGTGTCGGGACCACCGTCGCGCCGATCGACTGGGAGTCTCGAAACCAGGGAGAGCGCGGTGGGGAAGCTATCCGGGCGCGTAGCCGTGATTACCGGGGCCGGCAGCGGGCAGGGCGCTGCGGCAGCTCGCCTCTTCGTCAGCGAAGGCGCTGCCGTGGTGGTCGCCGATGTCAACGAGCAGACCGGCAAAGAGGTGGTCGAGGAGCTGACTACGGCGGGCGGGGACGCTGCCTTCGCGCACTGCGACGTGTCTGACGCACAGCAGGTCCAGGCAGCCATCGGGCTCGCAACGACCCAGTTCGGACGGCTGGACGTGCTGTACAACAACGCAGGCCTCTGGTTCTCCGCCCAGGGCAACTACCGGCCGGGCATCACCGACGCTCCGTCGCCACTGCTTGAGGAGAACATCTGGGACCGCACGCTCGCCGTCAACCTCAAGGGCACCTACCTCGGCTGCAAGTACGCGATACCGGAGATGCGCAAGGTCGGCGGCGGCTCGATCATCAACGTGTCGAGCATCGCAGCACTGCGGGTCGGGTCGGGTGCGTCAGACGCCTATACCGCTGCCAAGGGCGGCGTAGTAGCCATGACCCGAACCCTGGCCGTAGAACACGCCAAATACCAGATCCGGTGTAACTGCATCTTCCCCGGCGCCATCAAGACGCCGCTGGCAGGCCCCTTCACGCCCGAGTACGAGAAGGCGGTCGAGAGCCACGTGCCGCTCGGCCGATGGGGACAGCCCGAGGATGTTGCGAAGATGGCGCTATTCCTCGCGTGCGATGACTCGAGCTGGATCACCGGGGCGTTCTTCGTCGTCGACGGCGGTTACACCGCAGTATGAACGTCCAGGCCGAACAGCAGTCGCCAGCCGCGCTGGCCGAAGGAACGTTGCGCATCGGCGGGCAGCAGGTCAGGGCCGAGGGCGATCGCACCTACCCCATCGATAACCCGGCTAGCGGCCTGCGTGTTGGGCTGGCCGCAGAGGCCAGTCCTGCCGACGTAGCCGCAGCAGTTGAGGCCGCACGGGACAGCTTCGACCGCGGTATCTGGAGGCGGCGCCCGGCACCCCAGCGGGGCGACATCCTGCGCGCTGCCGCGGAGCTCATCAGCGCCCGGGAGGACGAGCTGGCGCACCTTGAGTCCGTCTGCTCGGGAAAGCCGATCAGCGACTGCCGGGCTGAGGTACAGGCAGCCGCCAGGTACTTCAGGTTCTATGGCGCGGCGGTCAACCACATGACAGGCCAGACCATACCGGTGAACGCCACCGGGCTCGACCTCACGCTGCGCGAGCCGATCGGCGTCTGCGCGCTGATCGTGCCATGGAACGGCCCGATCGCCATCGCGGCCAAGAAGGCCGCACCCGCCCTGGCCGCCGGGAACTCGGTCGTGCTGAAGCCAGCGCCGCCGACGCCGCTTACCGCGCTCGAGCTGGAGAGCATCTGCCGCCAGGCCGGCGTCCCGGCCGGGGTGTTCAACGTGATCACAGGGTCAGGGCGCGAGGTGGGCCAGCAGCTGGTTACACACCCGGATGTGGCGAAGATCAGCTTCACCGGCAGCACTGATACCGGCGCCGACATCCTTGCCCGCGCCGCCACCGGCATCAAGCGGGTAAGCCTGGAACTCGGCGGCAAGTCGCCTAACGTCGTGTTCGCAGACGCGGACATCGCCGAGGTAGCGGCCTCCGCCATCGCTGCCGTATTTGCCAACTCCGGCCAGGACTGCTGCGCCCGCAGCCGAATCATCGTTCAGCGGCCTGTCGCCGACCAGTTCACGCAGCGGCTGGCAGACCTTGCCCGGCAGGTGCGGCAGGGCGATCCGCTCGACCCGGCAACGAGGCTCGGCAGCCTGATCTCGGCGGGCCAGCGCGATCGGGTTCTCGGCTTCATCGAGCGCGCAGTGCGGGACGGGGCGGAGGTGATCTGCGGCGGGACGGTGGCGGAGCTTCCCGGGCTCGAGGCAGGCAACGCGGTCAGGCCGACCGTCGTGGCGGGCGCAGCCGATGACAGCGAGGTCGCCACCGCCGAGGTCTTCGGGCCGGTGGCCACGATCCTGCCGTTCGACGACGAAGGCGAGGCGATAGCGCTAGCCAACGGCACCCGGTATGGGCTGAGCGGATCGCTGTGGACTCGGGATATCGGCCGGGCCATCCGGGTAGCCAGGGAGATCAGGTCAGGGCTGCTCAGCATCAACTCCGACAACAGCTCCTACATTCAGGCGCCGTTCGGCGGCTACCGGCAGAGCGGGCTTGGCAAGGAGCAGGGGCTCGAAGGCCTCTATGACTACACCGAGGTGAAGAACATCTATGTCAGCGACAGGTGACGGCGGAAGGCCAGCCGGGCATGTGTGAAATCCTGGCCGTCCGATGGGCCGAGCCCAGGCCCTTCGCGGCGATCGCCGACAAAGCTCGCGCGATGGAGTACTACGGCTCGGGCAAGTTCGGCTGGGGCGTCGCCTGGCTGGCGGACGGTCAGGTCAGGCGGCACCGCTACGCCGGCCGGATGGAAGACGACGAGGCCGTCGCAACCTCGCTGGAGTCGATAGCTTCCACGACATTCGTTGTGCATTTCCGCAGACCGACGCTGCTGTCCACAATCGAGCTCGCCAATACTCAGCCGTTCCTCACTCAAGACTCCAGCCTGGCGCTCTGCCACAACGGCCTGTTCGCCGAATACGAGGCCTACCGGGACAGCTACGCTGAGCGGCTGGCCGGGGTGGCCGACAGCGAGATCGGCTTCTGCATGCTGCAGGACATTATGGCGTCCGGGCTTCCGGCCAGTGATGCACTGGCGCTGGTCTACGACAAGCTCGGCGGCCAGGCGAACCTGGCCACGCTGCAGAACGATGGGACGCTCACGCTGTTCAGCAACCATGAGCGGAACCGGTTCTGGACCTTCCGCGACGGGGATGCCGACGTGGCAGCGACCGAGCTGCACTCTCCCGATGGCTCGCTGTTCACCCTGATCTTCCCCGAGGCCACAGCACGTGCCGTGGTGAGCGAGAGCGTACAGCTATGAGCCAGCCAGATGGTGAGAGCACGCTCGCAGCCGTCCAACCGCTGCGGCAGCGACTCGGCGAACAAGTAGCCAGCCTCCTGCTGACCGCCATCCGGCTGTATGAGTTCCTGCCGGACGAGCGCCTGCCATCCGAGGCCGAGCTGTGCGCCCAGCTCGGCGTGAATCGCATGGCGGTTCGCGAGGGCCTGCGCTGGCTGGAGGACCACCATTACATCCAGATCAAGCGGGGGCGCCTCGGCGGGGCTTACGTGGTGCAGCCCGCGCTTGATGTCGCGATCGAGCGACTGCGCGGCACCGCGGTGAACTTCCGGCATCTGTTCGAGTATCGAGCGGCGATCGAGCCGCTGGTCGCAGAGCTGGCCGCCGAGCGCATTACCCGTACTGAGCTCAGCCGACTGGACCGGCTGCACGAGATGGAGCTGCAGGAGCCGCCCATCGGCCGCAACCGGTTCCGTTCCGTCGACGTCTCACTCCACCAGATCGTGGCCAGCGCCTGCCGCAATGACTACCTGATCGTTGCCGTGCGTGACATCCGGGTCTGGATGGCGCCCGCGCTCGACCTACTCGACTCCTCCCCTGTTCGCCGCCAGGAGTCGGTGGACAGCCACGGCGAGCTGATCAGCTGCCTGCGGGCGGGCGACGGCGCAGGAGCCCGAGCGATCATGCGTGCGCACATCGGCATCACCGAGCGCGCGGTAGCGGCCGCGCTGACCGAGCAGGGGGTCGTGGCCGCCGACCGATTACCTGGCTGACAGTGCACCACTGATCTGACGCAGAGCCGGACGGAGGGAGCTATGGAGCCTGGCGACGCCGAGCTGTGCAGCGCGCAGGTACTCAAGCGCCTCGAGGCGGAGAACATCCGCAACCTGCGTGTGGTTATCACCGACTTGTACGGCGTCCCCCGCGGCAAGGTGATAACGGCGCAGCGGTTCGAGCGGGCACTCACCCACGGGCACCCGTTCGCGATCCCGTTGTTCGCGTCCAATCTCTGGCAGCGGCACGCGCCCGGCGAGCACGTCTATAGCACCGACATCGGATACCGGAACGGAGTCCTGCACCTCGATCCGAGCACGTACGCACCGCTGCCATGGACACCAGGGACCGCGCACATCCTCACCGATTTGTACGACGAGGCCGGCCAGATCGTGGGGACGCCAAGGGCCGTCCTGCGCAAGGTGCTCGATGATGCCCACGCGCTCGGCCTTGACCCGGTGTTCGGGCATGAGCTGGAGTTTTACGTCTACCGGCCCGATCCTGAGCAGCACGGATACGCGCCGGTGTACGGCCCGCAGGCCTGGTTCTCCGTACACGCCATGGGCATGGCGCAGCAATTCGTCGACGAGCTTGACCGGGCGGCGTCCATCATGGGCCTGCCGGTATACGAGATCTTCAGCGAGCATGGCGCCGGCCAGTTCGAGATCAACCTGGAGCCATGTCAGGGCCTGCTGGCAGCGGACCGGATGGTGGCACTGAAGATCGCGATCAAGGAGGTCGCCCAGTCCCTTGGCCTGCGTGCCACCTTCATGGCCCGCCCGACGAATCTTCCCGTCACCCCGCCCAGCGGTTATCACCTGCATCAGTCGCTGCTCGACGCGAACGGGGCGAACTTGCTCGCCGACCAGGACGCAACGGACGGCCTGTCGGCGACCGCGCGCCACTACATCGCCGGCCAGCTAGCACATGCGCCCGCTATGACGGCGATCGCAAGCCCGACAGTCACTGGCTACAAGCGCTATCAGGTGGGCAACTGGGCGCCCGTGCAGATCGCCTGGGGCGTCGACAACAGAACGGCACTCGTCCGCGCACTGTCCGACGGAGCGGATACCAGACTCGAGAACCGGCTTGGCAGCTCAGACGCGAACCCGTACCTGCTCGCCGCTGTCATGCTGGCTGCCGGCCTGGACGGCGTCCGGCGTCAGCTCGAGCCACCGGAGCCGGCGAGCGACAACCTCTTCGAGAGCATCCGCTTCCCACGTCTGCCCGCCAGCCCTCCCGAGGGCCTGGATGCGCTGCTGGCCGACGGCGAGCTCAATCAGGCGCTCGGGCCAGTGTTCGTGAACACGTTCACGGACGTGCTCCGCTTCGACTGGCACCGCTACCTCAGCCACGTCAGTGACTGGGAGATCAACGAGTACCGGGAAATGCTGTAGGAGCGACCGTGCAGGCAGGTTCAGCGACCACGACGGGCTCTGCGGCGCAGCGCCTCGAACAGGCACGCGAGGTCCGCGGCCCGCTCCGGCTGGCGCGCGCCGAGGTCTTCATGCTGTCCTTGCCGATGGTCCGCAGGCTGCGGTCTGCCTACGGGCGCTCAAGCGGTCCCAAGCGAGTGATCGTGGTCCGGCTCGAGGACCAGGACGGTGCCGTGGGCTGGGGCGAGTCACCTGTCGCCGAGCGCCCGGTCTATTGCACCGACACCGCGGAGAGCACCTGGTTCGCACTGACGGACGTGTTGCTGCCCGGCATCCTGCACAACCAGTTCAGCGGGCCAGCCGAAGTGGCGGACTGCTGGGCGGACGTCCTCGGGCAGAACTACGCCAAGAACGCGCTGGAGTCCGCCGTCTGGGCGATCGCCTCCGCCAAGCTCGGCATCCCGCTGTCGCGCCTGTGGGGAGGCGTCCGTGACGCTGTCCCGGTCGGCGAGTCGTTCCCGATCTGCGACGGCATTGAGGAGCTGATCACCCTCGTCGATGCCAGAGTGAGAGAAGGCTTCGCCCGCATCAAGCTCAAGGTCGCGCCCGGCTGGGACGTAGGCCCGGCCGCGGCCATGCGGGAAAGGTTCCCCGGCATGCCGCTGTCGGTCGACGCCAACTGCGGCTACACGCCCGGCAGCGGGCCGTGGGCCGAGCTTGATGACCTTGGCCTTGTCATGATCGAGCAGCCATACGCCGCCGATGCCCTGATCGAGCTGTCGGAGCTCCAGCAGGGACTGCGTACTCCGCTGTGCCTAGACGAAAGCGCATCGAGCCGCAATACCACCAGGACCGCGCTGCGCCTCGGTTCCGGGCGCATCGTCAACATCAAGCCGCCCCGGCTCGGCGGGCTGCTTGCGAGCATCGCGGTCCACGACCTTTGTGCGGCACAGCAGGTACCGGTGTGGTGCGGCGGCACGCTCGAGACCGGCATAGGACGTGGATTCAACCTGGCCCTGGCCGCACTGCCCGGGTTCACGCTGCACAACGACATGTCCCCGGCGCGCATCTTCTACGAGCAGGACCTCGTCGAGCCGACATTTGACATCGACCAGAGCGGCCGCATTGCCGTGCCCAGCCGCCCGGGCAACGGATTCCCGGTGGCAGCGGACCGAGTGGCAGCCGCGGCGGTTCGGAGGTGGACGAGCGACATAGACATGTGAGCCGCAGGACCTGCGGACGCACGGCACCTTGAGCGCAGAGCAACCAATGGCGTTGGGAGGAATTCACACGCCGGAGTAACGGAGCAGGGAAGGAAGGCCATGGCTGACACCGAGCAGGATGTCGCTCACGCCGATGAGCGGCTACTAACTTCGTTTGGCTACAAGCAAGAGCTGCGGCGGACGCTGAAGCTCTTCTCGATATTCGCCGTGTCGTTCTCCGTGATCTCGGTGACGACCGGCATCTTCACGAACTTCCAGTTCGCCGTATCGGAGTTCGGGGCGGCCTCTATCTGGCTCTGGCCGGTCGCGGCGATCGGCGCCATGATCCTCGCCTTCGTCCTCGCCGAACTTGCCTCCCGGATCCCGCTGGCCGGTTATTCCTACCAGTGGGGCGGCAGGCTGGTCGGGCCTGGCTTCGGCTGGTTCGTCGGCTTCAACCTGCTGTGCTGCTTCGCCCTGGCCAGCGGAGGCGAGACCCTCCTGCTGCTGTCACCGACGATCGGGACGGTGCTCGGCCTCAACGTCAGCAACCTGACACTGATGATCTGGGTGTCGGTGATAGTGCTGCTGCTAGCAGGGCTGATCAATGTGGTCGGGGTCCGGCTCACGGCGAGGATCAACAACTATTCCGTATCGACTGAGATCCTGGGCACGCTCGTTCTCGGCATCTTGCTGCTCGTGGCGTTCCTGGTGAAGAGCCCGTCGCCGCACGGCGGCGGCTTCCTGTTCAGCCACGGACCGCTGCACGGCCAGGCGCCGTGGTATGCCGCCTCGCTCGCCTTGCTCATGGGCGCCTTCACAATCGGCGGCTTCGAGGCCTGCGCCGACCTTGGTGAAGAGGCAGTCGGCGCCCAGCGCACGGTTTCCAGGGCCATTATCAGCGCAGTCGCGATCTCCGGCGTCGTCGGCATGATCACGCTGATCTGCTTCGCGATCAGCATTCCGAATCTGTCTGCGGTAGCGTCGAGCCCCACGCCCATCGCTTACCTCGCCAAGTACTGGTTCGGGTCGGTGTTCTCCCGGATCTTCCTGGTCACCGTCGTGTACTCGGTGTTCTCGCTCATGGTGGTGCAGATCGCCGCGATCGGACGGCTGATCTTCTCGCTGTCCCGCGACAACATATTCCCCGGCTCGAAATTCTTCTCCCGGGTGGACGACAAGACCAAAACGCCAGTCGCCGCGCTCGCACTCACCACGGTCCTCTACATCCTCGTGATGGTCTTTGCGGCTGCGGACGGCAGCGCCTACGCGATCCTGATCGGGGCGACGCCGATCTTCGCCAGCCTCGTCTACCTGGCGATCGTCGGCGCCTACGCGGTGCGCAGGAGCACCATCCCGAAGTCCAGAGCGTTTGACCTCGGCCGCTGGGCGATGCCGCTGATCGTGCTGTCCATCGTCTGGGAGGTTGCGCTCATCTTCGACTTCACCCTGCCGGCGATCTTCCACAAGGCCGCCATTCTGGCGGTATGCGGTCAGGTCGTTGCCGCCGCCTGGTACTACTTCGGGCTCCGGTCGCGGCTGCGCGCTGGCACAGCCGGGAAGGCCCTGGCGCAGGGCCGGCTGGCCGGCCGGGAGGATCTGGCCGCCGAGCCAGCCGTCCGCTCGCTGGGCCACGTCGACCCGCCGCCAGCCGGAGCAGCCGAGTGACAGCCGTCACCTCGCCCGAGGAGACGATGAGCCGGCTGCGGCGCGAGGAATTCCCGGTCACGGACCAGAAGGTGTGGTTCGATACGGCCACCTACGGACCGCTGCCCGTCTCCAACGTGCGCGCGCAGACCGCGCTACTCGAGGGCATGATGCTCGGGGTCGACGCGCCCGGGCTCGGTCACTGGTGGGATGGCGCGGCCGAGGTACGCGGCAAGGTCGGCCAGTTCATCGGTTGCCAGCCGGACGATGTCGCGCTGCTGCGCAGCACCGGAGAGGGGATCAGCCTGGTCTCGCTCGGTCTGGACTGGCGGCCAGGCGACGAGGTTGTGCTGTATGACCAGGAATTCCCGAGCGACGTCTACCCATTCCTGGCGCTGGCGAAGAAGGGGGTCAACATCTCCTTCGTGGCCGACCGGGGCCGCCACCGCTTCGATGTCGACGATGTCGCCGACGCCATGTCGCACCGAACCCGCGCTGTCTGCATCAGCCTGGTGAACTGCTATCACGGGTTCCGGGCGCCCGTGGAGCAGATCGCCGGGCTGTGCCGGGAGCGCGGATGCTGGCTGCTGGCTGATGTGGTGCAGGGAGTCGGCGTGCTGCCCGTCAGCGTGGCATCGCTCGGGGCTGACCTGGTCACCGCGCACGGCTACAAGAGCCTGTGCTCGGGCTATGGGATCAGCTTCTGCTACGTCTCGCCAGAACTGCGGGACAGGCTGGAGGTCTCCGCGCCGGGCTGGAAGAACATCGAGGACGCACCGTTCATCAGCAAGCAACTCGATTACAACCTCAGGTACGCCGACGGTGCCAGGCGCTTCGAGCCGACTGTGCAGAACCTCGCTGGCATGTACGGACTCGGTGCCAGCATCGACCTGTTCACAGCCGCGGGATCGGAGCGCATCGCTGACTGGGTGCTCGACCTCACCGCGGCGCTGACCGAGGCGCTCGCCGAGAAGGGATATCCGGTAGTCAGCTCCACCCGGCCGGGCGAGCGGTCCAGCATCATCTCGGCTGAGGTGCCGGACGGCAATGCCGCGGCGGTCCAGGCGGCGCTAGCCGCGCAGCGGATCAGGTGCGCGGTGCGCGACGGCAGGCTCCGGTTCTCCTGTCACCTGTTCAACAACCGCGACGACATCGAGCGCCTGATCGCGGCGCTTCCGCCACCGTAGTGGGACGCCGCGCCGCCGGGCCCCGGCTCGAATCGGGGCCCGGCGGGGCCACCTCAGGCGACGGCTGCCGGATGCTCCTGCGCCCACCGGTGTGCATCCGGCGAGGCGACCCAGCGGATGGCGTTGGCGACCAGCCTGCGATAGCTGGCATTGCCGTATGCGCTGGGTCCGTGCCCAGGTTGCAGGTAGACGACCGGGCTCCGGCCAGCGGTCTTCACCCATCCGAGCAGCGGGCTGGCCGGCGGATGAGTCCACCCCGACCTGTCGTTGTAGCGCTTCTTGATCGCCAGCGCAGCGGAGTAGAAATGATCGGATGTCATCGGCGCATCGGTTTGCAGCAGCGGCTGCAGGCTGTCCTCAAGCACCGGCACCATGTACAGCTCATCGGTCAGCTCGAATCCGTCGTGGACGCCTGCGCACACCGGGTGGTCTGGATCGAGGACGCTGACGTGATGGGTGACGTCGAAGTGGTAACCGGAGTCCGGCCACATCGTCCCGTGCAGCTCGGCCGGGGTGTAGTGAAACCGCCCGCCGATGATGTCCGCGTAGGCCGGCCAGCTTGGCCATGCCGACATCGCGTGGTGCAGGAACACGAAGCCCTGGCCGGCCTCGAGCATCCCGGTAAACCGCCGCTGGAAGTCCTCCGGCGGGTCGACGAAGATCGTCTCGCCGTCGACGAAGCGCAGACCCGGCATGTCGTACATGACGATGGCATCCCACCGGCCGACCTGCTCGGGGCCAAAGCAAGCCATCGCGTCCGGCTGCTCGACGCCCTCCCAGTCGATGCCCGTGTCGGCGTCGAATATCGCAAAAAACGGCTTGGCCTCGAAAGAGTGTCCGGCGGTCACGACCAGGACCTTGGGCCGTTGGGCCGCCGCTTTCTGTGATTCTGGCATGAGACCCTCCTGGAGATTTCCGATAAAGACATTCTGACGTCTAGAAGGGAGGCGCGGCAAGACGTAAGTAGTTGGCCAGCTCGAATATTCGCCGCGCATTTCTTGATAGGAGAAAAGAATTGGCGAGCGGTATTGGCGTGCATGCGGACAGTGAAACGGGCGGCAGCAGTCAGCTGCCGCGATATGACAACCTGCCGCCCGCACCGAATGGCGGGCGCAGTGGCTGGGGCCTGTTCGGCCCGGATGACTGCGTGGGCCTTCTCAACATGCAGACCGCCGACAGCGTGCGTGCCGCCGTCGGCTTGGTACGCAAGGGCGCCGTCTTTCCCCTCGATGCGGCCCTCGACGCAGTCGATCCGCCGGTCGACATCGACCGCGGAGCGCCGCGACACCACTTGATCCACAAGCCGGGTCCCGGCCTGGAGGACCTCGACGACGTTTATGACAACTACTATCCGCAGGTCGCCAGCCAGTGGGACTCGCTGGCGCACGTCGCCTACTCGCCTGGGGTCTTTTACAACGGGGCCGGCGATGCGGACGTGCTGAGCGGGACCCGTAACACGATGGATCACTGGGCCCGCCGGGGAATCGTCGGCCGGGCCGTGCTGCTTGACCTGGAGCGAACGCTCGCTGCCGAGGACAAGGCCTATGCGCCCGACAGCAGCGCGGCGTTCAGCGTCGCCGACCTGGAACTGGCCCGGCAGCAGGCTGGCGTGAGCTACTCCCCCGGCTGCATCGTGCTGGTGCGGACGGGCTTTCTCGGCTGGTATTGCGACCAGCCACGGCGCACGCGGGCGCGACTGGTCCGCGACCTGCGGGCACCGGGCGTGGAGCACACCGAAGAAATGGCGAGATACCTCTGGAACACCGGGGCCATGGCCATCGCATCGGACACGTTCGCGGTCGAGGTATGGCCGCCTGATTTCAGCGGGCAGGCCGCGCCCTTTGGCTTCCTGCACCGGGTTCTGATCGGGCAGTTCGGCATGGCCCTTGGCGAGCTATGGCGGCTCGATGACATCGCAGCGGATTGTGCCGAGGATGGCGTTTATGAATTCCTGCTGACGAGCGCTCCGCTGAACGCGAAAGGCGCGATCGGCTCGGGCGCTAATGCGCTGGCCATAAAGTAGGGGGCGTTGTCACGTGACCACAATAGGAGCCCTGCAAGACGAGATCGCCGCAGCCAAGAAGTCGCTCGTGAAGTTCGGCCGCAGAATGGCTCGGGACCGGCTCGTCGTAGGCAGTGCGGGTAATATCAGTGCGCGTTTTGGCGAAACCGTACTGATGACCCCGACCGGGGTTAGCTACGAGGACGTCACCGTGGCCAGCATCAGCGTCCTGGATGCCGACGGCAGGCAGCTGGAAGGCACCGGCAGGCGGTCCTCCGAATGGCCGATGCACCGTCAGGTGTACGAGCTGACCGGTGCGGGCGCGATCGTGCACACCCACTCGCCGTTCGCCACGACCGTCTCGACGGTATGCGACGAGATCCCGGCCGTGCACTACTCGGTGCTGCGTCTCGGCGGCCCGAACGTGCGGGTCGCTCCGTACACCACGTTCGGTTCTGACGGCTTGGCCCAGCTAGCAGCCGAGGCCCTCGCCGACCGCACCGGCGCGCTACTGCAGAACCATGGCGCCGTCGTTTACGGTTCTACGCTGGCCGAAGCGTACGACCGCGCGCTGTTGCTGGAGTGGCTCGCCGAGGTCTACTGGCGTGGGCTGCAGGTCGGCTCGCCGCGCATACTCGACGCTGCGGAACTAGCCGAGGTGCGTGAGGCCAGCCGTCGGCACCGTTACCAGGGCGGGAACGCCTGATGGACAGCCCTCCCTTGGTCGTCAGTCTCGGCGTCCATATTGTCGATGTGCTTGGCCGCTCTGTGACGCACATTCCTCCGGGCCAGGGCCGCCAGCTGCTCGACGAGATACGGATCACCGCTGCGGGCACAGCCGCCGGCACGAGCGTTGACCTGGCCAAGCTCGGCGCGCGGGTGGTCGCGATAGGCGCAGTCGGCGACGACCTGCTCGCCGACTTCCTCACCTTCGTGCTGACCAGGCACGGCGTCACGACGGACCTGCTTGCGCGTAAGCCCGGCGTTCAGACTTCGGCAACGATGCTGCCGATTCGT
>Ga0335075_10011292_pt1 | contig 13504 bp, 10 predicted proteins | sample Lox_Sample_24_FD_206723 | JGI IMG/M metagenome (GOLD analysis project Ga0335075, IMG submission 206723) | Soil microbial communities from Loxahatchee National Wildlife Refuge, Florida, United States - Lox_Sample_2.4 | ecosystem: Environmental > Terrestrial > Soil > Wetlands | place: USA...
GGGAGTGCGTGTGCACCACCGAGCCCGCGTCCGGGCGGGCGGCCATGATCTCGGTGTGGATCGGGTACTCGATATGCCGCGGCCCGGCGCCCGCGAGGATGTCGCCGGCAGGCGAGACAAGCACGATCCGGCTGGCGTCGATCTCCTCGAAGCCCCAGCCGGAGGCTTTCATCCAGACGCCGCGGCCCTCGGGGTCGCGCACGCTCGGGTGTCCCCACACCATGTCCGCCTGGCCGGCGGCGGCCAGCGCCCGGCACCCGTCGACGGCCAGCGTGATCGCGGAGCCGTCGTCGGCGGGAACGTACCGTGCCGTCTCTTCGCTCATGGGTCACTTATACCGCTCCCGCCATCACGATCTCCGGCGCCTGGTACAGCCGGAGCGGGGGGCGAAGGTCTCCGCGCGGTCGGGTCAGGCCAGGTCTTCAACCAGGTCACGGGCGCGGCGCCAGCGGCGAGGGCCGATCCGCCGTGCGAGCAGCCACAGCAGCGGGGCAAGCGCCAGCGTGAACAGCCCGCCGGTGATCAGGTTCGCCGTCGGCGCGCCGTGCCAGACCGAGCCGGTGATCTGCTGCCTGGCCGCCGCGACCACGGGGTTGGACGGCAGGTAGACGATCGTTTCCGGATCCTTGGTGCCCGCCGGGTCGGAGGCGTTCAGCGGCAGTGGCCGGCCGCCGATCGCGGGATCGGTGGTCTGCCAGCCGAGGTAGGACAGCGTCGGCACGCCGGTCACCGTGCTGCCGCCGTTGGAACCGGTCGAGGTCTGCTGCTGGTCGATGAGCAGCCCCTGGGTCGTCGCGCCTTTCGCGCGCAGTTCCGCGACCAGCGCCGAGTCCCGGGCTCCGTGCACCAGGGAGGCGATGCCGACGCCGGGTCCCCAGCCGACCAGGGCGAGCATCAGTGCCAGCAGGCCCAGGTTCGCCGCGGTGCGCCAGGCGCCCGACCGTTCGCGGCGGCGGGCGAAGAAACGGCCGGCCGGCGCCGGCGTCCGCGCCACCCAGGAGATCACCGCCCAGCGCGCCGCGTCTGCCAGCACGTGCGAGACCGCCGCGCCGAGCCAGATGCCGCCAGCGGCGCCGAGAACCGCGCCGGCAATGCCGGTCAGCGTGCGCACCGCGCCGGTCCACTCCGGGAGGGCCACCCCGGGAAGCACGCCCACGAAGACCCCGAGCGAGATCGTGAGCAGGAACAGCACCCCTTGCGCCAGCACGCGCAGCGTCGTCCACCGGGGACGCGTACGCAGCTTGCGATAGCCGGGTGCCTTACCGAAGCGCGGTATGTGCGTGGTGCCGCGCGGCGCCTGGCGGCCACGGGTGCGGCCGCCGGACCGGGGCTTGAGCGTCGTCACCAGGTGAGTCGGTGTGCGCACCTTGGCCGCACGGCAGACCGCGTTGATCTCGCCGTAGGTTTCCCAGCGGCCGCTCGCGCGCAGCAGGATCCGCCGGTCATTGTCGAGCACAAGCAGTGCGGGACCGTGCCTGAGGCCGCCGGTGCGGAACGAGCTGACAGTATGCACCTCGCCCACCGATTTCGCCGGCACGACGATCCGCTGCCCGCCGAATCCGTACGCCACCAGGTTTCCGTCCTCGGCGTCCAGCCGGACCCGGATCCTGCCCATCAGGTCCATCGGGCATTTCAACGGGAACGCCTGCGGCCGCTGCGGGTCCCGGACGAGTTCGTCCTGGTTCTTCCGCCACTCCCTGGTTCCCCAGTGCGCCACGGGACTATTCATCACGCCTCCCGGACACAGTGGGCCGGCTGCTACACATATTCAATCACGAATGCGCAATGAGTGGCGGAATTAGAGTCAGCGGAAACCGTTCCTCGGCACGGTAAAGAGCGGGCGCCGCAAAGCCGCGGCGCCTGGTCGCCATGACTTAAGCGGTGCCGTGCCTGCGTAAAGGCAGAAAATCAAAATCACGGATCCAGGAACGGTTCGTGGCTCCGCCGGTCCCGTGCATTCCTCTTCGAGGGCCGCTAGCCGGCCCGCAAGCCGCGGCGGCGGCATCGCCGGAACCGACGGCGGCCTTTCCGCGTCCAATAGCTGAACCACCGAAAACCGGCTGGCGGGAGGACGGGATGCGACGGCAAGCGGCGCTGCACGGTAGCGCGGTGCTTGGCATCGCGGCCCTGGTGCTGGCAGGATGCGGCACGGCAAGCACGGCTCAGGGGCGGTCGACCACCGCCGGGGCGGAGGGCGCGGCAGTGGTCGCCGGGACAGGGCCTGGCTCGGCGACCTTCAGTCAATTCGACGAGGCCGGCGGATGGGCCGTCACCGGCACATTCAAGATGGAAGGCGGCCCGGTAAAGCCAGGCGCGAGCAGCGTGCCGGCGAGGCCGCTGCCGGGCGTCGTCATGTTCCGCGACAAGCGCGGCCGGACGACCGACATCACGGCCGGCCCGGCCGGCCTGTTCGCCGGCTACCTCCCGGCGGGGACCTACACCGTCACCGCGCGGACCGAGCAGATCAGGCAGCAGAACCCGGATGGCAGCGTCAGCGACCCGCCGTGCGCGGGGCCGGTGACGGTGGTGGTGCAACCCGAGCGGACCACCACGGTGGCGCTGGTCTGCTTCGTTCCCTGACTAGCACGCCGGCGCAGGCCGACGCGGTAGTGGCGCGGCTCCGCCTAGCCGGCCTGGATGACCTGGGTGACCTGGGTGACCTGGAGAGCGAAGAACTGGAACCCTGGTTCGGCCAGTTCGTAGCCGAGGGCCTCGTTCACCGCGATCATGTACGAGTTGGGCTCGGAATTGGTGGTCTCGATGCGCTCGAGCTGCGGCTCGGCTGTCACCAGCCAGTCGAGCATGGCCGCCTTCGCGAGCAGGCCGAGACGGTGGCCGCGGTGCGGCCGGGTGACCGCGGTAAGCCCTTGGTATCCCCAGGCGGGGTACGCCGGGTCGATGTTCACATGGGTCAGTGCCGCCATCTCCCCGGTAGCGTCGTGTACCGCCGCGACCGAGTACCCGCGGTTCGCCCCGAACCGCACCCGGATGTCGGCGCGGTCCCTAACCCGGTCGGCATCCCAGATGTCGTCCTCGAACCAGTCCTCGCGGGGCGCGTCGTTCATCGCGTTGTGCACTCCGGCGACCCGCTCGCGCTCCTCCGCTGGTGTCGCGCCGGTCCACGAGATCAGCGAGTACCCGGCGGCATGCCCGGCGGCGTTCGCGCGCAGTTCGGCGAACCGCCCGGCTTCCGCCTTGCGCAGGTCGATGATGCGCCGCGCATCCGCGATCCCGGGCTCCGCCCCGAGCGACCGGGCGAACGCTTCGCCAGCCGACCCGAGCAACACGGCAGCGTCAAGCGCGCTCCGGCCACGAGCCTTGGCCCGTTGCGCCGCGTGCCTGATAAGCGCGCGGCCAAGGCCCCGCCGGCGGTACGCGGGGTGGACGGTCACCACTACGAACACCCGGTCCCGGTTCTCCAGATCGGGCGCCTGGACATAACAGGTCCCCGCTACGGGCCCGCCAGGCCCGTCAAGCCCTGGCGAATCTGCCGGTACATACCAGGTCTCGCTCGGGTCCCCGGGCCACTCGTGGCTCACGTAGGCGTTGAACATGGCGAGCGACATCGGTGGCTCTTGCTGCGGGTCGTCCGCCGCATTCGCCGCGACCAGCACCGCATGACACGCCCGCACGACATCAGTGTCCGCCGGGTCCAAGCGCTCAATCCGCATGCCCCCACTAGACACCGGCGGCCACTTAAACGCGACTCATTTTCCGCTCACTGCGAGTGTCACCGCGCGTTATCTCCCCGGCCACCGGCCGTCTCATCGGATCCTGCGGTAGGTGAGGGCGAAGTCATGCTCCCATTCCGCACCGTCGATGGACTTCTCCCAGGCGCCCCTGATTGTGTTGGCGTCCTCGCTGAACGTCCCGGAGAAACGCTGGCGGAAGTCCAGGGGCGTGAAGTCCGGCGATTCTCTGGAGAGCGTCCATTTCCCGTCGGCGAAGCTCATCGCGTAGAGGCGCGCCACGCCGCGGGAGTCGTAGTAATGCTGCGTGCAGGCGCCGGTCTCCAGGTCGACGCTGACGATCATCAGCCCATCGGGCGGCCCGGCGACCGGGATCTCGCTGCGCTGCAGCAGGAACTGGCCGTCCAGGATCCATTCGAACCGGCTGCGCGCGACCGCGCTGCCGCCCTCCTCTCCGGACGCTGGCGGCTGGTCGCCGGGGAACTTGGCCTCCACAACCCACTCGCCGACAAAGACGTCCAGACGCCGCAGTGCGTCCGCCCTGTTCCCGGTCACAGCGATCACTCCCGTCTCACGTAGCTGGCTTCGATTCCCGTGATACCGACCGTAACGGCCGGACGGTTTCATCGCCTCGGCATCGTGGCCGGGCGGAGCGACCCTGCCCTCCTGAGTATGCGGTGGTCACGGGATGATCTTGATCGAACAGAATGTCGGTGTCTCTGGTTATTTTGACCCCATTGCCGCCCGCATATCGCAGGTAATGACGTGTGCTGGCAATGTGATCACCAGGCCAGCCGGTCCTCGGCGCCCGAACCGGCACCAGCCGGGGCGCCAGCGGGCGAGGACGCGGATCAGGGACCGGGCGAGCGGGCGAGCGGCGCGGAACCTGATATATCCGGCGTACGCTCGTCTGCATGGGCACGGTGCACCAGCTCAGCCGACAGGACGCCCGGCGGGTCGCCGTGCGCGCGCAGATGCTCACCGGCCGGCGGCCGCCGGACCTCCTCACCGTGGTGCGGCGGCTGACGGCGCTTCAGCTCGACCCGGTCAGCGCCGTCGCGCCGAGCGCTGATCTCGTCGCCTGGTCCCGGCTCGGCGCCGCCTATGACCCCGACCACCTGAAAACGGCAATCGCCGAGCACAGGGTGATCGAGCTGCGGGCCTTCCTGCGCCCAGCCGAGGACTTCGCCCTCTACCGGGCGGACATGGCCGCGTGGCCGGGCACGGGCGAGCTGCGGGACTGGCAGGTGTTCTTCCGCGAGTGGGTCACCGCCAACGACGAGTGCCGGCGCGACATCCTCGACCGGCTCGCCGCCAGCGGCCCGCTCCAGTCCAGGGAGCTGCCCGACACATGCGTAAAGCCGTGGCAGTCCACCGGCTGGACCAACAACAAGAACGTCACCAGGCTCCTTGAGTTCATGGTGTCGCGCGGCGAGGTGGCGGTCGCCGGCCGCAAGGGAAGAGAGCGCCTGTGGGATCTCGCCTTGCGGGTGTACCCAGATCACCCGGTCGTCCCGTCGGCCGAAGCCGAGGGGGAGCGGAACCGGCGCAGGCTTCATGCCCTCGGCATCGCCCGTTCCGCCGGCCCCGAGATGCCCAACGAGCCCGCCGTCGTCGGCCAGGCCGGCGAGCCGGCCGAGATCGAGGGTGTCCGCGGCGAGTGGCGGGTCGACCCGTCGTACCTGGACGATGACCTCGGCGGCCCGTTCGATGGCCGTGCGGCGCTGCTGTCCCCGTTCGACCGCCTGGTCCACGACCGCGTCCGCGCGGCCGACATTTTCGAGTTCGACTACCAGCTCGAGATGTACAAGCCCGTCGCGCAGCGGCGCTGGGGCTACTACGCCCTGCCGATCCTGTACGGAGACCGGCTCGCCGGCAAGCTAGACGCCACCGCCGACCGCAAGGCCGGGATCCTCACGGTCAACGCCATCCACCAGGACGTCCCGTTCACCGCCGACATGTCCGAGGCCGTCAACGCCGAGATCAACAGCCTCGCGGGCTGGCTGCAACTTGACCCGTCAGGGATCTAGCCGCGCCGGCCGCTGTTCACCGGAGACGCCGCCGCACGCAGCCCGGACGGCACGGTTATCTGCGGGGTATTCAGCGTCAACCGGGCCCAGGCATCCGCCTCGCTTCACCGGCTGGCCGGTCTCGGCGCCATGGTCGCGTGCTTGGGCCACGGCGAGCCGCTCACCCGCGCCGCCGCCGCCGAACTCCGCGCCGCCGCCGGGCACGCCGCCTGACACCGGCGACATGCCCGCGACGCGCCCCTGGAACGGCGCACCCGCAGAACCAGGCCGCGCCCTAAGTCAGCCCTGGGTCAGGAGGTGACAGGCGATGGCGGCGGCTGCCACCACGTTGAGTGAGTCCACTCCGGCCGCCCGTGCGGCCGGGTCCATGGGGATACGCACCGCTTCGTCGGCCTCGTGCAGCCATCGGCCGGACAGCCCGTCCCCCTCGGTGCCGAGCAGCAGCGCGACCCGCTCAGCCGCGCGCAGGGCACCGCCGATCGGGACGGCGCACTCGTCCGGGGTCAGCGCGAGAAGGCGGAAACCGCCGGCCTTCAGGTCCGCGAGGCCTTCGTACCAGCCGGTCATGCGGGCGTACGGGATGGCGAACACCGCGCCCATCGAGACCTTGACGGCCCGCCGGTACAGCGGGTCGGCGCACCTCGGGGACAGGACGACGGCATCCACGCCGAGCGCGGCGGCGCACCGGAAGATCGCGCCTACGTTGCCGTGATCCACGAGATCCTCGAGGACGACGATGCGCCGCGCGTGGCTGATCACGACGGGGACCTCGGGCAGCGGCCGGCGGCCAACGGACGCGAGCGCTCCGCGGTGTACCCGGAATCCGGTGAGGCGCTCGGCCACCTCGTCCGGGACCACGTACACCGGCGTGCCGTCGGGCGTTACCCGCCCGCCCCCCGCCGCCTCGCCGAGAGCGGGCAGGTCGCCTAGCCGGCTTCGGCCGAGGAGGACGGAGCGCACCGGGTAGCCCGCGGCGATGGCACGGGTGATGACCTTGGTGCCTTCCGCGATGAACAGGCCGTGCTCGGACTCGAGATGTGTCCGCAGGCCGACGTCGGTCAGCCGGGTGTAGTCCGCCAGCCTCGGGTCGTCGGCGCTGCCGACCTCAACGGTACGCAGCATCCCACTAGTCTCGCCGATCGCGGGAGGCGGCGGCGGATCGGAGGAACACCGAAACGTTCCTCGGTTACTCTCTTCTGCCGCGCGCCGGGTCGCCGTGCCGGGTGACCGTCAGCCGCCCCGCCCGTCACACTGGTGCAGCGTCGACCCGGATGGCATCACAATTCCTCAAGGACCTGGATGACCGGTGTCGTCGGAGTCGGTGACTTGGACGCTGTCGGCGGTGACGACGACACCGCCGCTGGATTGACCGTCATGGTGTATGCCCCGGAGGCCGTCTGCGACGAGGTGTCGGTGACGGTGACCGTGACCGTAAAGGAGCCAGACGCGGTGGGCGTGCCGCTGATTGTCCCGGTCAGCGAGTTGATCGCCAGCCCGCCGGGAAGCCCGGTAGCGCTGTACGTAAACGTGCCGGCGCCGCCGGTCGCGGTGACAGTGGCGGTGTAGGCGGTGCCGACCGTGCCGGTTCCCAGTGTCCCGCCGGCGAGGGACAGGGCCGGCGCGCTGACGGTAATCGTGATGCTCGCCGTCGTCGTCTTCGCGGGCGACTCGGTGTCGCTGACGCTCAGGCCGACCGTAAAGGTCCCGGCCGCCGTGGGAGTGCCGCTGATGGTCAGCGTCGCACCGCTGGCGCTTGACGTCATCCCGGTGGGAAGCCCGGTCGGGGTCGCCCAGGTGTAGGTGCCGTTGCCTCCGGTCACGGTGGCCGTGCCGGAGTACGCCGTGTTGAGTGTCGCGGTCGCGGCGGCGCTCGAGGTGACCGCTAGCGCCGCGTCGCTGACGGTCACCGGGACGCTTGCCGTCCCCGATCCCTCGGGTGACGCGCTGTCGTGGACCGACAGGCCGATCGTGAAGGTTCCCGTCGCGGTCGGCGTGCCGGTGATGGTGATCGTCGCTCCGCTCGCGGTCGACGTCAGTCCGGCGGGGAGCCCGGTCGGGGTAGCCCAGGTGTAGGTGCCGCTCCCCCCGCTCACGGTGGCGGTGGCCGAGTACGCCACGCCGATCGTGGCGGTCGCCGCGCCGTTCGTGGTGATCGCCAGCGTCTTGCCGCAGACCACCGAGAACGAGGCTACGTTCGACGACACGGCATTCGGGCTGGTCACGACGATCGAGCCCGATCCGCTCACATCGTCGCTGCCTGGTTTATAGCTCGTGGTGACGGTCGACGCGCTGCCGGCCTGACTGAAGTTCAGCGTCTGAACAGGGCCGTCCCCGCTGGGCAGCTTCCAGTAGTAGCTGACGGTGCCGGGCACGGTGTCGGTGATGGTCCCGCTGAAGGTGAAGGTGGGCGCGGCGGCCGTGCAGGACGTGACGGTCTGGCTCGCCGGGCTGACCGCGGCCACCACGGACACCTTCGCAACCGGAGCCGTGCACGTCAGCGTGTACGTCGCCGGGCTCGATGCCACGTTGACCGGGCTGGTCACAACCAGGACCGCTTCGCCGCTTGAGGAGTCTCCCGGCGGGGTTATCGTCAGCGGTTCTGCTGCCATCGTGCTCGCCCCGGTGAAGGTGAGGGTCGCCGGCGGCGAGTCGTACCCGGAGGACAGCGCCCAGTAATAGGTGACCTTCTCTGCCTTGGGGGCGGTGACCGAACCGATCGCGGTGAGCGTCGGCGGCGTCGTCCCGCAGGTCACGTTGCTGGTCGCGGGCAGCAGGACGGTCGCCGTCGCGGAGATCCCGGCCACGCTGTTCCCGCACAAGAGCTTGTAGGTGGCCTTGTTCGAGGTCTTTCCCGCGGGGCTGACCAGCTTGATCTCGGCCCAGCCGTCGCCGGCCGTCTTGGTCTTGACGCGGTCGCCGGCGATGTGCAGGTTTCCCGCGGTGGTGAAGCTCACCGTCTGCACCGGCCCCGGCTGGCCTGACGAGTACAGCCACTGGTAGGACACGGAGCCCGGTGCCGTCGCGGTGATCGTGCCGCTGTAGGTGAACGTGGAGTCCGTGCTGCACTGCGAGGAGCTGACCGGCGGCGTCACGGCGGCCTGGGCGGTGAACGTCGGCGTGACCGCGGCGACCTGCGACGAACTGTTCAGGTTCGCCCGGTCCCGCGCGGAGATCATGACCGCGGTGGCCACGGTCCCCATCGCGAGGACGGCGATCACCGCGATCGCCGCGACGCTGAGCGCCCGGCGCCTGCCGTTGCCAAGCCAGGTTACGGCCGTCGAGGTTCCCGAGGAGCCCACCGTGCCGCCGCGCAGCAGCAGCAGCGGCAGCAGGGCCGCGGCGCGTTCCGCGAGCTGACTGCGGCCGCGCTCCTCCCAGTCCGCCCCGTAGGCGTCGGCTGCCACCGCTTCGAGTTCGGCGACGAACGCGATCGCGGTCTGCGGCCGGTCCACCGGATTCTTGGCCATGCCGCGCGCGATGAGGGCATGCAGCGGCGCCGCGATCCGGTCCAGCGGCACCGCCGCGGTTTCGTGCTGCTGGCGCAACTGCCCGATCTTGCCCGAGAACGGGGTCTTGGCGGTCAGGCACTCAAAGAAGACGGCGGTAGCGGCGTAGATGTCGGTGGCCGGGCTGTTCGGCGCGCCATTCCACTGCTCCGGCGCCATGTACAGCGGGGTCCCGGCGGCGAGAGCCTTCTTGCCCGCCTTGACCGCGACGCCGAAGTCGGAAAGCTTGCTGCTGCCCGCCGTGTCGACCAGCACGTTTTCCGGCTTGTAGTCCCGGTGCACGATGCCCAGCGCATGCGCGGCGGCCAGCCCGAGCAGCGAGCCTTTCAGCACCGCGAGCGCGGACTCGGGGCTGGTCGGTCCGCGCTGCGTGATCATGTCGTGCAGCGAAACGCCGTCGACCAGTTCCATCACGATCGCGGCGCCCTGGCCGGGCTCCTCGACGTAGTCGTAAATCTGCACGACCTGCGGAACGTCGAGTGATCTCAGCATCTGGGCTTCGGTGCGGAAGCTCCACATGAAGGTGGGGTCACGGACCAGCGCGGGGCCGAGGTACTTGATCGCCACCCGGCGGCCGGTCGCCTCGCTGACCGCCGCCACCACCCGGCCAGATGCTCCCTGCCCGATGAGCCGCTCTTCGACATAGCCCGGCACAGTCCAGCCTTCGGCATAGCTGGGTACCGTCCACGCGCTCATGGGAGAACTCCTTGGTAGGCCAGGTACTGCATGCTTCTGTGCCCGATGCCGATTCGCGCGCCCAGTTCGAGCACCGCCGGCTCAAAGGGCGCGAGCGAACGCTTCTCGCCCGGCGTCTGGAGAACCGACCCGTTCGCCGACCCGAGATCGCTGACCTCGACCTGCCAGCCGGACAAGGATACTCGCAGGTGCAGGCGCGACACAGTCCCTTCTGGATCAGAGATGCGCACCGGCGTGGCCCGGCCGGCAATGACGTCGCCGTCGAGCACCGGCTCGCGCCCGAGCACGTAGTCCCCGTCGAGCGTGATCCTGGTCCCGTCGTCAAGGACCAGGACGCCAAGCGGCGGACGCGGGCGCCGCTGGACGTTCCTCGGCACCTGGTTCAGGCCCGTCCCGCACTGCCTGCAGGCCCGCGCACCGGGGTCGTTGAAGTGCTCCCTGGGGCACAGCACTCCCTCTACCAGCACGGGCGGCGAGCCGTCCGCCGCCGGGCCGTCGCCCGTCTCCTCCGGCAGGACGCCGGTAGGCGGCACGGCCAGCGGCGGCGGGTACCCTGCCTGCTCCGGGACCGGCCGCGCCGTGCGCACCGGATCGGCCGCATCCGCGCACGCGAACACCGCGAGCCCGCCGCCGCGCACCACGCCGTCCCCGAGCCAGAACCGGGGATCGGGTGCCGCCGGCTCGCAGACGGCCAGGCCGACGGTGACCGTGTCCCCGGCGAACGTCCGGGTGACCGGGATCACCGAGTCACTGGCGGTCAGCGTGATCTCCTGGCCGCCGTCGGCCCGGACGGTAGCGGTCGCACGGCCGTGGACGAGCACGGCCATGCCGCCGTCCGCCGTGACGCCGGCGCATGCCCATGCGGGATGGCCGGAACCGCCGAGCGCCGCACGCGCGGCCATGCGCACCAGGTCCGTGCCGTCTCCTGCCGCCGAGGCGACGTCGGCCAGCACGCCGAGCAGTGCGTCGGAGCCAGGTCCGCGTCCGTCCGTCACCGCGACCAGGTCGCCGTACCTGGCTATGGCGCCCACGCCGGGGAGCGGGACGCAGTTGATGATCTTCATGCCGGTCTCACGAGGGGCAGGAATACGGGAAAGTTATGCTCGCCTCGGCCGGATCCGGAGTCAGCACCCGAAGCTTCGCGACGGCCTTGCCGGTTCCCTTGCCGTGGAACGCCCACTTCAGCTGCACCTGCACCTTGTCGCTGCCGCTGGCGTCGTCGGCTGTGAGGACGGGAGGATTCTGGTTCGTGCCGTAAATCCACTGGTAGGTGACTGGCCCACCGTGACCGTTGGTGTTGATCGTGCCGATGATGTCGGCAGTGCCGTTGCATCCCACGGACTGATTCGCGGCCGTGACCGCGACGGACGTGATCTTCAGTTTCTCGTGCGTCCGGTCCCACACGTAGATCCACACCCCGGCCGCGAGCGCGACGGTAAGCACCGTGCTGATCAGTCCGCCCCAGCGGCGGCGCCGGGGGCGGCGCTTCGACGGCGCCGGCCACGCCGGGGCCCCGGCGCTGCTCCTGCCCGCGCCCGCCGGCGGCGTCTGCCAGGCCTGCGGAGCCGAAACCGGCCCTAGGAACGGCTGGCTGGAGCCTCCGGGCCGGGGCGGTATCGGCGGCTGCGGTGTCCCGCGGTACGACTGCACCGGTAGCTGCGGGGGTGTCCCGAGGTGGGGCGGCAGGCGGACCGACTGGACGGGCGCGCCCTGAGCCGGCCAGCCGGGCGCGGGAACCGTATCGGAGCCCCACACTTCGGCCAGCCTGTCCGGGGTAAGTACGGCCGGCCCGGCCAGATCGGGCGCGGCCAGCTCACTTCGTGTCTCGCCGGCGCTGCGCGCCTCGTGCAGGTCGAGCCGCGTGCCGCCGACCGCGTCCGACGGGTCGCCGGCTCTGACCGTCTGGCGGTCAGCCTCGTGCACCGGCTCGTCACTGCCGAGGGTCTCACCGATGGCATGCAGACGGCTGATGACCGCGGCCGCGTTCGCCGGCCGCGCCGCCCTGTCCTTTGCCATCAGGTCGCTGACCAGTTCGGTGAGGCCGTCAGGAAGGTCCGGCCTGATCACGTTCAGCGGGGTGGCCGTGTCCATCACCTGCATCATCAGCAGCGCCCCGGGCAGCGATGACTTGAACGGCAGGCGGCCGGACAGCAGCTGGTACAGCACGCAGCCGAGCGAGTACAGGTCGGTGCGCACGTCCACGTCACCGCCCTGTGCCTGCTCCGGCGACATGTACGCGATCGTGCCCACGGTGTGGCCCTGCAGGGTCAGCCGCGGGGAGTTATCGGAGAGCAGCCGGGCGATGCCGAAGTCGATGATGGTGACGCCTAGCTGCGGCGTCACCATCAGGTTGCTCGGCTTGATGTCGCGGTGCACGACGCCGGCCGCATGCGCGGCGGCCAGGCCGGCGCACACCTCCTCGGCCATCCGGAGCACGCTGGAGACGGGGAACAGCCCCATGCCGCGGGCTCCCCGCTCATCCATCATGCTGGCCAGGGAGACGCCCGGTGCCATCTCCATGATCATGAAGAGGTGGCTGCCGATGCGGCCCGCGTCGAGCGAGCTCACGATGTTGGGGTGCCTGAGCCCGGCAACCACCATGGCCTCGCGCCGGAACCTGCCGATCGTCTCCGCTAGCAGGCTCGGGTCATCGATCCGGGACAGCTCGACGAGCTTGATCGCGACGGGCCGGCGCGTCGCCAGGTCCCTGCCGCGCCAGACCTCACCCGATCCGCCACGACCTAGCGGGACCTCAAACTCGTACCGTCCGGCCAGGATCTGGTCCATCGGTGAGATCGCCCCCCTCCTGGCCCGAGCCGAGGACACGCATGCATGCGGCAATGGTGACAACGACAAGTGCGGTCGGGACACACCCCAGCGACCCAGTGCCCGCCACCATTACTCGCCCCCGTTCAGGCACGTGTAACAAGCGACCCGCGCGTTTCACATACTAGGTGAAACACGTGCTCATCTCCTCATCAGTGGGACGAACAACAAAGGCGTTTGGTTCGGTACTGTCGCCAGTTTTTTTTCGATCTGCTCCGGAACGACCTTGCCTGGCACTTGGGGCCGGAAGCGGACGGTGCATCCCCCGTGACACGTCTCGAAACATTGAAGCAGTTCGACCTGGGTGCAGTCAGTTAGGCGCGCCGGTCGACCAGGGGAGGCTGCCGGCGACGCCCGTGTCCCGGCGGGTCCGCCGGCCCGGCGGCGGCAACGTGATCTGGCACACGCTTAAGTCGAGCGTCAGCCAGGCCGGAGGGCACATGGCCGTGAAGGCGGCGTTCGGCGAAAGGTGAATTGATACGGGTTACGGCCACTACGAACCCATTTTTCTGAATAACCAAAGAACTTCCGCAGAACGTTGCGTGGTCCCCGTATTCAGCCACATGACCTTTCGGTCCGGCTGGCGAGCGGTTATCAGAACTGCGTTGGCCGGCCCTGGTGCCGCCCGCGCCTGTGCCGACGGTGACGCCGTTCGCGGACACGATCGCGGAGACCACGATGTACCCGGCCCAGCAGGCGGCGGCGACCAGGCCGCAGCCGGTACCCGCGTAGTCGGTGGACGCTTGCGGCCCGGCCA
>Ga0335075_10011293_pt1 | contig 13504 bp, 2 predicted proteins | sample Lox_Sample_24_FD_206723 | JGI IMG/M metagenome (GOLD analysis project Ga0335075, IMG submission 206723) | Soil microbial communities from Loxahatchee National Wildlife Refuge, Florida, United States - Lox_Sample_2.4 | ecosystem: Environmental > Terrestrial > Soil > Wetlands | place: USA: Florida...
GGACGACGGGCGGCCAATCCTCCTTGGCCATCAAGGGCAGACCGATGAAAGCCATACCCGCCGTCCCTGGGTGACTCGAAGCCTACGGCCGGCGGCCACAAGCACCCATGAAGAAAGGTAAGGACCGGTGAAAACCATTCCGAAGATGTTGATCTTCGGTCTTGTCGAGGTTGTCGTGTTCGGCGCGATGCTGTTTGTGCCGGCCGGCTCGGTCAGGTACTGGCAAGGCTGGGTCTTTCTGGCGGTGGTCCTTGTTGCCGCTTGGGCCCCCACCGTCTACATGCTGCGCACGAATCCCGTTGCGCTGCAGGGCCGGATAAGTGGCGGGCCGACGGCTGAGGCGAGGATCGCGCAGAAGGTCCTCATCGCCGGCCTGTACGTATCGCTGGCGGCGATGGTCACCGTCAGTGTCCTCGACCATCGCTTCGGCTGGTCGGCGGTGCCCGCAACGATCTGCTTGGTCGGTGACGTGCTGGTCGCCGCGGGTCTCGGCGTGGTGGCGCTGGTGATCATTCAGAACAGCTACGCGTCGTCGACCGTCCGCGTGCAGGCGGGCCAACACGTCGTCTCCACCGGTCTGTACGGGCTGGTGCGGCATCCGATGTACACCGGCAACGTGATCATGATGATCGGCATCCCCCTCGCGCTCGGCTCCTACTGGGGGCTCGTCTTCGTCGTACCCGGCCTGATCGTGCTCGCCCTCCGCATCCGCGACGAGGAGAAGCTGCTGGCCGAACAGCTGACGGGGTACCGCGAATACACCCAGGAGGTTCGCTATCGCCTGGCCCCACTTGTGTGGTGACGGCCCGGCCTCAGGGATCGTTGACCGGAGCTTGTTCCGGAGAGCTGGCGAGTCTGGCCAACTGCTGGCTCAAGCGTCGCACCGACGGCGCGTCGAATAATGTGGTCACCGCCAGCTTGGTGTCGAGGGCGGTGTTCATCGCGGCGACCGCCCGCATCGCGGACAGCGAATCCCCGCCCAAATCGAAGAACGACTCGTCGACCCCAACCCGGTCGACGCCCAGCACCTCGGCCCAGATGGCGGCCAGTATCTGCTCGACCAGGGTCGCCGGAGCGTGATAGGCGTCGCCGTTGTCGTGGCATCGAGACCTCGATGTCGACGCGGCCGCCGCCTGGGCAAACAGCGAGTGCCTGTCCCGGTCCTCGAGGTCTATCGACGACAACGGCTGTGTCGGATCGCCAGTAATCGTCACCAGCACCCGCTGCAAACGCTCGATCAGTGCCTCGATGACGGCCCCGTCGAACACATCTGAGCGATATTGGACCCGAAGTTCGAGCTCGTTGCCCGGCACGGCCTGGATCGCGAGTGGGTAGTGGTAGTAGTCGCGGTTGGTGAGCCCGGTGACGGCCAACCCGTCGGCACCCGACAGTGCCGCCGTGTCGGTCGGGTAGTTCTCGTACACCAAAACGGTGTCGAACAGTCTGTCGTGACCGGTGCTGCGGTGGATGTCGCGCAACGGCAGGTGGTGGTGCTCCAGCGTCTGGTTGTGGTTGTTCTGCAGTTGGTCGAGCAGGTCGACGGCGGTGGTGGCGTCGGTGATCGTCGCCCTAACCGGCACCGTGTTGATCAACAAGCCGATCATCGACTCCACGCCGGTCACCTCGGCCGTGCGCCCCGAGACCACGGTGCCGAACACAACGTCGTCGCGACCGGTCAGCCACATCAGCAGCGTCGCGAAGGCGCCCTGCAGCACCGTGTTGGCGGTCGTGTGCGACGAGCGGGCCAGCTCGGTGACCGCCCGGGTGGTGTGCTCGGGCACCCGGAACGACGCCACGGCCCTCGGCCCCAGCCCCAAGCGATCTGGCGGGCCGATCAACGTAGGCGTGTCGAAGCCGGCCAACACCGACCGCCACGCCTCGCGGGCGGCGTCGCGGTCCCGGCCGGCCAGCCAGCTGACGAACTTCCGGTATGGCGCGGCCGCGGGCAGACGCTGGCCGTAGTAGTTGGCGAAAACCTCCCGCAGCAGGTTCGGCAGCGACCAGCCGTCGAGCACGATGTGGTGATTGGTCAGCACAAACCGGTGTCGATCCTCGCCGACGTGAACCAACACGGCGCGGAAGGCCGGCTCGTCGGCGAGATTGCAGACCGCGGAACGTTCTGCGGCGCAAACCCTTTCGATCTGCCCGTCGAGGTCCGGAGCACCGCCGCTGAGGTCGACGTATCGCCAGGGCACCACGGGATCGGCGGGGATGATCTGCACCGGCTCGTCGAACTGTTCGCAGAACCGGGCCACCAGGTTCGGATGCCGGTTGACCGTCGTCTCCACCGCGGCGCGCAATCGGTGCCGATCGAGCGGACCGCTCAGCGCGATGTCCAATTGCACCGCATATACGTCGTCGCCGGAAACGTGGGCGAGGTTGGCGTGATACAGCAACCCCTCCTGTAGCGGGGTCAACGGCAGGACGTCGGCGACGTGCTGCTGGCGGCTCAGTTCGTCGATCTGTTGCTGGGTCAGCCGGGCGGGGGCGATATCCGACGGCGTCAACCCGCCGCCGCCGCGCCGCACGTACGCGCAGATTCCGGCCAGGGCGTCGAACCACAGCCGGCTGAGCCGGTTGACTTGCGCGTGGTCGAACGCCGAGGGCGCCCACGTCCAGCCGGCCTGCAATTGTGGGCCGGTGTCGGTGTCGACGGTGCCGGCGTTGAGCGCGACGGTGTACATCAGCGGCATGGGTGTGGCCGCGGCGACACCGGCGATCGGCCCGCCATCTGGGCTCAGCCGCCACCCGTCACCGGACTCACCGGTCGCGGCACCGAGGCGGCCCAGATAGTTGAAACCGATCGGCGGTTCGGAACCGGCCAGGTCGACCTCGGGATTCAGGTAGCGCAGCACGCCGTAGGTCAGCGGGTCCGGCAGGGCGCGCAGCTGCTCTTTCGCGTGCTTGATCATCGTCGCCAAGCCGGCCTCGCCCGCGACGACCTGCACCCACGACAGTCCGCCCACCGTCAGCGCGATCGGGTATTTGGTGGTGAACCACCCCACCGTGCGCGACAGGTCGACGTCGGGGCCCAGCTCCTCATGGCGGCCGTGGCCCTCCACATCGATGGTGATGGGCGCGCCGCCCGTGCCCAAGAACTGTTCCCACGCCAACGCGAACGCGATCAACAGAATGTCGTGGATCCCGGTGTGGAAGGCGGCGGGCACCTCGCCGAGCAGCATGCGGGTGGTCTCGGCGTCGAGGAACGCCGACAACTGCCCAGCGGTCTCGTAGGTATCCACGGCGGGCTGCACGGCCGGCAGCACGGCAGGTGTTGCCGCGATCTGCCGCCACGGCTCCGCCTGCTGCACCACGGCGGCGGCGCGCGCGTGCCAGGCCAGCAGCTCCGCCCACCGGGCGAACGACGTGCCGCCGGCAGGCAACTCGACTTGTTGCCCGCTGCGGTGCTGGGCCCAGGCGATGTTGATGTCCTCCAACAAGATTCGCCACGACACGCCGTCGACGGCCAAGTGATGAACGATCAGCACGAGCTGGCCGGTGGAGGCCGCCCACAGCGCGCTCAGCATCACCCCGGCCGCCGGGTCCAGCAGCGTGCGTGCGCGGAGCACCGCGTCCTCGGACAGCTCGTCGACCGTGTGGAGACAGTCGGCCGCATCCACCGTCCCCGCCGGCGGCGCAGTCAACGACCAACCACGGACGCGGTCGCCGTCGACTCGCAGTCGCAGCATCGCGTGCCGATCCAGCACGGCCTGCAGCACCACCGCCACGTCGGCTTCGGTCACGCCCTCCGGGGTTTGCACCAGCGCGGTCTGGTTGAACTCGTCGATCGGGCCTTCTACGTCCTGCAGCCAGCGCATGATCGGGGTGGCCAGCACCGGCCCGATGCCCTCGTCGACCGGGTGACCCTCTCCGCTGTAGACCCAGGCCACCCTGGCCAACCGGGCCACGGTCTGCTCGACGAAGATGTCGCGCGGCCGGCAGGTCAGGCCGGCGGCGCGGGCGCGCGCGACCACCTGCATCGACAGGATGCTGTCGCCGCCTAGCTCGAAGAACGATTCGTCGACGCCGACTCGCTCGAGCCCGAGGACCTGGGCGTAGATGTCGGCCAGGACTTCTTCGACGGCGTCGGCCGGGGCGCGGTAACGACCGCCGGCGTCCTGGTACTCCGGTGCCGGCAGGGCCCGCTTGTCGATCTTGCCGTTGACCGTCAACGGCAGCGCCTCGAGCGCTACCACCGCGGCCGGAATCATGTAGGCCGGCAGCCGCTCGGCCAGGGTGGTGCGTGCCTTGGCCGCATCCGCGATCCCGGTCACGTAGCCCACCAGGCGCTTGTCGCCGGGGCGGTCCTCGCGGGCGATCACCACCGCCTGCTCCACACCGTCCAGCCCGACCAGCGCCGCCTGCACCTCACCCAGCTCGATGCGATGCCCGCGGATCTTGACCTGGTCGTCGGCGCGGCCCACGTACCGCAGCTGCCCGTCCGCGCCCCACCACACCAGGTCTCCGGTGCGGTACATCCGCGCGCCCGCAGCCCCGAACGGGCATGCCACAAACCGTGTTCCGGTCAAACCCGACCGGCCCACATAGCCGTAGGCCGCTCCGGCGCCGGCCACATACAACTCGCCGACCACGCCGACGGGCACCGGCTGCAACCATCCGTCGAGCACGAAAAACCCGAGATGCGCCAACGGCGTCCCGATGGGGCTGACAGTGCTGTCGACGTCGGTGGCCAGGATCTCCCGGAACGACGCATGCACCGTCGTCTCGGTGATCCCGTACATGTTGATCAGCCGCGGTAAGTCCGGATGGCCGTCCAGCCACGCCCCGAGGCGCTGGGGCTCCAGCGCCTCGCCGCCGAACACCACGGCTTCAAGCTCGAGCAGGGACCCCGGCTGCGGCGACAGCGCATCGACGCTTTGCAACGCGTAGAACGCCGACGGCGTCTGGCTGAGAACGCTGACCCGCTCCGCGACGAGCAAGGCGTGGAAATCTTCGGGTGAGCGGACGACGGCGTCGGGAACGACGACCACCCGACCGCCGTGCAATAGCGCACCGAAGATCTCCCACACCGAGAAGTCGAAAGCCAGTGAGTGGCATTGCGTCCACGCCTGGCCGACCGACAGTGCCAATTCGGCGTCGAGCACCTCCAGCAACCGCGTCACGTTGCGGTGCGGGATGGCCACGCCCTTCGGGGTCCCGGTGGTGCCCGAGGTGTAGATCAGGTAGGCGACCTCATCGGCGGCGGGCGCCGGCGGCGCGGTCGTGGGCTGGTTGTCGACGGCGGGATCGTTGATGTCGACCACCGACAGGTCACGCCCATCCAGCCGATCCGCCAACGCGGCGGTGGTGATCGCCGCGATCGGCGCGGAGTCGTCGAGCACGAACCCGATCCGCGCCGCGGGAACAGCCGGATCGATAGGCACATACGCCGCACCGGTTTTTGTCACCGCCATGATTGCGACGACCGCCTCGGCCGAGCGCGGCAACAGCAGCGCAACCCGCCGCCCCGGACCCGCGCCGCGGCCAATCAGCAGCTGCGCCAGCCGATTCGAGACGTCGTCAAGCTCCCGATACGTCATCGACAGTTCGCCCGCGGTCAGCGCAACCGCGTCGGGAGTCCGCGCCGCCTGCGCGGCAAACGCCGCTGGAATCGACACCGGTTCGGCCGTAGGCGCGGTCAGCGCCGCCCGGTTGCCGAAGCCGTCCAGCCGCGCGTGCTCAGCCTCGTCCAGCAGGTCCAGCGACGACAGCCGCCGGGCCGGATCGGCGGTCATCGCCGTCAATACCCGCAGCAACCGCCCGACCAGGGCCTCGATGGTGGCCGCGTCGAACACGTCGGTGCGAAACTCCACGAGCCCGCCGATCCCTGCGGGCTCACCGGCTGCGGTCCAGCGTTCGGCCAACGAGAACGACAGGTCCGCCCGGGCGGACCGGCTCTCGACCTCCATCGGGGTGACCTGGAGGTCGCCGAGCGTGAGCGCGGCGGTGTCGCCGGTGTCCCCGGGCAGGTTCTGCCAGGCCAACATCACCTGGACCAGCGGGTGGTGGGTCAGCGACCGGGTGGGGTTGAGCCGCTCGACGAGAACCTCGAACGGCACGTCCTGGTGCTCGTAGGCGGCCAGGCTGCGGCCACGGACCTGGGCCAGCAACTCGGCGACGGTCGGATCGTCGGACACGTCGAGCCGCAGCACCAAGGTGTTGACGAAAAAGCCCACCAGCCCGTCCAGCGCCGGATCACGGCGCCCGGCGATCGGGAAGCCCACGGCCACATCGGAAGTCGCGCTGAGCTTGGACAGCAGCACCGCAAGGCCGGCCTGGATCAGCATGAAACTGGTCGCGCCGTGTTCGCGAGCCAACTGCCCGACCTGTTGTTGCAGCTCGACGGGCCAGTCGATTGCCACGCTCGAGCCCTGCTGATCGGCCACCGGTGGGTAGGGCCTGTCGGTGGGGAGCACCAGCCGTTCGGGCATCCCGGCCAGGGCTTCCTCCCAGTAGGCCAGCTGCGCGGCGATGCGACTGTGGCTGTCGGCGAGATCGCCGAACTGCGCGCGCTGCCACAGCGTGTAATCGACGTACTGCACCGGCAATTCGGCCCAGCCAGGAGCTTCGCCCGCGCATCGGCTGGCGTAGGCCACCGCGAGATCATTCACCAGTGGGGCGACCGACCAGCCGTCGGCGGCGATGTGGTGGGCGACGGCCACTAGCACGTGTTCGTCGTCGGTCACGCGGAAAAGCTTGGCTCGCAGCGGGATTTCGTTGGCCAGGTCAAAGGTGTGCTGCGCCGTCTGCCCGACGACCTCGGTCAATCGGCTGGCCGGCCATTCGGTGGCATCGACCACCTGCCACCCGAAATCGATTCTGTCTCGGTCTATTACGAGCTGCTGCGGTATCCCATCGGGGGCGGCGAATCGCGTGCGCAGGCTCTCGTGGCGGCCCACCACATCGGAGAAGGCGGCAGCCAGCACGTCGGGGTCAAGCCGCCCGCTCAACCGCAAGGCCACCGCCAGGTTGTAAACCGGTGACGGGCCTTGCAATTGGTCGATGAACCACAGTCGGCTCTGGGCGAACGACAGCGGGATCACGTCAGGCCGCTCGACCGCCGTCAGCGGCTCGAGCCGAGCCTCGTCGCCGCCGATGCGGGTCGCCAACTGCGCCACCGTCGGCGACTCGAACAGGGCGCGGACCGCGAGGCCGCCGTCCATGCCGCTGTTGACCGCGGCGACCAGGCGCATCGCGGTGAGCGAGTCGCCACCCAGATCGAAGAACGAGTCGTCAATCCCGACCCGCTCCACGCCCAGCACCTGCGCGAAGATGCCGGCCAGGATTTCCTCGGTCGGGGTCGACGGGGCGCGGTATCGCTCGGTGTCGTGGTACTCCGGTTCCGGCAGGGCCCGTTTGTCGAGCTTGCCGTTGACCGTCAGCGGCAGCGCAGGCAACGCCACGACCGCGGCCGGAACCAGGTACGCCGGCAGTCGCTCGGCCAACGCGGCGCGTGCGGCGGCGGGCTCTGCCGACCCGACGACGTACCCGACCAGGCGGGTATCGCCAGGGCGGTCCTCGCGGGCGATCACCACCGCTTGCTCCACCCCGTCGAGGGCGGCCATGGCGGCCTCGACTTCGCCCGGCTCGATGCGATAGCCGCGGATTTTCACCTGCTCGTCGGCGCGCCCTAGGTACTGCAATTGCCCGTCGGCGCCCCAACACACCAGGTCGCCGGTGCGGTACATGCGGGTCCCCGTCCCGCCGAACGGGCATGCGACAAAACGGGATCCGGTCAACTCCGCCCGGCCCAGGTACCCGACGCCCACGCCGCGGCCCGCCACATACAACTCGCCGACCACGCCGGGCGGCACCGGCTGCAAGCATTCGTCGAGGACGAACAGCGCCGAGGTCGCGACCGGCGAGCCGATCGGCACCGCGTCGACCCCGACTTTCAGCGGCGCGGTCATCGACGCGTACACCGTGGCTTCGGTCGGGCCATACGCGTTGACCACTACCCGGCCGGGTGCCCATCGATCCACCGTCTCGGCCGAACACGCCTCGCCGCCCAGCAGCAACGCCACCGACTCCAGTCCTTCCGGGCGCAGGGCGTTGACCGCTGACGGCGTTTGGGTCAGGACGTTGACCTGTTCGCGGATCAGCAGCGCATGGAAGTCGTCCGGTGACCGCACCACTTCGTCGGGCACCACCAGCAGCCGCCCGCCACCCAGCAGCGCGGCCCAGATCTCCCACACCGAGAAGTCGAAAGCGTAGGAGTGGCACTGCGTCCACACCTGCGCCGCCGGCAGGCCCCGCGGCGGCGATGCCGCCAGGTGGTTCAAGTTGTGATGGCTGATGGCAACACCTTTGGGGATGCCGGTGGTGCCCGACGTGTAGATCAGGTAGGCGATGTCGTCGGGGTCCGGCGCCGGCAACGCGGTGCTGGGCTGGCGGTTAATGGCGGGGTCGTCGACGTCGACGACCAGCAGATCGCATCCGTCCAGCCGCGACCGCAGCTCGGGGGTGGTGATCGCCGCGATCGGTGTGGCGTCGTCAAGCATGAATCGGATGCGCGCTTCCGGCAGCGCCGGGTCGATCGCGAGGTACGCCGCCCCGGTCTTCAGCACCGCCAGCATGGCCACGACGGCCCGGTCCGAACGCTCCAGCACCAACGCCGCGCAGCCGCCCGGTCCGACACCACGGCCAGACAGTAAGTGCGCCAACCGATTAGACGCCTCGTCCAGTGCGTGGTAGCTCATCGACTTGTGCCCAAAGGTCAGTGCCTCTGCGGCTGGAATACGGGCCACCTGCGCGGCGAACAGCACCGGAACCGACACCCGGGTGGGGGCTGCGTGCGTCAACATCGCCCGGTTTCCCCACCGATCCAGCTGGGCCTGCTCAACATCGTCGAGCACGTTTACCGATGACAGCCGGCCGTTGGGGTCGGCGGTCATCGCCGTCAAGACCCGCTGGAAACGCTCGATCAGCGTTTCGATGCTGGCGGCGTCGAACACGTCGGTGCGAAATTCCACGGCGCCGGCGATCCCGGCGGGCTGTCCGGTCTCGGTCCACGATTCACCCATGGAGAACGCCAAATCCGTGCGCGCGGTGCGGGTGTCCAGCGGCATCGGTGTGACTTCGAGGTCACCCAGGGTCAGCCCGGCAGCGGGACCAGTGGAGTTACTGTCCTGCCAGTTCTGCCAGGCCAGCATTACCTGGACGAGCGGGTGATGGGTCAGGCTTCGGGTCGGGTTCAGCCGTTCCACCAGCACCTCGAAGGGCACGTCCTGGTGCTCGTAGGCGGCCAGGCTGCGCGTCCGCACCTGATCCAGCAGTTGGGCGAAACTGGGATCGCCGGCCAGGTCGACGCGCAACACCAAGGTGTTGACGAAAAAGCCCACCAGATCTTCCAGCGCGGTGTCCCGGCGCCCTGCGATCGGGAACCCGACCGCGACCTCGCTGCTGGCGCTGATCTTCGACAGCAGCACCGCCAGGGCCGCCTGGATCACCATGAAGCTGGTCGCGTTGTGTTCGCGGGCCACCCGGGCAACCTGCTGCTGCAGCTCCGCGGGCCAGTTCACCTCGACCAGGGCGCCGCGGTAGTCCGCAACGGGCGGATACGGCCGGTCCGTGGGCAGCTGCAGATGCTCGGGCATGCCGCACAGTGCGTCCTGCCAGTAGGCCAGCTGGTCGGCGATGCGGCTGGTGCTGTCGCTGAGATCACCGAGTTGCGCGCGCTGCCACAGCGTGTAATCGACATACTGCACCGCCAGATCGGCCCAGCCAGGGGCCTGTCCCGCGCACCGGCTGGCGTAGGCCACCCCCATGTCGCGCACCAGCGGGATGATCGACGAGCCGTCCGAGGCGATGTGGTGGACCACGGCCACCAGCACGTGTTCATCGTCGGCGACGCGGAAAAGCCTTGCCCGCATTGGGATCTCGTTGGCCAGGTCAAAGGGGTGACTGGCCACGTCGTCGATGGCCTCACCCAGCCGGCTTTCCGTCCAGCCGGTGGCATCCACGACGGCCCAACCAAAGTCGGCGCGGTCGGCGGGCGTCACGATCTGGTGCGGTACGCCGTCGTGCGCGGCGAACAGCGTGCGCAAGCTCTCCTGGCGGGCCACCACGTCGGCGACTGCGGCACCCAATGCGTCGGCATCCAACAGACCGCGCAACCGCAACGCCACCGGCATGTTGTAAATCGCTGAGGGACCTTGGAATTGGTCGATAAACCACAACCGGCTCTGCGCAAACGACAGCGGGATCACGTCGGGCCGCTCACCGGCCGCCAACGGCTCCAGGCGGCCCTCGTCCCCGCCAATACGCGGCGCCAGCAGGGCAACCGTAGGAGCTTCGAACAGCGTGCGCACCGAAAGGCCGGCCTCCAGGCCGCTGTTGATCGCCGCGATCAGGCGCATCGCCGTCAGCGAGTTTCCGCCCAGGTCGAAGAACGAGTCGTCGACACCGACGCGCCCCACACCGAGCACTTGGGCGTAGATGCCGGCCAGGATCTCCTCGACCGCGCTGGTCGGTGGGCGGTAGTGCCCGCCCTCCCGGTATTCCGGTGCCGGCAGCGACCGCTTGTCGAGTTTGCCGTTGACCGTCAGCGGCAGTGCGTCCAGCCCGATGATGGCCGCCGGGACCATGTAGGCCGGCAGTCGCTCGGCCAGCGCGGTACGCAGGCCGGACGGGTCCGCTGTTCCGGTGACATACCCGACCAGCCGCTTGTCGCCGGGGTGGTCCTCGCGGGCGATCACCACCGCGTGTTCGACGCCGTTCAGCCCACTCAAGGCGGCTTGCACGTCGCCGAGTTCGATGCGGTAGCCGCGGATCTTGACCTGCTCGTCGGAGCGGCCCAGATATTGGAGCTGCCCATCGGCGTTCCACGACGCCAGATCCCCGGTGCGATACATGCGCGATCCGGGACCCCCGAAAGGACAGGCCACAAACCGCGACGCCGTCAAACCCGTTCGCCGCCAATAGCCAACGCTCACACCGGTTCCGGCGACATACAACTCGCCGACCACACCCGGTGGGACCGGACGCAGCCAGCCGTCGAGCACAAAAAAGGCCAGATGCGGCAACGGCACGCCGATGGGGCTGACGGTACTGTCGACGTCCTGGTAGACGATCTTGCGCACCGAGGCGTGCACCGTCGTCTCGGTGATGCCGTACATGTTGAGGAGCCGTGGTGATCCCGGGTGGTTGTCCAGCCACGACTCAAGACGCTGGGGTTGCAGCGCCTCACCGCCGAACACCACCGTCTGCAGCGTGAGCTGATCTTCAGGCTCCGGCGATTCCGTTGGATCCCAGCCGAGCCAGTTTCTGACTTGACGTTCGAACGCCGTGGCCTTGGTTTCCCACGACTGTTGTGCGTCAACGCTTTGCAGCGCATAGAACGCCGACGGGGTCTGGCTCAACATGGTGACCCGTTCGGCGGCCAGCAGGGCGTGGAAGTCTTCGGGTGAGCGGACCACCTCGTCGGGCACCACCACCAGCCGCCCGCCGCCCAGCAGCGCGCCCCAGATCTCCCACACCGAAAAATCGAACGCCAGCGAATGACATTGCGACCACACCTGTTCCGGCGTCAGCTCGGCGTCCAGTGCGCCCAGCAGCCGGGTCACGTTGTGGTGGGCGACCGCGACGCCCTTGGGGACGCCGGTGGTGCCGGAGGTGTAAATCAGGTACGCGATGTGGTCGGGGTCCGGCGCCGGTAATGCGGTGCTGGGCTGGGTAACAACGGCGGGGTCGTCGGCGTCGATGACCGGCAGGCCGTGCCCATCGAGCCGCGACCTCAGACCTTCGGTGGTGATCGCGACGATCGGCGTCGCATCGCCAATGACGAACTCCATCCGCGCTGCCCCGTGCGCCGGGTCGATCGGTAGATAGGCCGCGCCGGCTTTCAGCACCGCCAACATCGCCACGACTGCCTCGGCCGACCGGGGAAACAGCAGCGCCACCCGCTCGCCTGGGCCCACACCATGGCCGATCAGCAAGTGCGCCAACCGGTTCGAGGCCTCGTCGAGTTCGCGATAGTTCCACGACCGCTCTCCGCAGCTGATGGCCACTGCCTCCGGGGCGTGGGCGACTTGCGCGGCGAACAGCGCCGGAATCGAGACCGGTGGGGGTGCCGGCTTGGCCAGCACCGCCCGGTTGCCCCAGTTGTCCAGCCTGGCCCTCTCACCGTCGTTCAGCACATCCATCGACGAGAGTCGTTGTGTCGGGTCCGCGGTCATGGCCGACAACACGCGCTTGAATCGCTCGATCAGGGTTTCGATGCCGGCCGTGTCGAACACGTGGGTGTCGAATTGGACATTGAGGTCCAACTCGCGGCCCGGCGAGGCCAGCAGCACGAGCGGGTAGTGGTTGTATTCGCGGTTGGTGAGCGAGGTGACGGTCAACCCGTCGGCGCCCGACAACGCGGAGGCGTCGATCGGGTAGTTCTCGTACGCGAACATCGCGTCGAACAGTTGGTCGTGACCGGTGACGCGGTGGATCTCGCTCAGCGCCAAGTGTTGGTGATCGAGTGTGCGGTTGTGCGCGTTGTGTAGCTGATCGAGCAGTTCGGCGGTGGTGGTGTCGGTGGTGATGTGCCCTCGCACCGGCACGGTGTTGATCAGCAGGCCGACCATCGATTCCGCCCCGAGCACGTCGGGCGGTCTGCCGGACACCGCGGTGCCGAAGACGACATCACGCTGGCCGGTCAGCTGGCTGAGCAGCTGCACGAAGGCGCCCTGCAGCACCGTGCTGACGGTGGTGTGCGATGAGCGTGCGAGCTCGCTAAGGGCCTGGGTGGTCTGCTCGGGAACCCGGAACGATGAGACCCCCAGCGGTCCTCGCCTCATCTCGCCCGGTGCGCCCACCAACGTGGGGGTGTCGAATCCGTCCAACACCTCGAGCCAGGCGGCGCGAGCGCCATCGCGGTCCCGGTCGGCGAGCCAGTTGATGAACCGGCGGTACGGCACGGCCGGGGGCAGCCGGTGCCCGTAGTAACTGGCAAACAACTCCTGCAGCAGGTTCGGCAGGGACCAGCCGTCGAGCACGATGTGGTGATTGGTCAGCACGAACCGGTGCCGGTCTTCGGCGGTGCGGATCAACGCCGCCCGCAGGGCCGGCTGGTCGGCGAGGTCGCAGACCGCGGCCCTCTCATCGGCACAGATCCGCTGGATCTCCTTATCGACGTCGAGCTCGTCGGTGTCGATGTCCTCGGCGTCCAGTTCGATATACCGCCATGGCGCTTCGGGATTGGCCGGGATGATCTGCACCGGCTCGTCGAACTTTTCGGAGAATCGGGCCAACAAGTGCGGGTGGCGGTTGACCACCGTGTGCACCGCTTCGCGGAGCCGGTGCTGATCAAGCGGACCACTTAACGAGATATCCAGCTGCACCGCGTAAACGTCGTCGTCGCTGCCCTGTGCGGTGCTGGCATGAAACAGGAGCCCCTGCTGCAACGGGGTCAGGGGCAGTACGTCAGCGATCCGCATATAGCCGCTCGAGCTCGTCGATCTGCTGCTGGCTCAGCCCGCTATGCCCGAGATCCGACGGCGTCAACCCGCCGCCACCG
>Ga0335075_10011294_pt1 | contig 13504 bp, 15 predicted proteins | sample Lox_Sample_24_FD_206723 | JGI IMG/M metagenome (GOLD analysis project Ga0335075, IMG submission 206723) | Soil microbial communities from Loxahatchee National Wildlife Refuge, Florida, United States - Lox_Sample_2.4 | ecosystem: Environmental > Terrestrial > Soil > Wetlands | place: USA...
TTTGAACGAGCGTTTTCTACGATGAACTATATACATTTGAAACTCTAAAACAGGCTCTCTGTTAAGCGCGCAAATAAGCTACAATACATCTTCATCAACTTACAAGTTCTTAAGAAGCAGATCGCACCACAACCTACCGCAGAAGAGCTGCTAGCAATAGAAGGACTATATGAGCTTGGGATGGGGATGAGCTGGGAAAACTAGGGCATACAAGGCATATTATTGGTTAAAACTGTGGCTTCAACAAGTCAGTAAGAGGGGGGCATTGGCTACGGTAGTTCTTCTGCTATGTCGAAGCCTCGTATTTTATTTACTACTGGATTTGGCATAAAACTGCTAAACACGGTATTTTATTCGATAATCAAGTACGTACAAAAAACGACCAATAAAAAACACGACCCCTAGTAGTACTGAGTACCCCACTACATTATTAAGCATGATGGATATTCGTTCACTAATACCGACGGATGTGGTTCGTTCTTTAATCTTGGCTGCTGTTCCGCAACGCCAGGTAGGCACGACCGGAAAAAGGACCAATAAAAAACACGACCCCTAGTAGTAATGAGTCCCCCACTACATTATTAAGCATGATGGATATTCGTTCACTAATACCGACGGATGTGGTTCGTTCTTTAATCTTGGCTGCTGTTCCGCAACGCCAGGTAGGCACGACCGGAAAAAGGACCAAAATAGGAGTCCCAGCAAGACGCATCAACGAGCCCGGATCGGTCTGGCAAGGCACAGTCTTTCGGAGTCTCGGTTTGCGTGTACAGCATAAAGATATCACCAGGCCCAGCAGACTTTTCTCTCTCCGCCTCGTACATACCCTCGCTCAACTTCGCCCGAACCAATTTACACTGCCCTACTTCGCGGACGGTTTCGCCTAGACCACCCCTCCCATTTGGAGCCCGCTGCGTAGGTATCTCGATACTAAAGAAGAAATCGCCGAATGGCGCGCTCGCACCGTTGAGGATGACATGGGATAACTGGGCGTCTGCGTTCAAAGTTCCCTTATTTTTGGTTTTAACTTCTTCGGCTGACCACTCCTTGTCCGTTGATTTGGTTTCGTATTGGCAGGCAGCTTTTGCGAAGTCGAGGTGTCGGTTCACCACCATCGTCTTCTGGTCATCTCGCAATTTGCACCCTGAGTGCAAGACATCCAACGGCACCTCCTCTCCATCTCCAAATCCCAGCGACCGCAAAATGCGAAATGAGCAACAGAATACCTCAAAGCTTTGCCAGGTAGTATCTCCAGGGAGCCCTTCGCCTGTTTCAAGGTGAAGAAGCTCTGCGTAATCGTTGAATTTCCAATTTGTTAGGAACTCGCATAAGCGCTTAGCGTTCTGGGAGGGTGGTAGCCTAGCAAGCATCCAGAACCAGATGTAAGGGGCTACAAGATACCCATCTGTATCGTAATGCGACCCAGCTCTTTCAAACCAGATGAGCCCAGACGCGGTGACATAATCCCACGTATACTTCGACCCAGGTATCAGCTCTTGGAGATTAACTTGCTGTCTAGAGAGGATACACTGTACGATAGGGAAGGTATAGCGTCGTAGTATAGAGACGGCTTCGAAATAACGGTCCATTAATTTGCCGTAGATAGCAGTAGCAAAATCGGATACATTAGGCTCGAGCTCTGTTTGATACTTAGCCAGCTCGTCGGCGATTAACTCCATCGCCCGTGCGTGCCCACCGACGTCTTTCACGAGAAGGCGGATGAAAGGAGAGTCCTTAAGGACTGGCGAGTGGTTGTTCTTCCAAGTCGGCGCTTGTAACCGGGTGAGAGGTAGAAATACGCGCTTGCGGTGTGAGTCGGCCAAAAATTGTTCCATAGGCCCAAAGAAGGTTGCAGTGACGCAAGTCATTATAAAGGGTGCTATCCTTAATTTTCCCTCCTCAGTTTGGGAATGACCTCGTGACATTAGACTTAAACTACCAATTTGAGTTAGTAGTCTATAAAGGGAACTGCTTTTGTTCCTCCCGTCATCGTCCCCCTTAATGGCTTTGTGAATTCCGTCCACAACCAAAATTCCAGTGAAATCCTTGTACAGGTCAACGTTTGCCTTCGCCGCGACGAGTTGGAAAATAGAACTAGGTTCTGCAACGTATCGGCTGCGGATCTGGTTAATAGGCTCGCGAAGTAGCTGTTGTAACATTCTAACACCAACTGCATTCCACAGGTTACTCATTTCATCCTCTAGCAACGGTGTCCCGTTCTCAAACGAAACATGAAACACAAATGGATTTTTCAGTCTCTGCGCAAGGCTAGTGTGGGACTTGATCGCTTCTTGAACTGAAAACGCGAATTCTGAGGCATGTCTCGACTTTCCAGTTCCGGCGCCCCCTAGATAGAAATAGATTGGCATGTATGTCTTGTCAATCTTGTTGCTGCTATAGCATTCGTAGTGTTGGAGAACATTCGTTGCAAGTGTCTCGTACAGGTCTGGGTGTGGCTGAAATACCCAGTCTGAGCCGCTCGTTCCCACAAGAGGATGCGGGGGCATGTAATTGATTCCGTCCTTGAAAGCTGCTAGTACATCTAACTTTCTTCCGGTCTTGGAAATCTCTTCTAAATCTGCTTTCCACAAGCTGGGATGGGAAGAACCTTGAGGCAAAGAACCCTGGTGAGAAGAACTGCTGACATCTGTAGTCGTGTTAGTAGCTGCAGTTCTCATGCAAGGGATTCTGACCTAAAATAGTGGTAAAATCTTGGTGCTGAAAGAGAGGGTGTGTGCACTTTTGACACTTCTCATTGTCTTGGATGGTGTTCGATTGAATTTTGAAAACGCCCTGTGGACAAGAGCACCGAGTTCTCATCTCCCCGGAAGCGAAGAGATAGGTACATGCACCAGTCCCCATGATGCGAAATTTAGTGTCAGCGAGTTCCGCTGCTCCGCTGTTGACAATATCCTCTTGTTTGGAAGGCAAAAAGGACCGTGTGTTAGGATGGCTACCAGCTGGCTGAGATGGGAAAAGAGAACGTAGGAGGTCCATGGTGAAAATTTGTAGGCGTACTGTGCCCTACGCTAAGATGTGTTCGGTTAGTCTGCGATGGAAAGTCCGATCGTGGCAGGGGATTAGCAGGCAGCGTGTTGTGCGCTTGAGAGGAGGATAACTTTATACTTATGCCGTGCTTTATTATATGAACGTCAGGTGGAAGCTCCGCAAAAGATGGGCCAATAGGCGAGATGTCGAGTTAAAGCGACGTGACTAAGCAGGTTTGGCTGAGAATCACAAACGTCTACTGCGTCCGTTGACATCAATTCTTGTACGACATTATTTTGCAAGGCTTCTCATCTAATCAGACCAGCATCCATACGAGGAGTTTTTTGCGCAACCTGTGATTTTAGGTTACTGGCCTATAACAATCCAGATATGTTGCCTCAGCCCTATGGCGCGGTAGGGGTTTTGGAAGGGTCTGCTGCTCTAAGCGAATGCGAGCACGTGAGCGTGGCCAATCGGGTCAGTATTGATGCGAAGTTCCGATCAGCCGTTGTCTGCTCGGTATTGAAAGTTCGTCAGAAATTGCTTAAGCAGGCTCTTGCTTGGGCGGGTTATATTCACTTGGGTGCATGACAAGAAACTGGTCGGTTCAAATATCTATTAATAGGGTGACTTGACCACTCAGATGATTATTAGATCCGTCAAAAGGCTTTCAGCTTTTGTTTCCAAGATTTTGGCCTTTGCTGAAATAAGGTCCAAGTAGGGTGTTGAAATATTTCGAGGCATTTTTAAGGAATAGGGAGTACACTCGGAGCCTTTTCTCTTCTAGGCCGACAAGAAAGACCATATCGGGTTGAAGTTTCCGCCCCTATACACTTGGTGAAACAGTGGCTTTTTCAGTAGTGTTTCAGTAGGGAGAACACAACCCATATTTTGTACTATATATTTCCAGAACATCCCCTAGAATAGAGAATCAAGCTTCATTTCATTCAGTAGGTAATGAGCCTGGGGTTTGCGCTCACTGTACGCTGCACCTGAAGCTTCAAAAAATCACAGAACCACAGAACCACAGAACAGTTCTATCACTACCACCACTACCGCGGCAGAGACACCTAGAAATACGCTCCTTCAGGACGATAACTACAAGTTGTATTTGGTCAACATTCAAGCACTCCCTAGTCATCCAGGAACCCCTTATATCTACAGAACCCAAAGACATGCTCCTATATCAGAAAGCAGCAGACATTCTTACACCATCCATTTCAGAAACAGTTCAAGATCAGCTTGCAGAACCAGAATACAGCAACAGCTATCTCATGCTTAAGAAACTCAAGAAGCAGTATGCACCAATTAACGAACAAGCATTCATCAACGCCTATCAAGAGCTATTTCAACTTTCCTCTTGCAACTTTAACACTTTCGAAAATTGGATGACTCAAATTAAAGTTTTCAACGAACATATTGTAGTGGGGTTCCGTAGTCCTCTACAAAATCACATGATTTTGGGTGATAGTGTAGTCGGGCTCCGTTGACTCAACTATTGGGTCAGCTGATCTAGGCAATAGCTGTTCCTGTACCGGGTGCTTTGATGTATTTAGCTAGTCCGAGGACCTCGTCCTCGGGGACACCCTCTTAATCCTTTAGGGATTGGACAGCCCGGGACGCGTTTTTACGGGTGCTTTTGCGGACGGTTTACAGCTTTATGGACATGGATTGAGCTTTACGGACGACCTTAGAGATTTTACAGGGCTTTATTACAGGTTTTACAGATACAAAATGCAGTCGTTTCCTACGCTAGTTACTGTTAGCTACCGTTCCAGCTACCTATTGTGTGATTTTGGGTCCTATACCTTCCGCTGAGCGCCTCTGGAGCATTCGCGGACCTACCCATAGCCCTAACAATCGTGCACTTCGACGGCACGTGATTTCGAAATGAGTGGTTTCTTCAGCCACGTACCGCAACCGCCTCGTATGCGACCGGACAATCGAGTCATCCATAGTCTCACGAGAAGTCAAAAATCTCCGGTAGCAGTGAAGCGTCAAGTACACCAAAAGAAGAATAGTTGCGACAAGGGAGTTTGAGATAGACTACTGTTATCGTATGTGCTGGAGGCTGAACACCTTGAAAAAGCCACATGCCGTTAGATGTGGGCTAAGACACCGCCACTTTTAGCACTAACATATTCTTGGCCGGAAAAGAGATAAGCTATGTTTAGTTCTAGATCCTATTATTACGGCAATGCAAAATCTAATAGAACAGAATTCTAGGTACTGTGCCAATTGCAAATGTTACAGAAGTCACAGAGGACTGCCTTCAAGGATGCCTTCCTTCTCGAGAAATGTAGGAAATCCTCTTCCGTCTTTCAAAACGCCTGATATGTTGTATGCGGTACTTTAAACAATCTACAATAAGCTGCCTGTCCTTTGTATAAGGGAGTATAGGGCTCCCTGAGCTTGAACATCTAGGACGCTGTCACATAGATATCAAGATGGCAAAATGGGTGACAATCCCCGGGCCATCCGCTGGATCTGCTTGTTGTAGTATTTCTTAAGACAGAATATTAGTACCACGCATAGAACAAAATTTAGACAGGGAATGATAATGCATGGAACAGTACGTACAGTCTCATTACCGGCGGAAAGGTTCTTCAATGGAAGGATTTTGGCAATGGCAGGTAGTTCAATGGGCTTGAGCCAGATCTGCGCCTCGGAGTCTCCAACCTTCTCATTGAGCATGACCTCGTTAGGCAGGCGAGGCACCGCGGCGGCTGGTCGTGCGAGGCCGATGAGATCGCACGCGCCGGTTGTTATTGCTTCTTCCATGGCGCCGCGGGTGCGGAATCCGCCTGTAACCATGAGGACGAGGTTTGGGAATCGTTCTCGAATGACTTTGGCGAAATCTAGGAAGAAAGCTTCACGTCGGACAGTCGAGGCCTTTTTTTCTGGCGCATATACTGCCTTTTGGAGCATCTAGGTATTCCGTGTTAGCTGAATGCATGTGATAGGTCCATACATCAGCCTTACCTTTGGGTCTTCATATGTTCCACCGCTGATTTCTAAGAAATCAATATTTTCCGCACTAATCAGCTGAATCTGCTCAAGGCCTTCTTGGAGGCCTGTAGGGCTCTGGTGGTCTGCTGAGTTGAGTTTTACGCCAAGAATGAAGGAAGATGGCGTGACAGATCTTATTTTGCGTATGATCTCAATCAGGATTTTGGCCCTCTTCGCCGGTGATCCACCATACTCGTCGCGGCGAATATTAGACTGTATTCCTTTATTATAAGTTCGTGTCTAAGTTTATGGACAAGAGAGCACGTTATAATTGAGACACATACCTTGGGTGAAAGAAATTGGGCTTTATTTGAAGATCTTAGTATAATGACAGGCAAACTATAGGCCCAAGCGACCGGTACTCACCTAATAGATAGCCATGGGCAGCATGTATCTCAACGCCTCTAAATCCGGAATCGGCCGCTAACTTTGCAGAGTCGCCGAATTGATTGACTACCATTTGAATGTCATCAACAGTCATTTCCCTAGGAGTACCAAAGACAAGAGTACTAATCGCTTTCGAAACTAGACTTGGCCCAAAGTCAAGTGGTACGGCACTCGGAGCAATATTCTTCTCGAATAGGGACTTGGAACCAGCCAAGATAGGAGATTGCCGTCCGGGATGATTCAGTTGCATAATAGTAGGAGATCCATGCTGTTGGCATGCGGTACACCAGTTCTTCCAGGCGGCAAGAGTCTTGGGTCTATCCTCAGAACTCTGAGACACGGCGATATCTCTCCCCTCACCCAGGTATTTTACGTCTACCTGGACATTTCCTGAAGTCATGTCAGACTGCGGTGTGAAGGGATGTATAAGGGACAGGTGTCGTACCAGTAATGATCAGTCCCCATCCACCATCAGCCCAATTGCTGTAGGCTCTGATAGCATGCTCATCCGGCATGTGATCTGAATCGGCCAATTGCTCGGCCATGGCAGCCTCAAACTACGAGTTAGCATACAAATGAATGTTGTTGAGATGGTATATGGCTACCTTCACCAGACGGTTGTCAAGGGTAATTCCACAAGGGAGGGCTACACCCGTTGAGATTTGAAGCGTCATGATTTCCGTCTTGACGATACCGAGGCAATCACAACTGTCTCAAGAACAAAATGGGATATAATATCCAGATGGCCCACGATTTATATTTGCTACTTGCACCTTGAAACTACCATCCTCGGAAGAATTGGTTGCCGCTGGCCAAAATATGAGGCCGAGCACCGATGGTCCGAGCCTCCGACGCTAGATTCCGGGTTGAAACAAACTTCGAGGCACGATCTGTTTCTAAATTTCGCTTATGTAATTGACTGCGGCTTAATTTCGTGTTCTAGGTTATTCTAGACTTTCGCGTATTTGGGTTGTATTTTGGACTTTGGATAAAGAAGAGTCCTATGTGGACAGCTCTCCAAAAGATACTTTGGAGTTTACAGCAGCGCCTTTCAAGATCCAAGCACTCTAAGGTGCATGCATAGGTAAAACCCGCACCTCCAACGAGTGCAGGGCCCGGCCAGAGACGCTTCGTAGTGATCTTTTCTTCTATCAGGGTCTTAGTTTGGAGCGCCATCTTCGTCAGTCTTGCGTAAGTAAGCCTCGACTGTTGACAGTGTAGATATTGATGAACTCATAATCCGCATGACGTCTTACTTTATTGAACCACTCGAAGAGTCTCCGATTCGGCTGCCAACTCTCGAGCAAGGGGCAAGCAATAGGCATCTCTAGGCGCATCTCCTCTTACACCTCAGACACCTGCCCATCCTATGTTGCAATGTCGTACACCTGGGGAACTGAGGCATCATATGAAGCCCTGGAAAAGTATCCGAGGTGCACGAAGCCTTGGGCATCGGTGAGGTTCGAAGACAGCACTAAATATAACAATGTCAAAGTATATAGTTCTGACTGTGCATCCGCTACGTTAAGGACTATGAGGATTTGTGACAGCAACAGGATGCTCATTGACGACAGAAACGCCACTAGCGGTAGGAGAGTTGCATACTGATGAGAGATTGACAGATCTTCAACTAGTTGACGGCTCTTTGTTACTAGTAGTCAGTCATTTTAGCACATGGAGTAGAAAATGCCACTCTGATCTAATGCAGCTATAAGAGGAGTGTCGTACTTTGTATCAAGCTGCGCTGCTGGGCTGAGAAGACGTTCGATCATTCCACGTAATTATTATTCTTTGAAATCTGTACTCTCTATATACCCCAAAATGCAACCTATTTCTTTTTATTATGCAGCCGCACGATTGAAACCCAACGCCAATGTATAGAAGATGCAAAGCCGACTTCGGCAGGGGCGATTAAAATTCGCCCTCATCAACCAAGAGCTCGCAATGATGAGATATTTGCAGGAAATTATGACGGCATTATTGAGAAGGACTCTTTCGGGGACCGAGGTTACGCTTTGATGGTGTCATAGCTGCTCTTCGCCCTGATCTTTGTCCCGAACTTGTAGAGAATCCACGGAATGGGCATTAAGGCTACTGTGATGAAACCGAGGAGGGAGGTAGCCCAGGCTATTCCCAGACCTTGGTACACTATTTAACAAGTTAAGTTAGCCCGGGCTCACATTTGTATCCTGTCATAGGCTATTAATAATAGAGAAACACTCACTCTGTAAAGTGAACAATGGAAATGCTGCCCCTAAGATATAGCGCAATAGTCCATTGGCTGCGATTGCAGAAGCGCCATTCATAGCTTGGTACGTATCAACGAGGTACATTCCAGAGGATATGAAGATACACAAATTACCCCATGCAAAGGGGATGGCGGCTACAACAGGCGAGGCCCAGGAGATATCCGATCGAGCTGTCCAGGCGAACCAGAAGAGTCCGGTTGCTGGATACAGTCAGCGTGGTTCTAAGAAATAAGACATTTGGAAGAAACTGGAGCAGTGAATGACAAGATTTGGAACTTACGAAGGCCGAAACTGCCAAGCATTGCGGGATATAACCGATACTCAGGAGCAACAACTCCGTTCCTGCCATCCGCATGGGAGAGGCGGTATTGTTTCAGATATAGATATCGATCACAAAGGAGAACCGTGGGAACAGCAAGCAAGCACCCAATACCCAGAGCGAGGAAGACCAAGCCGGATTGTTCGGTATCGAAGCGATATACGGAGCCGAAAACATAAGGAAATGCAGCGAAGAAGGTAAATAGAACACCGAAGTTGAAGGCGATGTACAAGCTAAGGAAACCGACTATGGGCTCAATGACAAGCATGTGAACAGGACGAATCAATGTAACCGTCAGGAGGAAGTATAATTTCGCTCCGGCGCTGGGAAATGGAGATGGCGGAGCTGGGAGGCCGAGCTTGACTCTGCGCTTTTCCATCAAAGTCTTCTTGTACGTCTCGCGCATGGGAATGGCGCTGAGCCAGGCAAAGATGGCGAAGAAGATTAGTGTCCACTGAGTCCATTGCCAGCCTTTGCGAACAGCCACGAATGAGCCGATGACAGGTCTGACAGTATGTATCAGCAGGTGATTTAATCGATAAGAAAATACCGGCTGGATGAGAGGACTTACCCAAGTGACGGACCAAGAAACGGGCTGAGAATGTACAGAGTGGTTGCCAAAGCACGCTCTGATGCTACACAAGTGTCTGCAATTGTCCCAGCTCCTATTGCAAGCGATGGCGAGAAGAACATCCCCGCTAGAAACCTCAAGATTGCCAGGCCTGCAAAGGTTGGCGCAAAACCGGCACCTAGTGTGAAGAGTACACCAAGTGGTGGAGTTATCAAATAAACGGCACGTCGGCCATACGTCTCGGACAGAGGCGCTCCCAAGATTGGGCCCAATCCCAAGGCAAGCACATAGAGACTCAGCGGTAACAGTGCAACTGTGGTTCCGACGTTGAATCTTTCCATGACTTGAGGGTATGCAGGACTGTATATCGATGATCCAAGGGAGCTGACTGCATTAGGTGGATTAAGGTGAGTAAGAAGTGAGAATGACTTACGCAGAGAAGGATATTAATGCTGGAGGGATAACGTGATAAATCCTGACAAGATTCGCCCATTTCTGAGGATTTTCTGGATCATCGGGTCCTGACCAGTCTAACGCCGCAACAGTCTTGGGAACAGGTGGCGTGGCTTTCTCTGGGTCTGTTGGTGGTTCGACAGGAGTCATCTCTGTACCTTCCGGATCATGAGCACCCCCCTGACTTGAGCCAGCAGGACTTATTTCCTCCTTCTCCAAGTCATGGATATCTGCTCCGCTTGAGTCAAAAGACTCATCTGTTAAGAAACTCATTGTATCTAAAAAGAACGATCTGGCAAACTTCTGCAGCACAAACGACACAAAACGCGTACCTTAGATGAAGTCGTGTCGTAAGGAAGTCTTTCTTTTAAAGTAGACCTCGGGATCTGATGGGTATTATAATATTAAGTGGTACTAAAATAGCTTACATATGGTGGCCAAAAGTCAATTAAAAGCAGATGTGGACTCTGCGTAGTGGTAGTGCCACTTCCATGGAAGATAAATAAATGCCGTTTATCACTAATCAAATTGGCGGAGCTTGATGAGTGAACATAAAGTTTGTGTCCGTGTCCTATGAGAGGTCTTCTCTTGAATTGGTCCGTGCTACAAGGCTGTTGGACAGAGGAGGACAAATAGCACAACGGTTCGTTGCAGAAAATGCTGTGCTTTTGGACAGAAAATATAATGCAACTCCAGACTCTTTAGAAATAAGAAGCAACTTGTGATAATATGCTGCATACCTCATAGCTTGAGGTTTGCAAATAATAGATTAACAATGTTTGTTGGAGGAATGGTGCTGGAGATAGTGGGGTTGACATGTTTACTGATCGCACCTCGGCACTTTGCACTTGGTAAGGCCGTACGCCAACTTTGCGACATTATTGTGGCTCAAATCGGTGCAAATCTCTTTCAATCAGGATATTCAATGCCAAAGTAGCAAGTCAGCTTTCGAGGTACAGTAGTAATTCCCACATCAGATTATTACACGCGATCCACTTTACACCCCATACTCGCTTGATCATCGTGACAAGTCATGGGAAAGTTTGCCAATCAGGGACGCGATCCCACTCGCGTAGAATTCTTCGGGAAGTTCCGCCTCCTCGTTCACCAACACGTTTCGAGAATTGAGATCGAAAAAGTGCAGCAGACAACACATTCGATATGGATCCTTTCTCAGCAGAAGGCGAGCTAATAAACCTTCACAACCACTTCATACAAGGCCAGTGGCAAGCTGTCATCGATTATGACACCTCTGCACTATCACCAGAGAATGCCCTTCCAGCGCGAGTACTTTCCCTTCGAGCACAAGTAGCGCTTGGCCATGCAGAGGATGTCATCGCGGATGTACAAGGAGAGAAGGAGCCTGAGCTTGTAGCTGTGGGGGCTTTCGCGGAGTATGCTGCCGGAAACACAACTGCGGCAGTGAAAACGGCCGAGAAGCTTGCTGCAACAGAAGGGGAGAATGCCATAGTTCAGGTTTTGTGTGGGACGGTGCTGCAAGCGGAAGGCTTGACCGAGGAGGCTCTAGCTTTGCTATCGAAGCACCAGGGAAGCCGTAAGTTTTCTCCTCGTGTCTTCGTATTTCCGTCTCTAACGGCATACAGTTGAGGCCGTTGCACTCATTGTTCAAATACACCTACAACAAAATCGAACGGATCTGGCACTCAAAGAGGTTCAAGCTGCGCGGCGGTGGGCACAAGACAGTTTACTTGTTAACATAGCAGAATCATGGGTTGGGCTCCGAGTGGTAGGCTTGTCATCTGCGGTATACTTTAGCAGGCTGTCTGCTAATGACATGGTTTCTATCAGGGTGGAGAGAAATACCAACAAGCATTCTACGTCTTCGAAGAAATGGCACAAGCGCCTTCGACAACTGCGCCGCTCAGTCTTATCTCTCAAGCAATCACCGAGATACACTTGGGCCGTTATGAAGAAGCTGAGGCAGCTCTAAAGCAGGCGATGGAAAAGGATCCTGAAAACGCTGATGCTATTGCGAACTTGATTGTGTTGTCTGTTCTCGCAGGAAGGGATGCAGGTCCCCTTGTTAAGTGGGTCTTCAAGACTTTTGATATGTCTTGCTTCGGCTAATGATTGGTAGGGACTTACAAAAAGCCAGTCCCGAGCATGCTTACCTTGAGGGTATGAGGGAAAAAGACGATTTATTTGATAAGGCGGCTGCCAAATTCTCTGCAAAGGTAACGGCATAATGAGGCATAACGAAACATATTGGAAGTGGGCGTCAAAGGCACCAATCAGGGCGACCTTTTCCCTGAGTTGCAAATATGATGGCATGTGAAGAGTCTATAGATCTTGTCAGACACAAGAAATGCAAAGAGACAGTGCGAAATTTGAACGAACTCGAACAATTCAGTGTCATTGTGCATATTGTCTGTACTTTGCAACCATTTATGCTCTTTGCTTGGTTAATTTTCATGTCTTGCTCCCCGCCGAAAGCGCGCTCGTATCGAACCTGACTAATACTAGCAGATTAACTATCGTGAAGAGCTTGTTGTAACTCCACACTGACATTATTCAGTTGGGAACACTGCAAACCATATCTTAAGACCACCATTCCTCTCTCGTAGACTCCCTGAGGCATTTTTCACCTCAAAATGTCTAGCATGCCTCATCACGTACTCACAGCCAGAATTACCAACTTTCCCACTTCTTCAGCCCATCCGAACTTGACATGAATTCTCACATATACCATCCTTTGCTCCATGAGCTTCATCATGTGGATATCTTGTGCCACCAGCTCCTCAACCGGTCTACCAAAAAGCTGCTGCCAAGCCTCTGCCGACCAGAGAAGTTCGCCAGGCGATATACTACCTGTCTCATCGATCAGCGTGCCGATGACTTTGGGGTTTAGTTGAAGTTTGACTTCCTTGTCGCAATTTCTGCACTTCGCGATAGGTGTGCTAGCATATACAGGAACACCGCAGCTGCCAAAGATATTAGAGAAGCGCTTGAAGAGGAGCAGAGTGGTGCGTAATACCACTGAGTACACATGAGCATGTTTCGTTGATAATGCAGGGCCAGTTTAATTTCCATAATGGTCAGGCTAAGAAAGCCCGTGAAGTTAACTTGTGGATCTAATCTCACACTTATCAATTTCATTAGTATGGTTTCATATTTTCTAATAAATGGGGAAATCGAATAAGATTGCTAGCTTTGAGGCTTAAGAGGTAAAAAAAAAAAAAAATTTGCGACAGCACACTCCAATGAAGGATACGATATCGAAGAAACGTATTAGATTGAGATTGACTCACCATTCATCCACATCTGCAATCGTAAATAAGATCCGCTTGTCACCCGATATGGCTGGGGCAACGTCCTGCCCAACATCCCACAGATCAGTTGGGAATGTCTGATCCACGCTCTCCTTCTTATTCAGATCCGCAGCGTACTTTCCAAGCCAGTCTGCGTCCGGGAAGTCTGGACCAAGATCCACCATTGTTGCATAGGAGATGCCTAGACTACAGCCTCCGCGCCGCTCGAGTCTGAAAGTTGGATTTGAGAGGAGCAAAA
>Ga0335075_10011297_pt1 | contig 13501 bp, 10 predicted proteins | sample Lox_Sample_24_FD_206723 | JGI IMG/M metagenome (GOLD analysis project Ga0335075, IMG submission 206723) | Soil microbial communities from Loxahatchee National Wildlife Refuge, Florida, United States - Lox_Sample_2.4 | ecosystem: Environmental > Terrestrial > Soil > Wetlands | place: USA...
CAGCGCGGGGCCGCGCTGCGCGGCTTCGGCCGGGACCTGCTCGTCGCCCGCCGGCTCGTGCGCGGCGGCGGGCGAGGCCGGCGCCACCGGCGCGCGCGGGAGCAGCGGCGCCTCGCCGGCAGCCGCGACCGGCGTCGCGCGCACGCGCGCACGCTGCGTCGGCGCGCGCTGTGTGCGCGCACTCGCCGGGCCAGCCGCGCCGAAGCGCCAGCGCGGGCGCCTCAGCCCGCGCTCGAGCGCGTCCTCGAGCGCGCCGCGCAGCTCCTGCAGCGTGCCGCGGCGCTCGGGGTCGGGGTCCAGCGCGCGGTCCAGCGCGCCGGTCAGCGCCGCCGGCAGATCGCCGCGAGCGATCGACAGCGCCGGCACCGTGCGCCCGATCCTGCGCACCGTCGCCGCGGGCGTCGATCCGCGCACCGGGTTGACGCCGCACAGCGCCTCGTAGATCACCAGCGCCAGCGAGTACAGGTCCGACTGCGGCCCTGCCTCGCGGCCTTCGCTCTGCTCCGGCGCCATGTAGGCGAGCGTGCCCAGCACGTCGCCGGTGCGCGTCAGCGCCTCCTCGCCGACGAGGCTGGCGCCGCCGAAGTCCGTGAGCTTGGCGGGCGCGAGCAGGCCGTGCACGCCGCCCGTGCGGCGCTCCGGCGCGTGCGGCACGAGCACGTTGGGGGGCTTGATGTCGCGGTGGATCACGCCGCGCGCGTGGGCGTGCGCGAGCGCGCCCGCCAGGGCCACCCCGATCTCCAGGATCTCCTCGTCGCTGAGCGCGTCGTCCGCAATCAGCGCGGCCAGCGTCTCGCCGGCTACCAGCTCGGAGATCAGGTAGAAGGCGCCGTCCTCGGACACCGCCTCGTGCAGCGACACGATCGCGGGGTGCGACAGCCGCGCCGCCGCGTGCGCCTCGCGGATCGCGCGCTCGCCGTCGCCGTCCGGCCCCAGCCACACGCGCTTGAGCGCCACCTCGCGGCCCAGCAGCTCGTCGTGGGCGCGCCAAACCACCCCGAAGCCGCCCGTGCCGAGCCGCTCCAGCACGCGGTAGCGCCCCAGCAGCAGCTGCTCGCGCGCGGGCTCCGGCCCGGAGGGCGCAACCGGCCCGGGTGGCACGATCGGGCCGGGTGGCACGATCGGGCCGGGCGGCGCGGTCCGGCCGGGCGTCGGCTCGGGCTCGTGGGGGGCGCGCCTGCGCGCCGATTGGACGAGGGTGCGCGAAGACTCCACCTGGTTCTGCGCCTTCGGCACCGGGCGGCGCCTTCCCTGCTCACGGCCGGCAGGAAAGCGGGCAATGACCGAGAAGTTGCAATCTCGCGAGGGCAGCGGCCGCCAGTCATACTGGCCTCTTCGCAAAACCCCTGCAAAGGAGCGGTTGGCTTTTGTCGTTCTTCGACGATGACGAGGAGACTGCGCCTAGAACGTCGCCTCGCACGCCGCGTCGGGGGCACGCGGGCGAGAGCGCCGGCGGCGCCCGCCAGGCGCGCGCGCCCCGCCCTCGCGCCTCACAGCACCGCGGGCCCACCGGATACGACCGTCACACGGTGATGATGCGCCGCCGCATCGCGGCGGGCGCGGCGATCGTGCTGCTGATCGTGATCGTGCTGGTCATCAACGGCGTGCTCAAAAGCGAAAAGCAGCAGTCGCTGAAGACCTACAACCGCGCGGTCAGCACGATCGCGCGCGAATCGGACGAACGCGTGTCGCACCCGCTGTTCGCGGCGCTCGAGGGCGCCACCGGAAAGCAGGCGCTCGACGTCGAGCAGCAGCTCGACGAAGTGCTGAAGACCGCGCGCTCGCTGGCCGCGCGCGCCAAGGCGCTCAGCGTGCCCGGCGAAATGGCCTCGGCCCAGCAGGACCTGCTGCTCGCGCTCGACCTGCGCGTGGAAGGCCTCAGCAAGCTCGCCGAACTGGTGCCCACGGCGCTCGGCGGCCAGGCCAAGCAGACCGCCCCCAAGATCGCCGGCGACATGGAGATCTTCCTCGCCTCCGACGTGATCTACTCCCAGCGCGTCGCGCCGCTGATCCAGCAGACCTTCGCCGCCAACGGCATCCACGAACTCGGCACCGCCGGCACGCGCTTCCTGCCCAACCTCGGCTGGCTGGAAGCGTCGGGCGCGCTCGCGCGCCTGTCCGGGCAGTCCACTTCCACCAGCTCCTCCTCGGGCACGCTGGCGGCGGGCACGCACGGCAGCGCGCTGCTCGGCGTGAGCGTCGGCACCGGCGCGCTGCAGGCCGAACCCACGCTCAACCACATCTCCGGCGGAGGCAACCAGACGTTCACCGTGAACCTCGAAAACAGCGGCGAAAACCCCGAGATCGACGTGAAGGTCACCGTCACCGTGACCGCCGCCGGCAAGAAGTACAAAGCCTCGCGCACGATCGACTCCACCCAGCCCGCCACCAAGTACAACGAGGAAGTGCCCGTCACGGGCATCCCGCTCGGGCAGGCCGCCAAGGTGGAAGCGTATGTGGAACCGGTGCCGGGCGAGACCGACACCGAAAACAACAAGGCCAGCTACCTGGCGATCTTCGGCGAATAGCAGCCGCTGGGGTGGCGGCCGCAGGCGCCCTGCCGCCACGCCGCCGGGGGCGCCTCGGCGCGGGCGCTGCGCCAGCGGCTAACTTGTGGCGGTGGCCGCATCGATCACCGACACGCAGGGGGTCGTCGCGATCGCCGCGGCAGCCGTGGCGATCGTGGCCCTGCTCGCCTGCGCGGCCTTGGGCGTGAGCCTGCGGCGCCTGCGACGGGCGCAGCGGCTGGTGCTGGGGGAGGGCGGCGAGCAGGACGTGGTGGCGCACGCGGCCGCCATGCAGCGCTCATTCGGCGAGCTCAGCTCCTACGTGCAGGGCACGGCGCTGCGCCTGGAGGCCCGCCTGGACGCCGTGGAGACCGCGCTGCGGCGGCGCATCGCGCACCGTGCGCTGGTGCGCTACGACGCCTACAACGAGCTGTCCGGGCAGCAGTCGATGTCGATCGCGCTGCTCGACGAGGAGCGCTCGGGGATCGTGCTGTCGTGCATCCACCACCGCGACCAGGCGCGCGTGTACGGCAAGCAGGTGCGCGAAGGGCGCGGCGAACTGGAGCTCTCCCCGGAGGAGGCCGAGGCCGTGCGCCTGGCGCTCGCCGAGGGCTGGGACGGCGCTGCGGCGAGCGCGGACGCGGATGAGCGCCCCGCCTGAGGGGGCCGCCGGCGGCCCCCTGCGGGTTGGCTATCTCGGTCCCGCGGGCACGTTCTCCGAGCAGGCGCTGCTGGCGAGCGCGCGCGAGGGAGCGGTCGAGCCGGTGGCGCAGGCGGGCATCTACGAGGCCGTGGGCGCGCTGGTGCGGGGGGAGGTGGACCTCGCGATCGTGCCGATCGAGAACTCGCTGGAGGGATCCATCAGCGTCACCCTCGACCTGCTGGCCGACGAGGCAGCCGCCGTGCAGATCGTGGGGGAGACGCTGCTGCGCGTGCGACACGCGCTGATCTGCGCGTGCGACACGCCGCTCGAGCAGATCGCCAGCGTGCTCACGCACCCGCAGGTGCCGGGGCAGTGCACGCGACTGCTGCGCGGCGAGCTCGCGGGCGCACGGGTGCTCGCCGCCAGCTCCACCGCCGAGGCGGTGCGCGCGGTGGTGGCCGCCGGCGAGCGCGGTCGGGCCGCGATCGGCACGGAGCTCGCCGCCGAGATCTACGGGGGCGTGGTCGTGCGGGCCGGCGTGCAGGACCGCGACGACAACGAAACACGCTTCGTGTGGCTGGCGCCGGCGGCGCGCGCCGGCGCGGCGGCGAGGGCGGCGCTGCGGGGCGGCGAGGACGGGGGCGACGCCGAGTGGAAGACGTCGCTGGTCTTCTGGGGCGCCGGCGCGGAGCGCGCGGGCTGGCTGGTGCGCTGCCTGGACGAGTTCGCGCGGCGCGAGATCAACCTCTCGAAGATCGAGTCGCGCCCCCGGCGAGGCCGCATGGGCAGCTACATGTTCTTCGCCGACGCCGCGGGGCGCGCCGGCGGGGCGCCGCTGAGCGACGCGATCGCGGGGCTGGCGAGCATCTGCGAGGAGGTGCGCGTGCTCGGCTGCTACCCCGCCGCGACGGCGGCCTAGCGCCTCGCGCCCGGCCCGCCCGCCGCACTGCGCGCTGCGCGCGCGCCCCATCCCGCCGCTAGACTGCGGCCTGAACATGGAGTGCACAGTCCCACCAGAGCCGGTGGGGTCCGTGGCGCCCTCAGAGCACCAGCGCCGCGGACCTGAATCGTCGCCCGCGCCGGCGATGAGCGGTCGGGTGCTCGTTCTCAACGCCACCTACGAGCCGATCAACGTGTGCACTGTGCGCCGCGCGGTGGTGCTGCTGTTGAAGGAGAAGGCGGAGCTGATCGAGCGTGGGCAGTGGCAGCTGCACTCGGAGAGCTCGACGGTGGCGCGGCCGGTCGTGATCCGCCTGGTCTCCTACGTGAGGGTGCCGCGCGACGCGCACCGGCGCAAGATCACCCGTCGCGCGGTGTTCGCGCGCGACAGCTGGACCTGCCAGTACTGCGGCTCGCGCTCCAATCTGACCGTCGACCACGTGATCCCGCGCTCCAAGGGCGGCACCTCCAGCTGGGAGAACATCGTCGCCTCCTGCGCGCCCTGCAACCGGCGCAAGGGCGACCGTCTGCCCCGCCAGGCGGGGATGCACCCGCGGCGCGCGCCGCGCACGCCGCGCGCCGAGATCTTCATCCACGTGGCCAGCCCCACGATCCCGCAGGCGTGGCTGCAGTACCTGCCTCAAGCCGCCTGACGGGCGCCGCAGCCGCACGGTGGCCTCGCAAGGCACGAAGGGCGCCCAAGGGCGCCCTTCGCTGCTGCTCTGACTGGAAAGGCCGAGAGCGACGCTGAATGCCGGAGGGACCAGGGCCGGCGGTCGTCTCGGGGTGTCCCGGGTTGGATTCCGCTAAGCGGTCCAGCCTTTCTGTTCCCCCGCGCACGGGGGCCGACCTAGCGGCCGGTCACCTCCAGGGTCCCGCAAGAACTGTCACTCAACGTTTGGACCACCTCCTTTCTCTGGTGGAGCCAGAGTAGCGAACGGAGATGATGGGCGGGCCGAGCGGGGCGGCGCCGAGGCGGGCGAGCGGGCTCGCAACGCCTATTCGATGATGACGCCGAACTCCTGCGCGTAGGTCGCGCCGGGCGCGCCGTTGCCGAGCGAGGCGGGCACCGCTGGGGTGATCGCGACACCGGTTTCGGCGTACTGCGATTCGAGGATGTTGGCGAGGTGGCCTGGCGAGGCGAACCACGCTTCGGCGATCTGCTGCGGCGTGGCCAGCTGGTAGGTGCCCCAGGCCAGGTTCTCGCAGATCACGTAGCCGACGTTGGGCCCGGGGATGTAGCCGGTGGAGCGGATGCGGTCCACGGGCGTCTCGCCGCTGGGAGAGACGTGGGCGAAGTAGTCGTCGGCGATCAGTTCTTCGCAGTGGCCTTCGGCGGCTTCCTGGAGCTTGGCGTTGGTGACCAGCGGGCTCTCGCCGTTTTCGGCGCGCTTGCGGTTGATCAGGCACAGCACCGCTTCGCGCGCCAGCTGGAGGTTGCCGGCTTCGGGCATCAGTTCCGTGTTCTGGCAGGGCGTTTCCAGCACCTCGGCGATGGTGGCGGCGGTGCGCGTGGCCGCCGTGCTCTGCGCGGCGGCCGCTTCGGAGCTGCCGAGCACGCCCTGCGAGCTCGAGGGACCGCGCCCGTGCCGACGCGTGTGATGACGCCTGCCACGGCGGCTGCGCTCGCGGCGCGTGTGCTCGCGGCGGCGGTGGCGAGAGGCGTCGTGCGCGCGGGCGTGGCCGGAGGGGCGGGCCGCCAGCGACTCCGCGGGTGCGGTGGCGCCCGCCACCGCGCAGGTCAGGATCGTGAGGGCGATCGTCGTAACGCGGCGGGGAGCTGGCACCCTCAGCGTTTCGGCGGGCCCTCAGGTCAGGCTGAGCTTCCGCGGTCGAATCTGGACATGTGAAGAGGAGCGCCGCCGCAGGCCGGTCCACGGGCGCCGGACGGCGGGTGGCGGGAGCTGCCGCTACGAGCTGGGGACGGCCCCGTCGCCGCCGTCACCGTCGAGGGCGTGCCCGGCCGCCGCCTCGGCGGGCGGCGGCTGCTCGCCGTCCACGTCGACGTCCACGTCCTCGCCGGTGTCCACCACCAGCGCCACCGCGCTGACCACGTCCTCCTCCTTGAGGTTCATCACGCGCACGCCGGTGGCGGCGCGTCCCTGCTGGGAGATGCCGGCGACGGCCGTGCGCTGGACCATCCCGGCGAGGCTGATGAACACCAGCTCCTGGTGTTCGCGCACGACGAGCGCACCGGCGAGCGCCCCCTTCTGCTCGGTCAGGCCGATCGTCTTGACCCCTTTGGCGCCCCGGTTGGTCTTGCGGTACTGGGCGATCTGGGTGCGCTTGCCGTAGCCGTTCTCGGTAACGACGAGCAGGTCCATGTCGTCGCGCGCCACGTCCATCGCGATCACGCTGTTGAGTTGCCCACCCCCGGCGGGATTTCGATCGCCCACGTCCATGCCGCGCACGCCCGTGGTGTCCCGGCCCATCGCGCGCACGTCCGACTCCGCGAAGCGCACGGTGAGGCCCGCGCGAGAGACCATGATGATCTCCTCGCCCGGATCGACCGCCCGCACCGCCAGCAGCTCGTCGTCGTCGCGAATGTTGACGGCGATGATGCCGTCGGCTTTGATCGGCGTGTTGTAGGCCGCGAGCTCGGTCTTCTTGACGGTGCCGCCCTGGGTGGCGAACACGAGGTACTGGGCCTCGGAGAAGTCGCGCGTCGATACCACCGCCTGGATGCGCTCGCCTTCGCGCAGGGGCAGGATGTTGACGAGCGCCCTGCCCTTGGCGGTGCGCTGGGCCTCCGGCAGCTCGTACACCTTCGAGCGGTACACCTTGCCGCGGTTGGAGAAGAACAGCAGGTAGTCGTGCGATGAGCACACGAACAGGTGCTCGATGTAGTCGCCGTCCTTCATGTCCATGCCGGTGACGCCGCGGCCGCCGCGCTGCTGCTGGCGGTAGGTGGCGAGCGGCAGCGACTTGACGTAGCCGGAGTGCGTGATCGTGATCACCATCTGCTGGTCGGCGATCAGGTCCTCGATGTCGAGCTCGTCCTCGGAGTGGCTGATCTCGGTGCGCCGCTCGTCGCCGAAGCGCTCCGAGATCTCCCCCAGCTCCTCCTTGATAACCGCCAGCACACGGCTCTCGTCGCCGAGGATCGCGCGCAGCTCGGCGATGCGCTCGGTGACGTCGGCGTGCTCCTGTTTGATCGCGTCGGCCTCGAGCGCGGTCAGCTGCGAGAGGCGCAGGTCGAGGATCGCGCTGGCCTGGATGGCGGTGAGCTCGAAGCGCTCGATCAGCTGCTCACGCGCTGCTTCGCGGTCGCGCGAGGCGCGGATCAGCTCGATGATCGCGTCGAGGTGCTCGAGCGCGGTGAGCAGCCCCTCGAGGATGTGCGCGCGGGCTTCCTTCTCGGACAGCTCGTGCTTGGTGCGTCTGACGATCACCTCGCGCTGGTGCGCGACGTAGTTGTGGACCACCGCGCGCAGGTCGAGCGTGCGCGGCACGTTGTCGACCAGCGCCACCATGTTCACGCCGAAGGTGCTCTGCATCGGCGTGTGCTTGAAGAGCTTGTTGAGCACCACCTTCGGGATCGCGTCGCGCTTGAGCTCGATCACCAGGCGCATGCCGCGCTTGTCGGAGTGGTCCTCGATGTTGGCGATCTCGGTGATGCGCCCGTCTTTTACGAGGTCGGCGATCTTCTGGATCAGCCCGCCGTCACCGCCCTTCTTGACCATGAACGGCAGCTCCGTCACGACGATCGCCTCTTTGCCCTGCTTGAGCGGCTCCACGTGGGCGCGCGCCTGCACCCGCACGCGCCCGCGGCCGGTCTCGTAGGCCTCCTTGATGCCGCTGCGCCCGAGGATCACTCCCCCCGTGGGGAAGTCCGGGCCCTTGATGTGGCGCATCAGCCCGTCCACGTCGATCGACGGGTCCTCGATGTAGGCGATCGTGGCGCCGATCACCTCGCGCAGGTTGTGCGGCGGGATGTTGGTGGCCATGCCCACCGCGATCCCGGAGGAGCCGTTGACCAGCAGGTTGGGGAAGCGCGAGGGCAGCACCAGCGGTTCGCGGCGACGGCCGTCGTAGTTGGGCGCGAAGTCGACCGTGTCCATGTCGAGGTCGCGCAGCATCTCGGTGGCGATGCGGGCGAGGCGCGCCTCGGTGTAGCGCATGGCGGCCGCCGGGTCGTCGTCGATCGAGCCGAAGTTCCCCTGGCCGTCGACCAGCTCGTAGCGCATGGAGAACTCCTGGGCGAGGCGCACCAGCGTGTCGTAGATCGGCGAGTCGCCGTGGGGGTGGTAGTTGCCCATCACCTCGCCCACGATCAGCGCGCACTTCGCGTATGAGCGAGTGGGCCCGAGCCCGAGCTCGCTCATCGCGTAGAGCACGCGGCGGTGCACGGGCTTGAGCCCGTCGCGCACGTCGGGCAGCGCGCGCCCGACGATCACCGACATCGCGTAGTCGAGGTAGGCGGTGCGCATCTCCTCCTCGAGCGCGCGCGGTTCGACGTTGCCGCCGCCGATCACGTCAGCAGTAGCCATGCCTCACCCCCTCAGACATCCAGGTTCGCGACGGCGCGGGCGTTTTCTTCGATGAACTCGCGCCGCGGCTCGACCTGGTCGCCCATCAGCTTCGAGAAGATGCGGTCGGCGGCGGCGGCGTCCTCGAGCGTGACCTGGGCGAGCACGCGGCTGGCAGGGGACATCGTGGTTTCGCCGAGCTGGTCGGCGTTCATCTCGCCCAGCCCCTTGAAGCGCTGCAGTTTTATGCCCTTCTGGGCGACACCCATGACGGCCTCGTGCAGGGCCTCGAAGGAGAGGGCGGACTCGGCGGCGTCGCCGAGTCGCACGTCGAAGGCGGGGGTGCCCACCAGCTCGATCAGCTGCCCGTGCACCTTCACGAGCTGGCGATACTCGGTGGAGTCGAACAGGGACCGCTTGATGCGGTGCATGCGGGCGAAGCCGGTGCTCGCCTCGACGGCCCGCACGCGCAGCTCCAGCTGGTCCTCCTCGACCAGCTCGGTGCGGTGGGGATCGCCCTCCTCGCTGTCGCGGCGGAGCAGCTCGATCGCCGCCTCCGCGCTCGTGACCTGCTCGCTCAGCAGCGAGGACTCCTCCAGGAACTGCACGACCTCGTGCCCGTGCTGGCTGCGCATGGCGAGCGCCCATCCTTCGTACTGCTTGAGCAGGCGGCTGAAGCGCTGCCAGCGCGCCTCGGTGAGCTTGAACTGGGTGCCGTGGCGGTCGAAAACGAGGATCTTCTCCCACTTCTCGGCGAGCAGGATCTGTTCGAGTTCGGACTCCTTCTCGATGTAGCGCTCGCGCGAGCCCTGCCTGAGCTTGTACAGCGGGGGCTTGGCGATGTACACGTAGCCCTCCTCGATCAGCTCTTTCATCTCGCGGAACAGCAGCGTCAGCGCGAGCGTCCTGATGTGGGCGCCGTCGACGTCGGCGTCGGTCATCAGGATCACCTTGTGATAGCGGGCGTTCTGGATGTTGAACTCGTCGCGCACGCCGGTGCCGATGGCGGTGATCAGGGCCTGGATCTCGACGTTCTGCAGCACCTTGTCGATGCGGGACTTCTCCACGTTGAGGATCTTGCCGCGCAGCGGCAGCACGGCCTGCGTGTTGCGGTCGCGTCCCTGCTTGGCCGAGCCCCCCGCCGAGTCGCCCTCGACCACGAACAGCTCCGCGAGCGCGGGGTCCTTGACCGCGCAGTCGGCGAGCTTGCCCGGCAGGGTGGAGTTCTCGAGCGCGGACTTGCGGCGCGTGAGGTCGCGCGCCTTGCGCGCCGCCTCGCGCGCGCGCTGCGCCTGCACGGCCTTGCTGATCACGGCCCGCGCCTCGCTGGGGTTCTCCTCCAGGAACTCCGACAGGCCCGTGTTGACGATCGACTCCACGAAGCCGGACATGCCGGGGTTGCCGAGCTTGGTCTTGGTCTGACCCTCGAACTGCGGGTCGGACAGCTTCACGGAGATCACCGCGGTCAGGCCCTCGCGCACGTCCTCGCCTGACAGGTTGTCCTCTTTCTCCTTGAGCAGGCCGTGGTCGCGGGCGTACTTGTTGAGCGTGCGCGTGAGCGCCGAGCGGAAGCCGCTCAGGTGCGCGCCGCCCTCGCGCGTGTTGATGTTGTTGGCGAAGGAGTGCACCGACTCCTGGTAGGAGGAGTTCCACTGCAGCGCCACCTCGGCGGCGCCCTCCTCGGACTCGCCTGCGAAGAAGATCACCTTGCGGTGCACCGTGTCCTTGTTCTCGTTCAGGTAGGACACGAAGTCCTCGATGCCCCCGTCGTACTGGAAGGACGCGGCGTGGCCCTCGCCCCGCTCGTCGACGATCGAGATCTTCAGCCCGCGCGTGAGGAAGGCGGTCTCGCGCAGGCGCTCTTCGAGCGTCTTGAAGTCGAAGTCGAGCGTCTCGAACACGTCGGCGTCGGGCAGGAACGTGACCGATGTGCCGGTCGCCTCGCCCTTTGCCAGCGCCTGCCCCTCGTGCAGAGGCCCCAGCGGCGCGCCGCGCGAGTATTCCTGGGTGTAGACGTGCCCGTCGCGGCGGATCTCCACGGCCAGGCGCTCGGACAGGGCGTTGACGACCGACACGCCGACGCCGTGCAGGCCGCCGGAGACCTTGTAGCCGCCGCCGACGCCGAACTTGCCGCCGGAGTGGAGCACGGTGAGCACCACTTCCACTGCCGGCTTGCCCTCTTTCTCCATCACCGCCACGGGGATGCCGCGGCCGTCGTCGGCCTCCGTGATCGAGTTGTCGGGGTGGATCGTCACCGACACCTCGCTGCAGTGGCCGGCGAGCGCCTCGTCCACGGAGTTGTCCACCACCTCGTAGACCAGGTGGTGGAGGCCCATCACCCCGGTCGAGCCGATGTACATGCCGGGCCGCTTGCGCACCGCTTCGAGGCCCTCGAGGACGGTGATGTCCTGGGCGTCGTAGCTGTCGGGGCGGTTCTGACCGGCGCCCTCTTCAGAGCTACTGCTGGCTGGTGCCAATGACCCTCCGATGACGTGAGAACGCCCCGGATTCCGGGGCGCGAAGGTCCACGGCGGGGCGGCTGGATTGCTTGTGCAAGGATAGCATGCGAAGGGGCCGTATATCCCTCAGGCCCACCGCTAAATCCCTGCAAAATGGCGGTAAAACGTCCTCGATCACGAATCGTCCGCCATGCGGCACGGGTAGCCCGCTAAGGCCGCTCCTGAATCCAAACCCATTCGCATTCGGCCAACGAGGCGACGCGTGGGCGCAGGTACACGACCAGAACGGGAACCCCGACGGGCGTTTCAGCCGCCCAGAGGTTCCGGTTGCCGACTCGTCGGGCAACCGCCGACGGTTCGCGCAACAGCGCCCACACGAGAGCCTCGACCCGATCGTCAATCTGGCGATCTGTCAGGCCAGCATCGTGCTTCAGTTCGTCCTTCGATTTCGTGAAGGTGTCGGACTCGATAAAGCCTTCGCAGCGAAGCTCGCTGCTAAGTCCAGCCATGCAAAAAAGCTAGTTCCTCGCCCCGACGTACAGCCGCGTCTGATACTCCCCCGGCACCCAAGAAAACGGTCGAGTAGGGGATGGCCTCGTGCATCTTGGCGAGTCGCCATCCGACTTCGTGGTGCGACAGCTCACTTAGGTAGCTGGCGCTCTCGTACCCATATCGGCGGATCGCGCTCTCGATGGCCGCCAGCTCGTCCTCGCTGAAGCCGCTCATGTCCGGTTCGCTTAGAGCGGTTATGCGCCTGAGCTTCTTTCCGAAGTACTCGGTCGGCTCCTCGGCGATGCGCTCGCTGGTTTCGAGGTCGCGTTGGGCGAGCAGCAGCTCCCTTGGCAGGTGTCCGTGCTCCCACTTTTCATAGGTCGCGCCGGTGATCGACTTGCCAGATCGTGCAAACGCACCGAAGTCGCTCCACATCAGGAGCTTGGCTAGCTTGACCCGCCCAAGCGCGGCCTCGGGGCCGAGGCGCGTGGCGATGTAGACGACCAACTCGTTGAACTTCCGCTCGTTGAAGGCGGCCATAGCTCGTGATCCCTTAGCCTAGTACGGTGTTGCCGCATTCATTTTGAATGCGAGAGGAATGCTAGAGAGAGCGCCGGATGGCCAACGATCAGAAGTCCCCAAACGTACGCCTCAACGAAAATGCGGCCGAGAACGCGGTCCGACTTCTAGACGCTATGGGGCTATATGGCGTGGATACGTCACGCGAAAAGCTTGTGCGTGCGCTCCTTTGGGGCGTCACTGCCCCGCAGGCCGCCGGGATGGTATCTGCATTCATCTTGGAGTCAAAAAGAGCCGGACGCGAGCCGTCCAGGTGATCTAGGCACGGCGCGACCGGCGACGGTCGGTCCTGGTAGCAGAGACGCTTGCCACCGGGGCCCGGGGCCGCGCGGCGCGGCGGCGCGTCAGCCTGTGCGGCAGCGCAGCTCGAGAATCGCCCGTTCGCCGAGCGCGGCGTTCAGCCGCTCGGTCAGCTCTTCGCTCATGAGATCGAGCTCCTGGGCCCACACGGCGGCCTCGCAGCTGATCGTGAGCGTGCCCTCGCGCTCTGCGACGGGACGTGCGGCGGTCGCGATCGCCGTGCCCACGGCTTGCTCCCAGAGCGTCTGCACGCGCGCCAGCGTGCTCGCGGGGGCGATCCTGCTGGTGAGCGCGGACAGCGACAGCGACAGCGGGCGCGGCGCGGATCTGCTCATGCGGCGATCGCCTCCTGCAGCACCGCGCCGGCGGACACGCGCAGGCGGGTGACAGTCTCGCCGCCGGCGCCGGGCACGTGCGAGAGGTCGGTGGTGGCGATCACGCTCTGGCCGTCGGCGCTCAGCTCCTGGGAGAGCTGCTCGCGGCGGGCGCCGTCGAGCTCGCTCATGACGTCGTCCAGCAGCATCAGCGGCGTGCGTCCACGCTGCTCCGCGAGCACGCTGCGCTCCGCCAACAGCAGCGACAGCAGCGCCATCCGCTGCTCGCCCTGCGAGCCGTAGACGCGCAGCTCGCGGCGGTCGCGCAGCAGCGCCAGCTCGTCGCGGTGGGGACCGTAGCCGGTGAACCCCCGCTCCAGGTCTCGCTGCAGGCGGGCGCCCAGCTCGTGCGCGTACTCGTCCGCGTCGGCCGCCTGCGCGCGGGGTCGGTACTCCAGCGCTGCGGTCCCGGCGAGACCGAGCTGGGTGGCCCGCGCGGCGAACGGGCCGGCGAGCAGCGACGCCGCCTCGGCGCGGTTGGCACGCAGCTCGAGCGCCGCGTCCGCCAGCTCGCGGTCCCAGGCCGGGAGCGCGCCGGCGCCGGCGCCGAAGCGGATGCGGGCGAGCAGCGCGTTGCGCTGGGCGAGCACGCGTGCGTAGCGCGTGCGGGCCGCGGCGCGGGCTGGCCACAGCGCCGCGACCACCTGGTCGAGATGGGCGCGGCGCAGCGCCGGCGGTCCCTTCACCAGCTCGAGCCGCTCGGGCATGAACACGCTCAGCAGCGGCCGCGGCTCGAAGT
>Ga0335075_10011298_pt1 | contig 13501 bp, 8 predicted proteins | sample Lox_Sample_24_FD_206723 | JGI IMG/M metagenome (GOLD analysis project Ga0335075, IMG submission 206723) | Soil microbial communities from Loxahatchee National Wildlife Refuge, Florida, United States - Lox_Sample_2.4 | ecosystem: Environmental > Terrestrial > Soil > Wetlands | place: USA: Florida...
CTCCACCGCTGGGGTTCCAGAATACCTTTGCCATGGTGATCCGCAGGGACGATGCGCGGCGGCTGCATTTGAGGACGCTTAGCGAGGCGGCGCGGTATACGCCGGAGTGGCGGCTGGGCGTGGGTTATGAATTCGAGCAGCGACCGGACGGGCTGGCAGGGCTAAGCAAGGCTTACGGGCTCAGGTTTGCCGCGCCGCCGCGAGTGATGGACCTGGGACTGCTGTACCGGGCGTTGATCAACCACCAGGTGGACATGATCGCGGCGAATTCGACGGATGGGCCGATTGAAGCACTGGGACTGACTGTGCTTGAAGACGATAAGCACTACTTCCCGCCCTATCAGGCGGTGCCGCTCGTGCGCGACGACGCGCTGAAACGCTGGCCCCAAATCGGCGCAGCGCTCGACGCGCTGGCCGGAAAGATTACGGCCAAAGATATGCGCGCGATGAATGAGGCGGTGGACGGGCAGCATCGCGATCCGGCGGTGGTGGTGCGGGAGTTTCGCAGGAGCAAAGGGCTTTGAAGGCCGGCTACCGCTGAACCTCCGCCTCGTGCGCCGGCTCCGATTCAGTCACTTCTGGAGCCGCTTCCGTCTGCGTCGAGCCGGGTTCGCTCTCCTGTTCCGGCGTTTTTTCGGACTCCGCGGCGAGTTCGCGACCAAGTAGTACGTCAACGCGGTATCCTGCGGACCTGGCGGTAACGAGAGCGTCTTCAACGGTCTTGCTGACCTGCTCGACAGGGGCACGGCCGGGAGCGGGTTCGCCGGCGAGGCGAAGCAATGTGGGCATGAGCAGCCACCAGAGCAGTTCCTCATAAAGCTCGCGGATCATGTAGAAATGGCCTTCGGCCTGATGGACTCCTGTGAGCCAGCGCACGTCGGGATCAAGCCAAAGCAGGGGCGCAAGCGAAATTACTTCGTTCGAGGGTGCTGGTCGAGTTCCCGCAGGCGCCGAAGCAGCTTCTTTGGACTTGGAACCGGAAGGTTGCAACGGCGCGGCGGGCGTGGAACCGGGTTCGGCGGATGCCTCCTGGGAAGCACCAACGCCGGCGCCGGCAAGCAGTAGGACCTTGATGCGGGCCGCAACGCGCCAGCCTTCTTCACCTTCGAAGCCGAGCGCCTGGAAGGCCTGCGCAAATGGCTCGCGCAAACGGAGGCGGTCGAAGAGATCGAGGGCCAGGCGCCCCGGTTCGCGCGGCTCAGGAACCGCGGCAAGGGACTCGGCGAGCAGCTCGAGCGCGCACCAGCCGAGTACCGGACCCCACATGGCGGTGGCGGTAAACTGCGGGCTGGGGCTGGGAAGGACGCGCCGCGCGGCCGCGGTCCACGGAGCCGGGGAAAGCGATTCAACGGTGGGCAGGCGCATCGCCGCGCGGAGACGCTGGCGGAAGTCCGGAGCCATCGAGGAAGCGGATACCGGTTGAGGCAGAGCCGCCTGCGCACCGTCCTGGGCAAGGCGCGCGAGGTAGGCTGTTTGCGCGGCGCGGAGGAAGGCTTCGCATTGCGCCCAAGCCTGCTCATAAAAGTCACTGCGCTCACGTTCCACCGATTTGTCTTTGCCCATGCCGTTGGACCGAGGATGCTCGGCAAGATCCGCGAGTTGCCGCACAAGGCCGGGGTCCAACTGCCGGCGGAGCGCGTCGTGGACGGGGCGCAGCCCAAGGTCAACAAGCGCGTCGTCGAGGCTGGGAACGCCGCGGCCGCCAAGCGAATCACAAAGGCGGTCCCAGGGCTGCTCCACCGTGGCGCGGAGTTCGCGCCAGTCGAGGAAGACGTGGGACTGGTAGGCGTGGAGGTCGAGAGTGAGGCCACGTTCCAGCAGAATCTCTGCCCGTCGCAGGTATTCGAGGCCGGTGAGCGAATCGCGAAAAGCAAGGATCGCGGCGGTGTCGCCGCTCAGGCCAAGCCCCTCGCGCAGGCGCTGCTGGCGAAGCTGGCCGGCCGCCTTGTCGGCGTAGGCGGCAGAGAAATCGATGGTTCCGTGGGCTGTGCCGTAGCGGTTGTTGTAGACCACGAGGGCGCGCTCATGGCCGTTGCGATTGGAGTAGGCAAAGACGTTTTCCTCGACCGACCCCGAAGGATCGAAGAAGTCGTACAGCAGAAAGTTGCTGCTTTCGGCAAATAACCAGCGGCGCTTGAGCAGGGGCGCGATCTCGCGCTCATGACGCTCCACGAGCCAGTGATCGGGCGTCTCCTCATAGCGCGGCCAGCGATACTCCATGCCGTACTTTTCGGTAAAACCTTCGATCTGGCCGTGGCCGAACATCGGCAATCCGGGCAGGGTGGACATCATCACCGCAACGCCAAAACACTTGTCTCCCTTGCCGAACTGGTCAATTGCCGTTCTTTCATCGGGATTGCTCATGAAGTTGACGTATCGCTTCATGATGTCGGGGTCGAATTCGAGGGTGTTTTTGATCACCGAGCGGTACTTGGCATTCTCTTCATCGCGGAGCATGTTCATGAATGCGCTGTTATAGACACGGTGCATACCGAGGGTGCGGACGAAGTAGCCCTCCATGAGCCAGAAGGCCTCGGCAAGCAGCAGCGTGCCGGGAACTTCGGCGGCGACGCGATCGACCACCTCGCGCCAGAACTCCTGGGGCATATGCTTGTCGAACTCCGCCTGGGTCATGCCGTACTCGGCGCGCGACGGGATGGCGCCGCTCGAGCCCGGGCCGGGAAACCAGAGACGGTGAAAGTGGCGCTTAGCGAGAGTCATAGCGGCGTCGAAGCGGATGACCGGGAACAGGCGCGCGACGTGCAGAATGGTCTGAATGACCTGCTCGCGCACAGCCGGATTCAGATAGTCGAGCTGCGCGGTGTCGTTCCAGGGAAAACTCGTCCCGTCATTGCCGTGATAGATGTAGCGCGTATCGCCTGTGGAACGGTCGACGCGGCGAAAGACCACTGCGGCGTCGGTTTGCTCGAAGTAATGATCCTCGATTTTGATCTCGACGCGCGGGTCGGGGGAGAGATCGGGGCCGTTGAAGCTGTAAACGGGGTAAGGCGGCTCCGGGCGCGAGATGAACCACTCCGGATGTTCGATGACCCAGGGCGAATCGATGCCCATATGGTTGGGCACCATGTCGCTGGCCAGGCGGACGCCGTGGCGGTAGGCGCGGTCGCGCAGGTTGATGTAGGCCGCTTCGCCGCCGAGGTCCTCGGCGATGGTGTAATCGTAAAGCGAGTAGGCGGAAGCTACGGCGTCGCGGTTGCCGCAGAGTAGCTTGATGGCCTTGGAGGCGCGGCTGCGCTCCCACACGCCGATGAGCCAGAGTGAGTTGAGGCCGCGGCGGGCTAGCGTGGCCAGCTCCTCGTCGGGAATCTCGTCGAGGCGGCCGATGGGGCGCCCGTATTTGCGGCTCAACTGCGCCAGCCAAACGTAGGTGCTCTTGGCGATGAGCACGGTGTTGGGCATCCAGGCGGTATCGGGGGAAAACTTTTCGTACTCGTGAAAGGGATCGCCGAAGACAGGGACCTCGGAATGGCTGACGATGGAGGGCCATTGCTGGGTGCCGGTCTCCCAACGGCGGCGAGCCGCGGCTTCGGCCTTCTCGCGTGCTTGCACGGCGGGCGGATTGAACTGCATCCAGATGGCGAGTTCTTCTTCGCGGAGAATTTCGCCGGCCATGAGCAAAAATCGTTCCATCGCCTCGCCGAGCAGGGGCTTCCAGAGCTCGCGGATGAGGGCGAGCTGATCGCTCAGCGAACCGGGCGAGCTGACCGCTGGCGCGCGCAACAGATCGAGGAGATTCATCGGCTTTGCGCCCGGCAGCGGAATGAGCGGCCGCGTGGCAAAATACTCGGGCAACTGCGCGGTAATCTGGCGATAGACCGTCTTCTCCGCCAAGGTTTTGTCTTCGAACAACTCTTCGAACGGCCGGAATGCCTCATTGCGGTTGGCGGTCCAAAGGAGCATCAGCTCTTCGAGTGCGGCGGCGCGGTGGGGCATTCCGGCAGTCGAGCCGGCGAGCCACCGCGCGGGCGTTTCCTGGCCGCGCATCACGCTGGCGCCGGGGAACTGTTCGACGAAAGCCAGAAGCATTTTGTCGACCGCCTCGGGACCCACCTGCGCGGAAAACCAATCGAGGGCCGAGGTCATGACCTGGGGATCGAACTGTTCGCGATACCGGGCAATGAGCACGTGGCTCGCCTCGTCGATGAGTCCCATCGCGTAGAGCTGGCCGGCGTGGACCGCCAGCTCGGGATGCTTTTGCACGTCACGCACTTGATTCATGCGGTGCGTGAGCTCGCGGCAGGCCGCCATGCTGGCAAGGATCACGTTCCCCGTGTAGGAAAAGAGAGAATCGGAGAATTGATAGCGCTCGCGTGCGCTGCGCGAAATGTGAAATTCCATGGTCATGAAGCCGGGCTCCCTGCATCTCCTGTCGAGCCAGAGTACGTGCCACTCGCCGCAGGCCGTTCAATTTCTCCCCGCCGGTCTGTTCCACACTGTCAAGGTCTCGCCACGGGGCCGGGTTCGCGTTTCGCAAGCCGAAGCCCATCGTACCTCAGGTCGTCGTCAGGTCTCAACTTTCAGGAGACCTCAACCGTAGCGAGAGCGCCCGGAATTAGTCGAGGGCCTTGTGGAATCGGAGGATGGCGATGGCGAGGAGCGAAAGGCCGAGGCCGGCCATGACGGCCATCTGCGGCCACAAAATCTCCATCCCGACACCTTTGAGATACGTGGCGCGCAGCACCACCAGAAAATAGCGAAGCGGGCTGAGATACGTGAGAAGCTGGAGCCATTTTGGCATGGTGCTGATAGGAAATCCAAAGCCGGAAAAGGTGATGGCGGGCATGATGAAGAAGAAGGCCGTGACCATGGCCTGCTGCTGTGTGGACGAGACCGTGGAAATGAGTAGGCCCACGCCCAGCATACAAATTAAAAAGAGAATGGAACCGGCAAAAAGCACCAGAATGTGACCGCGAAACGGCACCTGAAACCAGAACGTGCCGGCTATGGCGATCAATGAAACATCGAAGAGCCCGATGACGAAAAAGGGCAGCGTTTTGCCCAGGATGAACTCGGCCGGGCGAATGGGCGTGACCATGATCTGTTCGAGGGTGCCGATCTCGCGCTCGCGGACGACGGCAAAGGCCGTGAGCGTGATGACAAGAACCAGCGTAAGACTGCCAATGACTCCCGGCACAAAGAACCAGCGGCTGCGCAGGCTGGTGTTGTACCAGGGGCGCGCGTCGAGTTGCACCGAGGGGATTTGCCCGGCAAGCGCCGGGGCCACACGGCCGATGCGCTCTTGCTGGTACTGTTGCCCGAAACCAAGCGCGATCTGCGAGATGTAGCCGGAGGCGATGAGAGCGGTGTTCGAGTTAGTGGCGTCTACGATGACTTGCACCGGCGCCGTCTCGCCCTTGAGCAGCTTTTGTGCAAAGCCGGCGTCGATCTCGAGGCCGACGGTGGCTTCGCCGCGATCGATAAGGTCGCGGATTTGATGCGCGTCCGTCAATTGGCGCTCGACATCGAAGTAGGGGCTCGAAGTGAAGCGCGAAACGAGGTCGCGGCTCTGCTGCGAATGATCGAGATCGAGGACCACGGTCGTGACGTGATGAATTTCGAAGGTGGCCGCGTAGCCGAAAACGAGCATTTGCACGATGGGCGGGCCAATCAGGATGAAGCGCGTGCGCTTGTCGCGGAATACCTGGATGAATTCCTTGATGAGCATCTGCTTCAGGCGCGCGAACATGCTTTGGCTCCTTTACTCCAGCCTCTTGTGAAAGCCGCGCGTGGCCACGATGGCGAGCACGAGCGCGAAGACGGCCAGCGGGACGAGATCGGCGGAAAGCATCGCCGTGGGCGTGCCTTTGAGGAAGATCTTCTTGAGCACTGAGACAAAATAACGCGCAGGCAGAATGCGCGTGATCCATTGCAGTGCCACGGGCATCTGATCGATGGCGAAGAGGAACCCGGAAAGCAAGAAGGCCGGGAGGAAGGTGATGAGCAATGCGATCTGACTTGCTGCGAACTGATTCCTGGCAACCACCGAGATGAAAAAGCCGAGCGACAACACGACCACCATGAAAAGTCCGGAACTGATAGCGAGCGTGAGGACCGATCCGCGAAAAGGCACGTGAAACCAGCCAATGGCGATGATTGAGCAGACAAGCACGTCGAACATGCCCAGCGCAAAGTAGGGCGTAAGTTTGCCGAGCATGATCTCCATGGCAGAGACGGGCGTTGAAATCAACTGCTCCATGGAGCCGCGCTCCCACTCGCGCGCAATGGTGAGCGAGGTGAGGAACGCGCCGATGACGGACATGACAAGCGCAAGCACGCCGGGAACGATGAAGGCGCGGCTCGCAAGGTCTTCGTTGTACCAGGTGCGCGTTTCAACGCTGAGGGTAGCGGGTTGAATAGATTCGCCGCGGCGCTGGAGCCAGTTGAGCTGAATCTGCGACGAATAACTCTGAATGACGCCCTGCGCGTAGCCGATGAGCACGTTGGCCGTATTGTCGTCCGTACCGTCGACGAGCGCCTGCACCTGCACCGGCCCGCCTTCGCCCAGGCGCTCGGAGAAGTTCCATGGAATGACGATGGCCATTTTGGCGCTGCCGTCGTCGAGCGCGTGGACGATGGCAGGATAGCCGTTCACCACGCGCGCAACATGGAAGTATTCGCTGGCTTGAAAATGCTTGAGCAGGTCCTGGCTTTGCTGGCTGCCTTCCTGATCGTAGACGTAGATGGGCAGGCCCTTGAGATCGAGATTGACGCCATAGCCAAAGAGAAGCATCAACGTGACCGGCATGATGACGACTATGATCAGGCTGCGCGAATCGCGCAGGATGTGGAGAACCTCTTTGCGGGCGATCGCGAGAAGGCGCATGATGCTCATGGCTTGCACTCTCTTCCCGGCTCGCTCGTAGTGGTGAGCGAAACGAAGACATCCTCGAGCGACGGGCGAATCTTCTCCATGTGGCCGATGGCGACTCCGCGTTCCGAAAGATACGCTCGGATTTGCGGCGCCGCGGCCGCAGCATCGGGCACGACGAGGTGCAGCGCATTTCCGAAGACCGCGGCGTCCATCACGTTCGGGGCGGACTGCAACGCTTCCACCGCTTCGCCGAGCGGGTCGCATTCGATGAGAAGCAGTTCGCCCCTCATCGAGTTGCGCTTCAACTCCGAAGGCGTTCCCAGGGCAACCATCCTGCCGCGAAAGATGAGGGCAAGCCTGTTGCAATACTCGGCCTCCTCCATGTAATGCGTGGTCACGAAAACGGTCACTCCCTCTTCGGCCATCAGGTGAATCAAGTCCCAGAACTGGCGGCGTGAGATGGGATCGACGCCGGAGGTCGGCTCGTCGAGAAAGATGATGGGCGGCTTGTGCAGCACCGCGCAACCCAAAGCAAGGCGCTGCTTCCAACCGCCAGGCAGTGTGCGCGTGATCAGATTCTCCTGGCCTCTGAGGTTGGCCATTTCGAGCGCCCAATCGATGCGCGCACGCAGGCTTTTTGCCGGCACGCTGTAGAGTCCCGCAAAGAGGCGAAGGTTTTCGATCACTTTCAAATCGTTATAGAGCGAGAATCTCTGCGACATGTAGCCGATGTTCTGGCGGACGGCTTCGGGCTTGCGGCCCACGTCGAAGCCCGCGACCTGGGCGCGGCCCGATGTGGGCTTGAGCAGCCCACACAGCATGCGGATGGTTGTGGATTTGCCGGCGCCGTTCGGCCCCAGAAAACCGAAGACGTCGCCTTTGCGGATCGTCACGTTGAGCCGGTCGACGGCGACAAAATCTCCGAACCGCTTCACGAGATCCTCGACTACAACCGAGTTTTCCTGCTCAGACATGTTGCGAGGCTCCGCCGGTCACGGCATCGACAAAAAGATCTTCAATCGTCGGAGCCACCCGCTGTATGGCGTCGAAGGGAACATGTGCGCGATGGAGGCGCGCTTCGAACTCCGGAATGCGGCGCGCAGCGTCATCGACCACCACGTGCAGCCCGTCGCCGGTGAGCACCAGACTGGAGATTCCATCGGCGCGCTCCAGTGCAGAGCGCAGGTGGCGCGGCTCGGACGAAGTGATCGACAGCACGGCCTTGCCCATGCGGGCTTTCAGGTTCGCCGGCGTATCGCAAAACAAGAGCTTGCCCTGGTGGAGCAGAGCGACGCGATGGCAGCGCTCAGCTTCATCCAGGTACGCCGTCGAGGTGAGAATCGCTACGCCTTCTACGATCAGTTCATACAGGATGCGCCAGAAATCCCGGCGCGAAACGGGATCGACGCCCGTCGTTGGCTCATCGAGCAGGATCACTTGGGGCCGGTGAATGAGCGCGCAAGCGAGGCCGAGTTTCTGCTTCATGCCGCCGGAGAGTTTGCCGGCCATACGCGTGCGGAACTCGCTCATGCCCGCGGCGTGCAGCAACTGCGTCGAGCGTGCATTGCGCTCCTTTCCGCTGACACCGAACAGGTCGGCATAGAAGCGGATGTTTTCATCGACGGTAAGGTCTTCATAGAGTCCAAAGCGCTGCGGCATGTAGCTGAGCGAGTGCTTTGCGCTCTCGGGATCGCGCACGACATCGCACCCGGCCACAGTGGCCTTGCCCGCATCGGGCGGCAGGATGCCCGCCAACATGCGCAGTGTGGTGGTCTTCCCTGCCCCGTCAGGACCAACAAGGCCGAATATTTCGCCGGCGCGTACGTCGAAGCTCAGTGTATCGACGGCGCGCACGCCCGGGAAGCTCTTCGTGAGCCCCGCGGCAACAATGGCGGGTTGGATTGGGCCTGTCACGGTTTTGCAGCCGCGGTTGAAGGTGCGGGTGCGGCGAGTTCAATGTGCGCATCGGCAGGCATGCCGGGCTTCAACTCGTGTTCGGGATTGTCGATGTCGATCTTGATGCGGTAGACGAGCGTGACGCGCTCCTGGTAGGTCTGCACACTCCTGGGCGTGAATTCGGCGCCTGGCGAGATGAACGAGATACGGCCGTGATATTGCCGGCCGGGGTAGCTGTCGGTGGTGATGGCCGCCTCCTGGCCCCAGTGAATGCGGCCGAGATCGGTCTCAGCGATATAGGCGCGCAGCCAGATGTGATCGAGGTCGGCAACCGTCACCACCGGTGAACCGGGCTGCACCACCTCGCCAAGCTCGGCCTGGCGCACCGTGATGACGCCGGCATCGGGCGCGCGCAAAATCGTATAGCCGAGATCGATGCGCGAAAGACCCAACTCGTCATTAGCCTCCGCAAGGTTGGCGCGCGCAATGGCAATATCCTCCCTGCGGCTGCCTTCGACGGCCTCGCTGTAACGCTGTTGAGCAGCCCTGAAAGTGGCCTGGGCGCGCTTGAGCGCGGTAGCCGCAAGGTCGCGATCCTGCGCGGAGATCTCATCCCTGCTGAAGAGAAGCTGGTCGCGGTCGTTGTCGAGCTTCTTCTGCGCCAGATCGGCCTGCGCATCGACCGCGGCCTGTTGCGAGGCCTCGATCTCCTGCTCGCGCGTACCGGCCAGCGTCAGCGCAAGGTTGGACGCGCGCACCTTCACAGCGGCCTCGTCGATGCGCACCTTCTGCCGGTAGTCGGCATTTTCAAGCCGCGCCAGCAGCGTGCCCTGCTGCACCTGCTGGCCTTCCTCGACGGGCAGATCGACAATGCGCCCCGGCACTTTGAAGCCCACCAGGCTCTCGTGCGCCTCGATGTTGCCGGAGAGCACGATCTGGTTCACGGACGCCGGCTTCTTTGTGAGCCTCGGATAAAGGTAAATGCTGGCAGCAATCGCCGTGATCACCAGAACCGCAATTGGAATCAGCCGCTTCATCGCATTGAACCTCGCGAATCGAAAATCCTGTGACGGACGCTCCGCTAGTGTTCCTGCGGACTCCCCTCAAACCTCTCGATGTTTTTCTCCGTATCGCCCAGGGCCCGCGCCAGCGCAAACTTGGCGTCCACGTGGGTTGAAACGGCGAGGATATAGTTCTCTTCGGCACGCGCGAGTTCGTCCTGGGCCGTGACTACCTCGACGTTATTAGCCGCACCGGCGCGAAAACGATCCTGCGCCAACTGGAGCTCTCGCCCAGCGAGGTTCTGGCCTTCATCGGCCACTGTGACTTGCTGAGCTGCTGAGTCAAGATTCAACAGCGCCTCGCGAATATCCTCGTCCACGCCGCGGCGCAGGTCGGCAATCTGGTCGTCGATGCGCGCGACGCGGCTGGCAAGCTCCTGCGCCTCGCCTTCGCGGTCGCGGTCAAAGATGGTGAAATCGATCTGTCCTTGAATGGCGCCCGTAGTCTGCACGCCGCCGATACTGCGCCCCAGCTCGCCGATGTTCCCATTGACGCTCAGCTTGGGATAAAAGCGGGCGCGGTTGGCGCGCTGCTGCTCAATCAAGCCATCGCGCTGGCGAAGCAGCGAAAGATAATCGGCGCGCGCCAGCAGCGCAGCCGGCAAAAGCGTCTCGGGACGGGTCTCGGCGAGGGCCTCATAGCGGAGAGGCTCGGCAAGCTCCAGCGGCGTCCCAGAACTCATGCCCAGATTGCGCGCCAGCAGCAGCAACGATTGCTGGTATTGGTTTGCCGCCTCCAGAAGAGCCTGTCGATCGTTGGCAAGCTGCACTTGCGCGCGAAGCACGTCTACGCCGGTCGCGGTTCCAGCGTCGTGTTTATCCTTGGCCAGCTGGTACAGGGTGTCGGAGTCGGTCACACGCGACTGTGCGGCCGCAACCCGCGCGTTGGCCGACTGCGCGTTCAGATACAGGCCGGCAATCGCGCGCACGATCAGGTCGCGCGCATCCTGCTCATCCATCTTGCCGGCATCGAGCGCTATTTCGCTTGCCTTCCATGTGCGATAGCTCTCGAGATCGACCACGTTCTGCTGCGCGTAGAAGGTGAAGTCGTAATTGGAAAACGGCCCGACGACATTGGGAATACCTGGCACGGAGATGCCGAAGGCGCGCAGATTGCGGTTCTGCACGTTGGCGTATGCCTGGGCGCTGGCACGCGGCAGCAGCGCAGCGGCAAGCCGCCGCTGGCGTGTTCCCTGTAGCTCGTCTACGCGCGTTCCGGCCACGAGCACGTTCAAATTGGCCTGAAGACCCCGTTGAATCGCATCCTCTAAAGTAAGCCGCTCCGGCGCCTGCTGCGCGGCGCAACTCGAGCCGGTCCCAATCCAGATCCCTGCCACGGATAGCAGCGACATCAAAGCAAGTAGCAGGACACTACGAAAATCGTCTTTCATCGAACCTGCTTGGTGCCTGCGACGGCAACCGATCTCCAGAAGTGCTGGAAGCTGTCTTCAATCCACGACTCAAGACGAGGCTTCTCATGCAGCGACCACAGCAGCACGGTACCAATCACCGACTGTAGAAACTGGATGGCCACCTTCTCCTTTTTCAGCCGCGGGTCAATCTCCCCGCGCGCCTGCCCATCAGCCACCAACGCCGCAACCGTCCCGCGGCCTTCCCGCATGGCGCGCTTAACGATCTCGCGAACGCTTGGACTGGCCAGAAAAGAGGAAATCAAAGCGCGCGCCAGGCGGGGACTCCGTCCCGGCTCCTCGGCAAGTTGCGCGACGAGACGATGCAGGACGGCGTACGTCGACTGCCTGTCTTGCGCAGCCTGCAATCCCGCCTTTTTCAGCTTTTCAAGTTGAATCTCTGACATGACGCCGAGAACGTGTTCCTTGGTCCCGAAGTAGTTAAAGAACGTGCCCTTGCCCACGTCCGCGGCTTCGGTAATGTCCTCGATTGTGACGCCGTCCAATCCCCGCTCTGCTATGAGCTGGAGTGCACACCGGAACAGGCGCAGACGTGTCTCAGCAGCACGCCGCTCCCGCCGCCCCGCCATTTTCGCCGGCGCCATGACTCCACCGCCCGCGACAAGCGCTTGTGACGAGTCGACACGTCCTCGAATCCGACCGTTATCCATATCTGGCCAATCACCATGAATGACTATTGGTCAAATAATGAACGCGATCGGAGAAATTGTCAAACTGCCGCCTCCCGCACGGTTCCCTGGCGCCAGAACCATCGGGCGGCGCCCGCACCATCGTGGGCGTGCTGCCGCGAGCGTGCGCCTTCGCGCCACGGCGCTAATTCATGTTCGCGTGCCGCTGCCCGATGAGACCGGCTGCGAAACGCAGCGAATCAGCCACAATCTCGACGGCACCGGCCGGCTGCGCGACCTCGTCAGCATGAAGGCCGCGCAGTTTGTGGCCGTCGCACCGGGCTTGCGTCGCTTGCAGCGAGCTTTGTGCCGGCGCTCAAAGCCGCCTCCGTCAACACAGTCGACGCCCTGCGATCGGAGTAGCAGCCACTGTTGTGGCTCGACGCGCACGCACATGCGGATCAAAATGTGAGGAGCGGATCGCGAGCCCGCGATACTCTTCGCCTGATCTTCGCTCGTCGGCTATAATCCAGGAATGGACTTTCAGCTAGTCACCACCTACAAACCCCGCGGAGACCAGCCTCGCGCCATCGAAGAGCTTGTCGAGGGACTCGGCGCCGGCGAAAAGCACCAGGTGCTGCTCGGCGTGACCGGCTCCGGCAAGACCTTCACCATGGCCAAGGTGATCGAACAGTCCAACCGGCCGGCGCTGATCCTCGCCCACAATAAAACTTTAGCCGCGCAGCTTTATCACGAGTTCAAACAGTTTTTCCCCTCTAACGCTGTCGAATACTTCGTCAGCTACTACGACTACTACCAGCCCGAGGCCTACATTCCGGCCGGCGATCTTTACATCGAGAAGGAAGCCACCATCAACGAGGAGCTGGACAAGCTGCGCCTCTCGGCCACACGTTCGCTGTTCGAACGGCGCGACTCCATCATCGTGAGCTCTGTGAGCTGCATCTACGGCCTTGGCTCGCCCGAGGCCTATTACGGCATGTTGCTGCTGCTCGAAAAGGGCCAGCGCATCGGGCGCAAAGACATTACGCGCCGGCTCGTCGAAATCCTCTACGAGCGCAACGATTCGGACTTCCGCCGTGGCACGTTCCGCGTGCGCGGCGATGTAATCGAGGTCTTCCCCACCTATGACGAAAACGCCTACCGCATCGAGCTCTTCGGCGACGAGATCGAGTCGCTGGCTCAGATCGATCCGCTCTTCGGCACGGTCAAGCAGAAATATTCGCGTCTGCCGATCTATCCCAAGAGCCACTACGTGGTGCAACCGGAGCGCAAGGCCGAGGCCATCGAATCAATCCTGACGGAGTTGAATGAGTGGGTTGCCAAGCTCGAGGCCGAGGGCCGAATGGTCGAGGCGCAGCGCGTGCATCAGCGTACGCGTTTTGATCTTGAGATGATCAAGTCGATGGGCTACTGCCACGGCATCGAGAACTACTCGCGGCACTTCAGCGGGCGGCTGCCCGGCGAGGCCCCACCTACGCTGCTCGACTACTTTCCCCGCGATTACCTGCTTTTTGTGGATGAAAGCCACGCCACGATCCCGCAGGTGCACGGCATGTGGCATGGCGACCGCAGCCGCAAGCAGACCCTTGTCGATTACGGCTTCCGGCTCCCGTCGGCGATGGATAATCGTCCCCTGAAGTTCGATGAGTTTGA
>Ga0335075_10011299_pt1 | contig 13500 bp, 22 predicted proteins | sample Lox_Sample_24_FD_206723 | JGI IMG/M metagenome (GOLD analysis project Ga0335075, IMG submission 206723) | Soil microbial communities from Loxahatchee National Wildlife Refuge, Florida, United States - Lox_Sample_2.4 | ecosystem: Environmental > Terrestrial > Soil > Wetlands | place: USA...
CGGTCGTCTACGACTGGGATGCCCGCGCCGCCCGGCTCCGCTGGATCGCACGCAAGGACGGCCCGGCAACGCACAGCGGAGGATCACAGCCTTCTTGACGCGCTGACATCTGGTTCCCTCCCTTCGTGCCAGTGGTGGGCACCCTCTACGATGCCGCGCATGTCCTTTGCGGAAATCAGCCGTCCTCACCCCGGCGTCGCCGTCGTCTTGCTCAATCGACCGGAGCGCATGAACGCCATGGCCTTCGATGTGATGATCCCGTTCCGTGACGCCCTGCGCGAGATCGGCAGCGACAACGACGTGCGGATCGTCGTGATCACTGGCGCGGGGCGTGGCTTCTGCTCGGGGGCGGATCACGAGAACCCGGGCACGATGCCCAACATCGAGGGGCTGACCCTTCCCACGATCGCACTGCGATCGATGGAGATGCTCGACGACGTGATCGCGACAATCCGCAGGCTGCACCAACCGGTGATCGCCGCCGTGAACGGCGCCGCCATCGGTGGCGGCTTCTGCCTGGCGCTCGCCGCGGACATCCGGATCGCCTCGGAGGAGGCGTACTTTCGGGCCGCCGGCATCAACAACGGCTTGACCGCGGCAGAGCTTGGCATCAGCTTCCTGCTGCCACGCGCCATCGGTCAGTCGAGGGCGGCCGAGATCATGCTGACCGGCCGCGACGTCGACGCCGCCGAAGCCGACCGGATCGGGTTGGTGTCACGGGTCGTCGAAGGACCGGATTTGCTCCCCAGTTGCTTCGAGCTGGCGGACCGGATCAACGGATGGAGCCGCGCCGGCGTCGAATTGACCAAGCGCCAGCTCTGGAACAGCCTCGACGCCAGCAGCTTCCAGTCCCACATGGACGCAGAGGGCACCGCGCAGCTCTTCGTGCGCATCACGACCCGGAACTTCGAAGAGGCGGTGGCAGCCCGCAGGGAAGGGCGAACCCCCGACTTCAAAGACTGACGCCCGGCCGGGTCCGTGTGGCCGGCGTCGTCGTCCTCAGCCAGCGTTCAGCAGCGAGTTGGCCGCCATCTCGAGGTACTCGCGCAGCTCGGTGGCGTCGCCCGGCGAGATCCGCGCCGCCTCTTCCAGGCTCCCGAGCGCGCCCTCCATGTGACGGAGCCACGCGTCCCGCTCGAGCGGACCGATCACGAACGGGGCGTGCCGCATGCGCAAGCGCGGGTGCCCGCGCTCGTCGCTGTAGGTGCTGGGACCGCCCCAATACTGGACGAGGAACAGCGCGAGATGGCGTGTGGACTCGGTCAGGTCGTCGGGATAGAGCGGGCGCAACACGGGGTCGCCCGCGACGCCCAGGTAGAAGCGGTCGACCAGGTCGAAGAAAAATTGTTCGCCGCCCACGCGGTTGAAGAGCGTGTCCACGGGGTCGAGAGTAGAGGCTTTAGACTGCGCTGCGATTCGCGGCCGTAGTTCAATGGTAGAACCTCAGCCTTCCAAGCTGATGATGCCGGTTCGATCCCGGTCGGCCGCTCTTACAGAAGGTCCTGGTGGGTAGACGTGATGGAGTCGTTACCGTTTGGTCGTCATGGTCGCCGCAGCGTTACAGACCACAAATAGACCACACTCGAAGACGACGGATGTCTTTCGTCATCAGCCGTTGTGCCCAGTGTTCGACGACCGGCGTGACGACTTGTCATTCTTCGCCCGGTCCCTCGAACTTCCCAATGCCTCGTCGGTCATTGCCGACAATCGCTCGGCGATCTGGATGTCCCGTTCCAACGATGCGTGCTGATAGATGAGCGCGGCCCGAGCACTTGCGTGGCCCATGCGGGCCATGAGCTCCCTGGTGCTGGCGCCCGTCCCAGCCGCCAAGGTGTTGCCGGTGTGCCGAAGATCGTGGAAATGGAACGTGTCCATCCCGACCGCTCGACGAGCACGATCCCACGCAGCGTTGAACGTAGTCCGATAGAGCTCATTGGCCTTCGGCCCGGTGAACAACAGGTCGCTCGGCTCGGGACCGACCCAGCGCAACAGATGGTCCTCCACATCGACGACCAGGTGGGGCGGCAGTGCGACGGTGCGCACGCCGGCGGCGGTCTTGGGAGGGCCGTAGTACCGGGTCCCATCGGAGAGCTCCTGTCCTTGCTCATTGACGATCACCCGCCGGTGCAGGAGGTCGATGCGGTCGCGCCGCAAGGCCACCAGCTCCCCGAGCCGCAGACCACAGAATGTGCCCAACAGCACCATGAGGCGGTAGCGCTCTTCAATGGCGTCGGCCAGTTGATACACCTGCTCGATCGTGGCGACCGGCCGTTCGGGGGAACGTTCGACGCCCGCACCACGGATCGTGCATGGATTGCGCAGCAACAACCCGTCCTCCACCGCGTCGTTCAGGATGCAACGCAGAAGGCGATAGGCCTTGGCCACCGTGACCGGGCCAGGTTGGCCCCGCTGCAGCAGCCGGGCGTGCCACGACCTGATCTCGGCCGTCGTGAGCGAGCCGAAGGCACACTCACCGAGGTAGGGCTCGATGTGGAGTCGGAGCAGGCCGCTGTAGAGCTCACGGGTCCTCGGGCGCAGTTCGGGCCGGTTTTCGAGCCACCAAGTGGTGTAGTCGACCAACGGGACCTTGGCCAGCTCCGGATCACGCCAGGTGCCGTCCCCGATGGCTGTGCCGGTGCGGTCGAGGAACTCCTGCGCCGCTCGCTTGGTCCGAAACGTCTTCCCCCGCAGCCGGCCGCCTGGATCCCTATACCGGGCCTCGTAACGGCCAGAAGACTTCTTGCGAATGCTGGACATTGTCCGACCTACCTTTCTCCCATGGGCCGACTCTGGAGCCAGGGTGGCTCCCCAGCGCCGTCCGCCGGCTGCTGAGACCCTGCGGGACCGTTTGCGAGTCGCCTACGCCGAGGTCCGTCCGGTGATCGCCGAACCCAGATCGGCTCGTTATCGTCGGCACCCTGCTTCGTCATCAATACGCGCTGCGCATTGATCCACTCCGAAATCTCGGCGGGATCGAAGCGGACGTAGTGGCCGATCTTGAGGTATGGCACCCGCTGCTCGTCGACGAGGCGCCGGACATGGCGTGGGCTGGTGGCGAGCCAACGCGCCAACTCTGCGATGTCGATCAGTGGTGGTCGATTGTCCTCAACGCACAACCCTCCGCACTCGCAGATGCGACCTACCGGAGACATGGCCTACGCAGTTCTCCGTTGAGGTCGGTTGACGGCCTCCGCGGTCTTCGATTGGCCGAGCGTCGTCCGCCGGCGGCGAGCAGCTCCCGTGACAGCGGCCGCCTTCTCGGCGTCGATGCGGTGGTCGTCTATCCAGTGCTCGAGCGCATGGCTGTCGAAGCGGACGTAGCGACCCACCTTGACGATCGGGATGCGCCGCTCCTCGGATAGTCGGCGCACGTGACTCTCGCTCGTGCCCAGCCTGAGCGCAACGTCCTCGAGAGTAAGGAGTGCCGCCGAGGGGCGATGCTCCCCGCAAAGCGGACAACGCAACACCCCGCTGGAGGCGGTACGAGAACCGACGACGTCCCTTCGTTCGCGCTTCACCGGTAGCTCCTTTCCGCTCGGCGTCGCTGGACACGTTCGGCGAAGGTCATCCGGCGGACGATCTCGTCGTTCTCCACGCTGGCCGAGAGTGCCTCGAGGGTGTTCTGCAGATCCGTGGTGCCGGCCCAGATGGCGAAGGCCACGAGGTAGCCGACGAGGGCCGGCATGAGCCGCTGGATCGACGATGCCCGCTTGTGTTCGCGGATGAAACGCAGCTCGGTGCCGCCGTGGGCGAGCGTCGCCAACCGCACGACCTCCCAGCGAGGGTCGAGGGGCCAGCGGGAGCGATTGGCATCCCTCCTCGGCGAGCGCAACGTCAGCCAGTCCGACGTGCAGTAGCGCCACAGCGACGGTGCGGCGGCGAGCACGGCATCGGGGCGGTACAGGCCGAGGTCGCTGAGGGCGCCCCGGCCGATCTCGAACTCGATGCGCCACACTTGGGCGCCCGGCGTATGTCGCTCCCCCCATACGGCCTCCCACCAGTCGGTGCCCTTGGCGGTCATCTGCGCCGTCTTGTCGTAGAGGCGGGCGCTGATGCGCTGGGTCCGCCTCGAGCCGAAGCTGAAGCCGGTGAGCGCGTTGCCCGTCTCATAAGTCATGGCGTCGTCGGCCCGGCACACGAAGGCCCCTCGGTCGGCAGCGCACAGCGCCATGCCTTCGACGTCAAGGAACAAATCGAGGCGCGCGACGCTAAGGACCATGTCCTCGACGAACGGTCGCAGGAGCGCCTCGAAGTGGCGCACCGTTTCTTCTGGTCCGGCCGAATGGAGGAACTCGGCCCGGGGCTGGACCCGCACCGAGGGCAGCCGGCGACTGGCCGTGAAACCGATGCGCCCCGTCTCGTGGTCCAGGCAGAAGCGGTACTTGCTCCAGCCATGGGGGGCCAGGCCGAAGTACTGCTCCCCCAGCTCGAAGGGGACACGCCTAGAGACCCGATCGGCGAAGATGCGCTCGTCCTCCAGGCGGGCCAGGAACCCCTTGGAGAGGCGCCCGTGGCCCGAGAGATAGAGGGCGTCGATTCCCGAGGCCAGTTCGACCGGAGGCCCATGCAGACGCAGATTTGCGACTATTGGGACGCAGGGAGACGCAGCGGGAGGCATCGGGATCGCTCAGTCCGCTTCCGGGCGGCCGAAGGGATTGAGGAACTCCTCGAGTTCGTCGTTCCAGGCCCGCTTGAGGTCGAGCTTGATCCACTCGAAGCGGTGCTCGTCGGGATGGGCCCCGAAACGGGCACGGAAGCGCCGGATCTTGCGATACACGGTGGCCCGGTGCCAGCCCGCCGCCTCGAGCCCCCCGAAGCCGCCGGCCTTGTGCCAGGCCACCCAGAAGCCGATGAGTTCGGCGTCTTCCACGACGGTGCTCGAGACCTGGTCGCGCACGATGGCCGGGTAGTCGTCGATCGTGCGGATCGTGAAGTCCGCCTCGTGGTGGATCCGGGCCCGCTCGTCTTCGGAGAGCGACTTCCAAAAGGCCCGCGAGCGGCCGTAGGCGATGCCGCGGCCCTCGGGGCTTTCGCTGCGGTCGGATCGGTAGTCGGGTGCCTCAACCATAGGGGGTCGCAAGTATGCGACTCCGCTGTGACACTGTCAAGCCCTTTTCTGAAATTTCTTGTGATCGGCCCCTGACCTGCTCAGACTGGGATCTGGTACCATATCTTGTACGACTGAAAAGGAGACCGCCGTGGCGATGACGGCAAGCGAGGCCCGGAAGAACCTCTTCCCCCTCATCGAGCAGGTCAACAACGACCGCCAGCCGATCGAGATCACGTCTAAACGTGGCGATGCCGTTCTGATGTCGCGGGCCGACTACGAGGCACTCGAGGAGACCGCCTACCTGCTCCGCTCCCCTGCGAACGCTCGACGCCTGCTCGAAAGCCTTGAGCAGGCCCGCAGCGGTGAACGCCAGCAGCACGACCTGCTGTAGTGCGGTTGGTCTTCACGCCACATGGCTGGGCCGATTATCTGCACTGGCAGTCCGTCGACAAGAAGACGGTTAAACGGATCAATCGGTTGATCGAGGAAACGTTACGAGACCCCTTTGCGGGTATCGGCAAGCCAGAACCGCTTCGTCACGTCCTCCAGGGCTGCTGGAGCAGGCGGATCGACGCCGAGCACCGCTTGGTCTACCTGGTCGAGGACGAGGATCTTGTGATCCTGCAGGCCCGGTACCACTACGAACCCTGACGCATGGGATTTGCTCGAATGTATTTTGTGGGTGCTGTGTTACAGGGCACGCACCCACCCGTGCAGGAAGACCAGCGAGTCCGTCCTGATTTCTCCGAGTTCTGGATTGTCCCTTCCAGTGCTGCGACTCTGGACACAGTCTCCATAGATCCAAGCCGCCCCGCCGTCGGCCGGCGGCTCCGCCGCCGCCTCGGCGGGCGAAGGAATCGGGTTCGATTTCGCTAGTTCGATCATCCCCGAACCGGCGTTATACGTGTAATCCGTGTCAAGTGTCTGCTCCACTGGCTTGGCTGACCAGGGTCTCGAAGAGCCGGGCCCGTTCCGTCTGTCCCTGATCCTTGGCGTGGTCGCGCTGACGTAGAAGGACCGGGACGAACTCGGGTCCTGTCTCGAAGTAGGCACAGGTCTCGCAGATCGATTCCATCTTGCAGTCGAGCTCGACGGGGCGGGTGCACAGACCGTTGCCGAGCATGCGGGCATGAGTCTCCTTGCGCAGCTTGGCCATGTTCGGCGTCTCGAGATCGGCCGGCAGGAACGAGCCGGCGACCTGATAGCTGGCGTCGATCTTGGCGCTGACCGCCTCGTATTCGTCGGCCACCACGCGGTTGGCGATGCGCGCGTAGATGAGGGTCATCTCGAGGGTGCGGTGCCCGAGTAGGGCGGCGATGGCCTCGATGCGCATACCCCGGTTGATGGCCTGGGTGGCGAGCGTGTGGCGCAGCTGGTGCGGATGGACGTGGCCGATGCCAGCCTGTTTGGCGACGCTCGCGACGATCCGGTGCACCGTGCGCCGATCGATCGGACGGTGCTCGTCGGCGAGGAGGCGCTTCTGGGCCCGAATGTGCTCGCCGTTGGTGGCCGTCCACTCGGCGAGCAACGTCACCAGGTCAGGGTGCAGAGGGATCAGGCGGTCGTTGCGCAGCTTGCCGAGTGGGATGTGCAGCCAGTGGTGCTCGCCGATGCGGCGCACCGCGTCGGCCGGCAGTTCACAGAGCTCGCTGGCGCGCATGCCGGTGCGGGCCAAGAGCTCGACGACGAGGCGATAGCGCGCGATGGGATGGGCGCGGGCCCGGGCCAGCAACTTGGCGGCGTCGGCATCGGAGAGGAACTTGGGCAGTGACTCGGTGCGCGCCGGCGCGTCGCCCAGAAGGACCGGGTTGCGTCCGGGCGCATCGGGCCAGTCCCACTCGATGAGGCGGTCGATGAAGGTGCGGATCATGCCGAGCCGTTGGCGCCGTGTCGCCTTGGCCAAGGGTGCTCCGGCCACGCCGGTCTGAGCGGCCAGCCACACCTTGTAGTCCTCGACGTGGCGGCGCTCGAGGGCGCCCATGTCGCGCACGTCGGTCTCGGTCACCAGCCAGCCGCTCAACTGGCGCAGTGCCACGTCGACCGCATCGACGCTGCGAGGGGCGAGGAACGTGGAGCACTGGACCAGGTAGCGGCGCATGGTGGCCATCAGCTGGGGCGCCCGTTCGGTCAGGTCGGCCCAGGCCTGGTTGGACTCGTCCTTGGGGATCCACGCTGCAACGGCGGGCGCGCTCATTGGGCCACCTCTTGGATGGCCACGAGCTCGGCGGCTGCGGCAGCGTCGATCGCTTCGGCCGCCTGGTGGTACTCGGCGGCCAGCCAGTCGTTGGTCAGATGCAGATAGACCCGGGTCGACTCGAGCGACGCGTGGCCGGCCTGGGCCTGGACGGCCTCGAGGGCCATGCCCGCTTCGCGAAGTCTCGTGAGACACGTGTGGCGCAGCTGATGGCACGTCGCCCGACCGAGTCCGGCTCGCGTGCGCGCCGAGCGCAGCACGATGTCGACGCCGTCGGCACCGAGCGGCTGGCCCCTGGTCGGGCCCTTCAGTGTGACGAAGAGCCGGTCGGTGTCGGTCTGTGGCCGCTCGGCGCGCAGGTAGTGACCGAGCTCTGTGAAGAAGGGATTCGAGATCGGCACCACCCGTTGGCGACCGCCCTTGCCGTCGGCGACGAAGAGCGAACGCTCGGCCACCTGGACGTCGGAGAGCCGGAGCCCGAGCACCTCGCAGCGTCTGAGTCCCCCCAGCAGCATGGCGAAGACCATCGCCCGGTCCCGGTGCTTGCGCAGGGAGCCGACGAGCGCGTCCACCTCGTCGGGGCTGAGGATGCTCGGCAGGGTCTTGGGGACCCGAACCAGCGGCGCCAGGTGACGCCGGCCGCCCCGACGCCGGGTGGGCAGTCCTCGGGGCACCGGGTTGGCACCGACGTCGCCTCGAGCGACCAGATACGCGTACAGGCCCGAGATCGACGAGATCCTCCGGGCGATCGTGCGGGCCGACAATCCGGACTCACCGTCTGAGATCCGCACGACGGTGCGGTCGCCGCGCTGATGAGCCAAGAAGTCGAAGACGTCGGCCGCCTCGACGTCACTCGGGGCCTTGGCGACCACACCGAAGAAGGTCTTGAGATCGAAGGCGACCGCTCGCAACGTGGTCGGACGACAACGGCCGCCGACGAACTCGAGATAGGAGTCGACAAGAGGATCACCGAGGCTGAAGCGTGGTTCCCCGCTGGGAGAGATGGACCGGATGAGGACTGGGAATCGGCTCATTCCTCCATCTCACCGCCTCCGCGTTCTCCCAGGTGGATTACACGTGTATTAGGCGGTCGGGGACGGCCGCACTCACGGGCCCAATCACTCTTAGGATCTCATTCCGATGAGCGACTCCTGGGATGTACTTGCCAAGGTCTATGGAGTTGAGAGAGGTGCTCCCCCTGTAGGAGCGGCCGTCGCTGACCGCATCGGAGTGCGTGGGTTGGTGAACCGCACCGAGGTGGAACACATGGTCTCCGCGCTCGTTGGCAACAGGTTGGTGGAGGACGTGTTGTCGGGGCGGAGCATCGAGGACAGTCCGATAATTCAGTGGATGAAGGAAGGTCATGCGCGTGGGGTGCTGCTGGTTCCCGAGGATTCGTTGGGACCGCCGGAACCTAGGTGGGACCCAGGAGCCCTGACGGATCTTGTGATCGAGGAGCTGAAGCGGGCATTTTCGGAATCAAGCAGCCGGGCTGAATAACGCTGCAGACCCGGCGTTCGGGGTCACCGAGTCTGCTCAACTGGCGGAGACTCCTGCGTCAGGTCTTGATCAGAGCTTTCTCTCCGCAAAAGGATGCGGTGCTCTCGCCCATCCGAAAGTTCTCGATCTCGGTGTATCCAGCACTTCGATAAAGAGCCTCTGCGTGGGGCTGCTTTGGGCCCGTGTCGAGGATCGCGCGTCCGTATCCGGCTGCCCGCACTTCCGACTCGATGGCGGCCAGGAGAAGTCGGCCGATGCCTCGATTGCGCTTCGCGGGCACGACATACATGCGTCGGATCTCGGCAGTGATCGAGTCGTGCCGAGTAAACCCGCCACCCGCCACCGGAACACCCCTCTCCCAACCGAGCAGGTAGCCACCATCTGGCGCAGAAAAGGCCTCCCGTGCTGGGCGGGAATCGGGAGCACCGTACAACTCGGCGAGGTGCTCTTCGGCGAGCCGAATCATTGAGCTGGCGGGCTCGTCGGTGGGTGACATCAACTGAAAGTGGAGAGGATTCACTGTGTTCCATTGTGCCTGCGCAGCCGCGTAACCGGTGAACGGGGGCAGGTTGTCCCATCATTGAGAAATACGCATGAGAAAATGGGGGTCGTGAAGGTTGTGTCAAAAGCCGGGCGGGTCGTCGGAACGATGACGCTCGGAATCATCGTGGCACTGATGGCTTGGGACACAGTTGTCGGAGGTAGTGACGCACCCGCAAAGGTGAAGGGTGTCATCTCCATACGGACCGTCGTGGACCAACGACACGACCCCGCAGGCGTCCACTTCTCGACCTGCAAGCTCTACGAAACCAAGCCGGAGACCATCGTCGCCAAAGGAACATTTGCGGTCCCCTTTCCGTACTCGGGCGGCACCATCAGTGTCTTTCCGTTCAATCCAGCCCATCCGGGTGGCGGAGGTTTCGGTAAGAGCCTGCCAATGACGCATAAAGGTGCCCGGACCTGGCAGGCAACCTTTCATCTGTATGGCAACTGGAAGCCAACCATCTGTGAGCTGGCTATCTCTGCGCCTCAATCCAACTGAGCCAGCAGAGTGCGGCGGTGGGTCGCTCGCGAAGTAGCTCCGACCCGGCGTACCGGGACAGTCAGAGGGAGCGAGCCAGCACGACGTGGGCGGTAGTAGCCGCCTCATCCATCTGAGCCCCAGGGTCGGTGACTACCTGACCTCGGGCCGACCACTCATGGGGAGGATGGTTTCGCTTGATTTCAACATCCACCAAGACATGGCTGCCATCGTGTCGAGCCTTCAGTATGAGGTCATCTTCCAATGACCGATAGGTCTTGGTTGACTTCCAACCCCGCCAGTGTTCTGCCAAGTCATCGAAGTAGGTAATCAGCTCGTCCATGCACGTGGCGTAGTGAACGCTGATCTTCTTGCTTGCCCGGAGACCTTCAACCTCTAGCGTGGCCACGACGGACCACAGCTTTCCGTCGTCACCCCGCTTAGGGTCACTCAGGATGAACATTCCCTCTGGTCCGTAGCCAAGTCGAACCTCGTCCACGCCCCCATCGTGCCACGGAGGCACTGCCCTCATGGTCGATCTGCCCACCGAACCGGCGGACCGGGACAGTCTCCTGCGGGCGACCCGAGACGCCGATTACTCGCTCAGCGGCCAAAAATCGACTTCTAGCTCCACGTCGTCGGGAAGAGCCTCTCGTAGCTCGGTTTCCAGTCGAAGTGCTTCTCTCGACCAACGGTTCCGAAGCTCATTGCTCTTCCACCCGCCGAATGGGTCGAAGTTGGCATCGAATTCGTCTTGCCACTGAGCCAAGCGGTCAAGCAGAGACGGGGGCAGATTGAGAGCCTCCACGTCCCGTCCCCAAAGCGGAAGGTCCGCGCTGTAGTCGGGCATGAGTTTCAGTGGACCCGACCGAGCACGGCGTTGCGCCTCCTGGAACGCAGCCAACTGCTCCTGTGACAGAGGCATCTTGGCGCCCGAAAGTGGAGCGACCGCCGCCCATCGGTTCTCCTTCAGGACGTCGAGTATTGCAGGGACCCCGTGCCCCAGTCGTGCCGGACGATGGCACTCATACCCGGTGATTAGGGACGCTTCGACCGAGATCCGGTTTCGACCTCTACCCAACCGGAGGTCCACTTGTCTTCGTCAACCGTATACGGGGCAATCACGAAGTCATCGGGGCGCTCCGCGTAGCCAGGCAGCGTTGCCGCGCGGGCGATTCGGTCACGTGCCGCCTGCTCAGAGGAGTAGACGCCGAGCAGCGTCACGTCCGGCGTTTCCTCATAGATGTCGTCTCCATGCCAGAGCAGATAGACGACCTGGGCGTCAGGCACGGAACCATTGTGCCTGCTTTGAGTGCTATGGCTGCCCCACTTCACCGCGGTCGGGCGGCATATCCGGCGTTCGGGGCGAGCCCCATTTGCTTCAGCCGTCGAGGCGCCTCTGGTCCCTCCTCGCTGGCCCGTCTTCCCGGTTCGATGCCCCGTTTAATCGTCGTATCGGTGACACCCGATTACACGTGTATAACCGGATAGGGGGCACATCGGCGACGACGTCCAGCTGGTTGGGCTCGGCCGAAATAGCATCGAGAATGTGCCTGGGCGAGAAGAAGCCCGAAGCCAGCAGGAGGACAAGGCTGAGCGCCGTGCCGCACGCGAGGCGATCGCCGCGTACTACCGAACGGAGCTGCGCAAGCTCCTCGAGCACGTGCGAACCGGCTTCGCACGGCTCGACGCCGGCGATATCGACGAGTTCGAGCTCGACCACCTGATCCATCACTACAAGCGCTCGGTCGCCGAACTCTGGAAGTTTTGTGAAGGTCGGGGAAGTGCCGCTTCAGCCGTCTCAGCGCTCGCCTATCGCAAAGAGCAAGGGGACGAGCCCGACTGGTGGGATGCCGGCACGCCGTGGCGGGACCGCCCCTCTGACTCTCACTGAGAACTCCCTCCGCCCAGGTGAGGGCAGCGGGTTTGCGCGCTGGACTTTGCATCTCTCAACACGAGGAGGATGCAGATGACCGCTGTGCAGACCATCACCGAGGTGCTCACCCAAGAAGAGACGTCAACCGGTCCGAACTCTGCCGATCTGGCAGTGGCCGCATTCCTGGCCCGCTACTCGGGCCGTACTTTCGAGGCCTACCGCCACGACCTGCGCACCTACTTCCAATGGGCCGTTGACGCCGACCTCGAAATCTTCTCCGCCACGCGGGGCCATATCGAGCTCTACCGGGCCACCCTCGAGGAGCGGGGCTTGGCCGCTTCGACGATCGACCGCCGACTCTCGACCGTCTGCGGCTTCTACCGTTTCGCCCATATCGACGGACGCATCGGGTCCAATCCGGCCCAGTACGTGCGCCGGCCCAGGATCTTCGCCAACGAAGTGCGCGGCATGGACCGCGGCGAGCTCGGTGCTTTCTTGTTCACCGCCGAGCGTTTCGACCGGGCGCACGCCGCCTTGTCCGTCCTATTGGGTCTCAATGGGCTCCGGGTCAGCGAGGCCTGCGCCACCAACGTCGAGGACCTCGGGATGGAGCGCGGCCACCGGACGCTCCGCATAGTGGGAAAGGGCAACAAGCCAGCCGTGATCCCGCTTGTGCCCCGGACGGCTCGGACTATCGACTTGGCGGTCGGCGAGCGCAGTGAGGGGCCGATCCTGCACCGTCAAGACGGCAACCGCCTGGATCGTCGCACCGCACATCGCTGGGTCGGTGCGATCGGCAAGCGAGCAGGACTCGGGTTGGTCCACCCGCACATGCTCCGCTCTGCTTTCATCATGGCCGCACTCGATGCCGGCGTGCCGCTGCGCGACGTCCAGCTCGCCGCCCGCCACGAGGACCCGCGCACCACGACCATCTACGACAGGCGGCGTGCCAACTTCGACCGTCACGCCGCCTACGTCGTTGTTGCCTTTGTGGCCGGGGGTTGATCAAGTCGCCCCGATCGCCGGTACTGAGTGGCATACGGCCAATGCGGCAAACTTTTGGGGTGGCCGAAGGCACCTGGACGGCATCCGAGCGCAAAAAGGTGCTCGCTATTTTGGATGAGGCGATTTCGGCCGCCCAGGCTGTCCCGCTTGACCGGGACCTCCTGCGTCAGGGATGGACCAGCGAAACCGTTGGACGATTTTGCGCATGGTTCCTAGAAAAGCGACATTGGATCGAAGACGGATGGACGCCTTCAAGGGCGGACGAGGCCAACATGTCCATGTGGTTCGACTACGAAGGCATTTCGCCGTACGAGGATGACGTTCTAAAGCGAACCTTTCGGCGAGCAGCCGACGCGCTCCGAGGTCCGCATCCCTAGCTCGCCCCTGCCCCACTTCACCGGGACTGGGATTAGTCCTAAATGAGCAGCGATGATGGCGTAATGGATCTCAACCTCTTCGCCCGGCTGGTCGAACAGAAAAGGCCGCTCTGGGAGGCGCACGGTATCGAGGTCGAGTTTCAGAACGGGCCGCCCCGGGACAAGTCCGCCGCATGGGTTTCATGCGCAGGTCGGTCAGCCCTTGTTCAGCTCATCGTTTGGACTAGCGGCGAGGCCGACCTTTCCACTGCGTCTAGAGACAGCGACGATCCGCCTGTAGTTGAGCACTACGAGATCACGTCCGAGGTCGGCCTTCTCGAATGCCTCGACGACGTAACGATGTACCTTTTGACCTCCGAGTGAGGGACTGTCCCCGAACGCCTAATACACGTGTAATCCACCTGGGAGAACGCGGAGGCGGTGAGATGGAGGAATGAGCCGATTCCCAGTCCTCATCCGGTCCATCTCTCCCAGCGG
>Ga0335075_10011300_pt1 | contig 13500 bp, 11 predicted proteins | sample Lox_Sample_24_FD_206723 | JGI IMG/M metagenome (GOLD analysis project Ga0335075, IMG submission 206723) | Soil microbial communities from Loxahatchee National Wildlife Refuge, Florida, United States - Lox_Sample_2.4 | ecosystem: Environmental > Terrestrial > Soil > Wetlands | place: USA...
ACGATTCCGAAGGCTTGCAGCTGCCGGAGGCGTTCAGTGAGCAGATTGGTAGAGATGCCAGGCAGCCGACGAGCGAGCTCGCTGAACCGGCATGGTGAACTAGCCAGCGCGTCGATGATCAGCAGAGTCCAGGGCCGCCCGAGCAGGGCAGTCGCTTTGCTAAGCGACTGCTGGTGCTCTAGCCCCTGCATCTTGCGCTCCTCCTGCCCTCGGCAGGATACTTCATAAATTGAAGTTAGTACTAACTTTGAAGTGAGGTGCGATCGTGGCCGTGAGTGTGCAGGGACTTCGAACGGTCGTTGTCCACGTCGCCGACGTGAGCCGGGCGGCAGCGTTCTACGAGCACACGCTGGGTCTGCCCAGGGTGTACGAACATCGTGGCCGGATAGCTGTACAACTCGGCGAAACTCGCCTGCTGCTGCACCCGGCAGAGCTGGACAGTGCAGACATCGCTACCGCCCGGCACGGTCGCACGGAGATGTATCTCAGCGTGCCGGACGTGGACGCGGCTCTCCGCGAGCTGCGGGATAAGGGTGTCCCGGTCCTGCAGGAAGCGACGGACGAGCCATGGGGTGAACGCGACGCCGCAATTCTCGATCCCGACGGCTACCCCGTCTATCTGACTCAGTCAGGGCCTGGTGACTGGACCTCCGGGAAATAGGCGCAGGGCTCGGTGATGCCCTCGACCGCTCCGCGGAAAATGGCAGATAACGATCATTCCAGTCGCAAGTAGTCCTATCTTGTGGCCGATCGGAATGCGCATTGCTCATCACCAGGGCCGGTTACCTGGGGCGTATGGAGGCGGTGATCTGCGTCTAAGCAGTTACCGTCACGCCGGGCGAGCGGTGGTCAGCGCCGCACCGACTGCGCGCCTGGCGTCCTCGGCGACCAGATCGGCGTTGATTGCCGCGCCGGCGGTCAGTCCCGCGGCAGCAGAGGTGATGACCTGTGCCTGCATGCTGGCGAGGTTGCCGGCTACCCACACGCCGGGCACGCTAGTGGCCCCGGACGGGTCGGCCTGGATCTGGGTGCCGAGCACCTGCCCGCCCGAAGTCACCTCGACCGGAGCCAGGCCGAGCGGTGCGAGCAGTTCCGCGTTCGCAGTCATCCGGGGTGCCACGATGAGCGCGTCCAGCGGGACACGGCTACCGTCGGCGAGCGTTACGCCGGTCAAGCGGTTGTCGTCAGCCTCCACCTGGACGACTGTGCCCTCGACGACGGCGATACCCAGCGCCGCGAACTGTTCGTGCTGCTCATGCATGAGTTCCTTGGCAGTATGCGCCAGCACAGTCACATGCTGGCTGAGCTGACGGAATAGCAGTGCCTGGTGCACCGCGCCGGGGCCGGTGGCCAGGATGCCGATCTTCTGGTCCCGTACTTCCCACCCGTGGCAGTACGGGCAGTGCAGCACATCGATGCCCCACCGCTCGGCCAGGCCTGGCACATCCGGAAGCTCATCGTGCAGACCGGTCGCTATCAGCAGTCGCCTCGCGACTACCGCCCGGTCGCCGATCTGAACGGTGAAGCGCTCGCCGTCCCGGCTCAGCGCGGCGACCCGACCGGTCTCGACGTCGCCGCCATACCTGGCCAGCTCCTCGCGGCCTGCCGCGTAGATGCGGGCTGGCGGCGTGCCGTCGCGGGTGAGGAAGTTGTGAACGTGCGCGGCCGGGGCGTTGCGCGGCTCGCCCGCGTCCACCACCAGCACCGAGCGGCGGGACCTGGCAAGCGCCACCGCGCCCGCCAGGCCGGCCGCGCCGCCGCCGACCACCACGATGTCATAGCTGCTGTTCATGCGCCCACGATGAGCCGCGGGCACGCGATTTGACAAATCCGTTTGCCGAAGCAGCAATAGAAGCGTGAACGAAGATCGTGTGCTCGGCGCAGTCGGCCCGCGGCTGCGGGCGCTGCGCCAGCAGCGTGGCGCCACCCTCGCCAGCGTCTCGGCAGCCACTGGCATCTCGGTTAGCACGCTGTCGCGGCTGGAATCGGGCGGCCGCAAGCCGACCCTGGAGCTGCTGCTTGCTCTATCACGCACCTACCAGGCGCCGCTCGACGAACTGGTCGGCATGCCGCCGCCCGGTGATCCGCGCGTTCGCGCCAGGCCCGTGCGCCGCCACGGCCGCACGCTCATCCCGCTAACGCAGCGGCCGGGCGGGCCACGGGCGTACAAGATGCTCCTGCCACCCGCCGAGCCCGATGCCGAACTGCGCACCCACGAGGGCTACGAATGGATGTACGTCCTGTCCGGCCGCGTGCGGCTGCGGCTCGCCGACCTCGACTTCATCATGAAGACCGGCGAGGCCGCCGAGTTCGACACCCGCACCCCGCACTGGTTCGGCGGCGCCGGGCCAGAGCCCGCCGAGCTGCTCGTCCTGTTCGGGCCGCAGGGCGAGCGCATGCATGTCCGCGCACGCCCGCGCCACAGCTCGCGGACGGACACGCAATGACGCACACTGCGACGTGCCTGCTAAGAATGGGCGCAAGCCGGCGCCGCTCATCAACCGGTGCCGCTGATCAATGAGCAGCTGGCCGATCAACTGCTGGCAACGCCCGGTCGGTCAGCGAGCCGGTCTCCGCCAGAACTCGTCCGGCAGCTCGGCAACCTCGCTCCCCGACAATTCCAGGTCCGCGGCCCACGGCAGCATGCGCTGGAAGACCGGCTCACCACCGTCGGCGAGCTGCCGGATCTTCGCGACATTGCGCTCGACCCGTCCGATGATGGCGTCGCGGATCGCGGTGCCGTCGCCGACGTGTCCGTACGCGTCCAGGAGCAGATGCAACCGCCGGTGCCGGTCGGCTTCGTCACCGAATCCGACCTGCTCGGCGAGCTCCGCTGTCAGCAGCGGCACCCAGCTGAGCGCCGAGAAGGCGAGGTCATCCTCGCGCCGGGACGGGCTGGCAGTGTCCCAGTCGACGAAGCCGACCAGAGCGCTGTCGGCCCACACGGCGTTCCATGGCGACGCATCCAGATGACTGATGAACAGTCCCGGCTGCCACGGTCGGCCGGTGAACCAGACGGCGCCTTCGGCCGGGCGGAATGTCGCGGTCGCGTCGTGCAGCCTCCGGAGCCACGCACCGACCTGCCCGAGGGCGTCGTCGGAACGCAACCAATCGGGCCATGGTGTGGTCTCGCCCAAGGTCTGGCCGGGCAGGAACGTCAGGCGTTCGCGCCCCTGGTCATCGAAGCCGCGGGCTCGGGGGGCGCCGTCGAAACCCACATCTTCCAGATGCCGCAGCACCGAGTGAACGGTCGCCGTCCACAGCTGTGGCGGGCGGCGCACTTCGTCGCCGACGCGGACGGCTCCGAAGCTGCGCCCGCCGGGCAGCCGTTGTCCGGTCATCCCCCGGTTCTACCGTGGTCAGGCGTCCACGGCCACTGAATAGTCGACTACTCACCTCGTGCGCGGAGTCCCGCAGGTCACGAGGCGGCTGGCGACCCCGCTGGCTTGGCAGCAGGTCGGGTGGCGGGCCCAGGTGACGGCGCAGTGTCTGGCCGGTCCGGCAAGACGCACACCATCCCGTCGCTGAAGCCGGCCGAGCCGATCCCGAACGCGGCGTTGAAGCGGTCGACGTTCACGAGCGTCAGCAGGGCAGTGATTTCCACCAGCTGGCGATCGTTGAAGTACGACCGCACTCGCGTGAACAGCTCGTCGGTGACCTCGACCGGGGTCCGCATCACCGCGACCGCGTAGTCGAGCGCAGCCTTCTCGCGATCGGTGAACAGGTCGCTGGACTGATACTGCGGCAGGTCGAGGAGTTCGGAGTCGGACAATCCCGAGTTGCGGCAGATCTGCGAGCCGAGGTCGACGCAGAACTCGCACCCGATCATCTGCGCGCCCTTCAGCTCGACCAGGTTCTTGATCCGCTCATCGACTGACTTCCCCTTCCTGACCGCCTGGTTGAACCTGCCCATGCCCGTCATCATCTTCGGCTGGTGCGCCCAGATCTCGAACGGCTCGATCCCGCTGCCGGTCTGCGGATCGCGTCCGGTCAGCTTCCTCATCATCCGAGGGCCGAACTTGTACACGAGCTTGACGATCGGGCCGGCCTGAGACTTTGTTACGCCTTCAATGCGCGCCATCGGGCACCCTCCTGTCACGTTGGCTGTGCTTCAGAGCCTCATTCCTATGACACACCGCAGCCATGGAACGTGACAGCGCAGCAGTTAGGTCGCGAACAGCGGCGGGTCGGCTGCCACCTCACGCGCGGTTTCCCTGTCGACCTTGCCCGCGCCGTCGGGCCACGGGCGCACCCACCGTTCGGCGATCTCGCCGAATCGCTCGAACCGCGCGCGGCCGGCTTCACCGAGCGCGTCGACCACGGACGTGATGAGCGTCTCGACCACAGCCAGGGCAGGGGTGAGGCTCTCGAACGGAGCGGGGCCCGACACCTGAGCGGTGAGCACCGCGTCGGCGATGTCGGCTACCGGAGACAGCCACGGGTCGGTGACCAGGAGTATCCGTGCACTTGCCGCGCGCGCTGCGCGCGCGATCTCCAGCGTCTCGCGCTCATAGCGGCGGAAGTCGAAGGCGACCAAGGTATCTCGCTTGGCGATGTCGGCGATGGCGCCGGCGCGATCACTCGCTGACGGCCCGACCAGCCTGACGTCCGGGCGCAGCTCGCGAAGCACCGAGGCCAGGTATGCCGCCAGCAACTGGCTGAACCACCCGCCGGTAACCAGCACCGACCGGCCGCCGTCAGCGACCAGGGACACCGACCGCTGGAACTCGTCGGGGTCCAGCCCGGCCACGCTTACCGTCACGGCCTCGCCGAGCGTGCGCGCGCTGGTGCCTAGCACGTCGTCCGACCGCTCCGCCTCCTGATGCCGCCGGTACACCTCCGCGGGCGTCATCATGCGGGCCGCGATCTCTTCGTGAAGGGCGCGCTGGAATGCCGCGTAGCTGCTGAACCCCATCTCCGCGATAAACCGGCTGACAGTGGGTCCACTGACCCCGGCGACGCGGGCCAGCCGCGCCGACGACTCGAGGCCGATCGTGGGCGGCCCAGCGAGCAAGGTCCTGGCAACCCGGCGCTCCGACGGCGACAGCTCGCCCAGACGCTGGCGGATCTGCTCCGCAATGCTCGGCGGCCCGCCGGAGCTTCCTTGCGGGTGTGAAGACGCCGGAGTTCGCCCAGCGAGCCAGGTCTCCTCTGGTGCCTCAGCCATCAGCTCACCTCGTAACCCTATTGAAATGATCCGCTCAGGATAGTGCCTTGACCGCTGATTCTGAATGATGTAGTACTCATGCATGCTTCTGGCTGAATGTCTCATATGGACAGGACGCCCGATCCAGGCTTCGCGCGCAGCTGCGTTCGTCCAGCACTTTCGCACCGAACGTCCCGCTGAACACGCGACCGGACTAAGTGCCCGGCACGCCGCGTCGTGAGCTCCCCCGCGGTCACGAAGGAGTCCAGTTCATGAAGATCACGCGACTCGCCCGTCGCGGGCGACCATCCGCCCGCCGCACAGCATCTGCCTGGCGGGCCAAGGCACTGCTGACCGCCGCCACCGGGATTGCCCTGGCGTCCGCTGCCGTAGCCGCCGGCGCCGCCGCTCCCGCCGCAGCCAGCAGCAGTTCCTCCGGCTCCACGCTGACCGTGGAGGCCCAGACCGCATTCGCCACGTTCAACCCGTTCACCGCCTACAACGACGGCGATCTGGAAGTGATCAACGAGATCTATCCGGCGCTCACCACGACCACTAAGCAAGGCGCGCCGGAACCGTACCTGGCAACCAAGTGGAGCCTCTCATCGGACAAGCTCACCTGGACCTTTGCCATCAAGTCCGGCCTGAAGTGGAGCGACGGCAAACCCCTGACCGCGGCGGACGCGGCCTGGACGCTGAACCTCATCATGCACAACGCGTCGGCAGGCGCCGCCAACGGCGCGCTGGTGGCCAGCTTGGCGACCGTGACCGCGCCAAATCCGACGACGCTGGTCATCACGACTAAGAGCCCTGCAGCGAACCTGCTGTACAACCTCGCCATCATCCCGATCGTCCCCGAGCACATCTGGGCCGGACAGGTCGCGCACCTCAGTAACTTCACCAACCAGGGCACGCCTGTCGTCGGATACGGGCCGTTCACGCTGACCGGCTTCGTGCCGAACCAGTCCGCCACGCTGACGGCGAACAAGAGCTTTTTCATGAGTGCACCGAAGTTCCACACCCTGATCGTCCAGTACTACTCAAACAGCGACGCCGCGGTGGCCGCGCTGCGCAGCGGGCAGCTCGACGACATCGACGACAGCCTGACCGCCACGCAGTTCAACGCGCTGAAGGGCGTCAAGGGCATCACCGAGGCCCCGCAGGTCTCGGCCGCGTGGACCGCAATCGAGCTCAACCCTGGTGCCCGGACAAGATCAGGCCGGCGCTTCGGCAACGGCAACCCCGCGCTGGAGAACATAAAGGTACGCCAGGCAATCGAGATGGCGATCAACAAGAAAGAACTGGTGTCGAAGATCTGGGGCGGCCTGGCAGTAGCGGGACAGGGTTACCTGCCGCCGGCCTACCCGCAGTGGCAGTGGACGCCGCCCGCCTCCCAGCAGCTCGGTTACGATCCGGCCAGGGCCAACCAGCTGCTCAACGCGGCCGGATACAAGATGGGTTCGAACGGGATCAGGATCGACCCGAAGACCCACAAGCCGCTGACCTTGCGCCTGGGCATCCATTCCGACGAGTCCACCGACGCCGCGATGGCCCCCTACATCGTGGAGTGGCTGAAGGCAATCGGCATCGGCGTGACCGTGGACTCGATGAGCTACAACCAGCTCAACGCCGATCTGCCCAAGGGCGACTGGGACATGCTGTCGGACACCTGGTCCACCACTCCCGACCCCACCTACCTGCTGTCGATCCAGACCTGCGGAGTGCTGCCGCTCAATAACGGCAGCGGCTTCAACACTGACTCGTTCTTCTGCAACCCGACGTATGACAAGCTCTACGCTCAGCAGGCGACCGAGTTCAGCACCGCGCAGCGGGCCGCCACGATCGGCCAGATGCAGCAGATCCTGTATTCCAACGCGGTCGACGTGGTCCTGTACTACCCCGACTTCCTCAGCGCGGTCCGAACCAGCGCGGTCAAGGACTACTTCTTCGGCAAGCCCAACGCCCAGGGCTTCTACCCCCAGCAGAACCTTTTCATCAACTGGCTCGACGCCACACCGGTCGCGAGTAGCGCCGCCAGCTCGTCGTCGGGCACGACGCTGGCAATCGTGATCCCGATCGTGGTGGTCGTGCTGCTCGCCGGCGCGGCGCTGGTTTTCTGGCGCCGCAGGACAGCAGGCGAGCGGGAGTGATGTCTTGAGCAGCACCTCGGCGCCGCTGTCGGCTCAGAGCCTGAGCCCGCCGGAGGCCCCGCCGTCCAGCGGGGCCTCCGGCGGGCGGGACTTCGCCCGCTACCTCGCCACCAAGGTCGCCGCCGCCCTGGTGAGCTTCGTGGCTCTGCTGGTGGTCGGCTTCATCATCTTCAGCCTGATGCCATCGAACCCGGTCGAGGCACTCACCAGGGGACGGCCGACCAGCGCCAAGCAGATAGCGTTCCTGACCAGGGAACTCGGACTGAACCAGCCGATCTGGGAGCGCTTCGGCCACTACGTGGTCAACACCCTGCAGGGCCATCTTGGCTACTCCTTTCAGTTCGAGACGCCAGTCGCCACACTGATCGCCCAGCGGCTGTGGCCGACGATCCTGCTCATGGGCTCGTCCACAATCGTGTCAGTGCTGCTAGGCATGTGGCTCGGCATCCGCAGCGGCTGGCGGCCTGGCAGTCTGCTTGACCGCGTCTCCACCGGCTCGGCCATCACGCTGTGGTCCGTGCCGACGTTCTGGCTGGGGATCATCCTGCTTGTCATCGGCAGCGTCGGCATCGGGCCGATCCCGCCGCTGTTCCCGGCAGGCGGCATGTCCACGCCGGGGACGGCGGGGGGCCTGGGTCCGGCGCACATCCTCGACGTCGCGCGGCACCTGGTGCTGCCCTCGCTGACCTTGGTGCTGGTGGTCTTCGCCCAGTACCAGATGATCATGCGCTCGTCGATGATCGACGAAACCGGCAATCCCTACCTCCTCACCGCGCGGGCCAAGGGCCTCCGCGACGCTGAGGTGCGGCAGAAACACGCGGTGCCCAACGCGCTGCTGCCCTCAGTAACCCTGATCTTCCTGCAGGTCGGCACCATGATCAGCGGCGCGATCACGGTCGAGACCGTGTACTCGTGGCCGGGCCTTGGCTACCTCACCTACCAGGCCCTGCAGATTCCCGACCTGCAACTACTCGAGGGCACGTTCATCATCTTCAGCGCCTCGGTGATCGTGTTCAACCTGCTCGCCGACGTGCTCTACCGCTTTCTCGACCCCAGGGTGCGGCGAGCATGACGGCGACCACAACTCAGGGACCAAGCGCCACTGCCGCACCGCCGAGATTCCTCGCGCTGCGGCGGTTCGCGCGCGAGTTCGCAAGCAGGCGCGCTGCCATGGCCGGCCTCGGGATCCTGCTCGCGCTGATCATTCTGGCTCTGACCGCCCCGCTGTTCATCCACGCCAGCGACCTGAACGTAGTCAACGCGCCGGGCCAGCCGCTATCGCCCCCGTCAGCGCGCTTCCCGCTCGGCACCGACTACGCCGGCCGCTCGGTTGTGCCGCTGCTGATCTGGGGGACCAGGCCGTCGCTGGCCATCGCGGTGCTCGCGACCGCGCTCACGATGATTCTCGGCACCCTCATCGGGCTGCTGGCCGGGCACTTCGGCGGAATCACCTCCCGGGTTCTGATGGCGATCACCGACTGGTTCATCGCGCTGCCTACGCTGCCGCTGGCCATTGCCCTGGCCGCGGTACTCGGTCAGGGCGATACCTCGATCACGATCGCAATCGCGGTCACCTCGTGGTCGGGCACCGCGCGGCTTATCAGGGCCCAGACGCTGGCGGTGGAGGCCCGCCCGTTCATCGAGCGCGCGAGGGCGCTGGGCGCGCGGGACAGCCAGCTCGTGATCCGCCACGTGCTGCCGAACGTCGCCCCGTTCATCCTGGTCTCGGCCACCCTCACGGTATCGGGCGCGATCATCTCCGAAGTCACGCTCGAGTTCCTTGGCCTCGGCAACCCGACCGCCGTGTCCTGGGGTTCCATGATCAACCAGGCGTTCTTCCAGGGCGCTGTGTCCGCCGGCGCCTGGTGGTACATCTTGCCGCCCGGCATCGCGATCGTGATCGTGGCGCTAGCGTTCACCATGATCGGACGCGCAGTGGAAAACATCCTCAACCCCCGCATGGCGAGGAGGCCATGACAATCGCCCCGCCAGCCAGCACGACGGCCCCCCTGCTCGAGGTGCGAGACCTCGCGGTGGCCTACCAGTCAGGCGCCGAGACCGTGCGTGCGGTCCGCGGGGTGAGCTTCACCCTGGAGGCAGGACAGACCCTCGGCATGGCCGGCGAGTCCGGCTGCGGCAAGACCACTGTCGCGCTCAGCCTGCTGCGCCTGCTGCCAGTGTCGGCGAGCCTGAGCGGGGAGATCTTGTTCAAAGGCGAGAACGTCATCGGCATGGGCTGGCAGAAACTCAGGGCGGTGCGCTGGGCCGAGGCCTCAGTAGTGTTCCAGGGCGCGATGAGCGCGCTGAATCCGGTCCGCACGATCGGCGAGCAAATCTGCGAGCCGATCCTGCTGCACGAGAAGTCCGGCCGCAGGGCAGCCGAGGCCCGCGCCGCGGACCTGCTTGACAGCGTCGGCGTGCCGTCCCGGCGCCGGGCAAGCTACCCGCATGAGCTGTCCGGCGGGCAGCGCCAGCGTGTCATGATCGCGATGGCGCTCGCCTGCCAGCCTGACCTCATCATCGCCGACGAGCCGACCACGGCACTGGACGTCATCGTCCAGGCGCAGGTCCTTGAGCTGCTAGCCGGCCTGGTCCGCGATCGTCACATCAGCATGATCGTGATCAGTCACGACCTGTCGGTGCTCGGCCAGACCTGTGACCGGCTCGCGATCATGTACGCGGGCCGTATCGCCGAGACCGGGCCGTCGCGCGAGGTGCTCGGCTCGCCGCGGCACCCCTATACAGGGATCCTGGGCCGCGCCTTTCCGCACATGGGCGACCCTGAATCGCGAATGGCTCCCGCCGGGCTGCCTGGCGAGCCACCCGACCTGCGCGGCGATATCGCGGGCTGCCCGTTCGCGCCGCGCTGCCCGGAAGTCATCGACTCCTGCCGGACCCACGACATCCAGTTGTGGCCGGCGGGTGCGCACCGCGAGTCCGCCTGCCTCAAGGTGCTGGACAGCTACGCCACCGGCCCGGACACGGACCAGGCGGCCGAAGCCGGGACGCGCCAGGCGATACTGGCCGGGGCAGCCGCATCAGAGCTCGCCAATCCCGCCGCGGAAGTAAGCGAGACCGGGGATCCCGTACTCGAGGCCGACGGCCTGCGCGTGGTGTTTCCCGGCCGGCGCAACCGCGGCCCGGCTCGCGCCGTCGATGACGTCAACATGACGATCGGTCGCGGCGAGATCGTGGCCCTGATCGGCGAGTCCGGTTGCGGCAAGTCCACGCTGGCCCGCGCCCTGGTCGGGCTGGTCCCGCCAACCGACGGCGAGGTGCGCTACTGCGGCGCACCGCTTCGCTTCAGCGGAGCCGCGCTGCGCGAGCACCGCCGTCATGTGCAGCTTGTGCTGCAGGACCCGGCCGCAGCGCTGAACCCGAAGCAGACCGTGTACGACGCCGTCGCCGAAGGACCACGCCTGCACGGCATGCGGGCCGGGCTGACCGAGCGGGTGCATGACGCGCTGGCCAAGGCCGGCCTGCGACCGCCGGCGCAGTACGTCAGCCGCTATCCGCACGAGCTCTCCGGCGGCCAGCAGCAGCGAGTTGTCATCGCTGGCGCGCTCGCGCTCGATCCGATGGTGCTCGTCGCCGACGAGCCAGTGTCCTCACTGGACGCCTCGGTGCGTGGCGAGATCCTCAAGCTCATACTCGACCTGCGCGAGCGGCTCGGTCTGGCCGCGCTCATCGTCAGCCACGACCTCGGCGTCGCCTGGAACATCGCCGACCGGGTGGCGGTGATGTACCTGGGCCGGATCGTGGAGGCGGGGCCGGTTGCTGAGGTGCTGCTTCGCCCCCGTCACCCCTACACCCAGGCGCTGCTGTCGGTGCTTCCGGACGCCAGCCGGGAACATCCAGGCCGCCCTTTGACGGGCGAGCCGCCGGACCCGACGAACGTCCCGGCCGGCTGCCGGTTCCATCCGCGCTGCCCGCGTCGCGCCGCGCTGCCGGCCGGCGACGAGCAGGCCGAAGTGTGCCGCACCGTGCCGGTGCCCGTGCTCCCGGCCGTAGCGCCGGCTAGCGCGGGCACCAGCCTGGTCGCCTGCCATCTCGCCGATTTCGACGTCCCGGCCCTCGCCGAGCAGTCCGGCACGGCGGGCTAGCGAGGCCGCTGCCGCGGCGGCATCGATTAAGGCAGCGACGGAACGGCGTTCGCCTGAACGACTTCCGAGTAAAAACGCGCGCTCGACTTCGGGATCCGGCGCTGGGTCTCGAAGTCAACGAAGATGATCCCGAAGCGCTTCTGGTAGCCCCAGCCCCATTCGAAGTTGTCGAGCAGCGACCAGACGTAGTAGCCAGCCAGATTCACTCCGGCCTTGACCGCCCGGGCACACGCCTCCAGGTGCTCGTGCAGGTAGCTCACCCGCTCCAGGTCGTTAACCGCGCCGAGCGGGTCGACGTAGTCCTCAGCCGCGCATCCGTTCTCGGTGATGTACAGCGGCATGCCGGGAGCCTCAGCCGACACTTGCAGCAGCAGCTCGTAGAGACCCTCGGGATCAACAAGCCAGCCCATCGGCGTCCGCTCGAGCTCGGCGGGCTGGTACTCGACCACACCAGGCAGCCCGCAGCGGGCCGGCTCCTCGCCGCGCCTCAGGTCGTCCGGATCACCGGCACGCAGGTAAACAGGCGAGTAATAATTCACCCCAAGGAAGTCGAGCGGCTGACGGATCAGCTCCATGTCACCGTCGGCGATCATGCCGGGAACGGGCAGCAGGGCGGGGCTCGCATGCGCCGGGTAGCGGCCGTGCAGTACCGGCTCGAGGAATAGCCCGTTCAGCGCGGCGTCGGTGACCTGCCAGGCCTTCTCGACCGTCTCGGGCTGGTTGCCGGCCGGCAACCTGACCGGATGCATGTCGAACGTGATGCCGACCGGCGCGTCGGGCCGCACGCTGCGCAGCGCCTGCGCGGCCAGGCCGTGAGCCACCAGCAGGTGATGAGTGGCGGCAGCGGCGGCAGCCGGATCGGTCAGGCCGGGCGCGTGCACGCCGTCGCGGTAGCCGTGGCTCGCCACGACCTGCGGCTCGTTCAGCGTGATCCAGCGCGACACCCGGTCGCCCAGTTGCTCAGCAACAATCTGCGCGTAGTCGGCGAATCGCTCCGCCGTGCTGCGTACCGCCCAGCCACCGCGGTCCTGCAACTCCTGCGGCAAGTCCCAGTGATAGAGCGTCGCGGCCGCAGCAATGCCCTTCCCGGCAAGCTCGTCAAGCAGCGCCCGGTAGTAGTCAAGGCCCTTCTGGTTGACCGGTCCGGTCCCGTCCGGCTGGATCCGCGGCCACGCGATGGAGAACCGGTAGTCCGTCAGCCCGAGGCCGGCCATCAGTGCCACGTCCTCGCGGTAGCGGTGGTACGAGTCGCAGGCAATCTCACCGGTGTCGCCCCTGCGGACCTTGCCCGGCACCCGGCTGAAGGTGTCCCAGATAGACATCCCCCGCCCGTCGGCAGTCACTGCTCCCTCGATCTGGTACGCGGCTGTCGCCGCGCCCCAGCTGAAGCCCGGTGGGAAAGACAGCGCGCCGTTGGAGCCCGTCCCCGCTGCGGTCATCTGGCCACTCCTCGTGTTACCGGAACGTTGCGTGTTTGCCAATCCGAGGCCTTGACGACCCCTTGAGCGAGTCCTAGTGTAAGCGCTTAGATCAGGCAATGTAAGCGCTTAGATCAATGGATGTGAGTGCATTTAGCCCCGTCCAATTGGGGATGAGCACATGGCGCGAGACCCAGGCATTCTGCACCGAGACGGCGTTGCATGAGCACCTCAGACGTGCCCGGCAGCGGCGTGTCCGGCGCGCCCGAACCAGGGCTGCCGCAGGTGCCTGAGCCCCGATCGTCCGGCTTGCGGGAACCGGGCGCAGGTGGCGGGCCGGAGGCCGGTGCGGTCTCCGGCCCGCACGCCGCCGGCCCGCAGGCTGTCGATACGCACCCGGCCGACACACACCCCGGCGACACGCACGAGGGCGCCGCGCAGCCCGAGGACCCGGCCGGCGAGACGCCTTATGGTCCGCTGCCTGACACGCTGCTGATCCCGCAGCCGCATCCGTCCGCGGCGAGCCGCGCCGCCGCGACTCCGGTCACCCTCTATGACGTCGCCCGGCTGGCAGGTGTGTCTACCGCCACCGTGTCTCGTGTCGTGCACGGTCAGGACCGGGTGGCTGACAGCACCAGGGCGCGCGTGCGGGATGTCATCGACCAGCTCGGCTACGTCCCGGA
>Ga0335075_10011302_pt1 | contig 13499 bp, 10 predicted proteins | sample Lox_Sample_24_FD_206723 | JGI IMG/M metagenome (GOLD analysis project Ga0335075, IMG submission 206723) | Soil microbial communities from Loxahatchee National Wildlife Refuge, Florida, United States - Lox_Sample_2.4 | ecosystem: Environmental > Terrestrial > Soil > Wetlands | place: USA...
TGGCCTGCTTGGCACGATACATCGCCAGGTCGGCGTTGCGGATCAGCTGCTCGGAGGTCATGCCGTCGGTCTCGCCGAGCGCGATCCCGATCGAGACCCGCACCAGGTGCAGCTCGCCGGCGATCGAGAAGCGCTCCTCCATCCGCCCGTCGATCCGCTCGGCGATCTCGACCGCCTGAGACTGGGTGGCGCCGTCCTGGAGCAGGATCGCGAACTCGTCGCCGCCGAGCCGGGCAAGCGTGTCGGTCGGACGCACACAGTCGCTCAGCCGGCCGGCGATCGCGTTCAGCAGCTCGTCGCCGGCGGCGTGGCCGAGCGTGTCGTTGACCATCTTGAAGTCGTTGACGTCGATGAAGATGACCGCGGTGCCGTCGCCTGCGCGGGCGAGCGCGCCGTCCAGGCGCTCGGCGAACAGCGAGCGGTTGGCCAGACCGGTGAGCGGGTCGTGCGACGCCTGGTGCTCGAGCTCGGACTGAAGCATCCGCAGCTGCCAGACGGTGTGGCCCAGGCGATCGTTCTCCAGCGCGACGCTGGTGTTGGCGGCGAGCGTCTCGAACAGCTTCACGTCCTCGGAGCCGTAATGCTCCACCACTCCCGACGGGTCGCCGAGCGCGATCGCGCCGATGCAGCTGTGCTCCCCCTGGAGCGTGGCGAACAGGCCGTCGCCGAGTCCGCGCGAGCGCAGGTAGTCCCTCAGCAGCGGATCCTGGATCTCACGTGCGGCGCAGGCCGCCGGCGCATTGCTGATCGACTCGAGCAACGGGCCGATGCTGGCGGTTCCGAGTGGCTCGAGCAGCGTCGCGCCGCCCTGCGCCTCAACGGTCGTGCGGAGCGCCTCTTCGCCATCGGGCGAGAAGAAGATGATCTCCGCCGTCTCGGCGCGGAACGCCTCCAGCGACCGGGTGAGCAGGCTCTCGAATGCCTCGCCGGTCCCCGCGGAGACCGACAGCGCGCGGGCGGTCTCGTAGAGGAACTCCAGCCGTCCGTGCCGCGCGCGCTGGGCGGCGTAGGCGCGCATCGTGACGAACATCACGAGCACCGGCACCACGAGCAGGACGGCCGTCCGCCAGTCGTTCTCCACCAGCCGGGCCGCGCACAGCCCGATCGAGGTGTTGGCGAGCGTGACCGCGAGGTCGGTCCGCATCGAGGAGACGATCCGATCGAGGGTGAGGCGGCCCTCCGAAAGCGAGACCGCGGCGGTGATCATCAGCACCGCGCACGCGGAGGCGGCAGTGGCGGCGGCGGCCGCAGCCAGCCAGATCAGAGGATCCTGGGTCGACGCGCTCCCGCTGATCGCGTGAAAGGTGATCACCGCCAGGCAGCTGCCGAGAGCGAATTCCGCGGCGTTGAACATGAGGCGGACCGCCGGTAGTCGCAGGATCAGCAACGCGCACGCGCGCCCCGCCGTGTACGCGATCACGACCGTCCAGCCGCCCGAGTAGAGCAGCGCGAAGACGAGCGGGATCTCGCCGAGCGACATCGAGTGCGAGCTGCGGCGGAAATGGACGTGCACCACGAGGTGCTCGGCCACCGCAAAACCGATCGCCAGCGCCCACACGGGCAGGCGCATCGAGGACGGGACCGGCTTCAGCGCTCCGACCCCGCCGATCGTGAGCAGGAGCGCGGCTCCGGCGAGCATCGCCGCGCTGAGTAGCCAGATGCTCAGCTCCCCGCGCGCGAGGCTGCGAACGAGCGTGCGCCGTCGCGGCGCGCTCAGCGCGCCGTCCCCAGTCACGGTATGGCTCATGTGCTACCGCCAGCTGGCAGCATCCGGCTGCGCGGCGCCGCCCCCGTCGCTTGAATCCGTCGAGTCGGTGCTGTCGGTTGCCGACGTGTCATCCGTGGTCGAAGTGCTGGTATCCGCTGAGCTCGTGTCGTCCGTCGAGCTCGTCGCCGGCGTCGCGTCGGAGTTCGCCGAGCTGTCGTCGGTCCCTGCCGACGAGTCGCTCGTCGCCGCCGGATCGGTGGCGGATGCGGTGGAGCCGTCGGTGGTCGCGGCGGGCGCGGTCGCTGTCACAGGGGTCGCGGCCGTGCTCGATGAGGTGTCGTCGGCGCGGGCCAGCCCGGGCAGGGCGAGGGCGAAAGCAGCAGCGAGGACGACGATTGCAGGAACGATCCAGCCGTGGATCCGATTCCGAGCGAGCAAGGTCATGGCATTCCGTTCCTTCGACGAGGGCAGCATTCACGACCTCCACTCAGGTCGCTCTCCATCTACAGACCCTGTCGGCAGCCGGCGCGGAGACTTGAGCGGGGATCCCCAGATTCCGTAGTCACTACGGATAGCCCTTGCGCGCTGAACGCGAACTTGCGGTGGGATTGGTGAGCTTTTGCCCCGACCAAGGTGCAGGGCGCTCTGTCGACTTTGCAGCGGTTGGCCGCGCCGGATGTGCCCCGGGCCATCATCTGCTTCTTGGAGTGCCGGGACGGTCTGTCGGGTGGGGGCCGTCGATCTCTGGGTCCTGGGGGTGCGCTTTTCTCGCCCGGGGGGGGCCGGGGGCCTGGTCGGCGGTGTGGGGCTGTCGATCTCTGGGTCCTGGCGGTGCGCTTTTCTCGCGCGGGCGGGGCGGGCGCCTGGTGTGCGGCTGGGCTGTCGATCTCTGGGTCCTGGCGGTGCGGTTTTCTCGCGCGGGCGGGGCGGGCGCCGAGTGTGCGGCCGGGCTGTCGATCTCTGGGTCCTGGCGGTGCGGTTTTCTCGCGCGGGCGGGGCGGGCGCCGAGTGTGCGGCTGGGCTGTCGATCTTCACGTCGTGCTGGTGCGCTTTTCTCGCGCGGAGGGCCGCGCGCCCGGCGTCCGGATGGCGGCTGTCGATGTCCGGGTCCTGGCGGTGCGCTTTTTTCGCGCGGGGACCGCACTGGCGCCCTCTGATCACGCGGCGGAGCCCCGCGGGCGCCCTGCCGGAGCCCCGCCGGAGCCCCGCGGACGCCCCGCCGGAGCCCCGCGGACGCCCCGCGGGCGCCGCGCCGGAGCCGCGCCGGAGCCGCGCCGGAGCCGCGCCGGAGCCATGCCGGCGTGCCAGTCACGACCGCCGGACCGAAGGCGCGGTCAGCCGGCGAGCGTCGAGGGAGCCGGCGAGACCGGCTCGGCGTCCTGGATCGGAGCCGCGGAGCGGACCCGCCGCGCGATCGGCAGCCCGCACAGCGTCACGCCCGACAGCAGCAGGAACGCCACCACCGGAGTTCCGCTCACCAGGCCCACTGCGACCGCCACGATCAGCCCGCCGAGGTTGCCCATCAGCAAGAGGATTCCCGTCGCCACACCGCCGGCGCTGCCCATCCGCCGCTCTGTGAGCTCCAGGATCACCGGCAGCGCCGCCAGCAGCAGGAACCCGACCGCCGCGATCGCCACGAAGTCGAACGCGGCGACCGCATGCGCGATGGCCAGCAGCGCCATCGCGATCGCGACGCACACCACCGCCAGCGTCAGGTAGCCGCGCTGGGCCCCGCGCCGTGCGACGATCGGCGGGTTGATCGCGCAGCCCGCCACACCCGCGAGCAGCATCCCGGCGAGCATCAACCCCGCGGCGGTCGAGGAGATGTGGTCGTGGTGAAGGATCGGCTGCAGATACGTGCTCACCGCGACGAAGACGCCGACGCCGACGAACATGATCCCCGACAGCCAGCGGACCATCGACACGCTCCAGGCCGCGCGCAGCTCGGCCAAGCCGGCTCCGGCCGCCGGTCCTGACTCGGCGGGCGGGGTGCGAAGCCCGACGGCGAGCGTGAGCAGCGCGGCGCAGCCGATCCCGGCTTCCACGGCGAGGAGCAGGGTGATGCCGTGCGGAGCCTCGAGCGCCGGCCCGAGCACGAGCGCGACGATCGCACCGAGGAACTGGGCGGCCGACCCGATCGCGATCCCGACCGCGCGCTGGGACGGGGGCAGGTAGCCGGTGGCGATCTTGGTGATCGCGTTGAGCACCAGCGGCTGCGCGCAGGCTCCGATCAGCTGTCCGGCCATCGCCCACGCATATGTCGGGGCGATCAGCCGCACCACGCCGCCCAGCGCCGCCAGCGCGGCGCCCAGCATCAGCGTCGAGCGGAACCAGCGGTCCAGCGCGAGCCCCGCGGGGAGCGCGATCACGACGTAGAGCAGCGGGAAGACGTTGGCCAGCCAGCCGATCGCGTCCTTGGAGACGCCGTAGTCACGGGCGACGTCGGTGTCGATCGGCGCGAACGTCAGCCACAGCAGCTGGGTGACCAGGACAACGAGCGCGAACGCGATCACCACGGCCCATTCGGCCGGCTGGGTCTCCGGAACCTCGGCGGGCGAAGCGATCGCGGACTCGGCCGGCACGTCCCCAATCATGGCTGACGGACCCCCAGGCGCTCGGTGACATAGGCGTGCAGCGCGCGGGCCCCCTCAGACAGCAGCAGCGGGTCGCCGTGGCGGTCCACGCGGAACGCCTCGCGCAGCACGCCGTCACCCAGCAGCGTGACCATCCGCGCGACGGTCGCGGTGAGCTCGGGGTCCGCGGTCGGGTGGGTCACGCCGAGGATCCGCCGTACCGAGCCCGCCACCCGGTCGCGGCTGGGGCGCGTCGCCTCGCGCAGTTCCGCGGTGCGCAGCTCGCCGAACCACAACGCGAGGAATCCGGGGCGCTCCCTGAACCCCGTGGCCAACGCCTCGAACGCCTGGTCGATCGGGTCGGCCAGCTCGCCCGTCTCGGCGCGGTCGGCAACGGCCGCGACCAGCTCCGAGAGCTCGCTCCAGTGACGCAGCGCGAGCGCCAGAGCAATCGACTCCTTGTCCGGGAACCAGTGGTAGAGCGATCCGATCGAGACGCCGGCCGCCTCCGCGACCGGACGGGTGCCGAGCACGCTCTCCTGGCCGAGGATCGCGTCGGCGGCGTCGAGGATCCGCTCCACGCGCTTCTGCGCGCGGCGCTGAGTCGGCGTGCGCCTCAGCGATTCCTCGGCGATGGCGGCCACGCAGCGTCCTCTCAGACGACCGTCCCGGACGCGACGAGATCCTGGGCGTCGCGCAGCGTGAACGTTCCGTGGTCAGAACCGAGCCCGCCGGCGACGAAGCCCGCGGTGGCGCAGCCGAGCGCGGCGGCGTCGCGTCGCGCGAGCCCGAGCGAGAGGCCGCGCAGGAAGCCCGCGGAGAACGCATCGCCGCAGCCGGTGGTGTCGACGACGTCGACCGCGTACGCGGGGACCCGCTCCACCCCCGACGCGTCGGCGACCACCGCGCCCCGGGCGCCGTCGGTGGCGACCACGCAGCCGACGCCGCGCTCAAGCAGCGCCCTGCAGCCGTCCTCGAGGTCGTCGGCGCCTGCGAGTCCGAGCACCTGCTCGGCGTTGGGGAGCAGGTAGTCGAGCTCGGGGAGCGCGGCGCCGATCCAGTCGATGATGTGGGCGGCCTGGTCGCCGGGCGCGAGCAGGTCGGCGGAGGTCACGGTGCCGTTCGCGCGGGCGTGGCGCAGGATCTTCGCGGCCTCCTCGCCGCCCATGAACTCGGGCGCGCCCAGATGCAGGTAGTCGGCGGCTTCGATCGCGTCCCAGGGCGCGTCGGCCGAGTTGTAGGTGCCGTTGGCGCCGATCACGTGGAATGCGGGTCGCGAGCCGTCGGGCCGGATCGGCAGCACGCTCGCGGACGTCTGCACCCCGTCGCGGCGGACGAGCAGCTCGGTGTCGACGCCGGCGCTCCCGAGCATCGAGACGAGCACCTCGCCGAGTGCGTCCGTTCCGATCGCCCCCGCCGAGCGGACCTCGGCACCGAGCTTGGCCAGCGTCACCGCGGTGCCGCCGGCGGTGCCCGCCGGTGTGAGCCGGATCTCCTCGACCAGCTGGCCGCCCTGGCCCTCGGGGATGGTCTCGATCGGTCGCGCGAGCGTGTCGACGACGTGCACGCCAAGGGTGATCACACGCATCCGGTCAAGCCTCCTCATCGTGGGGATGGGTCGTTCCGTAGCCACTGCGCACGACGGTTTCGATGACCGCTGCGAGCTCGGCCTCGCTGAGCGTGCGCGGCGTCCCGATCGAAGCGGCGCGCCAGTAGACCGTGCACGCCCACTCGAGCAGGTGTGCGTTCTCGACGGCGGCGGCGAGGTCGTGGCCGTGGGTGATCGCTCCGTGGTTGGCCATCAGCGCGGCCAGATGGCCCTCCAGCGCGGTGACCGTCGCCTCGGCGAGCTCGGTGGACCCGAAGGTGAAGTAGGGGACGACCGGCACCGGGCCTCCCAGCGCGAGCATCTGGTAATGGACGCACGGCAGCTCGTCGAGCACGCAGGAGAGCGCGGTCGCCAGCGGCGCGTGCGTGTGCACGACGGCGCCCGCGTGGTGGCGCGCGTAGACCCCGAGGTGGAGCCCGGCCTCACTTGTCGGCGCCAGCGGCCCGTCGACGACAGTGCCGTCGAGGTCGACGATCGTGATCTGGGCAGCCGTGAGCTCCGCCAGCCTGGCGCCGGTGGGCGTGATCGCGACCAGGTCGGAGACCCGCTCGGACACGTTGCCCGCGGTGCCGTGGACCAGGCCGGCCTCGGCCAGGCCGCGCGAGGCGGCGGCGACCCGCTCGCGCGCCGCGGTCAGCTCGGGTCCGAGGCTCGGGGTCACGGTGCGCCTCGCTGGGCTTCGGCGGTCACGATCTCCGCGAGGCGGGCCATCGAGCGGCGCATCATCGCCCGCAGCTCGCCCTGCTGCAGTGCGTCTATCCGGCGCCCGATCGGGCCGAGCGCCGGGCGGTAGCGATTGCGCCAGGTGAAGCTCGTCGCGGACGGGTCCGCCGATGGCTCGAGCTCGAAGATCGACTCAAGTCCGCTCACCAGCGGCATGCCGGTCCCGGTGTCGCGCCGATAGCGGGGCGGATCGATCTCCGCAACCTGCCAGGTGGTGTGCGCCGGAATCGGACCCAGGCCGTGCCCGACCTCCTTGTAGATCCCACCGAGGGCCGCCTCGCCATGGTGGTAGGTCACCTCCAGGCACGTCTCCACCCACTCGGCGTAGCGGCCGGTGTCCGACAGGATCGCCCAGACGTCGTCGAGCGGCGCATCGATGACGAGCGTCTCGGCGACATCTGCGGGTGGGGGCGAGGGGCTCACAGCAACTGCTCGACGTCGTGGGCGGCTCGGCGGCCGGAGCTGACCGCTCCATCCATGAAGCCGTTCCAGTGGCGCGCGGTCTCGGTCCCCGCCCAGTGCACGAGACCATGAGGTACCGCGCGGCTGTGGCCGAAGTCGACCAGAGTGCCCGGACCCGGGATCGAGGTCGGCCCGCCGCGGCTCCACGGCTCCCTCACCCAGTCGGTCTCGAAGTAATCCCGCGCCTGCAGCGCACGCGGGCCGAACGCCCGGGCAAAGCACTGCAGCACCGCGCGACGGCGGGCGTCCGGAGAGACCGGCGCCCACAACCGCCAGTCCTCGCCCCCGAGGAACCCCATGAGCACGCCCGGGGTGCCCTCGGGCGGGGTCTTGTCGAAGATCGAGCGGATCGGCGTGCCGTCGCGCAGCGCCGCCATCCCGCACAGACCCTCCTCACGCCAGAACGGCGTGTCGTACACGGCGTCGCATTTCATCAGCGTCCCGAACGGCAGACGTCGCAGCCACGCGTCCTGAGCCGGTGGGAGCGCGGGGTCCCAGACGATCTCCGACGCCAGCTGCGGCGGGACCGCGACGATCGCACGCTCGGCGCTCCAGGTGCCGGCGTCGGAGTGCACGCGCACGGAGCCGTCCTGCTCGATCCGACGGACCGGCGCATCGAGCACGACGCGTTCCCCGAGTTCCTCGGCGAGCTTCAGCGAGATGAGCTGGCTGCCGCCGACCAGGCGCGCCTCCTGCGCGCCGCCCTCCATCGCAATCCCGCGATCGAGGTTCCCCGGATGGGTCTCATCCCCCATCATCGCGATGTACCAGAGGCTGAACAGCAACGAGACGTCCCGCGCCTCGGCACCGAACCCCGAGCTCAGGAAGACGTTGAACCACTCGAGCGCGCCCGGTCCCAGCCCCGTCGTGGTGCGCCGCAGCCAGCTCTCGAACGTGATCGAGTCCCAGGCGCGCGCCTTCGGGTGGTTCCACGGAGCCTCGAGCGGGATCTGGCGGCACAGCTGGTTGACGCGGGCCATCGCGAGGCCGAGCCCGGGCAGCGCGAGCAGGTCGGGCGGGATGTCGCCGTGGTAGCGCTTCACCCGCCGCCCGTGGACGAACACCTGATCCCCGGGGATGCCGGCCGGAAACGTCTCGATCCCGAGCTCACGGGCCAGCGCAAGCACGTGCACCTGGGTCGGGCCGACGTATGCGCCGCCGGCCTCGACGACGGCGCCGCCGCCGATGTCGTGGTTGAGCGTGCGCCCGCCGACACGCGGCCGCGCCTCGAGCACCACCACCGACCGCCCGGCGCGGCTCAGCTCACGAGCGGCACACAGCCCGGCGAGCCCGGCGCCGACGATTGCGACGTCCACCCGGCGCGGTGGCGGCGTGGGCTCGGCGGTGGACTCCATGGCCGAGCCATCACACCACGAACCGAACCTGAGTTCAACTATGAATTCAGGAGGCCCGGTGTGGCGGGAGCGACGGCGGCGCCGTCTCGTCGCTGACCACGCGGTTGCGGCCGGCGCGCTTGGCGCGGTAGAGCAGCTCATCGGCACGGGCGAGCAGCGTGGCCCGAGTATCGGAGGCGCCCGGTGAGCTCGTCGCCAGGCCGATGCTGATCGTCGGTGCGATCGTCGACGGCACCCCCTGCCAGCGATGTGCGCCGACGTGACGACGCAACCGCGCGAGCGACGCGGCGGCCTCGCTCGCGCTGACGCCGGGGGCGACGATCACGAACTCCTCGCCGCCGAGCCGGACCGCGAACCCGTCGGGCGACATCTGCAGTGCGTGGTCGGCAAGGATCGCGGCCAGCTCGCGCAGGATGCAGTCGCCGGTCTCGTGCGAATGCTCGTCGTTGACCCGCTTGAAGTGATCGATGTCGAGCATCGCCAGAGCGAGCTCGCAGGTCCCGACCAGCTCGCTCAGACGGTCCTCGAGGTGCCGGCGGTTGTACATCCCGGTGAGCGGGTCGCGGACCGACAGCTCCTGGTAGTACCGGCGCTGGTCACGCTCCCTCTGAGCGGCGTAGATGCTCTGCAGCACCGCGGCGCGCCGCTCACTCTCGTCGCGCTCGAACTGGGCGCGCTCCTGGACCAGCCGGCGCAGCCGGCGGTAGGCGCGCCGGTAGTCGCCGCGCTCGGCGTCGATCTCGGCCAGCGCGTCGAGCGCCTCAAGCGCGAACTCGGGAGTTTTGGTGGCGAGCGCCTCCGAGCGGCCGTGCTGGAGCAGGTGGGCGGCGTCGTCCAGGCGCCCCTGCCGGCGGCGCACCGCTGCGAGATGGATCCGCAGCGCGGCGGCGCTGTCGGGCTCGACGTGGTCGGTGTGGCTGAGCCCGAGCTCGAGCAGACGCTCGGCCTCCTCCACCTCGCCGCTCGCGAGGCGCAGCCAGCCCATCGTGTCGAGGTCCGCCGCGGAGGGGATGGCGCGGCCCTCGGCGACGAGCGTCGTCATCTCCTCCATCAGCTCGTAGGCGCGCGGCCGGCCCTCCTCGCATTGGTGGGCGGTCCAGGCGAAGTTGTTCAGCACCAGCAGCAGAACGTCGGGATCGCCCAGCGCGCGGGCGCGGCGCAGGCTGTCCTCCAGCAGTTCGAGATCGATTCCGCCCGCTCGGTCGTAGTTCGTGAGCATCGCGAGCACCATGTGGTGTTCGACGTGCCAGTGGGCCGGGCAGCTCTCGTCGAGCAGCCGGACGCCCTCGTTCGCCGCCTCCAGGCTCTCGGTGCGCAGCCCGATCCGGTCCCAGTTGGAGGCAAGGTAGAACTGGGCGCGCCCCTCGATCGTCGCCTGACCCTCGGAGCGCGCGCGCTCGAGCATCGTGCGCTGCAGCTCGATCGCCCGGTCGATGTCCCCGACCCGCCCGTGCCGGTCGGCGATCAGCAGTTCCGCGCGTGCGAGCGTGTGTGGGTCGGCCTCCGCGCTCGCACGGTCGCGCAGCAGCTCGGCGCGCTCCAGGAACCCCTCGAGCCGGACGTTGATCGCGATCTCGAGCGCCGTCGCCTCCTCGGCGGCGGACGGTTGTTGGACGGGTGCGTCGAGCGTGGACACCTGGGAGCCATCGGTCCGGCCGTGTTGCCGCTTGAGCGCACGCGCCGGCGCTCGACGACTCGTCAGTGCCGCCGGTTGAAATACGTCAACCGGTACGAAACCGGCGCATCGGCAGTCAGCCCGCCGCCGGGGCCTCAGCGCCGACCAGATCCTGCACGGACTGCGCGCCGACCGAACGCACGCGCTCCGAGAGCCCGCGGTTGACCGCCGCCGGCCACCGCGGACCCCCATAGACGAAGCCGGTGTAGGCCTGCACGAGCGTCGCCCCGGCCCGGATCCGCGCCAGCGCGTCGTCGGGGCCCTCCACGCCGCCAACCGAGACCAGCACCAGGCGGTCGCCGACCCGTGCCCGCACACGTCGAAGGACCTCGAGCGAGCGCCGCTTGAGCGGCGCGCCGGAAAGCCCTCCCGGTCGTGCGGTGAGCGCCTCCGGCGATGCCAGGCCGGCCCGTGAGATCGTCGTGTTCGTACACACGAGTCCGTCGAGTGACAGCTCGAGCGCCACGTCGGCGATCGCATCGACCGCCTCGTCATCGAGGTCGGGCGCGATCTTGACCAGCAGCGGCGGGTCCGCGCCGCACTCGGTCAGCGCGGTCCGGACGGAGCCGACCAGCCCGCGCAGCACGTCGACCGCCTGCAGGTCCCGGAGTCCGGGGGTGTTCGGGGAGCTGACATTGAGCACGAGCAGGTCCGCGTGCGGCGCGAGCAGCGTCACCGAGCGCCGGTAATCGGCCTCGGCGTCGGTCGCCGCCTTGGAGCGGCCGATGTTCACCGCGACGAGCGTGCGTCGCGACCGGGTGAGCCGCCGTGCCGCTGCCTCGGCGCCGTCATTGGGGAACCCCATGCTGTTGAGCAGCGCCCGGTCGGCGGGGAGTCGGTGGATCCTCGGCCGCGGATTTCCCGGCTGCGGCTCGGCGGTCACGGTGCCGATCTCGACGTAGCCGAAACCAAGCGCGCCCAGCTCCTCGAACCAGTCGAGGTTCTTGTCCAGCCCGGCCGCGACGCCCAGCGGACTCGGGAACTCGCGGCCGAACGCGCGGACGCGCAGGCACGGGTCGGGCGAGGTCGTCCCGGCGAGCGCACGGAGCACGGCGTGGAGCAGGCCGGGCGCGATTCGGCCGAGGGCGCCGAGCGTGCCGGCGGTCAGGCTGTGGACCGTTTCGGCGTCGACGTGTACGAGGACACGGGCGTAGAGCAGGCGGTAGAGCACGGGCCCGAGTTCTATCTGGTCCGCCGCGGGGCAGAAGCTGCCACGATGAGCTGCATGCGACCGCCCCGATTCTGCCCCGCGCTCCTGCTCGTCTGCGCGGTGGCGATTGCCGGCTGCGGCGGGACGACGATTCGGCACGTGACGACGACGATCACGCGGTCGTCGTCGAGCGCACCGACCACGCCGACGGTCGCCGGGGAGACGACCGCGGGATCGGACAGCGGAGGCGCCGCAGTCGCCCCCAAGGCCAGTCACCGGCATGCGTCGGCGCTCGCTGACCGCTCCCCGACCGCGATCCTGCGCGCGGCCGCCGATGCCCTGCGCCATGTCCACAGCTATTCGATGCACGCGGCCCTCCGTCAGAACGGTCAGCGGACCGTCGTCAATCTGGCGGCGGCCTCCAACCGCCGCTATGTGGCGTCGACCACGGTCGGTCGCGCGAGCTTCGAGCTGATCGTGCTCACCCCGCGGGTCTACCTGCAGGCCAACCGGCGCTTCTGGCTCGGGCAGGCGGGGCGCTCGGCCGCCGGGCGGGCGCGAGCGCGGCGGCTCGCCGGTCACTGGTTGACCCTCCCCAGCCAGAGCGGCCGGTCACTCACGCATTCGCTCGGGACGCTCGCGCCCGGGACGCTCGCGCGATGCCTCACCGAGGATCACGGCCGGCTCACCATCGAGCGCGGCCGCCCGATCGTCGACCATCGCCGGGCGATCATCGTCCGCGACGCCGGGAACGCCCCTGGAGCCACTCCGAGCACGATCGCCGTGTCGGCCGGTGGGGCGCCCTATCCGCTGCGCTATGTGGCGACCGGGCGGACCCGGCGCGGCGGCCGCGTCGACGTGTGCAACAACGGCAAGGGCGGCGGCGCGACAGGCACGATCACGCTCGGGCGCTTCGGCAACGCGCCGTCCATCCAGCCGCCGTCCAGGGCTCAGACCGGGCCGAAGGTCGCCGCCTGAGACGCACAACCGCCGGGATTGGGCGCGGCTTCTCAAGGACGGATCACCAGTGACCGATCCCCCCCGAGAGATGAGCACGGACCGTGAACGCATTGCCGGAGTTGTCGTCGCCGACGCGACGCAGCCGGGCTTCCCGCTGCTCTACGTCTCCGAAGGCTTCCAAGAGCTCACCGGCTACGCCGCCGCCGAGGTGCTCGGCGGGCCCTGCAGCGTGCTGCAGGGGCCCGAGACCGATCCCCGGGCCGTCGACGTCATGCGGCGCGCCCTCGCCGAAGGCCGCGATGCGTACGTGACGCTGATCAACTACCGCCGCGACGGGACGCCGTTCTGGAACGAGATCGCCCTGGCCGCGGAGTTCGACGAGCACGGCGAGGTCGTCCGCTACCTCGGTGTGCAGAAGGACGTGAGCACGCGCATCACCGGGCGCCGCCGCGGCGAGCGCGTCTCCCGCGTCGACCCGCTCACCGGCCTCGCCAATCGCGCTGCCCTCCGCGACGCGCTGGCGGCGGCGCTCTCCTCCGCGCAGGTCAACGATCGGCAGGTCGCGCTGCTCTGGGTCGACGTCGACGACTTCCGCAAGGTGAACGACGCGCACGGATACACCGCCGGAGACCTCGTGCTGCGGACCGTCGCCGATCGGTTACGCACGGCGGTTCGCCCCGGCGACGTGCTGGCGCGCGCTGGTGGCGACGAGTTCCTGCTTCTCGTCTGCGACGTGGATGACGTCTGGGGTCTCGCCGAGGAGATCGCAGGACGCATCGTGCACCGCCTGCGCGAGCCGATCGAGCTGCCCTCCGGATCCGGGCGCGCGGTCGGCATCGGTGTGAGCGTGGGCGTCAGCGGCTACCCTCGCGACGCCGCGACGGCTGAGGAGCTGCTCGGTCACGCCGACCGCGCGATGCAGATAGCGAAGGACGCGGGCAAGAACCGGGTGCACGTGCACAGCAGCGAGCCCGTCCCGCATGCGCTCGACGCCGGCTTCAACCCGCAGGCGGCAGCGGGAGAGCTGTACACGATCCTCGCCGAGGGGTTGGTGACGCCGGTCTTCCAACCGATCGTGTCGCTGGACACCGACGGCTGTGTCGGGTACGAGGCGCTGGCGCGAGGGCCGGTCGGATCGGTGCTGGAGCGCCCCGATCATCTGTTCGCGGCGGCCGACGCCGCCGGGTTCACGGTCGAGCTCGACTGGCTGTGCCGCGCGCGTGCCGTCGAGGCGGCGCTGAACGTGGGCCTCGATCGCCGGCACCATCTCTTCCTCAACTGCGA
>Ga0335075_10011303_pt1 | contig 13499 bp, 23 predicted proteins | sample Lox_Sample_24_FD_206723 | JGI IMG/M metagenome (GOLD analysis project Ga0335075, IMG submission 206723) | Soil microbial communities from Loxahatchee National Wildlife Refuge, Florida, United States - Lox_Sample_2.4 | ecosystem: Environmental > Terrestrial > Soil > Wetlands | place: USA...
CCAGGTACTACTTCAGGATCCTGGCGGTCGTCTGGCACTCCATCCCAAAGCTGACTACCTGGCGGGACGTGATCGACTATCCGACTCTCAACTCCGTACTTGGTGCTGCGCTCGCGCTGGATCGTGAGAATCTTGAGGCTCAGCGGATGGTCGCCATCGATACTGCCAACGTCGTTACACCGAAGTTGAATCGGTACTTCGCCGTGGTGGCCCTGTTGACCCTTGGTGAAGATAAGCAGGTTGCGGACGCGGTGCGTCAGCTCACACCCAAGGTGACTGCTCTCGCGGAGCAAGCAGGAGCGAAGAAGCGTGACTTCGAGCGTCTGAGCACGGATATGCAGACGGCGCTGGAGCATTTCCGTGACGTTGCTGACAAGCGTCTCGGCAACGTTAACGCCTGATGAGCCCTTCGCTGCTACCGTAGATGCGGCTCACTTGACGTTTAAGCGTCAACGGAACGGGATCTACCACGACTAACGACCATCGGTGAAGGCTTGCTGGGAGGTTCAAATGGGAGTCGATGAGATCGCGGCTGCGATTCGTGCTGGAGGCCTTTGCACGCGAGATCTGGTCCGGATTAGTTACGCGCTGGCGGAACTCGGTAGCAATACCACGTCCATACTGGGTCAGTATGGAGAGGAGTTGGTTGCTGACGCCTACAACGGAAAGAGACGTAGCTTCGATCAGAAGGGCTACGACGTTGTTACCGCCGATGGTGTGGAGCTGCAAGTCAAGACCTTCACGGTCGGAAAGCGGCCAGGGGTAATACGTACGTTCGCTTACGATGTAGTTACTGTGGAGATCGCTCCCACCACGGGTGACGTGGTGTCAGCTCGGCGGTACAAAGCCGACGATCTGTACGTCGCGTTCTGTGTCAAGTGGCAAGACATGTACCAGCACAAACCCTTCGGCCTATGGGGCGGTCAACAGGGAGATCGTTTTGAACGTGGCTGGACCATCAGCTCAGCAGTGCCGTTCACTGACGTAACCATGAATTTGCGGCGCTCCGCTAATCGCTCACAACTCGTTGGATCGTAGTCGAGTGGAGTTCCGCCACAGTTAACCATCAGCGTGCGTTGGCGGATATGATGATTTCACGCCTTAAGCAGCCAAGCACAAACAGAATCGGATCACCGTGACTGAAGGAAACGCGACCGCAATTGCTGCGGCCATCGCTGCGGTCGTCTCAATCATCACACTGATCGTTTCTTCAGCGACCGCCAGTCGCTCGCAGGTTCGTGCAGCTCACCGGCAGGTGCTGGCTCCCTATCTAGAGACGCTGAGCGAAAACCTATACACGATCGTGGCGGCAGTTGTGGTCATGCGGAAGAGGTCGCTTGACAACCAAGATGTTCAAGAGTGGCACAGTCGAGCTAAAGAGGCAGGGAAGCATGTTGACGAGGCCCGGCGAAAAGTTCGCTACTTCCTGCCGGGGCTAGAAGAAGGATTCCGGCAGCTTGCGCGCAGGTGATCACATTGCGACCACCGCGCCGATACCGGGGGATCACGCTGACAACCTGGTAGCCGCTTACCAGCAGCTTGTTAACCAAGTCAATGCAGCTATCCGGCACTCGTACCGCAAGGGGGTGCCTCCAGGTATTTATCGACGATGGCGAGTAGACCATGCCGCCAAAAAGGTAGCAGATCTTTGGGACGGGCGCCCCACAAGGGTAAGTGAGACGTAGTGGAGTTCCGCCACAGCTAATCATCTGAGACGACGGGAGTTTGGTTGTCGACTGTTGGGGCTCCGACGATGGAGGGCTTTGAGTGGTCACCATCTGCGCCTTATATTGCGATCGAACCGGGCGAAAATGGCTGGTGCCTCAGAGATGCCGTCTGCAAACTGTTCGGGTGGAGGCCGGGCTCGTCCGAGTGGTTCCGGTTCGTTGAGGGCCCGCAGGGGCGGGACACGCCCCGCCTGGCGGCGCACCTTGGCCTAATGAACTTCGAGTTTCCGCAGGACTGGAACGATCTCATTAAGCGAACCGCCCACCCTGGTATCGCTGTGTTCGATTTTCATGTATACCGTAAGTCCCACGCGATCTACGTCTACGACGTCCAGGCGCTTATACATCACTGGCCTAGGCCTCTGCGGCCACCCGCCACGACTGACGAGCGTTGGCTGTTCTGGTATGGCTGGCCTCTGACCTATCAGCACCTCATCCGAGGACCGGAGCTGGGCGCAGTGCTTGTCGATGAGCGCCAGTTGCCGCATAACGAGTAGTGTTCGGGTGGTTCGAATCGTAGGCGGGCGAGTACGGGCCTAGTGGCATCCCGGTATGCGAAGACCGCGGATTAAAAGTCCGCTCCAGTCGTTCCCTGCGTGTCTATGAGAGACTATACGTGCAGGTCGCAGCGCAGAGCAGACGTGTGAAGACATCGCTGTACGAACAGGGACTGCAACCCAAACTGCAACTGGGGATCTGGGGCGGGTAGTGGCTCCTCCTAGTACGTTGATGCTTAAGCGTCAGCCCGCACTGCCAGTCGACTTGTCATCGATACTCGGGACGGCATGCCGGTGGGGTCGGGCCAGGTAAGCAGCCGTAGTCCTCCAGTCGGCAGACTGGCGGAGCGATGCTCTGGCTTGTTACGAAACTCGTGCCCACAACCAACCCAAGTGGTAACAGGCGTGTGTACGCAGGTCAGCAGTGTTTGTGTACATCTCGGCGAGCACTTTGGAGGGCTGCCTCGTCTTGACTTGGGGCCGGATTACGTAGTACAGTCACTGTTGTTGTAGGAGTAATCTGTCCGTAGCCACCCTGCCAGGGATACCTTGGCAGGGTTTTTTGTTATCTCTGACCGTCCGCGTCGCCTAAAGGCCCCGGCTTCAAACGAAGCCGGGGCCTTTACTGCTTTAGGAGTCTCCATGCCCCTCACACTGGGTCTACTCTCCGGGTCATCAGCCCTTCCCTTGTGGATTCTATGCAGCACGCTTACTATCATCGTCGTCAGCATTGTCGCGGCGTGGCTCATCCGTGACATCGCCCACCAAGCCCTCGCCAAAGCCGACCCAAAAGACATTCCTGACGTGCTTATAGCCCTCAGTAGGCTGCTCGATCGATTCCATGGCCTGCTTCCATGGCGGCGGGAACCACCTAATCGAAGAAAACAAGTGGGGGATGAGCCGGACGTTACACACGGCTGGCTGCCGACCGACGGAGGCCAGTGATGGCACGTAAACGTTCAAGACCTGTTCGTGATCCAGTTGCCCATTCAGTCGAGCGTCTTGCGGCGTTTAACCAAATCGATATGGTCCTCGATACGCTTAGCGAGCGCGAGGCAGCCGTCATCTCCATGAGATTCGGCATGGACGACGGGGAACCGAAGACTTACGACCAGATCGGGAAGGTATTCGGTCTTACGAGAGGCACAATCAGGCAGATTGAGTCGAAGGTAATGAGCAAGCTGCGCCACCAGAGCCGCAGTAGTGTTGTCATCGATTATCTGGATACCGAAGGCATAGCACCTATCCGCCGACTTACGGATGAGCGATCACGTGAGCTACTACAGCAGTATGTAGACAGCTACATTGCGAAGCTGTTCCGCGATCAGGAACTATTCGATAAACTACCTCCGTGTCCTCAATGCTCCAAAAGAGTTCCGCTAACCGATGGAGGGCGACCGCGAATATATTGCTCTAACAAATGTCGCCAAGAAGCTTATCGTAATCGGCGCCGCATCTAGGACAATCCGCGCCGCGCCGTCAGCATGTCGGCGGGTGCCAGTGGTGTCGTTAGCTCAAAGCCAGCGACACATCGGGCTTAATCGCAGATTTGAAGTGATCGGTTTGGCTGTCACTTATGCCAGCCCGCCGCCACCTTCGAGTACTCGCGCAACTGTCATCCCGGCCGCGAGGGCACCGGCCATCGATGGCAGTTCCACGATCACCGATACCACGGACTGGGTGCGGTCCAGGCGGTTAGCAGTTCCTCCGCCGCGATGGCCGCAGCTGCCAGTTCAACGCCAGCTTGGCATCTCGGTACCAGCAACTCCTCATCTCTGCCTGGTCGGGGCTGCTTGATTGTCACCTGGAACTTCCCCATCGGGCAAGGAAGATGATGGGACAACAGCATGTACTCGTTCACGGGCAAAGAGTAAGCGCAGGGTCTAACACTCAAAGCACTTCGCGCTAGGTCACAGATCTGGGTTGCCTGCATTGACTCTGGGATCTCCTCGATGCGAACTAGTGGCAGCAAGGTCAATAGAGGTCATCTAGGCAGGTCAGCCAGTTGGTAGCGTACGATGCCGGTCGCCTTCAGCCGATGCGGTTGCTGCACTTCTCTGCTGCACTCGTTGACGCCTAAGCGTCATGTAGTGGAGTTCCGCCACAGTTAACCATGAGAAAGGCGGTCCTCCCGGTTAGAGGCCCGTCGCGCAGACCGCCAACGCCGCGGGCACGTACGATCGCCTGTCGTGGACGTACCTGAGTCTTGGGCTCCTGCTGGGCATGTAGTGCACGAGTCGTGGATGCGGTCGGAGATCCTAACCGGGATCATCGAGCTGATCGCTGAGCTGGAGGCCGCGGGACCGGAAGGCCTGGACGGGATGCGTCGGCGTTTCCGCGATCTGGGGCGGACTGACAGCGGTACCGCGATGACGCAGTTGCTGGAGGCGCGGTTCGAGTTGCTAGTGGCCTCCCGCCTGGCCCGCGTAGGCGCGCTGCGGAGGATACGGGCCGATACACCGGATTTTGATTGTCATTGGAACGGATCAGACCTCGGCGTCGAGGCCACCACGCGCGCCCGGGAGGAAATCGGTTCCGCGCTAGAGCGCGCTATGGAGCGTGGGCAGTGGGGCGACGCCGACGTGCACGTGACGTTGACCAGGACAGGCAAGCTTCTCTTCTCGGAGCCCCCGGAATTGATCGCCAAGGTCAGCGATCGGGTGATCAGGCAAATCAGGGCGGCGATTGCGGCCGCAGGAGATAGAACGCTCGAGCATGGAAACATCCCGATACCGGAGTTCGGCCTGAATGCCGCCTGGACAACAGGCACTGGTATCGGCTTTCCCGGCGCTCGGTTTCCTACCAGTCGCCGCTGGTCTTCACCGAGGAGGAGTGGGAGTACCACTGGAAGATGGCTGCGTGGCAGGTCAAGGACACGGTGGAGGACAAGGGCAAGAAGAGGTACGAGTCACCGAGCATTGCAGTAGTGGACATCTCCCGGCTCGGGGAGACGAGTCGCCTGCTTGATGCCGATGGGATCGCCAGGTACCAGCATGTCTTGGACGCCTGCAACCTGGGAAATCTTCGAGGCGCACTGCTCGTCCGGACGACTCTTGCTTCGCGGGTTATCGAACCTCTGTGCGTGCGCATGGACGGCTCAGAGGAACTATCCGCGCTTGTGGTCCAACTGATCGCGAACCCGTACAGCGGGTAACTAGAGGGCGGGGATGCTCGTTGACGACCGCACCCACCGTGTCTGCCGGTCGCGGTCGCCTCTCTGCCCGGTCCGGCCGTGAACGGCGTCAGGCGGGCATCTGTGCGTCCCTGTCCGGGGTTGGTGATCGTCCGAGCCGGGACCTCCGCGCCGATATCGTTCGGTCATGTCTTGGGACTGGGGGACGACCGTCGCTGGTGCTGTCGGCATCGCAGGCATACTCGGGACGTACTGGGGAGCGCGCCATCAGGGCAACGTCACCGTGCGACTGGCGCGTGAGGAACGGACGCAGACACGGCTAGAGCGGTCGTACCTTGAAGTGCAGCGGGTGGTCCAGCGGTCGGCGCTGTGGGCCGAGTCCGCGATGCCCATCCTTGGTGGACCGGGGCAAGACCTGTATCCACTTCTGCCCAGCGACGACGGCCAGGTCTTGGAGGCGTCTGCCCAAAGCGTCTACTGGTCGCCCAAGGTACGGGAACTCGTCCACGCGTGGACGGCCGCCCGCAACAAGCTCGTCATGAACGTATCCCTCGCCCGCACAAGCGCCGGTTACCGTGACAAGGCGTGGCAGAACGTTGAGAACCTAAAGAAGGCCCTGCGTGACGCGGAGGATGCACTGGTGGCGCAGATGTCTGCCGAACTGCTGGCGGTCGAGCCGTTCACACGGCGGCACTGGCGGCCACGGGTGGTCGGGCGAAGGCACACGACGACACCAGCGGACGCGACCGCCCCGCCCGTGCTCGACCCTCACCGGGCGCCAGCCAACTGAGGCCCTCACGTCGGACCGAGTGGTGGTGTCGTTGTGTTCCGGCAGGCGCGTTGACGTTTAAGTGTCAAGGTGTGGAGTTCCGTCACAGCTAACCATCATGCATCCTGTCCAGGTAGTCGGCTGCGGCGTGCTCGGTAGCGGTTCACGAGTTCTTCTACTCTAGGCGTGACATCGGTCATGCCTGGGCCAGGCTGAAGATGATCCCGAGCATCCGAGGCACCTGATACGCGGAACCCCCAGCGGCGGCCCGACCCGAAGATGACTGCGGTCATCGCCGGTGCTGTGATAACCGAATTGGTTACCGCGCTGAATTGGCTTAGTCAAGATCCAGGCGGTTCACTTAGGTGGTGGCAGCTACCAGCACTGTCAGCGGCCATGCTCCTGACAGGGTGGATTTCTATTAGCCAATCCGGGGCCGCCCTAAAAAGGGCTGATATATATTGGTTCCGGCTGCCCAAAAACGGCTAAAGCATGGCGAGTCAGCGTCCAAGCTCATTGCCGGTTGATTGGCCTGGCGCTGCGGATCTGTGGGCTAGATGTCAACCAGTTCGTCCAAACGAACCGTGATCCGAACAGACGGTGAGGCTTGTCAGTAGCCGCCTGCGGCCTGCCGACAGCTGTCGCTCACCCGTCGCGCTTGGCCTGCGCCTCGGCGATCGCCTCAGCCACGACCTCAGAGGCGTTGACTCGGCGAACCCTTCCCTCGAGGACGGCATGCGCACCTAGATCAGACTCCGGTGTCGCTGTCTGTGATTCCGGCGGGCGCAGAGCCGGTTATATTCCGTGGCCAGGTGAAGCAGTTCGCCGGAACTGTCCCATACCGTAATCTCACGCCCGGCTGGATCGAACAGGCTGCGGTTTAGGTATTCCCGCCAGATGTCGAGTGTTGAGCCCAGCGAGTCGAGCAGTGTCGCCTGGGTCCGGGTGATCCGGCGCGGACGCAGCGGTGATCGCAGTGAGCGGTATACGGCGTCCACTCGTTGTGTGTACCACAGCACATTAAACAGGGACTTGATCTGATCTTGTGTCAATGACAAAGGCTGTCTGGCAGGGTGGCTCGATATCGGTTCGAAGGCGATGCCCAGCACGTGCCGGTCGTCGGAGACCGGCGATTTTCCGGATTCTGCGGCGAGCGCGAGCACGCGATCGTACTGTGCCCGCCTGTTCGCGGTAAACGTGTAGACGGCACCTACGATGGAGATCGCCGCTGCGACGAGTGTGTCGCCAGTACTTAACCAAGTGCTCATTGTTGATCTCCAGCGTCAACGGGGCACCGTGCCTTCATGATGGCATGCGCTGTCGGACAGCGCCTGATCGCACGATGGATCTCAAGCGATCGTTGGGATAGGAGACGAACCAATGGAAGAATCCCGCCAGCAGCGCAGGGCGCGCGAGCGCGCCGAGGCGAAAGCAGCGCGCCGCGTTCAGCCTCCACAGGCACCCACCTCAGCGATCGCGCCTACTAAGCGTCCCCAGGTCCTAGAGGTTGAGCTATCCAGGTTCTTCTTCCCCGACGATGAGGAAGAGCCCGTGAGCTGGGCCGCGACGTGGGGCCTGCGCGACGACTCGGTCGCCACCGAGGACAGCAATGAGGACGTGCGGCAGCTCATCAAGGACATCGTCGAAGACGCCCGCCGGTGGACCGACCGCTACGATCTCACCATTGAATGGGAGCTGTCCGGAGACTCGCCACCTGGAAAGTCCATCCAGGATGTACTTGAGGAACTGGGCGTCGTCTTGCCAGAGAGGATCAGTTCCGAACCGAGTCAGTGAATCCCTGTTGTTGGTATTGATCTGCGGTGACTACCTCGATGCGAACGAGTGGCAGGAAGGTCTATAGAGGTCATTCCAGCAGGTCACGCAATCAATTTGGGTTGATCGCGGGTACCTGAGGGCTATGCGGTTGCTGCCATTTGCTGCTGCCGCCGACAGGGCTCGCCTGACGCTTAAGTGTCAGGAACTTGGCAGGTCAGCGCTGCTAGTGCCCCGTCTCCGCACTGCTATAGCCCAAGGCGAGCTCTTGGTAAACGGCATCAGGCATCGCCGTTGCCGCTTGCCGCCAGCATCGGGCTGCCCGACTAGGTTGCCGCGGCTCCTGGTAGGTATGGCCGAGGTCGCTCAGAGCCTGGCGCTCGCCGTGCCGGTCGCCGGTCTCCAGGGAAATCGCCAGCGACCGCTGATAGCAGTTGACGGCGTCCTCAAACCGCCGCAGCCGCTTATATGCGTTGCCGAGATTGCTTCCCTCCGCGCCTTAATATGCATAAGCAAGGGGGACTAACCATGAGAACCAAGATCATCGCACTGGGCGCGATTGCCCTGGTTGCGCTGGCGGCCGGGTGCAGTTCGGCCACCAAGATCGTAGTCGTTGGAGGCCCGGCGTCCAGCTCGGCACCACCGGCCGTCAGCCCATCGCCAGTGGCCAGCTGGCCGGGACCGTTCAGCGTGAAGCTGGACAAATGCGGTCCTCTGTCGGCGGCTGACCAGAACAAGTACATGACCAACGCCACCCACGGCGCCGTGGTGACCGTCACGAACACCGCGATGCACCAGCCTGCCTCACCGCAGGTGACCATTAACTTCATGAATGGGTCGACGGTGGACGGGCAGAACTACACCACTCCCGCGACCGCCGGCCCGTGGCTGGCGATCGGCCAGAGCGAGGTGTTGGAAGTCGACAATACCTTCAGCCCGCAGGACACCTGCACGATCGCCAGCTACGAGGTGTTCGTGTCGGGCCACATGCTCGCTGTCGGCACCTACACCGCGCCTTAAGAAAGGGAACTCGTAAATTACCTAGACGTGGGCGACTCCCACATAGTGGATGCTCGTCATCACGCTGTGACAGGTGTGTTTCATCGTCGCGCTGGTGGTCCTCATCGTCACGCGGTCTCGCTCCTGGCCAGCCCCGAACCAACGGATTAAAAGTCCGCTCCAGACATTCCCTGCGCATCCATGGGCGTCTATAACCCTAGGCCGCAGGGGAGCGTAGATAAGTGGAGACGACTCTGGACGCACCGAGAGTGCAACCCGAACTGCAACCGGCACGTGGCTCGGGTAGGGGCCCCTTCTGGCGTCGCCTTGACGCTTAGCGCTAAGCAATCCGCTCCTACCCTAGTCCTTGGGTTCACCTGGTAGCCGGTCTAGCTTCTCCTCTATGGACAGCAGAGTGTCCAGGATTGCCATCTGCAGGACGATCGCGCCGTACTCCTCCCAGTCCCCACCGAACACCGACGCCCACGCGAGGCGGTCCTTCTCGAACGGTTTCGCGTATTTGCTGTTCGCTCTCTTGAACATTCCCAAGATTCGCTCGCGAACTTCGGGCGGTGTCCTCCCGCTCATGTTCATCACGGGAGGTGTGTCATCTTCGTCTGCCTCGCCGTAGATCGGTGCACCGTTCGGTCCGTAGCCGGTTACGTGTCTGGTCATTGTCTCCCCACTTGGTGGTTCTGAGGGAAGCCTAGAACGGACCGCGGGCAGTTTCCCACACCATGAGCGTCGGGGCTTAGGGAGCCCTTACAGCCGTTGTCAGAGCCCGGTGATGGTCCAGAACTCGTCGGAGACAAGCAGCGTCATCAGGTTGCGAAGCTGCTGAGTGCTCAGCTCGATCTTGCCGCCGTAGTCGTCTATAAACGCGACTCGGCGGTCCTCGGGGCCGTCGCGATTGATCACGATCTCCGGGATGGAGTGGTGCGTAACGCCGTCGGTCGCCATCAGCGTCGCCTCCGAGGCCCTGGCCCCGCCAGCTTGTGCTAAGGAGAACGGGTTAACCCCTAGGCTGGTTCGACTATCTAGTTTCTAGATAGTCGTTAGCACCGGTGGTAGTGGCCTCTCGCGATCTTCGGTCGACCGTCTCCTTACTATCTAGTTGCAGCAAGGTCGATGCCGGTCATTGGAGCAGGTCATAGGCCCATAAGGGTCCACTGAGATTGGTACGGGGCGATGTGGTTGCTGCATTTTGCTGCTGCACTCCGCCCGGTCGCTGACTCTTAAGCGTCAGAATCTTCTGGCAGTGGGTTGGCGCTGCCTGCTTGTGCCAATGTCTGCCGCTTAGTGCGGTTGCGGCTCTGCCGCCTACAATTATTACGGTAATTTCGGGAGAAAATCCCGTTCATGCCTGTCATTCTCTGTCTCGGGTCGTTTTTTTGGAAGTAAGCGTGCTCGAATGCGGATGTTCTTTCATTGGCCAGTTCCAGTATGCCTCTCTTATCTTTCCCGAGGACTGCGGTAAGCATGGTGCGATGATGGCCGACTTGTGGCCCAGGCTGGTACAGCAAGCTCGCGGCAGCTGATAGGGGTATCCGAACTGTCTGGTCGAGAACCGGTGAGTCCGCGAATAATGGTGGCATGCGGGAAAGTGAACTCCGTGCCCGGCTCCTCGTCGGTGAGGCCGAACGCGCCGCCCGGTCCAGCTTCCACGCGTCTGCGAAGGCAAAGGCATCGGCGCTGCGCGAAGTCGCGTGGACACTGATGGCCATCGACCCCGACTACGCCGCCCACCTCTTCAGCGAGGCCGAGGGCATTGACCGCTCTGACAAGGGCGACAGGGTACCCGAGCTGAGCGCGGTCGCGGCGGCATTGGCAGCCACTGACCCCGCTCGCGCAACGCGGCTCCTCACCGAGGCCGAACGCATGGCCAACTCCATCTCCTACAAGCCAGCGAAGGCATCGGCGCTGTGCGAAGTGGCGGCGGCGCTGGGAGTTACCGACCCTGGCCGCGCCGCCCGGCTCCTCACCGAGGCCGAGCGCCTCGCTAGCTCGCAGAAAAACGCCGATTTGAAGGCAAATTTGTTCATCAACGTCGCGATTGCACTAGCAGCCACTGACCCTGGCCGCGCCGCCCGGCTCCTCACCGTGGCCGAGCGCCTCGCCGGCTCCATCAGCTATGAACAAGCGAGGGTAGGGACCCAAGGCAGGATCGCGGTGGTGCTGGCAGCCATTGACCCCGAACGGGCCGAATTCATCGCACGTCTTATCCCCTACGAGGACAGTAAAGTGTCGACGCTGGTCCGTGCCGCGGCGGCGATGGCAGTTACCGATCCCGCTCGCGCTGCCCGGCTTCTTACCGAGGCCGAGCGTACTGCCTATTCCGTTCCCCCTCATATCATCCCGGTCCTTGACCAGCCCAAGCGCATTGCCGCCACCTACTACGATTCGAGGGCAGTGGCATTGTGCGTCGTCGCGAGGGTACTGGCAGCTGCCGACCCCGGCCGCGCCGTCCGGCTCCTCACCGAGGCTGAACGCCTCGCCGACTCCATCAGGTCCGAGTATTCGAGAGAGCGCGTGCTGTCGACGTCGCGGTGGCGCTGGCGGTCATCGACCTCGAACGGGCCGAACAGATTGCCCGTTCCTTGGGCCAGGGGTCGAAGATATCGGCGCTGCTTGGCATTGCGGAGGCGCTTGCAGCCAGGTCCTCGTAAAGCGACAGACCCTCCTGACCGATCCCCTAGATGCGAACTAGTGGCACGCTGATCGATAGAGGTCATCTAGGCAGGTCAGCTGGTCGGTGCCGTACGGTCGCGGTCGCCTTCAGCCGATGCGGTTGCTGCATTCCTGTGCTGCACTTGTTGACGCTTAAGCGTCATACGGTGGAGTTCCGCCACAGTTAACCATCAGGTAGCGGCTGCGGATATGGTGGCTCAGGCCACGTCGATGGGACGTGGCCTGAGCCTCACCCGTTTGACGGACATCTTGGCCTGACGTTGCTCGAGATTCCCAGGGACTGGGCCAAGATCTACGACTGCTCCGCACACCCCGGCGTGGCTGTGTTCGATTTCCATCAGTACCGTCAGTCCCGCGTGGTCTATGTTCCCGACCTTGGGTGGCTTTTCCATCATTGGCGGCTACCGGATGGGCGTCCCATCAGCCCCACTGCGCGGAAATTGCTGTCGTATGGCTGGCCGCTAGGTCCCGAGCACCTCGTCCGCGGGCCGGAACTTGGCGCGGTGTTCGTGGACGAGTGTCGGCCACCCCCGCCCTGTGTAACACGGGTTGGCCGGTCAGCGCCATCACCGAGCGGGCCACGGCGATCCTGACGGCGCTGCGCAGCGACCAGCTCGCCCAGCCCGAGGTCCTCGCCCTCGCCTATGCCGCCACGGTCCCTCATCGCCGTGATCACCGCGCTGGACGAGCAGGTCAAGATTCTGGAGGAGCAGGTGAGGGAGCATTTTGGCCGGCACCCGGACCCTGAGATCATCTTGTCCCAGCCGAGACTGAGATCGATCCTCCGCCTAGGTGCTCGCAGAGTTCAGTGACGAGCGCGTGGTCTGCGCCTTGAGCGTCTAGTGGTGAGCGAGCATCAAGGTAAGCCATGTTCCGAGGGCGCTCACGATAGTGGATACGGCTACGGCGGCGCCGAGCAGCTTCGCCCAGCCTGCCTCAAGGTGCCGTATCCGCAACTCGTGGTCAGGCACCGCCTTGAGTTGCTCATGGATGACGGCCAGGGTTGCGCTTATCTCCATCTGACGCGAGTAGACGTCGAGAAGAGTCACCTGAGAGACTGGTGCGGGTTGGCCCAACGGCGTCTGATTCACGGTTCACCTGCCCGTAGATCCATCGGTCGGGGCAAGCCTGGTGCTATCGTTCCCATCGGTGGTTCCTGTCCCGTCAGAGGATTGGGTAACTTGTGCGGTGGCCTCCTGTTCGCTGCAGGAGGCCACCGCTTTATAACGAGTCATCTTGAACTACTATTCGGAGCATTCCGCATTTGTCCTGCGACGTTTGCAAGATAAGTCAGCGTGTCGGCTGGCCCAAGTGAGATACTCCTCAGTTGCTCGAATACTTCACGGTAGCCGGTGATCTCGCTGACCTCATCATGACTAAGGCTGGTGTCCCTTGAGCTCTCCGAGAAAAGCACATCGCTGTCTTCCGGATAGGGAATTCAAGGATAGCGAACGGCTCCCGCATTCCACAGTGCAGGCCGACGTTGAACGGAACGATTTCAATTCGTCCGGGGGTAAACCGGAGGACCGGCCCTTCTGGGTGCCTGCTGTTGCGCACGGCGACTCCTCCGTCGAAGAGGTTGGCCACCTCGACGCAGTTGCCGTTGGAGAAACTCAGCGAGCTCTTAATCCAGCGAGAACCTGAACCTGGCCCTTTCTCATCAGGTCTTGCCATGCCGCCCACCTCACTGATTGAAGGATTGTCTTACGGATAATCGTCACGAACGGCTACTACTATCTGTAACCGTTAACTACACACCGTATTTTCACGCCATAGGCTAGCAGACATCTTTGGCACCCTGAGCCCAAATCGCCTCAAAAGCCGCTAAGGCTCAATAGGTGCACATCACAGACAACAGAAAATCGCAATCACACCCAGCAAGACGAGTGAAGTAGCGAAGCAGAACTAGGGCT
>Ga0335075_10011305_pt1 | contig 13497 bp, 7 predicted proteins | sample Lox_Sample_24_FD_206723 | JGI IMG/M metagenome (GOLD analysis project Ga0335075, IMG submission 206723) | Soil microbial communities from Loxahatchee National Wildlife Refuge, Florida, United States - Lox_Sample_2.4 | ecosystem: Environmental > Terrestrial > Soil > Wetlands | place: USA: Florida...
CGACCCCCAGTACCAGAAGTGGCTGAACGAGGATGTCGTCTACATCATCACGCCTGAAGAGCGAAGCGCGTTCCTCCACCTTTCGACCAACGAAGAGCGGGACCAGTTTATCGAGGCTTTCTGGGCGCGGCGCAATCCCGACCCGGATTCCCCTGAAAACACTTACAAAGAGGATATTTATCGCCGGATCGCCTACGCGAACGAGCATTACTCGTCGGGTATTCCTGGATGGAAGACCGACCGCGGTCGGATTTACATCATTTGGGGACCACCGGATGAGACCGATTCGCACCCGAGCGGCGGCACGTACGAGCGTCCGCCGGAAGAAGGCGGCGGCGAGACGACGACCTATCCGTTCGAGGATTGGCGATATCGGTATTTGCCCGGCCTTGGCGAGAACGTGATCTTCGAATTCGTCGATCCGACGATGACAGGCGAGTATCACCTCACGATGGACCCCAGCGAGAAGGACGCCCTCCTCTATGTGCCCGGCGCCGGCCTGACCATGAACGAGGAGATGGGGCTCAGCACCAAGGCACAGAGGTTCCAGAACACCGACGGGACGCATATGGACGAAAGCGGCGGGATGCAGACCGAAGAGTACAACGAGTTTACGCGGCTGGAGCAGTACGCGAAGGCGTTCCAACCGCCGCCGGTGAAATTCAAGGACTTGGAAGCGGTGGTGACGTCTCGTTTGGTACGGGATCAGATCAAGTTTGATTATCGGTTCGATTTCATGAAGCTGACGTCAGACACCGACCTGGTACCGATTACCGTACAGATTCCGACGCGGCAACTGAGTTTCGCGGAGAAAGATGGCGTAGACACCGCGACCCTGCATTTGTTCGCGCGCATCACAACGCTGACGGGCCGGCGCGTGCAAGTTTTCGAGGACACACTTACGGATTCGGTTCCGGCATCCCTACTGCAGCAGTCCCTGAAGACGTCACAGATTTACCAGAAGGCGGTGCCGCTGGGGCCAGGACTGTATCGGCTGGACATCGTAATTAAGGACACGACAAGCGACAACGTTGGGGTGGTGAACGCGCGATTGGCCGTGCCACAATTTTCTGATGACAGCCTGGGGGCTAGCACGCTGATCTTGGCGGATGAGATGAATCGTGTGTCTGCGCAGGATATTGGGCTGGGCCAATTCGTCATTGGAGACGTGAAGGTTCGACCGAAGTTGGACGGAGTTTTCACACGCACCGATCCGATGGGCATTTTCCTGCAGATCTACAATCTTAAGACCGATCCAAAGACGCATCGAGCCGACGCTTCGGTGGAGTACCGAATCCTGAAGGATAAGGACACAACTCCGGTGCTGAAGTTCGATCTACCCTCGAACAAGCTTGACGCGCATGGCGAAGAACTTACACTCGAGAACCGGTTGACGCTTGGGTCTCTAGCTCCGGGCCACTACAAGCTGGAGGTTGCTGTGACAGATAACCTCGCAAAGCAGACGATTACGCCGGCGGCCGAGTTCACGGTAAAGCCCACAGCGCAGGGCTCGCAGAGAACACAAGCGGCCCAAGGCTCTCAAGGCGGGAGGTAGAGCGGCTTGCGTTGGAAAGCATTTCGCGCTCCGTTCCTAATCGCGCTGGGCTGCGTCTTGGCGCCTGCCTCGTTTGCCCAGCGCGAAGGAAGAATCTCCGGGGTCGTGCTGGACGCCAAAGGTACGCCCCAGATGGGGGCGACGGTACTCGTCGCGTCTGAGCACGCGCTGAACCCAAGATCGCTCGATTTGCTAACAAACGCTCGCGGGCGTTTCTCGACCGCAACAATTCCTCCCGGGTCGTACACGGTGAAAGTCAGCCTCGCGGGCTTTCTGCCAGCGATGGAACAACACATCCGGGTGAGCGAAGATCGTGTAACCCTGATGCAGGTGGTGCTGGGATCCGTGTTCTCTTCCTTTGGAGAATTGCGCCAGGAAAAGGCCGATAGGGTCTCTCCAGACGACTGGACCTGGGTGCTGCGCTCGGCTCCGGACACGCGTTCAGTGCTGCGATGGACCGAAGGCCCCGTCTTGACGAATGCACAATTGAGCGGAGTGGCGGAAGCTGCCGAGAAGCAAGCAGATCACCTGATGATGCAGCTTACGTCGGGTGCCGACCATCCCGGCTCGGTGGGCGCAGCTGTCGATTCACCGGCAACAACGTTTCTGTACGACATGGGCGTTGGGGAAACGGCGCGTCTGTTGATGGCCGGCCAGTTCAGTTATAGCCCTGCTGCTCCGGCCGGCGGATTTGTGGCGGAATGGTTACCGTCGGGCAGCACGGGCTCAGGGCACGTGATGATGATCGAGGCACGAGAAGCGCAGTTCGGCCCGATTGGACCGGTTTTTCGTGGGCTGCGTATTTCCGATTCGGACGCATTGGCGATTGGCGATCGGGTCAGCATTCGATACGGCGCTGAGTTCGTTGCGGCCGGCTTGGAGGGAACGACGCAGTCGTTGCGGCCGCACGGCGAATTGGCGGTTCACGTGACGCCGACATGGATGCTGTCCGGGATCGTTGCGGCGCAATCTCCAGAAGGGATGGGAGAAGACGGGGCGGTTCAAACCGCATTGAACAACCTGGACGATTTCCCGATCCTGATGATGCGGGACGGAAGCCCGGTCCTGGAAAATGACTGGCACGAGGAATTCTCGGTCGATCACGCGCTGATGAAGAAAGCTAACATCGAAGCTGCCATCTTCCACGATCAATCAACGCATACGGCGTTGATTGGACGGGGTGGCGTCGGTGTTCCCGGATTCCTGCAGGACTATTATTCCAGTCTGTTTGCGTACGATGGCGGGGGATCATCTTCGGGCGGAGCGCGGGTCGCTTATCGGCAGCGACTGACAGATGGGCTGAGTACGACTCTGGTCTACGCGTATGCCGGTGCGCTCGCTCCGGATGCGAGTCTTGCTGAGGCGGCTCTGCGAGACGAACTGTCAACGCAGTATCGGAATAGCGTAGCGGGGCGAGTGACCGCGAGGATTCCACGTCTCGGAACAGAAGTGAGCACTGGATATGAATGGATTAGCGGACCTGCCGTTTCGCAGGTTGACAGCTATGGCGAGTCTCTTTATCAGATCGATCCATACCTGAGCATGGAGTTGCGCCAACCTCTTCCAAAAGCATTGCCCTGCCGCGTGGAACTCGTTGCCGACGCTGGGAATCTTCTAGCTCAGGGTTATGTCCCGCTGTCGACGACGGATGGCCGCGTTGTATTGGTTTCTTCCTACCGGTTCTTTCGGGGCGGTCTAAGCGTGCAGTTTTAGTTCGACGACGTCTACCGGAATCGGAAACATGTCTTCCACAAACGGGAACTCCGGATTCGAGGCGGATACCGGAAACGCGCAAGTGTCTGCGAACGAAGCAGATATGTTGATTGACAAGAATCCGCAAGCTGGAAACAGACGTGCTCGTATCAGGAATCAATCGGGTATGGGTGTCTTTCGCATGAGCGATGGACTTTCAATGCGTCTGGGGGCGGTGACACTGGCAGCGCTGACGTTTGCGGCCATAGTGTTTGCCGCTCTGAACTTCCAACAAGCATCCCAAATCACCTTGCCGTATGACGGCGCGATCTGGATGGATAGCGCGCAAGGCGTGGTCGCCAGCCATATCAATCCCGATTCGCCCTCCGCGAGAGCCGGTCTGAAGACCGGAGATGTAGTGAACTCCATTAGCAATCAGCCGGTTCGTCACGGGGTAGATGTAGCGCGGATTCTGTCGCGAGCCGGCGCTTGGGTTGAGCTTCCGTACCAGATTCGCCGGGGCGGAGAGTCGTTCACGGTCCCGCTGATTACCGCGGCACAACAAAACCCGAACGAGCGCACCGATGATCTTCTGCGGGTGATCGCACTGCTTTATCTGGCGATCGGAGTTTTCATTTTTGTGCGACGATGGAACGCGCCGCGCGCAATTCACTTCTACGTCTTTTGTCTCGTGTCGTTCGTTCTCTACAGTTTTCATTCCACTGGCAAAATCGGTGCCACAGGACACTGGTCGACGTTCGATCAGGAGATTTATTGGGGTAATGCAGTAGCTCTGCTGCTGCAACCCGCGCTGTTGGTCCACTTCGCACTTGTGTTTCCCGAGCGGCGAAAACGCCTGGCGCTGATTCTTTCGGCAATTTATGCGCTGCCGGTCTTGTTGCTTGGGTTGCAAATCGTTGTGGCAAAGGGATCGTGGGGATTCCGGCCGTGGCTCGGCGCCCGAATTACACTCGATAAATACGACTTCGCGTATATGGCGTTCTACTTTCTGGCGGCAGGCGGAATTTTTCTACGCCGGTACATGCGAGCTCCGAGTGGAGTACTTCGCCAGCAGTTGAAATGGGTGACTGCGGGCACGTTTGCCGGGATTGTTCCATTCCTGGGCGGATATATCGCGCCGTACCTTTGGCTAAACGGAATCGTGCCGGCTTGGACGAAACTCTGCGTGCTCTCTCTCGTGCTGGTCCCGCTTTGCTTCGGGTACGCGATCATTCGTTATCGCCTGATGGACGTTGACATCATCTTTAAGCGCGGGCTGGCGTACACGTTCGCCGGTGCAGGCATTCTAGGCGTGTTTTTCGGGACGATCGCTTTGATCGGCGTGCTGTTTCACCAAAAGCTGACGTCGACAGGGCCGGCCGGCGAAGTGATCGCAATGATGGTTGCAGCGTTCCTGTTCCAGCCCATTCGAGATTGGGTGCAGGCGCGGCTGGATCGTTTCTTCTATCGCGACCGGTTGGATTATCGACGCACGCTGATCGAGTTCGGGCGTACGCTGACGAACGAAGTAAGGCTCGATCGACTGCTGGGTTCGGCACTGGATCGCATTTCGCGGACACTCCTCGTAGACCGGCTGGCGATCTTCCTGGAAGACCCGGCGGCCGCGGGCAGTTTCACGCTTTCGCGACTGAAGGGCGATTTGAAGAATTCATCGCGCTCCGAATTGACAAGCGGTTATCCAACGTTGGCAGAACTGGACCTGAGCTTCCTTGATGCACCGCGGCCAGCCTTGGAAGACGGATGTTTGTTCTACGAATCAGCGCGGACAGCAACCAAGGAAACGGAGAGCGTGCGGCGAACGCTCGACTGCCTGCAACTGAATTATTTCATTCCGTGCCGGTTCCACGAACGCACCGTCGCGATCCTGGGGCTGGGGAAGACAGTAGACGGCGACTTCCTCTCGACGGAGGATTTGGAGTTGCTATCCACAATCGCCGGGTATGTGGCGGTGGCGGTTGAAAATGCGCGGCTCTATCAATCGCTGGAACAGAAGGCATCGCAGATCGAACGGCTGAAAGACTTCAGCGAGAGCATCATCGATTCGCTGAAAATTGGTGTCGTAACGGTCGATCGGGACAGCCACGTCGAATCGTGGAATCCGCCGCTTGAAGAACTCCTGGACGTAAAGCGAAACGAAGCAATCGGACGGAAACTTTACGAGCTTCTGCCGAACGATCTGGCCTCCGAGATCGCGTCGAGGTCAATCGACGGACATGTTTCGGGAATTTACAAATTCCCACTAAACACGCGTGGAGGTCGACCGCTGGTAGTAAACGTGTCGATTGCGCCCCTGGTGGGCAAAGATGGGGCACGATTGGGGCGGCTGGTCTTGCTGGACGACATTACGCAGCGTGTGCGCTTGGAAGAGCAGATTCTGCAGACGGAAAAACTGACTTCACTCGGATTACTGGCGGCGGGCGTGGCACATGAAGTGAACACGCCCCTGGCCGTGATTTCGAATTACATTCAGATGCTGGCCAAGCAGATACCGGGCGACGATCCGCGGCAGAGAACAATCGACCGCATCGTGAAGCAAACATTCCGCGCAAGTGAGATCGTAAACAATCTGCTGAATTTTTCGCGAACGGGAGGGTCCGAGTTCCGAGAGCTGGATTTGAATGCGGTGCTGGAGGAAACCCTATCGCTGGTGCAGCATCCACTCCGCACGGTGCGCGTGAACGTGTTGCGCAGCTTCGGAACGGATCTGCCGCTGGTTCTTGGCTCGACTACGCGATTGCAGCAAGTGTTCCTGAATCTGTTCATGAATGCGCGGGACGCAATGCCGGAAGGCGGTATGCTTGAAGTGCGCACGGGGGCTCGCAACGGTTCGGTTGAAATTGAGGTAACAGACACGGGCATGGGCATCCCGCCCGAGAACTTGAATCGGATTTTCGATCCATTTTTTACAACAAAGGCTTCCGGCAGGGGAACCGGTCTTGGTCTCTCGGTGAGCTACGGTATCATTAAGGAGCACGCTGGCAAGGTGGACGTGCACTCGACGCCTGGAAAGGGTACGTCTTTCCGACTCGAATTTCCCGTGGCGAGGAAAGCCGCCGTTCATGCCTAAGGGTTCGGTTTTAGTTGTAGACGATGAAGTCGAAATTCGCGAAGGGCTCGAAGCTCTGCTGAGCTCGGAGAATTTCGACGTCTCGGTGGCGGAGAGCGGCGAAGCGGGGCTTCGCAAGCTGGAAGACCAGCCCTTTGACCTAATGCTGCTGGACGTCAGCCTGCCCGATCGCAACGGCATCGAGCTCTTGCGCGAGATCCACAACCGCGACCCACATTTGGCGGTGATCCTAATCACGGCGTTCGGCTCCATCGACATGGCGCGCGCGGCGTTCAAGAGCGGTGCTCAAGACTACATCACTAAGCCTTGGTCCAACGACGAACTGGTCGCGCAGGTCTCGCTCGCCATCGAAGGACGGCGGCTGCGTGAGGAGAATGTGCAGCTAAAGCGGGCTCTGAAGCAGCGGTACAATTTTCCGAATATCGTTGGCAAGAGCGAGAAGATGTTGGCTGTGCTCGACCTGGTGAGCCAAGTGGCGCCTTCGCGGTCCACTGTGTTGATTCAGGGCGAAAGCGGAACGGGAAAGGAAGTGATTGCGAAGGCTCTGCACTCAGCCTCGCCGAGAGCTGAAAAGGCGTTTATTCCCGTCAACACCGGGTCAATCCCTGTCGATTTGCTCGAGTCGCAGCTCTTCGGACATGTGAAGGGCGCGTTTACAAGCGCGATCGCGTCGAAGAAAGGTTTGTTCGAGGTAGCCGATCAGGGGACGATCTTCTTCGATGAAATATCGACGGTCAGCCCCGAGACGCAAGCCAAGCTGCTGCGTGTGATTCAAGAGCGCGAGTTCATGCGCCTGGGAGGTACGGAGACGATTAAGGTCGATGTGAGGATCCTAGCCGCCTCGAACGAGGATCTGTTGAAGCTGGTACGCGAAGGCAGGTTCCGTGAAGATTTGTATCACCGGCTCAACGTGATTTCGATTCAGCTTCCGCCGTTGCGTGAACGCAAGGAAGACATCCCTTTACTGATCGAGCGATTTCTAGACCAGTTCTGCCGGGAGAATTCAAAGCCGATACGGCGGTTCACGCACGGCGCCATGAGACTGCTTATGGACTACGACTGGCCAGGCAATGTGCGCGAGCTGGAGAACACAGTAGAGAGGGCTGTGGTGCTCTCCACAGCCGAATTTGTAGACGTGGATCTGCTACCTGAGAGCGTCCGGACCCGTGAAATAGTGAAGGGTGTACGGCTTCAGCTTGCCGAGTTCACGTCGGCCGCGCATGGGGAAGGCGGCGCAGGCACGGCCGCGCAGATGTCCCTCTTCGAGATTGTGGAGGAAGTCGAGCGGCGACTGATCGTAGACATGCTCGAGCGCACAAATTGGAACCAAACGGAGGCCGCGGAGCGCTTCCAAGTGCCTCTTTCGACGCTAAACCAGAAAATTAAGCGGCTTGGGATCGAAACGCGGCGGCGCAGTACCATGGCATTTCGAACTACGGGCGCGGGGTACACGGAAGACCCGGCCGAATTCTCTGCAAGCGAATAACTCCAAGCGCGAGAAATAGTTAAGCCAGACTCTAACCATTGTTGCGATCCGCTCAATGTGAGTACCTAGTCTCGTACTAGGAGAAAATTTTACGGTTCAAGGAATTTTCTACCCTCCTTCAGGTGGATACCTGACCTCCATGATCAGGTATCCTCTGTAGCCTGAGCTAGTTCTAGAACTGCCAAAGTTTGGCACAGTAACTGCAAATTTGTTCCCGCGGCTGGGGACCCCGCCTCTCAGCAGGCGGCTCAAGCACGGATTCATTCGCAGACCTCACTCTCTCGGGGGGACGCGGAGCTCGCAACGAACGCAAGCTCGCGGAACAGCCGCTTCCAGAAAAGAAGTGAAAAAACTTGCTCTGCCCGGTGTGTCCGGGAGAAGCAGACACGAGGCCCACATTGAAGAAAATGCGCGTGTTTTCCAGCGGCACGGTTCCAGAAGACATCAAAGAAAGAAAAGGTGCCGTCGACCGCTCCAATTTTTTTGTTTTTTGCGAAAAGAACACGGGAGTGGCGCAGTTTCGGGCGGGTTCACTTGGGGAATCAGAAGGCAGCTTGGAGCGCGTTGCAGGCTTGTTCGCGATGCAATGCCTGGTTCGCGGATACAATCCTGAAGACTTTGTTGTCCTCGTGCCCGCGCAGCAAGCGGTGGTAGGCGAGCTCGTTTCGCGTGCGCGAGAACTGCTGGAGGAAGGCCGGTCCGTGGCCGGTCCGGCGGACTTGAGTCCGCGGCAAAGAGAAGTGCTTCACTCGGTGCTGTGCAACCGTGCAAACAAAGAGATCGCCTGTAAGCTGAACATTACCGTGCGCACAGTGAAGTTCCACATATCGACGCTGCTGAGCAAGTTTGGCGTAGAGAATCGCGCTGAACTGGCGCGCCGGGCAGCGGGTCTGCTGCAGCCGATGGCCACGGAAGGACAAACTTCGATCGGGAACCCAGTGACGGTCACCCCGAACGTAGAGCGGGCTGACACCGCTCGCCCCCTAGGGCCGCGTCCCGTGAACACGAATTTCCGTGTGGAACAAAGGCGGAGCGTTCGATTCAACGGCCAAGCGGCAACGGCTTAAGTTCAACCGCTCTTGGGGCCAAAGAATCTGCTTCTCGCAGGCAGGTAGGCGCCCTTCGAGCAGGACTCTGTAAGGCGTGGGCGCTTGTTTCCGACACAACAGCCCACGCCTTTTCTCTTTCTCAGTGCATTTTGATCGAAACCAGCAGGCTTGCGGTTTGCGACAACGGAGTAGACGCGCACGTTGACCCCGGGATGGCCTCGCTTTAGGCTGAGAACAACTCAAAATTGTGAGGTAGCCTTTAAAGCCGGTTGCGGCATACCGACTTGCACCCATGGCGTCCATCGACGACGATCTTAACCAAATCGAACGCGAAATTCGCACGCTGAAGATCGAATACGAGCAGTACTTCGGCGGGGGAAGGAAGCGTCCGCCGACGGACACCCAATGGCGGCTCGAAACGCTGATGAAGCGGCACGCTGAACGACTGGCTGACCTCAGTTATGGGCAGCGCTTCCGGTATAACAACCTGACGCAAACCTACGCAAAGTACCAAGACATGTGGCGAAAGAAGCTGGCCCAGCGCGAGACGGGCGCTGAGCAGCATCACTTTGGCGCGGCCGCGAAGGCAATAGCAGCGGAACGAGCAAAGGCCGGGGCCGCACAAACGACTGCAGCGAGAGACTTGGGCGGCGGGGACAATCACCAACAGAAGGGCAAGGCCACGCACGAACCGATCTTTAAACTGACCTTCTCAGACTTAAATGTGTCGGCATCCGGCCGCGACGGATCACACGCGCATCGAGAGCAGAGCAAAGTCGAAGAACTCTACAAGAAAATGACGCAAGCGCGCCAACAGACAGGCGAGGCAGCCGGCACCCCGAGCCTCAAGGATTTCGAAAGTTTCGTCGAGCGTAAAACCCAGGAACTCCGAAAGAAAGGTGCAAATCAGGTGGAGTACGCGCTTACGATCGAGAACGGCCGCGTGAAGTTGAAGGCGCGCATTTCGAGTTAGCACCGGAGGAACGCTCACAACTTCGGGCCGTCCCGCCTAAACGAGGACGGCAAGTTCGCATCCCAAGGTTTTCCACTCATCGAATCGATCTTCGGTTTTTCGCTTCAGCGCGATACACTGACTGGCTATTTCGCTTCGCAGGGCACGCGAGCCTTCTGCGAGAAGGCCGAAAGCCGGGGACGTCCGTACTGATCCCGAAAAAAAGAAAATCAGGAGATTGCGCCGGTGACCATCGAGCGGGCATTGATCAGCGTGTACGACAAGACGGGCGTGGTGGAGTTTGCGCGCGATCTGGCGTCAATGAAGGTTGAGATTGTATCGACCGGCGGGACGGCGCGGTTGCTGCGCGATTCAGGGATACCAGTACGCGACGCAGCGGAGCTGACAGGATGGCCCGAAATGCTGGGCGGGCGTGTAAAAACTCTGCACCCGAAAATCCACGGCGGCATTTTGTACCGGCGGGAGATCGAAGAACAACGGACGGAAGCGAAGCAACACGGGATCGCACCCATTGATCTAGTGGTCGTAAATCTGTACCCGTTTTCGGCCACGGCCGCGAAGCCGGGCGTTACGCCGGAGGAACTGATCGAGAACATTGACATAGGTGGGCCGTCGATGGTGCGATCGGCGGCAAAGAACTTTCAGAGCGTCGGCGTAGTCACGGATCCGGCGGATTACGCCGCAATCGGAATGGAATTGAAGCAAAAAGGCGAGCTGAGCCTGGCGACAAGGCTTGCGTTGGCGCGAAAAGCGTTTGCGCGAACGTCGCGATATGACGGAGAGATCGCAACCGAACTGGAGCGTCTGGCGTCGAATGGAAGTGTCGTCATGAGGCAACTTGAGCTGCTGCCCGAACGCATCCAGATTGCACTCGAACGAAAACAGGCGATGCGCTACGGCGAGAATCCGCATCAGGCTGCGGCGCTCTACATTCCAGGGGGCGGACCGGTATCAGGGCTGGCAGGAGCAAAGCAACTGCAAGGCAAGGAGCTTTCGTACAACAACCTAGTCGATCTGGATGCTGCGTGGGAACTGGCGCGCGAGTTTCGCGATCCTGCCGCGATCATCATTAAGCACAACAATCCTTGCGGGACCGCAGAACAGCGTTCGTTGCGCGATGCGTACCTTCGGGCGCTGGCGTGCGACCCCGTGTCCGCATTTGGGAGTGTGATCGCGTTCAATCGTGCGCTGGATGGTGCAACGGCAGAGGAAGTGGCTAAGCTGTTTGTGGAATGCATTGTGGCGCCCGGCTATGAAAAAGACGCGTTGGAAAAGCTCGGTACGAAGAAGAATCTACGGCTACTCGAATTGCCGTCAAGCGAAGTGCCTCGCGGACTGGAACTGAAACGAATTTCCGGTGGCGTGCTCGTGCAGGAAGCGGATGATCAGCCGATGAATGAGGCAGAGCTGAAGGTGGTTAGCGAGCGCAAGCCAACGGATGCAGAAATGACCTCCCTCCTTTTTGCGTGGAAGGTTTGCAAGCACGTTAAGTCGAATGCGATCGTGTTCGCGCGCGAAGGGCAAACCGTAGGAATCGGAGCTGGACAGATGAGCCGCGTCGACTCGGTAAAGCTGGCAGCCATGAAGGCCGCCACCTCCGGGCTGTCGCTAAAAGAGAGCGTGCTCGCGTCAGATGCGTTCTTCCCATTTCCTGACGGTGTCGAGGAAGGCGGAAAAGCAGGCGCCACGGCCGTGATTCAGCCCGGAGGGTCGGTGCGCGACGCGGATGTGATCGCAGCCGGCAACAAACTCAGAATGGCAATGGTGCTCACCGGAATACGGCATTTCCGGCACTAGGCCCGCCGCGAGTATTCGGCCAGTTGCAGGCTATTTGTGCCGCGGTTTCCGCGCGGGCGTTCCTTGGCGATGGAACGTGATATCGACGGTACGCGTCGGGCCGTCACTGGCGGAAATTTCCGACCGGAGGGTATAAGTATCAGGATCGACGCGAATAATGATCGAGCGTTTGGGTTCGCCATTCGCGGAATTGAGGAAGACCCACTTTTTGGAGTCGTAGCTCTCGAGGCTGAGATCGGTAGCGGCTGACTTCTCCCACGGCACGAGCTCGGGAGTGAAATGGCGGAAGCGAAGCTCGATTCCGCCGGGCTTCTGATTGATCGCGTATAGTTCGACCAGAAGCGTGTGATTATCCTCGAACAGACGAAACGTGCCCAGAATTTGGCCGGCTTCCGGAGGGGTCCACGTTTGTTCAGCCGTGCGCGGTCCCCATTTCCCGATCCAGCGCCCTGCAAGCCAGCCCAAATCGGCTAATTGGGCGGGCTGAGCGCCGGAAGCAGTGAGAGCCGAAGATTGTGCTGTGACCGAGGACGTGGGGTGCGCACCGTCGAATTTGTTGATGGCGGCGTGCCCAAATTTCTTCGCGGTCTCGAAAAATTGTCCAGACAAAACAGAACCGATCGGAACTAGCGGGCGCGCACATGCTGGCAAACTGCCGAGCGCCGCCGCAGGCGTGAGAACGAGGAGAATCCCACCGAGGGGGGCAGAAAATCGAATGCGAAGAGCTGGGTTCATTCGCTATGGCACATTTTCGTCCAACAAATGGACAACAAGGACCCTCAAGAGCTCTTGTTCCAGAACGAGTGAAAGGTCGAGCCCCAACAAGTCATCCAAACAGCTGGATGCAGGAATTCGATCTGGCGAAGCACCTGGCAAGCACCCAGAAACAAAGTCCGCGCGTCTTATTATAGGGGCGTACCCTGTGCAAGGGGAGAAGAAAGCTGCAGGGGGAAACTTTTGACCCGCTCGCACGGCTATATGATAATTGACGGTTAGCCTCCAGCAAGAAAACAATTCTGAGCAGTCCCGAGCGTGTTATGAAACTGATCCCTATCATCGTTGTGCTGACGGCAACCTGCGGCGTTCCCGCAATGGCGGCACAGAACGGGCAAGAAAATAAACCCGAGACGCCTGCCCAAGCCCAAAGGGGAACATCGGAGCGGCCACCGCTCTCTGAACCACAACAGGCGGAACTCTATAACGATTTCATGCAAGGGCATCTGCTGGAGCAGCAGTTCGAGGCTACAGGCCAGTACGATTTGGCTGACCGGTCGATCGCCGCATACAAAAAGGCCCTTGCGCTCGCCCCGGACTCATCCGTTGCGCGCGAAAGGCTCGCTGAAATCGAAGCGCAATCGCAACACATTAAGGACGCGGTGCTGGATGCCAGGGAAGCGCTCGCTCTCGATTCGAACAACGTGGACGCGCACCGGCTGCTGGCTCGGATCTACATCCGCAGCCTGGGTGACATGAGCGAAGGAGAGGTCCAGAAGAAGAGTATTGATGAGGCGATTGAGCAGTTCCAGGACATTCTCTCGCTTCAGCCGAACGACTCGTATTCCGCGCTTTGGCTCGCGCGACTGTACCGATTTGAGAACGAACACGATAAAGCGGAAAAAACCCTGCGCAGTGTTTTGCAACATGAGCCGGACAACGACCAGGCATTGGAGCAACTGAGCCAGCTTCTGACCGATGAGGGCCGGACGCAAGAAGCGGTGAGCTTGCTGTCGCAAGCCGCAGCGGATTCGCCGTCACCAGACATTTACGATCTGCTAGGTACGGCTTACACGCAGCAGAAAGACTGGGCCAAGGCGGAAGAAGCGTACGAACAGGCCATCGCGCAAGACCCGGATGAAG
>Ga0335075_10011306_pt1 | contig 13496 bp, 9 predicted proteins | sample Lox_Sample_24_FD_206723 | JGI IMG/M metagenome (GOLD analysis project Ga0335075, IMG submission 206723) | Soil microbial communities from Loxahatchee National Wildlife Refuge, Florida, United States - Lox_Sample_2.4 | ecosystem: Environmental > Terrestrial > Soil > Wetlands | place: USA: Florida...
ACAGATCGGCATGCACATCACCGACGGCTACGCGCCCGAGCCCGAGCAGTCCACGCTCGCGCTCGTCGCCCACCACCCGCAGGCGATCTACTTCGGCACGCGCCAGGGGCGGCTGCTGGAGAACGGCTCGCCCGACGACCTCATCCGCGGCTCCTACCGCGACCCGTCGCTGTTCGGCGCGGCCGGCGAGGACGGCGCCGCCGAGCTCGACGACGCAGAGCCGCCGGACGGCGCGGTCGAAGCGGAGGATGAGCCGGCGATGGCCGGCGAGGGCTAAACGAGGGGAGGAACGGCTATGAGCGGTGTGCGAGCGGCAGTCCTGTGTGTTGTCTTCGCGGGCGCGTTGTCCGTGCTGTGCAGCACGGCGAGCGCCGTAGCGGCGCAACCGGAATGGGGCGTGTGCGTGGCGGCGAAGAAAGCCGTGTACGCAAATGCGAGCTGTACGGAAGTCGCCGAGAAGAAGGGCGTAGCCGACCACAAGGGTCACTTCGAATGGCACGCCGCCGACGAATGCTACGAAGTGCGCAGGGACGGCAGCTTCAACAACGACAACTGCATAACCATTGAGCAGCATGGCCTACCCCGCGACAAGGGCAAATTCGAACTCGCGCCCAGCCCGACGTTCGCCCTGCGGAGCCTCGACGAACCGACGAGCGAAATACTCGGCGTGGGCGAGGAGACGTGCCAGGCGATGAGCGGTGACGGGGAGGTCATCTCCGCCACCGAAGCGCTCGTGCAACTCAAATTCACCGGCTGCCAAACGCTCGGCGAAAGCTCGCACAGCATTTTGCCCGGCATACCCGGAGAACCGGGGGAAATCATCACCGAAGTCCTGAAAGCGCGCCTCACCGAAGCTGAAGTCCCGGCGGGCTCGGGCGAGCGCGTGCCTACCACGCAGCTCGAGAGCGAATCCGGCCCCAGCGACTCCATCGTGTGGTGGGAAGCGGGCGGCCGGCGGTATGAGCTCACCGGCGCCGTAGCGGGCGTGGACAGCCCAAGCGACGCGATGGGCACGACGGCTACGACGGAATTCGCGGTCGACAACGGCGGCGAACAGGCCCTGCAGACGACGGTCTTCGCCCCCGAATCGCTCGGTCCGTTCGCCACCAACTGGCTGAGCGACTGGGCGGTCACCTACGCGCAAGAAATCGAGCTGCGCGGGTAAAGCCGGGGCGTAGCTCACTCAGCCGGCCACAGGGCCGCGCGACAGCAACCCCAGCGCCGGCGCCCGCTCGGCCGCGGCCATCGCCATGATCTCCTCGCCGGTGAGCGGCTTGGCGAAGTGATAGCCCTGGCCGAAGTCGCAGCCGATCCGCCGCAGGCGCTCGAGCTGCGCGGGCTGCTCGATCCCCTCGGCGACGGCCTTCAACTTGAAGATGCGCGCGAGCCCGACGATCGCGGCGGTCAGCTCGGCGACGTCCGGGTTGGGGTCGGCGAGGAAGGAGCGGTCGATCTTCAGCACGTCCACCGGCAGCTGGCGGATGTAGTTGAGCGAGGAGTAGCCGGTGCCGAAGTCGTCGATCGCCAGCCTCACCGCGAGCGCACGCAACGCCTTCAACCGCAGCAGCGTGAGCTCCATGTCCTGCATCATCACGCTCTCGGTCAGCTCCAGCGTGAGACTGCACGGCGCGATGCTGTGCTGCTGCAGCGCGCCGCGCACCTCCTCGATCAGCTCCGGGCGCTGCAGCTGGCAGGCAGACACGTTGACGGCGATCGACAGCGGCGGCTCGCGCGGGCACACACGCTGCATGTGCGCCGCCCACGCGCACGCCTGCTGGAGCACGCCCCGCCCCACGGGCACGATCATGCCCGTGTCCTCCAGCAGCGGCACGAAATCGAGCGGCGGGACGGTGCCGCGCGTGGGGTGCTCCCAGCGCAAGAGCGCCTCCATGCCCGCCATGTCCCCCCGCGCGAGATCCATGATCGGCTGGTAGCGCAGCGTGAACTCGCCCGCGTCGAGCGCGCGCTGCAGATCGCCCTTCAGCTCCAGGCGCGCCAGCGCCTTGGCGTGCATCTCCGGCTGGAATATCTGGTAGTGACCCTTGCCGCTGGCCTTCGCCCTGTGCATCGCCACGTCCGCGTTGCGCAGCAGCTCCTCGGCGTCGGCGCCGGCGAGCATGCCGCGATCGCCGAACGCGATCCCCACGCTGGTCGCGATCGAGACGTCCCTGCCTTCGAGGGCGATCGGCACGTGCAGCGCGTCCATCACGCGCTGGGCGATCTCGACGGCGTGCATCTCGCTCTCGGTGTCGTGGATCAAGACCGCAAACTCGTCGCCGCCGAGCCGCGCGGCGGTGTCCACCGGCCGCATGCAATCCGCCAGTCGCCGCGCAACCTCCTGGAGCACCTCGTCGCCCGCCGCCGGCCCCAGCCCGTCGTTGACGTGCTTGAAGTCGTCCACGTCGATGATCAGCACCGCCACCGGCAGGCCGTCGCGGCGCTGTCCGGCAAGCGCGTGGGAGACCCGGTTGCGAAACAGCGCGCGGTTGGGCAGCGCGGTGAGCGTGTCGTGAAAGGCCTGGTGCTCGAGCTCCGCCTGGGCGCTCTGCTCGGTCAGCGCGACCATGCGTAGGGCCAGCTCCTCGTTGCGGTGCACGATGCCCGCCATGCGCAGCAGCACGAGCGCGAACATGAAGCCTGAGCAGCCGACGAGCACGTACAGGTCGAGCGACTCGTGCAGCGCGCTGCGCAGGACGATCAGCAGCGGCACGGTGAGGCTCGCGCACGTCAGCAGCGCGAGGCGCGCACGCGTGAGGTGGGCGTCGGCTTTGGGGCCGGGCGTGGAGAGCTGGCGCATCGAGGGGTGCAGCGCGGCGGTGCCCAACAGCGCGTAGTAGGTCGCCCAGCCGACGTGCATCAGACCGCCGGTGCCGCTCACGCCGCCGAGCAGCTTCCACCCGTACAGCGCGTCGCTGCCGAGCAGCACGACGGCGCCGGCGAGCAGGAAGAAGAACGCCGGCTCGCGCCGGTGGCTGCCGGCGGCCACGCGCGCGACGAGGCCGAGCACGAGGATGTCCATCGTCGGATACGCGAGCGAGACGATCCGGCCGGTGAACGACAGCGCGTTGGTGGCCACGTACGGCGCGATCAGGTACACCCACAACAGCGTCGCCAGCGCGAGCGTGACGATCAGCGCGTCGATCAGGCTCGCGCGGTCGCGGTTCTCGCCGCGTTCGCGGATCAGCATCACCATGCCGGCGAGCAGGAAGGGATAGAAGGCGATGTGGAAGGGGTCGGCGAGCGACGGGAACGGCAGCGCGCTGCCGAACAGCCGTTCGTAGTTGTAGGCGAGCACGTCGCTGGTGACGAACAGCGCCTGCCCGCACGCCAGCACGTACCACGGCGCCCGCCCGCCTGCCCGCGCGCCGGCGTTCCAGCGCGCGCCGACGATCAGCGCGACGACGCTGGAGCCGCCGATCAGGTTGAACACCAGCCCGCTGCCCAGCCACGCCGGCCCGGCGATGTGGGCGAGCGCGTAGCCGGCGCTGAGCAGCACGCTGGCGGCGAGGTAGATCGACCACGCGTGCCGCGCTTCGCGGCCTGGCACGCGCGCGGCGTCCGCACCGGCGCTGTCGTTCAGCTGGAGGGCGTTGGGCTGACCGGCGACTGCGTGCATGGCATCACGCGTCACCGGCGATGGTCGAACGGACGGACCGCGCGGTGGCCGCACGTGTTGGGGCAGCGGGAAGTGTGTTCCGCACAGCTCGGGTATCGGCCGCAGGCGCGCCCAACTGTATGTCTGCAAGACGCAAACGAACCGTTGGCGGACTGCGCCGGCGCCCCGCCGGCGTGGGTGCAGCTAACTGTCTTCGCGCGGCGGCGGGCGGAAGAGGATACGCTTGACCTCGCTCGCCGTCCCGCCGCCCAGACGCAGCGCCGTCTGGAAGCCCTCGCCACCGAGCTCGCCCGCGTCCAGCGCGCGGCGCAGCTCGTTGAGCGGGGCGTGGTCCTCGTCGCGCACCTGCTCGCGCGCTGTCTCCAGCAGGACCAGATGACGGGGTCGTTTGTGCGCGGCGGCGATGCGCACGAACTGCTCGCGCTCCTCCGCAGCGAGACCGTCCGCGCCGAGCACCACCGTCTCCTTGGCCTCCAGTCGCTTGGCGACCGCCGCCAGCAAAAGCTCCTGCGCGCGTGTGTCGAGCTCCTGCTCGGCGACGCGCCCGGCGAGCAGCGCACGCACCTTGTCCAGCGACAGCAGGCTGGCGCGGTCCTCGATCAGGCGGTCGAGGAAGCGGTCGCGCTCGGCGTGCGAGGCGCATACGACGATCACGAGGCTCCCCGGCGAGTAGCGCAGGCGGTCGGCTGGCGCGAGTACGCGGCAGTGGACGGTCAGATCTGCGGGGCGCTGCGCGGCGCCCTCACGCCGCGGACGGTCCGAGGACCAGCCGGTCCGCTCGTCGTCGGCGATCTTCACGCTGCGCGCGGGGGGTCGTGATGCCATACCCCCATCATGCCCTAAACGGGCGCGCGCTTCGACCGTGCTGCGCCGCCGGCGATCAGCGTGAGCTTAGCGGCGCGGTCGAGCTGCTTGATGCGCGCCTCCTCACGCATGGCTGCGCTGCGGTCGGGCATCGGCAGCGCGAGTGCGAGCTCGACCGGCAGACGGCTGGCGGTGTAGCGGCTGGCGCTGCCCGCCTGGTGGGCGGCGAGGCGTCGCTGCACGTCGGTGCTCCAGCCGGTGTACAGCGAGCCGTCGGCGCAGCGCAGGATGTACACCCAGGCGCCGCTCAACGTCGCGCGCCTGCGGGCGCGGAGGCGGAGGCGTTCGGTAGCGGCCCGAGCTTCACGGGCGTGGCGTGCATCGTGCGCAAGCGCACCTCACGCCAGGAGAGCCCCTCGTTGACGAGCGCGGGCAGGCCCATGATCAGCGCGCTCACCACCTCGACGAGTTGCAGCACGATGCCGTAGGCGATCGCTTCGGGCGTGGAGACGTGGTAGGCGCCGGCGAGCACCGCCACGCAGGCGGCCTGGAAGACGCCGACGTTGGCGGGGGTGGCGGGCACGACGGCGGTGACGTTGACCGCGAACAGGACCGCCGCGGCGGCGCCGAGTCCGGCCTGGGAGTCGAGACCGAGCGCCATCAACAACAGCCAGCACGACACGCACTGCAGCGCCCACGCGCCGAGCTGGGCGCCGGTGGCGAAGGCGGCGTGCCGCGGGCGGGCGAACACGCGCAGGCCGACGCGCAGGCGCAACAGCGAGCGGCGCACCGCGACCAGCAGCGCGTGCGCGCGGCTCGAGCGCGAGAGCGCAGCGGGCGGGAGGAGGACGGGCGCGAGCAGCAGCGCCACGAGCGCCGCGAGCGGGGCGAGCGCGAGCAGTACGAGGCCGCGATCGTGCCCGTCCAGCACGCTGACGCGCGACAGCGTGACCGCTCCGAGGATCACGAGCGCGAGCACGTTCAGCAGCGTCTGCGAGACCATCGTCCCGAGCACCACCGGCAGCGTCTCGCGAGCCCTGCCGATGCGGCGCGCGACGATCAGCGCGCGCGAGGGCTCGCCCAGGCGCGCGGGGAGCGTGGCGGACATGAGCACGCCGATGAACGTGCCCTGCATGGCGTCGCGGCGTTTGGCGCGCCGCCAGGTGGGGGCGGCGGCGAGGATCGAGTGCCAGGCGAGCGCGCGCACGAACATCGCGGTGCACATCAGCGCGAGCCCAGCGGCAAGCAGGCCCGGCTTGGAGGCGAGCAGCGAGGCGGCCACGCGGGCGACGCCCACGCGCTGCAGCGCCAACGCGCACAGGGCGCCGCCGGCGAGCGAGCTGGCGGCCAGACCCGCACGGCGCACGTTGCGCGCGCGGCGTGCGCGCCCGACGAGCGGCGGCGCGACCGGCCGCAGCGAGGGCAGGCGCTCGGGGGGCACGCGCGGTAGCAGATCGGCGGGCACGAAGCCGTGGCGCACGGCCAGCTCGTGCGCGCGCCCGCGTGCGCGCCGGCGGGTGGGCTCGGCGAGACAGATGGCCTGCTCGTAAGCGTCGAGCACCTCCGCGGCGACGTGCGGCCAGGCGAAGCGCTCGGCGCGCTCGCGCGCGGCGTGCGCCATGCGCGCGCGCCGCGCGGGGTCGAGCGCGAACGCGCGCAGCGCCTCGGCGAGCGCGAGCGCGTCCCCGGCAGGCACGAGCTGGCCGTCGCGACCGTCGCGCACGACGTCGCGGTAGCCGGGGATGTCGGAGGCGAGGACCGGCGTGCAGGCGGCGAACGCCTCGGTGAGCACCATGCCGAAGCTCTCGCCGTGCAGCGACGGGGCGCACAGCACCTCTGCGCGCTGCAGCTCCGCGAGCTTGCGCTCCTCGGAGACCTTGCCGAGCGCGTGCACGCCGCGGTCGTCGAGCATCATGTGCGCGACCTCCTGCGCGCTGGCGCCGACCAGCGTGAGCGTGGCGGGGATCTGCTCGCGCAGCGCCTCGAACGCGCGCAGCAGCACGGGCAGGCCCTTGCGCTGCACGGCCTGGCCGATGAACAGGATGCGCAGCGGCTGGGGCCCTGGGGCGGTGGCGTGCCCACACGGGACGCGCGCAGGCGCGTCGGCTGCGAGCGCCGCGAGCGGATCGGGCTGCCCGACGGGGCCGGCGTGCGTGGGCTCGGGGACGTGCACGCCGTTGGGGATGATGCGGTAGCGCCCGCCGTAGAAGCGTCGCGCGGTCCAGGCGGCGGCGTCGGAGACGGCGATGCGCGCGTGCAGGCGGTTCATGCGCCGGCGCCCGCCGAGCACGTTGGCGGCGAAACCGTTGGTGAGGACGTTCTCGGAGTAAGTGTGGAAGGTGCCCACCAGCGGCAGCTCGCCGGCGCTGCACAGCGCGTCCCAGCCGAGCAGCGGCACCACGGGCTCGTGGATGTGCAACACGTCGTAGCGCCCGCTGCGCAGCTCCGCGCGCAGCGCCCACACGGACGCGGGCAGGGGGGCGAGGTTGGACACGGCGCCGTTGGCCGAGAAGCCAGCGGTGCGCCCGAGCGCGACGAAGTGCTCCGGCGGCTGCATCCGCTGCGGGCGCGCCCCGCGGTGCAGGCGGCGCGAGAGCGCGTCGTCGGGGTCATACGGCGCGAGGACGCGGGCCTCGTGGCCAGCTGCCCGCAGCTCGCTGGCGAGCGCTTCCACGTGGCGTGTGACACCCCCTGGGTAGGTCCACGAGTACGGGGAGAGCAGCGCGATGCGCACGATGGGTACTCTATCTGCCGTCCAAACGTGCCCGCACGGAGGGCTGAGATCGGGCACTACAATCGTGGCATGGCCACGGGTCCGAACACCGAGCGACGGCCTTCGTGGACTCCCGAGGAGGCCGCGCGCGAGGAGGCAGCCACGCGAGCGCGCTCCGCGCACGACCGCACCAAGACACCTCAGCAACGCCTGGAGGAGACGCTGCGGCTCAGCCGCTTGATGAGCGAGTTGCGGCAGGGCATGCCGAGCGATGTTCGAGCCGGATGAGCTGCTCCTGACGCTGGTCGGCGCCCACGTCGAGTTCATCGTCATCGGTGGAGTGGCCGTGGGCGTGCACGGCTTCATCCGAGCGACCAAAGATCTCGACATCGTCCCAGACCCGGAGCCGGCGAATCTCGCACGACTCGCGCGCGTCCTGGCTGAGCTTGACGCCCAGCATGTGGGCGTAGGTGACCTGGCCCCCGAGGAGTTCCCTTATGACCCGACAGACCCGGCGCAGCTCGCGCAAGGAGCGAACTTCCGCCTGGACACGCGCCTCGGCCCATTGGACCTCATGCAGTGGGTGGCGGGCATCGACACGGACCCCGCATACCACCAGCTCTCTGGACAGGCCGTGGCAGTGCCGTTCCGGGAGGTCGAGATTCAGGTTTGCAGCCTGGAGCATTTGCGAGCGATGAAGACAGCCGCCGGACGCCCGCAGGATCTCGAGGATCTGGGGCGCCTCGAGAGCGTGTGAGCGACCGCAGGCCACGGACTCCCTGCGATAATCGCCGTGTGAGCGCCCGCCACTTCGTGAAGTACACGTTCCTGAAGCTCGACGCAGCGTGGCGGCGGCTGGATGACGGGGAACGCGCGCAGCACAAGCGCGAGTTCGCGGCGGCGTGCGAGGACTTCGCCGACGGGCACCTGCTGCAGAGCTTCTCGCTGGTGGGCACGCGTGGGGACGCGGAGCTGCTGCTGGTGGCGGAGGCGGAGAACCTCGACCGCATCCACGAGTTCCACGTGGTGCTCGCGCAGAGCGGGCTGATGCAGTGGGCGCAGACCCCGTACTCGTTCCTGGGGATGCGCAAGAGCTCGGAGTACTCCGAAGACGAGCGCGTGGTGCCGCGCGGCTTCAAAGGCCGCTACGTGTTCGTGTACCCGTTCGTGAAGTCGCGCGAGTGGTACGCGCTGGACGCGCAGGAGCGCTGGCGGATCATGCAGGGCCACATCCAGGTGGGTCGCGAATACCCCGGCGTGGACAACCACACGACGTATTCGTTCGGCCTGGACGATCAGGAGTTCGTGGTGGCGTTCGACACCGACGACGTGGGCACGTTCCTGGACCTCGTGCAGCGGCTGCGCACAACCGAGGCCTCGCGCTACACGGTGCGCGACACCCCCAGCTTCACGTGCCTGGCGATGTCGCTGGAGCGCGCGCTGAATGCGCTGGACGGCGAGCCGGTGTCGCTGGAGAAGCTGGGCGCTGTCCAGTAGCGCGAAGAGCTCGAAGCGCCCGAGCTCCTCACGGCGCGGCTCCTCACGGCGCGCCGTGGACCGCCTGCGCAACGCCGACCCGGTGCTCGCGGCGCTGATCGACGCCGTCGGACCCCTCCCCGACTCGCGCGAAGGCCGGCCGGAGCAGGACGACCACTACGGCGCGCTCGTGCGCTCGATCACCGGCCAGCAGCTGTCGGTGCTGGCGGCACGCGCGATCTACGGCCGCTTGACCGCGCGCTTCGACGAGCGCCCGCCGACACCCGCGGAGATCCTGGCGGACGACCCCGAAGAGCTGCGCGCCGCGGCGGGCCTGTCGCGCGCGAAGGTCGGCTACCTGCGCTCGCTGGCCGAGCACGTGCTCTCGGGCGAGCTCGAGCTCGAACGCCTGGATGACCTGAGCGACGAGGACGTGATAGCGGAGCTGACCGCGGTGAAGGGCCTCGGCACGTGGACCGCGCACATGTTCTTGATGTTCCATCTCGAGCGCCCCGACGTGCTACCGGTCGGCGATCTGGGCATCCGCCGTGCGATCGAGCGCGCGTACGGGCTGGAGGCGCTGCCACGTGCGCCGGAGATGGAGCGGATCGCCGAGCCTTGGCGGCCGTACCGGACGCTCGCGTGTCGGTATCTGTGGCGCTCGCTGGCAAACGAGCCGTAGAGCTCAGTGGAACGTGACCGTCACGCCGGTGGTGGCGCCCTTGCCGTGGTTAGGGGCGAGCCTGACGTCCACGCGCGTCCTCAGGCGGTGCTTGCGTACGACGGCCGACTGGCCTTTCGGGCCGAGGTGCAGCGTCAGCTTGTAGGTGCCCGCCTTCGAGAAGGACCTCTTGAGCGTATGCAGACCTGGCGCGGTGACGAAGATGCGCCCGGCGATCGGCACCTTCACGACGAGCGTGAGCGTCGAGCCCTTGACGGAGTGGCGCTTGATCGCCGCCTTGTACACCCTCACGCCCTTGACTTCGCCGCAGCCGATCAGCGCGACGGGCGTCGTCTGCGTGATTTGCGCGCCGTTGTAGGCGGTGATTTCGGTGGGGATGGTGAGCGTGTGCTTGCACAGGTTGTAGTGTTCGTCTTCCGGCACGTTCGTCGTGAGCGCCGAGTGCGGACTCGCGGGGAAGATCGATTCGAACTTGGTGAACGGCGCGTCGGGCGAGGTTTCGAACTTCGAGTAGGTGACTTTGTTTTTGATGTCCGTCTTGCCGTCGAGGATGATCTTCACGCCTTCGCCCTGCAGCACGAACTCGACGTCTGGGAATTCGGCGGCGCCGTGGGAGACCAGGTAGGCGGGTCCCCGTAGCGGGTTCTTGAACACGGGCGTTGTGACGATCCCTTCGCCGATGTCCGAGCCTTCGTCACACGCGGCCGGATTGGCTTCGAAGGTTGCCGCCAGGCAGGCTTTCTGGATCGTGCTGAGGCGCGAGGGCAGCAGCGCGGGGATGGTGAGGTCAACTTTGTGGATGTTGGCCTGGCCAATTCCCGGCGATTCGAGCGTCACCTTGAATTCCGTGCCGTCTTCTTTGCTCCCCTGGGCTCCGGCCGACGCGGTCAGCTTGGGGGCGAACGGCAGCGCCCCGCAGTTTTCGATCGGGAACTGCGATTCGGGACTGTCGCTCTGCCCTTCGTAGCCGGTCAACGTGCTCTTGACCGTCTTCGATTCGCAGCTCGTCGGGTTGAACTCGAATTCAGGGCGATTGACGATGACTTCGAGTTCTTTGATCTGCGACGGCACGCCCTTGAGCATGTCGGGCAGACCCCCGAACGTTTCGGGCGTGCTCGCGAACTTCTTTTCTTCTCCTTCTTTTCCGTACCAGGGTTCTTCTTGGGCATAGAACTGCGCGGCTTCGGTGTTGATCGTAGCTGCCGCGGTGTTCGGGTTGATTTCGATGCTCGAGCGCACGACGACCTTGCCGACTTGGAATGGCCCGGCGTCTGCTTCGGTCACGGCCGAGAGGCCGAACGGAGCTCCTTTGTATTCGCCGGTCAGGTAGACCTTGCCCGGCAGGTCGTAGGGTGAGCTGCCCAGGCCGGACCTGGCGATCGATTCTCCGATCAGGCTTTCCGAACCGCACGTCCCTTCCTGGGCTTGCGGTTCGGGGCACGGCGTCACCGATGCGATTTTCGCGGCGAGCCCGGGGGGCAGCGCTATCGAGATCGTCTTCAGCGCGGCGTCGCCGTCCGGGCGCCTGATTTTCAGCGTGAAAGGCGTGTAGGCGCCCGCCTGGCGGTTCGTGCTCCCAGCCACGATGCTGGGTTCGAATGGCAGACTGCTGCCTGGGCAGGACGACCCGTTCGCACCCGAGGCGATCGGGAACGTCGATTCGGCCGGGAAGGGGGGTTTCGCTTCGTCCGCTTTGGCTTCCTGGCTCGACCAGGTGGAGAACTCGGCATGGGCGGCATAGGACCCGCACTTGGCCGGCGTGGTCTGCGTGGCACGCGCAGTGTCGAACAAGCGTAGGTTCAGTTCTGCGAACGGCGTCTGCGGCGTATGCTCGAAGACCGAGGTCAGCTGTCCCGTCGCCGGGTTGATGCTTGTTTCGCCGGCGAGCTTGACGAGCACGCCGGACTTCGGTTCTTCGGCGACGATGTAGAGCACGAGCGGTGACTTGAAGGGGTTGGTGTCCTGTTCGGCGAGGTACACCGCGCCCGTGAGTTCGTGTTCGAGCAGCGGCGTGTTGATGTTGACCGTGCCGATCTTCGCACTTTCGGGGCAGATGGCCGCCGCGTCCGTGAAGTTTTCATTTTCCAGCTGTCCTTCTAGTTCGAGATGTTCTTTGAGTTTGAACTTCTTTTCCAATTCGAGTTGTTTGTTAAGCCCCGTTTCTAGCCCGTTGAAGCCGATCTTCGAGTCCGAGCATGTGAGGAGACCGCCCGCCGCACCGGGATTCGCCTGTAGGCCTTCGGGCAGTTCAAGCCTCGTCTTCTCAATGTCGGCCTCCTCTCTGGCTGCGGGATTCAGCGTCGCTTCTTCTTGGGGCACTTTCACGTTCACCGACAGACCTGTCGGTGTGCTGGCAGCCTGCGTGTCGGGAATGACTGCGATCGACGGGCTGAAGGGCAGCGCTTTACATCCCTCCAGTGCGGGGGACGCGTAGCTCACGCCCGCGAACGTTTCTTCATTCCACGCTTCGCCGCTCACGGTCGTTTCCACCGGCCCACAGGCCGTCGGAAGCATCAAGAACGGCGTGGGTTGTGCGAGGCCAGGGTGTTCGCATGCGGGCGGATGCGTACTTTTCGTGAGGTAGCTTCCTTCGCCGAGACACGCCCAGCCACGTGCGCCGTCATGACTTTCTTCGCGGGGCACGCCCCAGAACGTCACCCTGCTGCTCAGCACTTGGACAGCCTGGGAGGCGTTGTGTACGCTGACCGTCACGCCATAGTTTTCGCCCGTGCGCACGGACGTTTCGAGAATGATCGGCACCTTGTTGACAACGAAGCCAAAGCGCGCCGGTTCGCCTGGGGCGGGCACGAGGTTGAAGACGGGGACCACGTAGGTGTGGTAGCCCAGCCCGATCGGGTCGTTGAACGTCACCGCCGCGACGCCAACCGCCGTATTCTCTTCACAGAAGTTCGCGCCGCCTTCTTCGAGCACTCCGAAGCTGCCATCGGGGCACTGTTTAACCGCGTTGGGGTTGCCGACCACGTTCGCGTTGCCGATCAAACCCGGCGGCAGCTTGAAGCTCAGGTTCCTCTCGAGCGCCGGCGCTGTCGGAGCTAGCTTTTGTACGGTGTGAGGCACCGACCCCAGGCCCGTGTTCAAGTTGAACGTCGTAGTCATCTGAAAGGGGTGGGAGCCGGCTTCGGTGTCGGGTTCGAAATTTTCGTTTTCGGGCACCATTTCGAACGCTTCAACCCCGAAGTGAGCGGGTTCATTGGTTTCTGTTGCGACGCTGAACAGCCGTCGCGCCGGATTGAGTTCGGCTGGCTTGGCGCCGCCTGCTTCTTCACTCCCGTCTTCGACGCGGACGCTGTTTTCAGGTTTCGATGTAGACGTCAAGTGAGTCTTGACGACGATGAGGACTTCCACCTGTTCATAGGGCTGAAGGTTGTCGTTATTGTCGAATTCACACACGAGCGGCTTCGTCTGCGGCGCGGAGCACTGGCCTGTTCCGTGCGCCTGCGCCAGCGGTGTGCCCTTACTGACGGCTTCCTGGATGCGTATCGCTTCGACTCCGGGCGGCAGCAGGTCGGTGATCTTGATGGGCTGCGCCGCGTCTCCAGGCGCCACCGCATCCCCGGTGTTGGCCGCCGTCACAATGATCAAGGCTTCACCTTCGAGCGGAAGGTTCGTAGGCGCCGCGCGAGATTCTAGCGTCCAGTGTGGGACGAGACGGGCTTCGGCAAGCGCCGGGGTTGCATACGCCAGCGCCGCCAGCAGGACGCTCGTCACCACCAGCGCAGCGCGCGCGGAGCTCCGGATGTGGCGCAGGGGTGAGATCGTCATCGCTTCCCCTTCCGAGCGCTCCGCTTGGCCGTGTTGTGCTTTGGTCCGTACGCCGCGCGCGCGCGCGCTTCACACTCGACGCGCTTGCGCTTTCGCTTGTCCTTCCGGCACGCCTTCAGCGCCTTCGCGAGCTTCTGCGCCCGCGTCAGCGGCTTCGGTTTCGGTTTGACGGTTTCGATGCTCGGGAGCACCTGGACGAGGCTCTGCGAGCCGGAAGGCAAAGTGCTTCCTGGGCTCGGGAAGCCCGGCAGTTGCGAGTATTGGGTGCATTGTTCCTTGCACTGTTCGGGGGCGGGCGGCGGTGGCGACGGGCAGGGTGAGGAGGGTTCACAGACGTGGGCGTCATACACTTTCAGGGTGTTGTCTTGGCTGGCGCCTTCTCCTTCTCCTAGGAGTTCGCTGGCCGTCAGGAAGAACACGTC
>Ga0335075_10011307_pt1 | contig 13495 bp, 12 predicted proteins | sample Lox_Sample_24_FD_206723 | JGI IMG/M metagenome (GOLD analysis project Ga0335075, IMG submission 206723) | Soil microbial communities from Loxahatchee National Wildlife Refuge, Florida, United States - Lox_Sample_2.4 | ecosystem: Environmental > Terrestrial > Soil > Wetlands | place: USA...
CGGGCATCTCCCCCGGAGGCGTGCCCATCCCTCGACCTCTTCCCGAAATCCCGGCCGTCTCGGCCACGGCCACAGCCTGCCCGGGCCGTGGCCGAGACGGCCGCGTCCCTCGCCGTCCGTCCCTCGCCGTCCGTCCCTCGCCGTCCGTCCCTCGCCGTCCGTCCCTCGCGTCCCTTACCCAGCCCCAGCCGCCGGCCCACCGGCCCAGCCCCACCGGCGGACAAGCCGGACCTGTCGCTCCCTAGACTGCGGCCCGTGGACGACCCGTCGATCGGCGCGACCCTCGTCTCCAGCGACGAACTGCGGAAGCGGATCGCCGAGCTGGGCGAGCAGATAACCAAGGACTACGCGGGCAGGGATCTGGTGATGGTCGGCGTGCTGAAGGGCGCCGTCCTCTTCCTCGCCGACCTGATGCGCCACATCGACGTCCCCTGCGAGGTCGACTTCATGGCCGTCTCCAGCTACGGCTCGCAGACCGACAGCTCCGGCGTCGTCCGCATCCTCAAGGACCTCGACGCCTCGATCCAGGGCCGCGACGTGCTGATCGTCGAGGACATCATCGACTCCGGGCTCACCCTCCAATATCTGATGCGGAACCTGGGCGCGCGCGACCCCGCCTCGCTCGAGGTCTGCGCGCTCCTGACCAAGCCGGAGCGGCTGCGCGTCGACCTGCCGGTCAGGTACGTGGGCTTCGAGATCCCCAACGAGTTCGCGATCGGGTACGGCCTTGACCACGCTCAGCGCTACCGCAACCTGGATTACGTTGCCGCGTTGGTTCAGTGAGCGGCGAAACCGCCCTGGTACGCTGATTTTTCTCCCTTGAGACGGTTCTTCAAAAGCGCGGCATTTCCGATCCTGCTGGTGGTCATCCTGGCCTTCATCGCCCAGCGCGTGATCACCAACGATCCGGGCACGGAAGCGCCCTCCTACACGCAGATCATCAACCCGAAAACCGGGCTGATCGCCGAAAACAAAGTTGAATCGGCGACGATCAACAACAAGGACCTCTCGCTCGACATCAAGGAGAAGAACGGCGAAAGCTTCTCCACCGGCTATCCGGCCAACACCGAGAGCGAACTGATCAACCTGCTCGACGAACACGAAGTCGACACCACCGTCCACGGCACCGGCAGCTCGAGCATCCTCTCGCTGCTCACCTACATCCTGCCCTTCGTCCTCTTCTTCGGCTTCTGGATCTTCCTGATGAACCAGATGCAGGGCGGCGGCTCACGGGTGATGAACTTCGGCAAATCGAAAGCCAAGCGGATGTCGGTGGACGCGCCCAAGATCACCTTCCGCGACGTCGCCGGGGTGGACGAGGCGGTCCAGGAGCTGGAGGAGATCAAAGAATTCCTCGAGAACCCGAAGAAGTTCCAGGCGCTCGGCGCGCGGATCCCCAAGGGCGTCCTGCTCTACGGACCTCCCGGCACCGGTAAGACGCTGCTGGCCCGCGCCGTCGCCGGCGAGGCGGGGGTGCCCTTCTTCTCGATCTCCGGCTCGGACTTCGTCGAGATGTTCGTCGGCGTCGGCGCCAGCCGCGTCCGCGACCTCTTCGAGCAGGCGAAGCAGAACTCGCCCTGCATCATCTTCATGGACGAGATCGACGCTGTCGGCCGCCACCGCGGAGCCGGCATGGGCGGCGGTCACGACGAGCGCGAGCAGACGCTGAACCAGCTGCTGGTCGAGATGGACGGCTTCGAGATGAAGGACAACATCATCTTGATCGCCGCCACCAACCGCCCCGACATCCTCGACCCGGCGCTGCTGCGGCCCGGCCGCTTCGACCGCCAGGTGGTCGTCGACCGGCCCGATCGCAAAGGCCGCAAGCACATCCTCGAAGTCCACACCCGCGGCAAGCCGCTCGCCCGCCACATCGACCTCGACACGCTGGCCGGCCAGACCCCCGGCTTCACCGGCGCCGACCTCGCCAACCTGATCAACGAGTCGGCGCTCCTCACCGCCCGCCAGGGCAACCGCGAGATCTCGATGAAGGAGCTCGAGGAGGGGATCATGCGGGTGATCGCCGGCCCGGAGAAGAAAACCCGGGTCATGTCGGAGAAGGAGCGGCTCGTCACCGCCTACCACGAGGTCGGCCACGCGATCGTCGGGCAGCTGCTCGAGCACACCGACCCGGTCCACAAGATCTCGATCATCAGCCGCGGCCAGGCGCTCGGCTACACGATCAGCCTGCCGACCGAGGACAAGTTCCTCACCACCCGCATGGAGCTGACCGACACGATGGCGATGACCCTGGGCGGCCGCGCCGCCGAGGAGATCGTCTTCGGCGAAATCACCACCGGCGCCTCCAACGACCTCGAAAAGGTGACCGAGTCGGCGAAGCAGATGGTGATGCGGTTCGGGATGAGCGAGCGCCTCGGCCCGCGCGTCTTCGGCCATGACCGGGGGCAGCCGTTCCTCGGCCGCGAGTTCTCCTCCGAGCCCGACTACTCCGACGAGATCGCGCGCGAGATCGACGACGAGATCCGCCGCATCGTCGAGAGCGCCCACCAGACCGCCAAGGGCCTGCTGAACGACAACTCCGAGCAGCTCGAGCGGATCTCCAAGCTGCTGCTGCAGCGGGAGACGATCGAGGCCGACGAGTTCGTCGCGCTGCTCGAAGGCAAGCCGGAGGACGAGGTCTTCCACGACGACGAGGAGTCGACGCCCCCGGCGGAGGCGGTTCCGGAGCCCGAGCCCGCTGCTCGTGAGGGTGCACGTCCATTGCCGCGGCCGCGGCCCGGGTTTGCCGGGGGCGACGCTTCTTAGCTTGCGGGGCGGGGTCAGGTGACCCTCGCTCTGACAAAAGCCGGTCTAACTAGACCGGCTTTTTGAGTATCCGTCAGCTCTCGGGTCACCTGGCCCCCCGCCTGTGGAACACAGAGATAATCCGCCTATGGACGTAAGGCTGATGGGGGTGGTGAACGTGACTCCCGACTCGTTTTCAGATGGGGGTCTGTACCTGGATCCGCGGGCTGCGATCGCTCATGGGGAGGAGCTCGTGGCGCAGGGGGCGGACATCGTTGATGTGGGCGGGGAGTCGACGCGGCCGGGGGCGGCGCCGGTGGCGGTCGAGGAGGAGCTGCGCCGGGTCGGGCCGGTGGTGGCGGGGCTGGCGGGGCTCGGGATCGAGGTCTCGGTCGACACCTCGAAGGCGGCCGTCGCCGCGGCGGCGCTCGATGCGGGGGCGACGATCGTCAACGACGTGACGGCGCTGCGCGGGGACCCGGAGATGGCGGCGCTGGTCGCCGAGCGTGGGGCCGGGCTCGTCCTCATGCACATGGCCGGCGACCCGCGGACGATGCAGGTGAACCCCGAATACGACGACGTCGTCGCCGAGGTGCGCGACTTCCTCGCCGCCCGCCTCGACGCCGCCGTGGCCGCCGGGATCGACGCGTCGCGGGTCTGGCTCGACCCCGGGATCGGCTTCGGCAAGACCGCCGAGCACAACTTCGAACTGCTGCGCGGTCTCGACCAGCTGGTCTCCCTCGGCCGGCCGATCCTGGTCGGCACCTCGCGCAAGAGCTTCATCGGCCGCGCCGACGGCTCGGAGGCCGACGACCGCCTCGGCGGCACGATCGCCACCTCGGTCCTCGCCGCTGCCGCGGGCGCCTCCGTCCTCCGCGTCCACGACGTGCGCGAGATGTCCGAGGCCTTGACCGTGGCGAGCGCGGTCCTGAGGGCCTGATCCCGCCGGGTCGGACCCTTGGGTAGGTTTCTCCGTGTGTCCGACCCGGAGCCTTCGATCAATCCGGACTCGCCCAACGGCGGGATCGAGTCGAGCGCCGAAGTCGAGCTGCGCGGCCTCTCGATCTACACCCACCACGGGGTGAGCGAAGCCGAGCAGGAGGTCGGCCAGCGGCTCGAGTTCGACGTCTCCTTCGACGTGCCCGACTGCGACGCGATGTTCACCGACCGGCTCGAGGACACGGTCGACTACGCCGAGGTCTGCGACATCGTCGCCTTCGTCGCCACCGAGCGCAGCTACCGCACCCTGGAGCGCCTCGCCCACGTGGTCGGCGAACGCCTGATCGAGCGCTACGGCTGCGAGTCGGTGCGCGTCCGTGCCGCCAAGCCGGAGCCGCCGCTGCCGCTGGCGATCCAGGAGGTCGCCGTCGAGATCACCCAGGAGCGGGCGGTCGACGACGACGACGGCTCCGACGACTGAGACTGCCGGCGTGCCCGCGCGGACCGGCTACCTGGGCCTCGGCTCCAACGTCGGCGACTCGGAAGGACACCTGCGGGCGGCGCTGCGACTGCTGCCTCCCCAGGGCGTCGAGGTCACGGCCGTCTCCTCGACCTACGTCACCGAGCCGGTGGGGGAGATCCTCGACCAGCCCGATTTCCTCAACGCCGCCGTGCGAATCCGCACCGCGCTGGGGCCGGAGGAGCTGCTCGACGCCTGCAAGGCGGTCGAGGCCGAGCGCGGGCGCCAGTTCGACCTGCCCCGCCACAGCCCGCGGCCGCTCGACGTCGACCTGTTGCTCCTCGGCGACGTCGAGCTGGTCACCGACCGCCTCACCCTGCCGCACCCCCAGGTCCGCAACCGCCGCTTCGTCCTCGCCCCGCTGCTGGAGCTGGACCCCGACCTGACCCTCCCCGACGGCACCGCCCTCGCCGACGCCCTCGACGCCCTCCCCGAGGACGAGCAGCGCGCCGAGCGCCGCGACCCGCTCGCGTAGTCCGGATTTTCAAAGCCGGTTCCTCGTCTGGGACCGTTGCCAGACTTGTCGGCGAGGTCTACCGACCTGAAAGGGGGAGCGATGAGCAAGAGCGTCCACGTGGTTCCGAGTGGCGAGGGTTGGATCGTCGAGATCGATGGCGAGGCCGCGTCGCACCGGTATCCGAGTCGTCGGCAGGCGACGCAGGTCGGCCAACGTCTGGCCCGCGAGAACCGGTCCGAGTTCGTCCTGCACGGGCCCGACGGCCGTGTGCGTCAGCGAGACAGCTTCCGGCCTGAGCCCGTCGCGACCGACCGCTGAACGTCATCGGTGCCTGCTACCTTGGACCAGCTGGCTGAGAGCAGGTTTGCACCCGCGAGCTTCAGGATTCGTCCCTTGGTCGGCACAAACTTCTGAACGAGCCCCGCCTGGTGCGGGGCTTCTTCGTTCTACGGGTACCAGACTTCGTTGGCGTGGAGGAACGGCTCGATCCGGCGCTCCCAGAGGCCTTCGATGGCTTCCGACGCCGGGCCGTCTTGGACCGAGCCCGCCTGGATCCTGCGCATCCGCGAGGCGACGAACGTCGCGCAGTCGGCGACCTGGATGGCGCCGTTCTGATGCGAGGCGACGAAGTGGATCGTGTCGACGATGTGGTCGATCTGCTCCTTGTAGATGCCCCAGGCCGTGCCCATCTCCTGGTAGGCCGCCAGATCCCGGCGAGCCGAGTCTTCGATCTCTTTCGCCTCGTCGGCCACGAGTAGCACCTGGCAGTCCTCGCTTCTCGCGAGCCGCTCGATCGACTCGATCGTGTACATCAGGGCGATGTCGTGCGGGTGGTAGGGATTCCCGTAGCGCCGAGCCAGACCAGGCTTCTGGACCCCGCGGACGATGACGTCCGCCTCCGCCAGCTCGATGCCGGCCAGAACGTCATCGAAGATTTCGATCCGCTTCCCCGGCTCCATCTCTCCGCAGAAGCCGCGCGCGGCGTAGAGATGCTGACCGTGAAACTCGAACTTCGGGTCGTCGCAGCAGTCAGGGAAATGCCGCCTTCCCGCTTCGCGGACATGCTCGTGCAGCGCTGAGATCCTTGCCTCGTCGACGACGAGCGTGAGGATCAGGTGGATCGGCTGGTCGGCATCGTCGAAGCGTCGCCCGGTGTTCCCTGCCTCATCCATGTAAGCGAAACGCATCCCGCCCCCCACCGGATCTTCTGCCGCGCGCCCGCGTGGACGCGGCGCCCAGACTAACGAGATCGGGGACGCAGCTCAGGCCGCGGCGGGCGCCGCGGGCAGCCAGGCCGGGGGCAGGATCGGCGGGGTGTGGCCGGGGTAGTCCGGGACGATCCGCATCGCCAGGGCAGCGGCCGGACGCGGTTCGATCAAGGGCTTCAGGTCGTCGAGGGTGAGCATCAGGCCGATCGAGGTGGCGATCTGGAAGTCGGCGGCGTTCGGCTGCTCGCCGCCGATCGTGCCGGCGGCGATGTAGGCGTCGACGCGGTCGAGCAGGTCAGGGAGCGCGGCCAGGGCGGCGCGGGCGGTCGCGTCGTTGGCTTCGTTGAAGCGGGCCGAGAGGGCGACCAGGGGTCCGCCGGTCTTGATCGCGAGGCCGATCGGCACACCCAGCCTGGCGCCCTCGGAGTAGCCGCGCAGGTTCTCCTTGTCGTGCTTGAAGCCCCACCAGAGCAGCTGGCGGATCGGGTGCTGGAGCTCCTCGTCGCCGAAGCGCTCGGCGTCTTCGACCGCCGCGCGCCGGTCGGGGTCGGCGGGGAAGAGGGGCGGCTCGGGCCGGATCCGGTCGAGCGCCCGGGCGATCTCGCGTGAGCCCTGCACCTTCTCGCCCTCGATCTTCAGCGCCGGCACGGTGACGCGGGGGAAGCCCGCCGCCCGCAGGACGCCCTTGGAGACGACCGGCATCAGGTCGGTGCGCTTGTAGGGGATGCCCTTGAAGTCGAGCATCAGCGCCGCCGTCGTCGCCGGGTGCGACGCCGGGATGACGAAAAGTCGGGCTCCCATGAAACGATCCTAGTGTCTCTCCGGGAACCCGCGCGCGGGGGTTTTCGGATAGACACTGTGCGCCCATGCTGCTCGCCGTCGACATCGGCAACACCCAAACTCACCTCGGGGCCTTCGAAGGGGAGGAGCTGATCGAGCACTGGCGCTTCCAGACCCGCTCCGGCGCCACCGGCGACGAGCTGGGCGAGCGGATCGCCGGCTTCTTCAACCTCAGCGAGATGAACTTCGGCGACATCGACGCGGTGGTCGTCTCCTCGGTGGTGCCGCCGCTCGGCAGCCAGTTTGAGCGGATGACCGAGCGCTACCTGGAAGCGGAGTGCCTGACGATCGGCCCGGGCGTGAAGAGCGGCATGCCGATCCGGATCGACAACCCGCTGGAGGTCGGCGCCGACCGCCTGGTCAACGCGATCGCCGCCTACGAGCGCTTCGGCGAGGCCTGCGTGGTGGTCGACTTCGGCACCGGGATCAACATCGACGCGGTCTCCGCCGACGGCGCCTACCTCGGCGGCGCGATCGGCCCCGGCCTCGAGATCGCGCTCACCGCGCTGATCGACCGCGCCGCGCGGATCACCCGGATCGACCTCGACGAGCCGGAGACGGCGATCGGCCGCTCCACCCGGGCGGCGATCAACTCCGGCTTCATCTACGGCTTCGCCGGGATGATCGACGGGATCGTCAGCCGCTTCGAAACCGAACTGCCGGAGCCGAAGCTGCTCGCCACCGGCGGCCTGGCCTCGGCGATCGTCCCCTTCTGCGAGACGATCGAGCTGGTCGACGATCTGCTCACCCTCAAAGGGCTGCGGCTGATCCATGAGCGCAACGCGCCCTGAGCTGACCGACCCGTTCGAGATCGGCGGCGTGCCGATCGCCAACCGGGTGCTGCTCGCGCCGCTGGCCGGGATCGGCAACTGGTTCGTGCGCCTGCAGGCGAAACGCCACGGGGCCGGGCTCGCCGTCTCGGAGATGGTCTCCAGCTTCGCCCTCCACTACCGCAACGAGCGCACCCTGCGCGAGCTCCTGGTCCTGCACCCCGACGAGCACCCGGTCTCGATCCAGCTTTTCGGCCACGACGCCGAGGTGATGCGCTCCGGCGCCGCGATCGCCGCCGCCGCGGGCGCCGACCTGATCGACATCAACATGGGCTGCCCGGTGCCGAAGGTGCGCAAGACCGGGGCGGGCGCGCAGCTGCTGCGCGATCCCGAGCTGGCCCTGGCGCTCGCCCGCGCCGCCCGCGAGGGCAGCGGCCTGCCGGTGACGGTGAAGCTGCGCTCCGGGATCGAGGCCGGCGACCGCTCCGGCTTCGACCTCGCGATCCGCCTCGCCGAGGAGGCCGGGGTGGCGGCGATCGGCTTCCACCCGCGCGCCGCCACCAAGGGCCACAAGGGGCAGCCCGACTACGCCCTGACCCGCGAGCTGACCGAGCGGATCGAGGTGCCGGTGATCGTCTCCGGCGGCCTCTCCAGCGCCGCCGCCGCGCGCCAGGCCTACGAGGAGTCGGGAGCCGACGCGGTGATGATCGCCCGCGGCAGCCTCGGCAACCCGTGGGTGTTCGAGGAGCTGACCGGCCGCCGCGCCGCACCGCCGAGCCGCGCCGAGGTGGCCGACGAGCTGCTCTGGGTGCTCGACCGGGCCGAGGAGCACCTCGGAGCCGCGCGCGCCGAGCGCTACCTGCGCAAGTTCTACCCTTGGTACTTCGAAGGTATCGGGGCCGACAAGGAGGTTCGCGACGAGTTGCAGCGGAGCGCCGACCTGAGCCGCGCCAGGCAGCTGATCGAAGCCGCGCGGACACCTGTCGGGGTCGCCTAGCAGGCCGATTTGGCCGCTGTTACAGCCTCGCTATACTTCCGCGCTCCCTGATCCGGGAATGGCAAGCCAGGAAGGCCGTTTCCGGGGATTTTCTTGGTCTCGGAGCTCCTTGCGAGGGGCTCTTTCCACGCAAAGCGAGGTTGTAGAAGTGAGTCGTCAGGCTGTCATCACCCCCGAGGGGCTCGAGAAGCTGAAAGAGGAAATCGAGTTCCTCTCGACGACCAAACGCCGTGAGGTCGCGGCGCGCATCAAAGAGGCGCGCGAATTCGGCGATATCTCGGAGAACGCGGAATACGACGACGCGAAGAACGAACAGGCCCTGCTGGAGGGCCGCATCGCTCAGCTCGAAGAGCGGCTCCGTCGCACCACGGTGATCGACGAGGACGCGATCTCCTCCGACGAGGTCGGCTTCGGCTCGATCGTGCACGTGAAAGACCAGAAGACCGGCGACTCGCAGAAATTCCAGATCGTCGGCTCGACCGAGGCCAACCCGGTCGAGCACAAGCTCTCCAACGAGTCGCCGATCGGCAAGGCCCTGCTGGGGAAGAAGCGGAACGACATCGTCACCGTCGAGCCGCCGCGTGGGGCGAAGAAAAAATTCAAAATCACGAAAATCGAGCAGCCCTGAGAGCGCCTATAAGCGGCGCAACTCGGGGTCTTCGGTCCTCGCCGCTGCGCTCACGTACTGGAGTACGCTCGCTTGCGGCTCCGGCCTGCATCCCCCGACCTGCTTGCTTCTAGGCACTTCTCAGCGGTGACCGACCAACCTGAACTTTCCGATGTCCTGAAGGACCGGCGCGAGAAGCTCGGGCGGATCCGGGACGCCGGGATCGAGCCGTTTCCTCACGAGTTCTCCGACCGCGAAGAGATCGCGGCGGTGCGGGTCGAGCACGAGGGGCTGGCCGCGGGCGCCGAAACCGAGTCGCGCCACCGGGTGGCGGGGCGGATCACGGCGCGGCGGGGCCACGGCAAGAACGCCTTCATCGACCTGCGCGACGGCAGCGGCCAGATCCAGCTGCACGCGCGCGAGGATCTGCTCGGACCGGAGGCCTACGCGCTCCTCGTCGACCTCGACCTCGGCGACATCGTCGGCGTCGAGGGCACCGCGCTGGCGACCCGCCGCGGCGGCGAGCTGTCGCTGGCGATCGACCACTGGCGCCTGCTCTCCAAGAGCCTGCGCCCGCCGCCCGACAAAGTCCACGGCCTGCAGGACACCGAGACCCGCTTCCGCCGGCGGGAGCTCGACCTGCTGGGGAACGAGGAGAGCCGCCGGCTCTTCCAGATCCGCGCCCGCACGATCACCGAGATCCGCCGTTGGCTCGACGAGCACGGCTACGTCGAGGTCGAGACGCCGGTTCTGCAGCCGCTCTACGGCGGCGCGCTCGCCCGTCCCTTCACCACCCACCACAACCAGCTCGACCGCGATTTCTACCTGCGGATCGCGACCGAGCTCTACCTGAAGAAACTCGTCGTCGGCGGCATCGACCGGGTCTACGAGCTGGGCAAGGACTTCCGCAACGAGGGCGTCTCGCACAAGCACAACCCCGAGTTCACGATGCTGGAGTGGTACGAGGCCTACGCCGACTACGAGAAGACCGCCCACGACCTCGAGCGGCTGGTCGCCGAAGTGGCGGAGCGGACGCTCGGCACGACGAAGGTGCGGCGCGGCGAGGTCGAGATCGACTTCGCCCCGCCCTGGCGACGGATCACCCTGCGCCAGGCGATCCTCGAGCGCTCCGGGATCGACATCGCCGAGCACCCGACCCGCGAGGCGCTGGCCCGGGCGATGGGGACCGAGCCCGACCCGAGCGAGGGCTGGGGCAAGCTGGTCGACGGCCTGCTCTCGCGCGACGTCGAGCCGGGGCTGATCCAGCCGACCTTCGTCCTCGACTATCCGGTCGAGCTCTCGCCCTTCGCCAAGGCGCACCGGACCGAGCCGGGCGTGGTGGAGCGCTGGGAGGCCTTCGTCGGCGGGGTCGAGATCGCCAACTCCTTCTCCGAGCTGAACGACCCCGACGAGCAGCGCCGCCGCTTCGAGCAGCAGGCCGCCGAGCTGGCCCGCGGCGACGACGAGGCCCAGCCCTACGACGAGGCGTTCGTCGAGGCGCTCGAACAGGGGATGCCGCCGACCGGCGGCGTCGGCCTCGGCATCGACCGCCTGGTGATGATGTTCACCGGCGCCCAGAGCCTGCGCGAAGTGCTGCTTTTCCCGGCAATGCGCACCTGAGAAGCCCGCCTTGGAGGCCGGATCGGGAAATTCGTCCCAACTTTCCGTCGAATTCCCTCAGAAACCTCGCTACTTACGTGCGACATGCGCACAAAGCCGACCCGACGACCCCGGTAGAGTTAAGGGACGAAACGGCGTCATCCGATGAAGGACAAGGCGTCGCCGTCTTCAATCCGGGGTTGTCCCCGGGTGCGACCAAGAAGAGGTTTTGGATTTGTTCGAGCGATTCACTGAGCGGGCTCGTCAGGTAGTCGTCCTTGCGCAGGAGGAGGCGCGGACGCTCAAGCACAACTACATCGGTACCGAGCACATCCTTCTCGGTCTCCTCCGTGAGGAGGAGGGGCTTGCCGCTCGCGTTCTCGAGTCCCTCGACATCACCGTCGAACGCGTCCGTTCGCAGGTGGTCCGCATCGTCGGTTCCGGCGAGGAGGTCACCTCCGGCCAGATCCCGTTCACGCCGCGCGCCAAGAAGGTGCTGGAGCTGGCGCTGCGCGAGGCGCTCAGCCTCGGCCACAACTACATCGGCACCGAGCACATCCTGCTCGGCCTGGTGCGCGAGAACGAGGGCGTCGCCGCCCGCATCCTGCTCGACTTCGACGCCGACAGCGACAAGATCCGCAACGAGGTCATCCGGATGCTCTCCGGCCCCGGCGGCCGCCGCCAGGGCAGCTCCGGCTCGGGCGGTTCGGGCGAGGGCAAAAAATCTTCGAAACTGCTCGACCAGTTCGGCCGCAACCTGACCCGCCTCGCCGAGGAGGGCAAGCTCGACCCGGTGATCGGTCGCGAAACCGAGATCGAGCGGATCATGCAGATCCTCTCCCGCCGCACCAAGAACAACCCGGTGCTGCTGGGGGAGCCCGGCGTCGGCAAGACCGCCGTGGTCGAGGGGCTCGCCGCCAAGATCAACTCGGGCGAGGTCCCGGAGCTGCTGAAGAACAAACAGATCTACACGCTCGACCTGGCCGCCCTGGTGGCCGGCTCGAAGTACCGCGGCGAGTTCGAGGAGCGCCTCAAGAAGGTGATGAAAGAGATCACCCAGCGCGGCGACATCATCCTGTTCATCGACGAGCTCCACAACCTGGTCGGCGCCGGCGCCGCCGAGGGGGCGATCGACGCCGCCTCGATCCTGAAGCCGGCCCTGGCCCGCGGGGAGCTGCAGACGATCGGCGCGACGACCCTCGACGAGTACCGCAAGTACCTCGAGCGCGACTCGGCGCTGGAGCGCCGCTTCGCCCAGATCCGGGTCGACCAGCCCTCGCCGGAGGACACGGTCCGCATCCTCGAGGGCCTGCGCGAGCGCTACGAACAGCACCACAAGGTCACGATCAACGACGAAGCGCTGGAAGCGGCCGCCGAACTGGCCGACCGCTACATCTCCGACCGCTTCCTGCCCGACAAGGCGATCGACCTGATCGACGAGGCGGGCTCGCGGCTGCGCATCAAGTCGATGTCGACGCCGCCGGTCTACCGCGACCTCGAGGAGGAAATCGAGGCGACGCGGCGCGACAAGGAGGCCGCGATCGAGGCCCAGGAGTTCGAAAAAGCCGCCAACCTGCGCGATCAGGAGCGCCAGCTGACCACCCGCAAGCGCCAGCTCGAAGACGAGTGGGCCGAGGGTGAGAACGGCGAACGCCCGGTCGTCGGCGAGGAGGAGATCGCCGACATCGTCTCGATGTGGACCGGGATCCCGGTCTTCAAACTGACCGAGGCCGAGACCAAGAAGCTGATCCGCATGGAGGAGGAACTCCACAAGCGCGTGATCGGCCAGGAGGTCGCGATCACCGCCGTGTCGAAAGCGATCCGCCGCTCCCGCGCCGGGATCAAGGATCCGAAACGGCCGGCGGGCTCGTTCATCTTCCTCGGCCCCTCCGGGGTCGGCAAGACCGAGCTCGCCCGCACGCTCGCCGACTTCCTCTTCGGCGACGAGGAGGCGATGGTCCGGATCGACATGTCCGAGTACATGGAGAAGCACGCGGTCAGCCGCCTGGTCGGCTCGCCCCCGGGCTACATCGGCTACGACGAGGGCGGCCAGCTGACCGAGGCCGTACGCCGCAAGCCGTACTCGGTGCTGCTCCTGGACGAGATCGAGAAGGCCCACCCCGACGTCTTCAACATCCTGTTGCAGATCCTCGAGGACGGGCGCCTCACCGACGCCCAGGGCCGCACGGTCGACTTCCGCAACGCGATCGTGATCATGACCTCGAACATCGGCGCCGCCGAGATCTCGAAGAACACCTCGATCGGCTTCACCGTCTCCGACGAAACCGGCATGTCCTACGACGACATGAAGAACCGGATCATGGGCGACCTCAAAAAAGTGTTCCGGCCGGAGTTCCTCAACCGGATCGACGAGGTCATCGTGTTCCACAAGCTGGCGAAGGAGGAGGTCAAGGAGATCATCGACCTGATGATCAACCGGGTCCGCGTCCAGGTCGCCGAGCACGAACTGCAGCTCGACCTGACCGAGGAGGTCAAGGACTTCCTGGTCGAGAAAGGCTGGGACCCGTCGATGGGCGCCCGCCCGTTGCGTCGCGCGATCCAGCGCTACATCGAGGACCCGCTCGCCGACGAAGTTCTGCGGGCCGGCCCGATGACGCCCGGTTCGACCGTGATGTTCACCCGCGACGCCTCCGGCGACGAGGAAGACAAGCCGCTGCGCCTGGAGATCATCCCGCCGAGCAACAAGTCGCCGCTCGAGGAGGGCGAGCAGCGGCCGAAGGTCGGCGTCGGTGCCAAAGGCGAGGGCGACGGGGTCCACGGCTCGGATGCCGAGGACGACGCCTCCGACTCCG
>Ga0335075_10011308_pt1 | contig 13495 bp, 10 predicted proteins | sample Lox_Sample_24_FD_206723 | JGI IMG/M metagenome (GOLD analysis project Ga0335075, IMG submission 206723) | Soil microbial communities from Loxahatchee National Wildlife Refuge, Florida, United States - Lox_Sample_2.4 | ecosystem: Environmental > Terrestrial > Soil > Wetlands | place: USA...
AGAGGCCGTTGCGCGCCGCTTCTTCGATGATGGGCCACGGGGTCTCCTCGCGCTCGTCCCACTCGCGCCCTGCGGGGCGGACGACGTTCTCCGCGAATTCGTGGACCCACTTCTGAATCTGGAGCTGATCCTCGTTCAGGTCCAGCGAGTAGTCGGACATGGCTGCCCTCCTTGGGCGGTCCCCGGCCGCAGGCGGGACCTCTCTCTTCGGGCGCATCCACCGGCCGGCCCGTTGCCGGCTCGCGTGGCGTGCGGCCACACCCGTACGATCCTTGTTACTCAATAGTAACCTACGAATCAGTAACTAATCCATCGGGGGCATGGCAGTGCCGCGACCAGGGGGTTCTTGCAGGATCAGCGGTGGATGGCGGTGCCCGAAGGCGTGTCCTCGACGGTCCAGCCGAGGGCCACGAGCTCGTCACGGATGGCGTCGGCCCGGGCGAAATCCTTGGTCCGCCGCGCCTCGTCGCGCTCGGTGACGAGGCGGGCCACCTCCTCGTCGACGTCGGCCGCCGCGGCACGCAGCGGCAAGCCGAGTGCGGCGGCGAGCAGGCCCACGGTCCGTGCCGCCCGCTGTCCGCCCCCCTCGTCTCCTGCGTCCGCGCTCGAGTGGGCGATGCTGACCAGCTCGAAGATGCCGGCGAGGGCGCCGGGCGTGTCGAGGTCGTCGTCCATGCGCGCGTGGAAGACCGCCCGCGCGTCCGGGTCGGTGTCGGCACCGTCGATCGTCTCGACGACGTAGCCGGTCTCGCTCTCCTCGAGCAGGTCGCCGATTCCGAACCGGCGCGCCATCGTGTCGAGCCGTCCCAGTGCCTTCTCCGCGTCGGCGATGGTCGCCGCCGTCACCTCGATCGGCGAACGGTAGTGCGCCCGCAGCACCAACAGGCGGTAGGCCCGGCCGTCGGAGCGGTCGAGGAGGTCGGTCAGCGAGGTGAAGTTGCCGAGCGACTTGGACATCTTCGTGCCCTCGACCTCGACCCACCCGTTGTGGACCCAGTGCCGCGCGAACGGCCGGTCCTCGGCGACCGCTTGCGCCCGCTCGTTCTCGTGATGCGGGAACGCGAGGTCCTGGCCGCCACCGTGCAGGTCGAAGCCGTCGCCCAGGAGGTCGAGTGACATCACCACGCACTCGGTGTGCCAGCCCGGCCGTCCCGCGCCCCACGGCGCGTCCCACGCCGGCTCGCCCTCCTTGGCCTTCTTCCAGAGGGCGAAGTCGAGCGGAGAGCGCTTCTCCTCGTTCTCCTCGACCCTGGCCCCGGAGCGCAACGAGTCGAGGCTCTGGCGGGCGAGGAGGCCGTACCCGGGCACCTGGTCGACGTCGAGATAGACCCCGTCGGACGTCTCGTAGGCGACGCCCCGCTGGAGCAGGTCGCCGACCAGGCGCACCATGTCGTCGATGTACGCCGTGGCGTGGGGTGTGTCGTCGGGCCGCAGCACGCCCAACGCGTCCATGGCCTCCCACCAGCGCGCCTCGAACTCCGCCGCCACCTCGGGCTCGGTCCTGCCCTGCTCGTTGGCGCGCTTGATGATGTTGTCGTCCACATCGGTGATGTTCGACACGTAGTGCACGTCGAGACCGCAGAACAAGAGGTAACGCCGCAGCACGTCGAAGACCAGGTTGTAGCGGCCGTGGCCGATGTGGGGCAGGTCGTAGACCGTGGGCCCGCACACGTACATCGACGCCTCTCCCTCGGTCCGGAGCTCGAGCGGCCGGACACTGCCCGTCGCGGTGTCGTGGAGGCGCAGCACCCGGGTACGGTAACCCGATCATGTCGACCCCCGTGGCCCCGACGTCCCGCGTCCCCGAGAAGCCGAAGCTCGAGGGGCTGGAGGAGCGCTGGGCGGCCGCATGGGACGATGCCGGCGTCTACCGGTTCGACGCGGACACGACCCGCGACCGGGTCTTCTCCATCGACACCCCGCCGCCCACCGTGTCGGGCTCGCTGCACATGGGGTCGGTCTTCGGGTACGTGCAGACCGACGCCATCGCGCGCTACCGGAGGATGCGCGGGTGGAACGTCTTCTACCCGATGGGATGGGACGACAACGGGCTGCCGACCGAGCGCCGCGTCCAGACCTATTACGGCGTGTCGTGCGACCCGTCGCTCCCCTACGACCCCGGCTTCGTGCCACCCGACACGCCGGGGAAGACCGACATCCCGGTCAGCCGGCCGAACTTCATCGCGCTCTGCCACCAGCTCACGTCCCAGGACGAGCAGGCCTTCGAGAGCCTCTGGCGCCGGGTCGGGCTCTCCGTCGACTGGACCAGGACCTACGCCACCATCGGGGACACGGCCCGGCGCACCAGCCAGCGCATGTTCTTGCACAACCTGGCGAGGGACGAGGCGTACCAGTCCGAAGCACCCACCATGTGGGACGTCGACTTCCAGACGGCCGTCGCCCAGGCCGAGATGGAGGACAAGGAACTCGACGGCGCCTACTACCGGCTCCGCTTCGACGACATCGACATCGAGACGACGCGGCCCGAACTGGTGGCGGCATGCGTGGCGCTGGTGGCCCACCCCGACGACACCCGCTACGCGGCGAAGTTCGGGACCACCGTCCACACGCCGCTCTTCGGGGTGGAGGTGCCGGTGCTGGCGCACCGCCTGGCCGAGCCCGACAAGGGAACGGGGATCGCCATGATCTGCACCTTCGGTGACGTCACCGACGTGGTGTGGTGGCGCGAGCTCGCTCTGCCGACCCGCAGCATCGTCACGCGTTCGGGGCACATCACCGAGAACCCGCCCGCCGGTGTTCCCGACGGGGAGCCGTGGCGGGCCATCGCCGGGCGCACGGTCAAGCAGGCGCAGCGGATCACCGCCGAGCTGCTGGCCGCCTCGGGCGAGCTGATCGGCGACCCGCGGCCGATCAAGCACCCCGTCAAGTTCTACGAGAAGGGGTACCGTCCGCTCGAGATCGTGACGAGCCGGCAGTGGTTCATCCGCAACGGCGGCCGCGACGAGGTGTTGCGGCGCGACCTGCTGCGGCGCGCCGGCGAGATCGACTGGCACCCGCTCTACATGAAGGTGCGCTACGACGACTGGGTGAACGGGCTCAACGGGGACTGGCTGATCAGCCGGCAGCGCTTCTTCGGCGTGCCGATCCCCGTCTGGTACCCGGTCGGTGACGACGGCCAGCCGCGCCACGACGCGCCGATCGTCCCCGAGGAGTCACGTCTCCCCGTCGACCCGACGACCGACGTCCCCGCCGGCTTCGAGGAGGGCCAGCGCGGCGTCCCGGGCGGGTTCGTCGGCGACCCCGACGTCATGGACACCTGGGCCACGTCCTCGGTCACCCCGCAGATCGCCTGCGGCTGGGTGGACGACCCCGACCTCTTCGCGTCGACGTTCCCGATGGACCTACGGCCGCAGGGTCCCGAGATCATCCGCACCTGGCTCTTCTCGACGCTGTTGCGTTCGCACCTCGAACACCACACGGTGCCGTGGCAGCACACGACGATCAACGGCTGGATCCTCGATCCTGACCGCAAGAAGATGTCCAAGACCAAGGACAACGTCGTGACCCCGTTGCCGTTGCTCGAGGACTTCGGGTCCGACGCCGTGCGCTACTGGGCCTGCAACGGGCGGCCCGGCACGGACACCGCGCTCGACCAGGGCGTGATGAAGATCGGCCGCCGCCTGGCCATCAAGGTGCTCAACGCCTCGAAGTTCGCGCTGGGGCGCCTGGGCGAGGGCCCGCCCCCCGCAGTCGGCGCTGCCCAGGCCCCGCTCGACCGCGCGCTGCTCGCAGAGCTGGCCCTGCTCGTCGAAGCCGCGACCGCCGCCAACGAGAGCTTCGACTACGCCCGCGCGCTCGAGCTCACCGAGACGTTCTTCTGGTCGTTCTGCGACGACTACGTCGAGCTCGTCAAGGCCCGCGCCTACGGAGAGGGCGATCCCGCCGGCGCGGACTCCGCCCGGGCGACGCTGGCGGTCGCGCTCTCGGTCCTGCACCGTCTCTTCGCGCCGTTCATGCCCTTCGTCACCGAAGAGGTGTGGAGCTGGTGGCAACCGGGCTCGGTCCACGCGGCCCGGTGGCCCGAGGTCGGCGAGGTGGGCGGCAACGCCGGCGGTGCCACCGCCGTGCTCAGGCTGGCGGGCGAGGTGCTCGGCGCGGTGCGCCGGGAGAAGACGACGCACAAGCGGTCGATGCGCGCCCGCGTCGCCCGGCTCGAGGTCCACGCCTCGCCTGCGACGCTGGCGGCACTGGACGCCGCGCGGGACGACCTCGTGGCAGCCGGCGGGGTCGACGAGCTGGTCCTCACCCCCGGTGACGACATGACGGTCGAGGTGACGCTGGCCGACGAGGCCTGATCAGAGATAGGCCGACTCGGCCGCGGCGGCCATCTCCGCCGGCGTGCCCTCGTGCGCGATCCGGCCGTGCAGCATGATCGCCGCGTGGTCGGCGATGCCGAGCGCGGTCTCTGCGAACTGTTCGACGACCACCACCGTCACCCCACGCGCGGCGATCGACGCCACGAGCTCGTAGAGGCTCGCCACGACGATGGGGGCGAGGCCCATGGAGATCTCGTCGAGCAGCAGCACCTTCGTCTCGCCGGCGAGGGCCCGCGAGATGGCGAGCATCTGCTGCTCGCCTCCCGAGAGGGTGCCCGCCAGCTGCTTGCGGCGCTCCGCCAAGCGGGGGAACTGTTCGTACGCGCGCGCCTCCACTTCGGCCGTCGTGACGCCGCCGCGGTAGGTCCACATGCGCAGGTTGTCCCGCACGGTCAGGTTGGGGAAGACGCCCCTCCCTTCGGGGATGGCGACGACGCCGGCGCGTGCGAGTGCCTCGGGCGTCCACGGCGACGCCGGCACGTCGTCGATGGCGACCGCGCCGTAGGTCGGGCGCAGCCTGCCGTTGATGACCTTCAACAGCGTGCTCTTCCCCGCGCCGTTGGGCCCGAGCAGCGCGAAGACCGACCCCCGGGGGACGTGGAGGTCCACCCCGTGCAGCACCTCGATCCTGCCGTAGGCGGCGCGCACGCCGTCGACCGAGACCGCGGAGCCGCCCCTGTTCTCTGCGGCGCCCGCTCCGGCGTCCGCGCCGCGCTGGTCGGTGTCCGCCTTGGTGCTCATGCGTCTCCTGACGGCCCGCCGGCCGCGGCGTCGGCCCCGGCGCTGTGACCCAGGTACGCCTCTTGCACCGCGGTGTCGCGCCGGATCTCGTCGGGAGTGCCTGACGCGATCACCTGGCCGAAATCGAGCACGTGCACGCGGTCGCAGACCTGGAGCACCAGGTCGGTGTCGTGCTCGACGAGCACCACGGCCCTGCCCTCGGCGGCCAACGACGTCAGCAGCCCCCCCAAAGCCTCGGATTCGCGTTCGTCGAGCCCGGAACAGGGTTCGTCGAGGAGCAACACCTTCGGATCGGTGGAGAGCGCGCGCGCCAGCTCGACCAGCCGCGCCGACCCCGTCGGCAGTGACGAGACCGCCGCCGACGCCTCCTCGGCGATCCCGACGCGGTCGAGCAGGCCGACCGCCTCTGACGACGAGGCGCGGCCACATGCCTCGAGCCCGACGCGGACGTTGTCCGCGGCGTTGAGCGTCGAGAAGAGCTCGAGCCGCTGGAAGGTGCGCGCCAGCCCGAGACGGGCCCGCCGGTACGTGCGCTTGCGCGTCACGTCTTTCCCGTCCATCGACACCGATCCGCGGTCGGGCCGCTGGAGCCCCGTGATGACGTTGAAGAGTGTCGTCTTGCCGGCGCCGTTCGGTCCGATGAGGCCCGTCACGGTGCCGGCCTCGGCGCGCAGCGAGACCTCGGTGAGCGCCGCGACACCGCCGAAGCGGACGCTCACGCCGTCGACCTCGAGTGCGGCAGGTGTCCCGGTCTCAGGCGGCACGCGCCACCTCGTGGTCGAGCACGAGCTCGCGCGGCTGCGCTGCTTCGTCGCCGAAGGGCAGGTGGATTCGGCTGGTGAGCCACTGGATCCCGAGGATCCCATCGGGGCTGCGCGCCAACAGGATGATGCCGATCCCGGCGGCGAGGCCAGTGATGTCGGCCAGCGACGTCGGCAGGTGGGTCTGCAGGACCGGCAGCGCCGCGGCGGTGAGGCCCCCGAGCAATGCGCCCGTCAGGGTGCGGATGCCCCAGATCGCGACGAAGAGCAGCAGCGTGAGGCTGCCGATGAATTGCACGTCGTTCGCACCGATGCCGCCCTGTTGGCCGGCGTAGAAAACACCACCCAGGCCGGCCATCGCGGCCGACAGGCTGAAGACGATGACCTTGGTGCGCACCGAGCTGAGGCCGACGGTGGCATAGGCCGCCGGTGAGTCGCTCATCGCCACGAGCCGGCGCCCGAACGAACTGCGGCGCACGACACCGACCACCAGCGCGCACAACGCCGCGGCGACGGCCACCTCGACGAGCATGGCCCGGTCGCCGACCACGTGGATGAACGGGAGCGGCACGCGACCGACGTTGATGGAGGTGCCGTCCGGGATGACGGTCGAATTGTTGAAGAACGCCTCGTACATCACCTCGCCGAAGGCGAAGGTCGCCAGCGCCAGGTACAGGCCGCGCAGGCGCAGGGTCGGGAGCGCGATCACGGCGCCCACCGCGCCCGAGACCACCACGGCGAGGATGAGCCCCCACCACGAGTCCCCGCCCAGGGTCTTGCCCATCGTGTAGGCACCGATGCCCATGAACGTCAGCTGGCACAGCGACACCTGCCCGGCGTAGCCGACGAGCAGGACGAGCGAGAGGCCCACGATCCCGAAGGCGAGCCCCTGCGAGAGCGTCGCCAGCGCGGTGTCCCCCACCATGGCCGCCAGCACGGCGAACAGGGCGATCAGCAGGATCGCCCCCGCCACGGACTGGCGGGCGGTGACGACCTTGGGGACCGGGCGCAGCGCGAGGCGGCCGGCAGGGGCGAGGCGGGCCGCCGGGATGATCAGCAACACGACGAAGAGGAACACGACCGGGACGACTTCGGTCAACACCGACGTGAGGCCGGCCAGGCTCGGCCCGAGGTGCGTCGGCAGGTACCCGACGGCGTACTGGGTGACGAGACCGAGGATGAGCGCGCCGACGAACGTCATCGGCACGTTGCGCAGCCGGCCGACGACCGCCGCAGCGAAGCCGTTGAGCGCGAGCAGCGTGAGCTGGTCGGCGGTGAGCCCGGTTTGCCCGACGATCGGGGCCAGCAGCACGCCCGCCAGTGCCGCCAGCATGAACCCGACGGCCCAGCCCGCCTGGGACATCCGGTAGGGCTTGGCGCCGGACATCGCGACCAGGTCCGGGTCGTCGACGACTGCTCGCATCGCCACGCCCAGACGCATCCTGCGCAGGAAGACGCCGAGGCCGACCGAGACGATCGCCGCCACGATCACGATCAGGATCTGCTGGTACTGGAGGGTGACCCCGTTAGCGCCGAAGAGGCGCACCGACAGCACGTTGCCGTCGGCCTGGGTGAAGTACGAGGGAACCGAGCGCACGATGTCGGGGTTCCCCCAGAAGATGGTCGTCAGGCCGAGCAGGATCACCAACAGTCCCAGCGAGACCATCAGCGACCGCTCCACCGACGCGCCGTGGATGCGCCGGAACAACACGAATTCGACGAGCACGGCCAACAACGGCGCCTCGATGAAGACGACCACGACGATGGCCAGCAAGAAGGGCCAGTGCCAGTCCTGCCAGAGCTGCCAATAGCTGAAGGCCGCGACTGCGCCGACCGCTCCCTGCGCGAAGTTGAAGACGCCGGTGGTGTTGTAGGTGACGACCAGCCCGGTGGCCAGGATGCCGTACACCGCGCCGCTCACGATGCCGAGGACGGTGAACGAGAGGAAGACGCTCACCGCGTCACCTCATCGGCAGTCTCCCCCCGGCTCCCCACTCCGGCAGCCCTATGACCCCGCCGTCGAGGCGTAGAAGTACTTGGTGTTGCAGTCGTAGCCCGACTTGGGCATGACCCGCACGTACTTGCCGTTCTTGATCGTCGCCATCATGAAGCAGCCGGACGGCTTCTTCTGTGCCGGGTTGGTCGGCGACACCATGCCCGACGCGTCGAAGTTGGTGATCTTCTTGAGTTGGGTGATCACCGCCCCGCGGGTTGGATGTGGCCCCGCCGCCTGGAGCGCCTGGACGAAGAGCTGCGCCGACGCCCAGCCGAACAAGGTGTAGAGGTCGGGGACCCACGACGAGTTGACCTTCTTCGTGTACTGCAAGAAGAGCTTGTCCGCCGGCAACACCGAGGCGTCCTCTCCGAGGTACAGGGGGAACACCTGTCCGATCATGATCCCGTTCGTGGCGGCTGGCCCGCCGGCGTGCGAGATGAACTGGTCCGCGTACACCGGGCCCCCGGAGAAAATGAGACCGGGGTGCCAGTTCTGGGTGTTGGCGTTCTCGACGAAGATCGCGGCGTCCTGCCAGTCGATCCCGGTGAGGTCGACCGCGGTCACGCCCTTGCTCCGCATGTTGATGACGTCGGTCGTGAAGTTGTTCTGCAACGGGTTGATGTCATCGACGTACGCGACCTTGTAGCCCACCGACTTCGCCGCGGCCAACTCGCCGTTCAGCTGGTCCTCGGCCGAGGTCGTGTCCGAGACGATGGTGCCGATCGTGGTGTCCTTCGGGAAGTGCTTCTTGTAGTACTGCCACGGGCCCAGGCTCGAGCCGAGCACGGTCGGGTCGGCGCTGAAGTCGTTCGGCAACGCGCCCGCGTTGGGATCGAGCGTCACCGAGACGTCGGGGACGGCGGGATCGGCGGCGAGGGCCTTGCACCCGTAGCCGTCGAAGAGCGAGAAGCTGCCGACCATCGCGAAGTCACTGTTGACAGCCTCTTGGGTCTCGGTCTCGTTCTGCTGCCCGCTGAATGCGTCGTCCTTGGCGTCGACCTTGAGGGTGCGGCCGTCGACCCCGCCCTTGGAATTGATGTAGTCGAAGTAGGCCTTGACCCCGACGGACGCGCCTTCGAAGAGGCCCGGGACCGGACCCGAGATGATCGACACGTTGCCCACGGTCACCGACGTCGGCGTGATCCCCGTGGTGGCCGCGTCCTGGGCCGCCGTGGCCGGCGCCGTCACCGGGCAGGTGTTCTGGGAACTGGCTGCGCCGGCGGGCGCGGACGCGACCACGGCACTGCTGCCGGCCACGATCGTCCCCGCCAGCAAGGACCCCCCGAGCAGGCCCCGGAGCGCCCGCCCGGCCTGCGAGCGCGAGCCGCGGCGAGTCATGTCATCCGTCTTCGTGTTCCCCACTGCCACCCCTTCTGGTTCACCGGCACCCCCCGCCGGGGTCCCGCCGTCGGGGCGGGGTGGGGGGTCACGATACGGGATCTGACTCTACGTCAGAAACTTTTTGTGCGGACATCGCTGGGCTGCCCACCTGGATGAACTGTGCCCGCCCGGGCCGCTTCCAAAAAGTCCCCGACGGCCGAGGTCGTGGCCTGGCAGCGCAGGGACGCGAGCACGTCGAACGCGTGTTGGGCCAGGGGCAACTCGGCGTAGGCGACGGGCTGGCGGGAGACCGCGCGGAGCCGGGCGACGAAGGCGCGCGCCGTCTCGACCGGCACCAGGGTGTCGTTGACGCCGTGGAGGACGAAGAACGGCGGCGCGTCCGGCCGGACCCGGAAGGTGGGCGAGGCGTCACGGAAGTCGTCGGGGTGCTCGTCCTCCTTCTCCTTCATGACCGTCTTCTCGAGCATCTCGACGAGGCCGGAGCCGAAGAGAGAGGCCTCGGGCGAGCTGGTCAGGTCCATGACGCCGTAAAAGGGGGCGCACGCCTGGACCGAGGTGTCCTTGTCCTCGAACCCGGGCTGGAACCGTGCGTCGCCGGCGCTGAGCGCGTGCAGCGCGCACAGGTGCCCCCCGGCGGAGCCGCCGCTGATGGCCACGAACGCCGGGTCACCTCCGTACTCCGCGATGTGCTCCTTGACCCAGGCAACCGCTCGCTTGACGTCGACGATGTGTTCCGGCCAGGTCGCGTTCGGGCTCAGCCGGTAGTTGATGGCGACGCAGACCCAGCCGCGCGCCACCAGCTCGAACATCATCGGCTTGCCCTGCTCGCGCTTGTCGCCGATCATCCACGCCCCGCCGTGGACGTAGACCATGACGGGTGCGTGCCGGGGCGGCGCGAGGCGGGAGCGGTACACGTCGAGACCGTGGCGCCGGGTCCCGTCACCCCAGTAGTCGACGTCGAGGGTGGCATCGACGGCTCGTGACCTGAAGGGGATCGCACGGGTGACGCGCCACCAGCGACCCCACGTCGGCGGTGTCGGCTGGCTCGGCACGGGGAAGGCCGCGGTGCGCACCTCGGCCAGCGCCGCGGCGGTGATGTCGGCGGCGCGGAGGCCCGCGATGCCGAGACCGGCCAGCCCGGCCCACGTCAGCGCTGCGAAGCCCAGGCCCACCCAGCCTGCCCACCCGTCGAGAGCGCCGTAGGTCACGAAGAGGACGGTCGCGATGATCTGCCACACGATGTTCTGGAAGGCGAGCTCGCCCGCGATCCAGCCGGCGATGAAGCTCACGAGGGTGAAGGGCTCCCGTCTGATGGGGTGATAGGCGAGGAGCACGGCACCGGCGCCGAGGACGGTGACGGCCAAGAAGGCGTAGGGCACGGACCCCATCATTCCCCGCCGGCGCCCGCGCCGCGGGTCCGCCCTGGTCGCAGGCGGTTTGGGTTTGCCCCATCACCGAGTTGGCGCGAGGTTATGCACAGGTCACACGGGACCCGCGGGATCCGGAGCCAGAAGTAAGGAGAGTGCATGACCCCCGAGCGGCTGACGGGCCTCGACGCGAGCTTCCTGTACATGGAGACGCCGACCTTGCACATGCACGTGGCGATGACGGCGGTCTTCGACCCCGCCACCGTGCCTGGCGGGTACTCCTTCCGACGCGTCCGGCAGCTCATCAACGACCGCATCCCGCTCGCCCCCGTCTTCCAGCGCCGGCTGGTCGAGGTGCCGCTCCGGCTGGGCCACCCCGTCTGGGTGGACGACCCGGAGTTCGACATCGACAACCACCTCCGGCGGGCAGCGCTCCCGGCCCCCGGCGGCATGCGCGAGCTGGCTGAGTTCGCCGCCGACGTCATCAGCCGGCAGCTGCATCGCGACCGGCCGCTGTGGGAGATGTGGATCGTCGAGGGACTCGAGGACGGCAAGATCGCCCTGGTCGCCAAGATGCACCACAGCACCATCGACGGCGTCTCGGGGGCGGAGCTGTTGGGCGTCCTCTTCGACCTCGAACCCGATCCTCCCGAGACGCCGCACCTGACGCCGCGCCAGCTCGACTCGCGCATCCCGTCGGGTTGCGAGCTGGTGTCCCAGGCGATGATCGCCGGTCTGGTGGCCCCCTTCGAGATCGGGCGGACGGTCTGGCGGACCACGAGGAGCATCCTGGACGTACGGCGCATCCGCCAGGGGCTGACCGGCAAGGCCGCGCTGCCGCTCACCGCGCCACGCACCTCCATCAACGCCGCCGTCCACGCGCGCCGGCGGGTCGCCTTCGCAGCAGCCAGCCTCGCCGACGCGAAGAAGCTCAAGAACGCGATGGGCACCACGGTGAACGACGTCGTGCTGGCCATGTGCACCGGCGCGCTCCGCACCTATCTCCTGGCGGGCGACGAGCTGCCCGACGTCCCGCTCGTGTCGGTCGTCCCGGTCTCCGTCACGCCCGACGTCGCCGAGCTGAAGGGCTCCAACAAGCTCTCGGCGATGTTCGTCCAGCTGCCCTGCGAGGTCGAGGACCCGCTCGAACGGTTGCACCTCATCCACGAGGGCACGAAGGGCGCCAAGGAAGAGCACAAGGCTCTCGGGGCGGACACCCTCCAGAACTGGACCGAACACGCGACTCCGAACGTCTTCGCAGCCGCCGCGCGCCTGTACACGGGCATGAAGCTGGCCGACCGGCACCGCCCCGTCGCCAACCTCGTCGTGTCGAACGTGCCGGGTCCCGACTTCCCCCTCTATCTCGGCGGGAGCCAGCTCCTCGGCATGTTCCCCCTCGGTCCGGTGATGGACGGCATGGGCCTCAACATCACGATCATGAGTTACCTGGGCGTCCTCTACTGGGGCCTCGCCTCCGACGCCCGTGCGGTCCCCCGGCTGTGGGACATCGCCGCCGCGGTGCCGCACGCGCTCGCCGAGATGCTGGAGGCGGCGGGCCTGGAGCCCGAGCCGTTCGACGTGCCCATCCACCTCGGCCCCGGCATGCCGCCGACCGCGACGTGGGTCCGCGCCACGGCGGCGCGCGCCGAACCGGGTGCGGCGGCCATGGAAACGGGGGCGACGGGTAGCGTGAACGCATGACGGTGCGCGAGCTGGGCCATCTGGTGCTCTACGTCCGGGACGTCCGGCGATCCGCCGCCTTCTACCGCGACGTGCTCGGCTGGCGCCAGATCCTGCCCGAGCCGGGAGACGACGCCGTGGGGGCAGCCGCCTTCTCGTCCGGGCGCACGCACCACGAGCTGCTCCTCATCGAGGTGGGCGCCGACGCAGCGCCGCTCCCCCGCGGGCGCCGTGTCGGTCTGTACCACTTCGGCCTGAACGTCGGCGAGACCGATGACGACCTGCGCGCGGCGGTGGCGGCCGTGGAGGCCGCGGGCGCGACGATCGTGGGCGCCTCGGATCACACCGTGACCCACAGCGTCTACATCCTCGACCCGGACGGGAACGAGATCGAGCTCTACATCGACGTCCCCGGCGTCGATTGGCGCTCGGACCCCGCACTCGTGGCCGCACCGATCCGTCCGCTCAGGCTCTGAGCGCGCGGACCGACCGCAGTCGCGCCCGTTCCGTGCCGACGGTGCGAACGGTCGCGGCCGACGCGGCAGGCGCGCGGGCGGCGGTCGCCGTCCTCTCGTCCGGCGGCGTTGCCATCCTGCCGACCGACACGGTCTACGGCATCGCCGCCCGGCCCACCGATCCCGGTGCGGTCCAGCAGGTCTTCATGGCCAAGGGCCGGCCCGAAGGGATGCACCTCCCGGTTCTCGCCGCCTCGGTCGCCCAGGTCGCGGCGCTCGGCGTCGCCTTCACGCCGGCCGCCGCCGCGCTCGCGCGGACGTGGTGGCCGGGGCCCCTCACCCTCGCGTTCGGCTTCGGCGACGAGGCGCGGCCGCAGTGGTTGGCCGGCCGCGAGGAGGTGGCGGTGCGCGTGCCGGACCACGACTTCCTGCGCGGGATCCTCGAGGAGACAGGCGTGCTCCTCGTGACGAGCGCGAATCGGCACGGTGCGCCCACCCCGCTCGCCGCCGCCGACGCGACCCGCAGTCTCCACGGGGACGTCGCACTCGTCGTCGACGGTGGGACCTTGACCGACGTGCCCTCGACGCTGGTCAACGTCCGCCACGACGAGCCCGCCGTCGAGCGCGAGGGTGCTGTGTCGCAGGCCGCGATCGCGGCCGCGCTGGACGGGATCGCGTGAGGTGACGGGGCAACCGCCGCGCCGGCTGCTGGCGATCGAGACGTCCTGTGACGAGACTGCGGCGGCGGTGGTCGACGAAGACCTGGTCGTCCGCTCCTCCGTCGTCGCAAGCCAAGTCGACGTGCACGCCGCATTCG
>Ga0335075_10011309_pt1 | contig 13495 bp, 13 predicted proteins | sample Lox_Sample_24_FD_206723 | JGI IMG/M metagenome (GOLD analysis project Ga0335075, IMG submission 206723) | Soil microbial communities from Loxahatchee National Wildlife Refuge, Florida, United States - Lox_Sample_2.4 | ecosystem: Environmental > Terrestrial > Soil > Wetlands | place: USA...
GAATGGTACCTCTCGTCGTGATACGGAAGGAAAGAGGCTCCTACCGTGTCCAGTATAGCCCGCACAGACCCAGAGGCCTTCCTGTCCAGGCACACCTCCTACCCACGGACATCCATCGCGGCTGAAGCCCATTATACCTGTCCACTCCGCCTCCACGTCCAACTTCTTCTCGTCTTCCAGCACTTCGACGTACTCCCAACCCTCTGATACGCTCGCCTGTGCCTTCGCAACCTCGTCTCCAGGTAATTCCAAATCCATCACCCTTGGAACCATCGTCCTCAGATACTTCGCAGCCTTCCCATCGCATGTCGAATCGTCACTTACACCCACGCCCCTCCTAGCAGCGACCCTTCGTCCGCCTCCGAACATGAATTGTCCACCTACCTCAGCAGGCCGCTGTACGAGATAGTCATCCTGCTCCTTACCCATGAACGAATAATCATGTTCCAGCGGCTTCTTTAACATGCTAGCCGGAGGTGTGAGAGCGGACATCTCACCTTGGACCGGCACAATGAGTGAGCGAAATTCATCCGGGAGGAGGTGTGCGGTATAGCCATTCGTGGCGAGTAGGACGTTTGGGGTCGCAATGGAGCCGCGTGGGGTGTTGATAGTCCACATGTCGTGGGGCAGTGTACTGCGAGACGGGGAAATGGATGTTACGGGCGTCCCCGTCTGCAGGTTGAGATGTGGCGAGTCGAGTAGCTGAGCCCAGAGCCACGTGACGAGTTTATACGGATGCAAACTTGCAGCGTAGGTTTGAAGGACGGCACCGACAGCGTGGGGAATCCTGAGTGCAGACAGTTCAGAACGATCTTCGATGACTTTGATCTGACCGAAGAGATCTGGAGAGTGGTGTTGGAGGTTCCTAATGGAGTCTTTCGCTTCTGAGAAGGCTTGGGGAGAGTAATAGGCGCCGCAGCCGCCGTGGGGGAACCTGAAGAACTCGCATGGTATTTGGGACGTTTGGATGAGGTCCGAAAGGGAATGGAAGTTCTTTAGCTCGAAAGAGGCGGAGGAGCATGGGGTGTTGTAAAGAAGGGGTTGGCAATGTCCGCCATTCTAACAATGTGTGTAAGTTGCTATTGCGCCGGGAAACCCATGGGTTTATCGCAGTTTCAATGCTCGTATAATTTGTCGGTTGAGAGACCAAAACACGTCGAATTGCAGAGTACACAGATTTCAGTGAATGAGAAAGAATACGTAAAGAGAGAGTTAGTAGACTTTGTCATTAGACTTACACGTCCCGTAGCTCCCGAACAGATATCCCGGGCCTCCAGAACGACCACTTCAGTCACTCCGCTGGCAATGAGCTCTCTCGCTGCAAAGACACCAGTAATCCCAGAGCCGATGATGATGACGGAAGCACGGGTGGGCAGGTCGGTCGTCGTGCGGTGGTGGACGAGCGGGTTGGGGTGAGTGGTGTGCCAGAATGAGCGTGTGGGGTGTGGGACGGGGAGTGTGGGGAGGTCTGTGGCGGGCGACATGGTAGAGGGGAATGGTAGTGATGCGCTCTGGCTGAGATTTTGGGGTGCTTTTCATGAACTGGTAGGAGATTGTAGAAGGGGATGGAGATGAGGGCTTGTGTGAAGTGTTGGTGAGGAGGGGAGTATCCTATGAGTCATGTAGTACTTTTAGAGTGGTAAATGGAGAGTCACTCAAATATCAGGTACGCTGTGATGGAGAGGATAGCTGGAAATAGGTCGAAATATCAAATTCACGTGTATAACACCACCTGGGCTAGTTCTGGGCTTTGCTTTTGTGCTTGGTCAGTCACAACGGTTGAAAAATGCTGCAGTCTATCGGTGCGTGTTTACGTTCGAAGGCAAACTTGCAAGCATCTGTACGTAGCTACATATCTCGTTGATAAATGAGGAGGGAAACCCTGTACATGGCAATAAAATCTCATGTTCTGCTTCTGAGCGTCAGCCCGTCTTGCCCTGTCCTGCCTTTGCTTCCCTTAGCCGTATTCCCGTTGCTCAACTGTGCTAGAGCATTCAGCATCCTCGTTAAAGCGTTGGTGACTGATGTATCAACCACACACGTACTCGGCAGCACATTTTCGACTCTGTAGATCGAATCCGCCTCCATGTATTCTCATGTCTTCAAAGTAGTGCTTTCAACAGGCGATCCTCCAGCAGGCGATCCACCAGCTAACCTCTTCTTGCTCACCAGCCTCAAGCCAGCCACGAGCATGATCAAGATCTCTGCACCAAGGATGACTCCCAGTGTGACCATAGCGCCAATGACACCAGCGACAGCCTTTGAGATCCCACCTCCGCTCGAATTCGAGCAGGAAGTTGTGCCGGACGGCGAACTGGAAGAGTTGGCCGGTCCACTGGATCCAAGCGCACTTGGGGCGCAGACCCCAGTGCTGTTTCCGCAAAGATTGCACCACTGTGCCTGACCACCCACGGCGAACGTGTTCATTCCTGTGACGAAGTCGTTCCATGGAAGGACCGTCTCACTCTGGCCGAAAAGAGGATATGCCGTTGGCTGGGAGATATTGCTTGTGGTCCCATTGTGGAACAAGAAGCGGACGCCGATTTCGTCAGGGGACGGGAAGGAGGTGGAAGACACCGTCGCATTGGTCACGAGTTCCCAAGTCAGTGTGCTAGCGTAGTCCGGCACGCCGTAGAAATCCGGACTGACCGTTAGAAGGCCCGCGAGGCCGAAGAAAGAAAACATTCCAGCGTAGGCGCCAAATTGGATATTCAGCTTATTCTCGCCCTTGCCTGTGATGGTGCCATTGAGGGCTTGGAGCACCTGCCCTGCGATAACTGCGCCGGTCATGGCACGGATCGGTTCGGACTGGTTGTAGGCGAGGTTGAGCTCATGCTGGTCAGCGAGTGTGCGAAGTTGGAAGAAGGTGTCGGGTGTGAGGAGCTGCGCGGATGGAAAGTCATCAGAGGCGTTGTGGATAGATGCGACATTGAGAAGGTCGAAGATTAAGTACGCATTGGCGTAGGAGGTTTGCTGTGCGGTGAAGGTACGGTTGACCATGGGAGCGACACCGTTGTAGAATGACTGTGTTTTGTTGAAGGTGCTCATGTACTCTGGAGTCGAGAAGTAGGAATTGCTGCTGATTTCAGCATTTGCACAGCCCTGGGCGCCTTGGAGCCACGCGGAATCTTCACTGCCAGCACCATTGCTGACGAGCTGAACGGGGATCAATTGGTATCCATTGAGGGGTGACTGGACGACTGTGCCATTGCGGAGGGTATTTGCGCCAAGAATCGGGCCTACAGGAGGGTAGAGGCCTTGCGTAAATGCCAACGCACTATTTTGGAGGACAGTATCCAGAGGGGCAGATATCGTGATCTGTGCCTCCTTGACCAGGTCAGTATTCATGCCATAGATCTTCGAGGAGGCGCCTTCGGCAATATATCGGTTTCTGAAGTATGTGCCGCTGGTGAAGACTTCCTCGTAACCGAGGTCGGTAAGATTGGCTGGTGGTGTTGACTTTGCCGTGCGATCACCATGTCGAGAGAAGATGTAGACGCCCAACACAGTCTCTTGACAATTGGCGACGCCAGCCACCAGGGCGACAAGAATGGCTTGTGTCAACCGCATTTTGGTGTATTCTTCAAAAGCCTCGCTACGTGGTTCTCGAACAATTTGGGAGTCTAGCTAACAGAAGGAGCATTCTTTCCTTTTATCGAAGCTTCGGGGTGAACTAGAGTTCATTACCCCTCTCGCCTGTGGCAAGCCTTTATCACTTGCCCCGCAGTTGGTCATCAAGCCTATCTGCACACTAGACCAATTATTACACAGCGGCTGGCGAACTCGAGCTCTGTGTTGGCGTGCATTTCCATCCTCGGCCACCCCCGCCTGCAAAGGCGGCAATCCTCTTGGGCAAAAAGGGTAAACAAGAGGCCCTTTGGTGCTAGTTGGGCCGGAAGGTTATGCCGGGCACGAGTTTGAGCTGTGGTGCGTTGCGTTCGCTGGTCAGATGGGAAGAACAGTCATTACATTCTTTGATTCTGAAGGAAACAAAGATAACTCGCTGCCTTTGACCACAGCGGCCGTGCAATTGGAAGCAAAGAATACAAACAGAAGGAATATGTTTGGACTGGTGATGATGACTTAATGTGCCGCAGTGGTCGGTGCTCTCCACATAGGGAGAAAAAGAAAAAAACCTTCTGGAATGTGCTTGGCGGTGGGATGTTCTGCAATCGCCTCGGAGTACACCCTGTAGGTGGCTTTGCGCCTTACCTAAAGGGCAGTATCGTCCGAAACTGCAGCAGATGGGTCAGGCAGATGAACTTGCACACTTATCTGCACACTTTGACTCCCAACTGCCTGTGCAAGTACGTCCTGATTAGGCAGGTGGTAGGGGTTGAACCTCAGTTGCGGAGATAATCGATCTTGAATCTGGCCCCCTACATAGATTCAGCACATCCATTATGGGTGGTCTCGCTATACCTCATCTTCCTTCTGAGCCTCCTGAAGCTGTAGAAGCCTGGTGCACGACCTGACGACATCGCTTTAGTAAGTATGGCCTTCGAGATCATAAGGACCGCCTTCTAGTCGTACGCTGGACTGTTAGTAATCAACGTCTTTATCGCGAGTATTCCCTCTCCTAATTTGCTGGGCAAATTCGTACCTTCGTGAATAGCATACCTAGCAAAGGTGGCGCGTACGCCTGCGTCCTATTGCGTCTTCTCTGTCGCCTTAATTGTCGTGACCGCAGGCGCAGTCTATCGATCTGTGGCTTATTCTGCCTCAACCTGGTCTTCCGGTTCATCATCTTCCGCCAGGGCTACCGAGAGCACCTGTAGCAGGCCCTGGACGGCTACATTAATAGCAAGCGCTGCCCCCATACAGGCTGCGCCGGCACCGAGGGCAGCAGCGTGTTGAGGGGCCGTTATACAGTCACAGAAGCACGCGTCGTGCGCAGGCAACTACAAGGACCATGATAATACTGGCATTACCCGAAAGACCGGACGAAACAGATGGGACGCCCAATCTTACACCCAAGGGCGCCCCAGGCCTAATTAGGCACAACCTGCACGCTACCAGGTGCAGCAGCAAAGCAGCTCCAATGAGCCCAATGCTAGACGAGTCTTTACAAGTGCCTTTCGCTCCGCCAACATGGCCAAAGGAGCTTTAGCCCGTCCACACCAGCACTCGAAGGACAGAGCCACTGTGATTGAAATCCAGAAGTCGGTAAATAACGGATGTCAATACTGTAGTATTCTTTGGAATAGCGTTCAACGGTTCGTTGCAACACGGTCTGGAGATCAAGAAAAGCTGATCTCGGGCGCATATTTTAATGACTACCTTCGGGCTTGGAAGGATACGCGAGGACCTCGAGCTGCGAACTTCCGCACGTTGCAATTGTCCTTAGCGGCACGCTACACGTGGTGATAGATGACGGCTCTGCGGAGGATTTTCCAAAGAACGATGTGATGCTCCTTCCACCGGGCCACGATGCTTGGGCTGCCGACGATGAACCGTGTGTCTCTGTTGAGTTCTCACGCGGAAATGACCTCTATAGCGCCACTACTGAATGACTATCGGAAGCTGTCCAAATCTTAAACAATTTCGATCTACTTCGATCTATCTGAGAACCTAATTCAACACCTTCACGATGCGTGCCAACTGCTGTGATGTCTAGTTTGAGAGATTGACCTACCTTTTGAAAGAATTCCAATCTGCTCCGGCTTGAGGTCGAACCCATGTGCGCCGAAGCAATCCAGTTGAGTTTCCGTGAAATTCGTTGGAAGATCAGTCGACCCGGAATATTTCGGATGCTCCAAGGCGGCACTCAGAAACGGAACATGCGCGTCTACTTCGACACTCTTTGACAACCTGCTTTATACAGCCAGCTCTCCAGATTCTGGCTACATGTTGAAGGTTCACACCCCACCCCTCGCGTACATTTACCCGAGCTGGATAGATCTAGACCTTGGATGAAGCAAGCGAGGATGGCGGCATAGACGGCTTTTCTCAGATCTTCCAGGAGCACTGCCTTCTGGTCGATTTCCATGTCAAGACGGTCAGGTGATATGGCACCAAGAGAGGTGTTGATTGAGTCTCTCAGCAGTATGTCAGGAGATTCCAGTCGTAGATAATGGGCCGCTGGTAAGCTTGGCGTCTGAACGTAGGCTTTCATGGCTTCAAGGTTTGCCTACACGCCGGTTCCTTCACAGTCGTCGGCATCTTGGACGACGGCATCCCTTATATCATGCAAAAGGTAGCCATTGCCATCTTGGTACTTTTCTCGACAGATCGGTCCGCTGATAGCAACAAGAAAGTTGTCTCGCTGGGGCCGGAGTCAGTCCGGGGTGAGAGGAAGGGGGATTAGACCGGACGCACCAATTCTCCTTTGCTGAACCAGGCACTGAAGACGGACCCGGTCTGCTCGCCATCCATTCCTAGGCAGTGGTCATTAATTCCCATGCTTCGCAGAGCGCCGACATCATTCCATGTTCAATTCCATTGTGGATCATTTTGACGTAATGCCCGCTTCCTCCAGAGCCGATCTTGGTAACACAAGGCCAGCCTTGATCGCCCTTGGCTGCGACCTTGGTCAAGAGCGAGAGAAGTTGATCTAGCATATGTTCATCAACACCGGGCATGAGTGATGGTCCATGTCATGCACCTGAGAATCCCCCAGAGATGCCTACTCCAACATAGGATGCCCTTCGCGGTTGAAGTACCGCCTGCATTTTCTAGGTGACGAGGTAGTTTTCGTTATATCCATCAATGGCGATGTCTCCTCTTGCGAGATAAGGGCGGATGGTTTGCACCACGCTATCTCCGGGTCCTCCATGAGGAAGACTGGAGAAGAAGACTTTCGGCGAACCCAATTGCTGATAGAGCGAGTCGTAATCTTTGCATGCGTGGACTCTGGCTGCTAGACCAGCCTGCTTTGCCTTTTCTGCAGCTTTTCAAAAGTTCTCTTCTGGCCTGTCATATATCGCGAATAAAAGGGCCAACATGCTTCCCATAACGCCAACGCCGATGACACCGACCTGGAAAAGTGAGTCTCAGTTAGTAGCGCCACACAAGAACTTACAGCTCTGCTAACATACCTTTGTTATCTCCATGGCTTGAAGAGAAATGATGCTTGAATTGAAGAACTATATTGGCTGCTGTGCAAAAGATTTTGAAATCGTGGAGAGGGAAAAACCAGCGAGAACCAGGACAGAGTAGAATAAATACTCATTCTTGTCAGAGCAATTGTGTAAGGTATGAGGGCAAACGCCGTTAAGGACAGCCTTGGTTTTGCCCGCATCCTCTCAGTGCGGGACGTTGGCCGACTCTCGCCGAGGCATTACCCACCGTCACCCTCTATCAGCGCCGCCATCTCAGCCACCCCACGCGTAGAGAACAATGGAGCGAGGAATTAAACACGACAGGGACATAGCAAGCCATGGTAGCATCTTAGACCTTGAGGTTAGGAATCTGCCAATCTCTGGTAAGTTTTGCGGCATGAGGGTTCTGGCCCGTGGTTAGCCCTTCTTGGCGAACTTGGTGCGTCGTTTAATTGGAACTTAGCCTTAGAGAATTGATGTCCCTGGCTCTCGCTAGCCCCAATGCTCTCCAACTCCGTGCTCCGAAGATTTACCTACTCGGCTGAAATTTCTACTTACCAACTGTTGTCGGTCAATATTCAGCCTTGCATTTCAACTAACTTAGTCACGTCCTGTTTCCCGTTCTTGCATGGAATTCTTCTCCACAATGGACTTGGCCAAAGGCAACACTATCCCTCCACAAACTCAGCCACTCGTGCGGGCCTTATCCGATGATGGACAGCCGTGTCGTGAGTGTCGACGACGGAAAGCCAAATGTGACCGTACCACCCCGGTCTGTAATGTATGCCAGCGATACAAAAGACATTGTTTGTACGACAAGCACAGCCGAACATCTTTGACCAGGAAGTCAGGAACCTCTCTGCCCCTTTGAATGCCCGATTTCTAGCTGATCACGTGCCAATGTCATAGGCATCTTACCGAAGTGGAAGAACGTCTCGAGCGAGCAGAAACCATCCTGAAGAGCCTGTTCACGGATACTCAGGTATCTCATATGCTGGATCATGGAAGTATCAACTTCTCGGATACTTCTACATCGGCGGATGGACCACTCCTTACAACGGATGCGACTTTGAGCACTCAGGACGGATCAAGCCCGAGGCAACCTGAGCCTTTTGCAGGGCAATCGTTTGCTGGACAAGGTTTCGGTCAGCTCTCGGACCAACAATCTTGGGGAGACGAAGAGCTTTTCCGAACGAGGAGTACCACTGATCAGAGTACTCGTGGCTTATTTCCAGCCTCGGAATCCGGGACGGAGAAAGTGCCACTGCCCTTCGAAAGCGCGCCATCTGCCGAAGATGACTTTGAGTGGGATGAACAGGAATCGTCGTGGTCCGTGTCAGATCCGGAAGGCAGGACTGCGATGGTCGATAGCACGGAAGGAGATGTCCACAAAGTTATGGACGGCATGGCAACGCTGTCAGTTGACGATTCTCACAGCGGCTATGTCGGCATAACTTCCGGGGCAGCCCTTTTGCGCCTTATCTGGACGAATACCGATGATGGCCCCGAGCGCGACATTGATGCACGAAATACACGACGAAAATACTTGGAGGAGCTGCTTAACCGTCGACAACCTGAGAACCTTTCGCCTCCGCCGTGGCTTCGAACGCAGCCATCACTGACTCGGGCTGTAGTGGATACACTCGTCAACGCTTACTTCGAGCTATATCATCCAAGCTTTCCGATTCTTCATGAAGCCATGTTTCGTGCGCAACTTTCCAACACCGCCCCACGCCCTAGCGGCAGCGCGTGGCATATCTTGGCAAACGTTGTGGTAGCACTTGGATCTTTTGTGTCGAGCACGTGCTCTAATGATACGGATACCACCATTTTCAGAGCTGCAAAGGAACGTTTGTCCATTGGGGTCTTGGAAGCTGGAAATCTGACTCTTGTGCAATTATTTGGCTTGGCAGCAAACTATTTACAGAAGAGGAACAGACCCAACAGTGGCTACAACTACGGCGGCCTGGCGCTCCGACTAGCCATTGGACTCGGCCTGCACAAAGAGTTTGACGGCTGGAAGATTGATCCGCTGAAGATGGAGATACGCAGAAGGGTATGGTGGTCTCTGTGTGTCCTTGATGTTGGCGCTACGATCACTTACGGCCGGCCCCTGAACTGGCCGCAGGTAGGGGTTGAGACTGAATTGCCGCTCAATATTCACGAACGGGTGGGGTGCTTTCTATCGAAGACATGGAGTAGAGCGCTAATGTAGACAGGACCTCACCTCTGCTTCACAATCTCTTCCGGCTGAAGTTGGAGAGGCCACGATCTACACCTACATCCGCACTCAATCGGCATACCATCTCAAAACGATGAGGATATACAACCGCTTGATCTCCACTCCCTTTCCATCTGCTGAGGAATTGATTTCTCTTGACGATGAACTCATTGGAGGCTGGTTGAATGGCTTACCACCTTACTTCCGCGACGACGACTTCCTTGTGCTTAATCCCGCTTACGCTCTTGGTCATGCTATCAACAAGTGGCGCTTCCGCAACACAAGAATCATTATGTATCGTCCATTCCTAATACGCTGGGCGCTTCAACCCAACCCATCTCATCAAGATGACTTCTCAAGAGCGGAACTCTTGGCCACCAATCGGTGTTTGAACGCAGCAAAGGAAAGTATCAATTCCATCAGACTCTTTTGGCAGTCACAGAATCATACCAGACTGGCTGCTTGGTACTCCTTGTAAGTTGAATTCCGTTCCCCTTACCGATTTTGGCTGAACCAGAAAGGTACTTTTTATTTCAGGCTTCACTGATACCCGTACATTGTCTGCGTCGAAATCCCCAACACTCACTTGCGCCGGATTGGCGCGGCCAAGTACAGACCACACTGGATGTGGTTGACGCGATGAATGACATGAATTCGAGCAGCTCGAAATGTCGTGATGTAATCCTTGGACTTTGTGGCTCGAACCTTCACGATCATCGTTCCGCAGAGACCTTCAGCAATTTATTTACAGGGTTTGAATCTGCAGACGACACATCGACCTGGGCAGCTGCAGTCGACTCCACCGTAGGTGGATATAACGAATGGTGTGATTGGCTTAGTCACACAAGTACTGGAACCTCCGCGTGGGCGCCAACTAGTGTTGGCGATTGGGATCTTGGCCCGATTCTATAAGTGTTTGGAACGGCCCACGTCAAATGGTCATTTTGTCTTCAAACAGAGACTCCAACCAGAACGCGAATGCCCTAGCCTACGTCATCAAAGCAGGTGCTCTTTGGAAAGTCAATTCCAGTCTCGCCTTTCCTCCGCACATATGGAATCGCGATCTCCTATGGTCCCCCACTATGGCTGCCATTCATTTCCATCAGTATCCAGTCAACCTGCGTCGCGTCGGGTGTGCGGCCGTGATCATCATCTGATTGTCTCGCGGAATTACTCGATCATGACCAGGACCATATCCACCAAGACTTTCCTCATAGACAGTGCTTCTAATAGTGGCTCCAAAGATCGCTAAGACTGAACCAAAGCGACTTCCAATGTCGTTCTAAACGCCCAAGAAATCAATTCCTTCAAGTCCTCGAAACGGCATCGGCAACTTGTTATTCTGTGGGTTTGTTGACGATCATGAGGTATAATACATCCTATGGGAATTCCTCCTTAGCAAAATTATTCCGATGTAGCAAGATCAGAGGTGCAATTTACCTGCTTCATACCGTCCTTGAGCTTGCCGCGGGCGCCACCGACCAACGTTTGTGGCTTTCCGTCCTGTCCTCGGCCCATCAGTGACTCTCTCAGACCGCCTATTAGCGATGGTCGCTCCCATTGACGACCACGACGTCGGTCAGCGTGTCGGTCATCTTTCTGTTCTCTCCGGTTGGCACTTCGCTCGCTTCTTCGGCCCTCTCTGAGATTCACAGGCCCGCCAGTGGCAATTGAGATGAGTCCACCATTGTTCGCAGCGTGGTTCGGGTCACCGAAACGGGAGTAGAACTGCGGTTCTGGACCCTTGCAGAGAGGTGAATCGGGGTTCGCTTTGGACTGTCGCATTGGTTCAGCATCAGCAAAGGGCCTCCATATCGGACACAACCGCGAACACTCACATATTTCGCCTGACTGCGCTTGTCGAAGTACTCCGCTGTGACGCTCCCAAGACTCTTATTTCCAGCTGTCGCTGCATCATCGTCTGAAAAGACAAGCGCTGCAGCTTCTGGCATGTCGAGCTCGCCGTGTGTGGCGCCACTTGAAATTCCCTTGCGTTGAAATCCCGAGTTGAGCATATCGACGCCCACGGTCGACGATTTTTGGTCTGGCTTGTATGTCATTATTGCACAGAGCAGGCCGTGCGGCTCAAAGAGCTGCTCGTTATATTTGTCCAGGAACGCATTGCTTCTGCGTATTTCATCAGAGCCTGAACTAAGACTCGCTGAGCGGAGAGATGCACTCACTGTCTCGTTATTTGCTTGCTTTTTGCCGCTCTCACGGTTATGCTGGTAACGACTGAGGTAACCTGAGCGGCTACGCTTGGGGCGAACCCCGCTGCGAAAGCTCCAACGTTGACTGCGTCAAATACGGGTGATGCCTAAGTAGCATACTCCTGTCAGTCGATGCGTCTTGCTTGTACAAGGAACTCTATAGTAAGTTTGTCTCTCGGGATAAAGTCAACTTAGAAGGGAGGCTAACCTTAACCGCCTGATTTAGCGAATCGATGAAATTTATAAAGGTCGCTTCGTCGATGCCACATTCGAGGAGAGCTGGCGCATAGGCGCGAATGAAGCCGCGTTCTTGGTTCTCGGGTCTCCTCTGTGGAATGATAACAGGACACGGTAGTCGTCCCCGAACCGTGGTGCTGGGTGAAGAGGGTCGCTGCAGGGTAAGCGGCAGGACTCTGTTAGCGCTTTCCCCGTACTCCTCGGCGGTGTATGGAGGCGGTAACTGCATTGAATTGTTCCCTGGGTCTTGTGGATTCCATTCCTCTTCACAAGTTCTAATGCCCTTCTTTTCCTGGCTGTTGTGGTACTCGCGTTCTCCTGGATGGCTGCTCCAGGAGACCGATAAGTCGTCTTGGTAGTCTGTTTGGCTGCCATATTCCTGACCGTCTTGATGTCTGGTCGAAAAATTGCCTCTAGTACCAGATCCATGACTTGCATCTCTTGTGACTGAACGTGAAGTTGTAGTTTTCGATGTTGACTGACGTGATGCGGAGATTTCATAAGCAAGGCCGATACCAGAGCCCACGAAATTGACGAGTTTCGACATTGCGAACCTGAGAAAAGTTGAATCAGACTTTGGCTTGTGGGAAAGTTAAGAGGAGATCTTGGCCGGAAGAGAAAAGAAGTGGGTGTTGACGGGGCTTATATGCTCAGAAATGCGCCCACTGGGTTCTATGGCTGTTTGGGGAGGGGATGACGTGTGGAAGCAAAAGAACTGATAGACAACAATAGAGGAACGAAAGCGGTGCGATGTACGCTCGTCGCTTATAGACATTTGCTAAGCCACGGCCACGAAGACATAGTGTTGCATTGCTAACGGAGAGGGCTAAACTGAATTGGGTATACAATTCGTGCAAGCCCGCTCATCGGCATTTCCTAAAGGGAGGACATCTCGCGGATATGACGCCATACGATCTTTGAATGATTCCGAAGTCCGAAGACGCTGTTGGAAGCTAAACCTTCCCAAATAAATCTCTCAGCCCTTTCATTCCAGACATCCCATGAATTGTTCGGACTTCTTCAGCATCGAAATTGTCCAGAAGAAGCGTAGCCATTCTTCCCACTCGACGAGGTTTGCTTGTACAACGGTACTTCCCCAAGTGTTCCCAAATGAGTGAGGGTTCTTGTTGGGCGGGATCATTCGTTGTCACTGCGATGTACTTCCGTGGCAGCAGCTTGATATCAGGACGCTGGAGAGGAAAGTATGGTGTATGCTCGCCAGCTGCCTGAAGCATGAACTTGGGCCTTCAGCGATCGGTATGGCGTTTCTTCCGCGAATGATTGGGGTTCTATCATTGCTTATCTCTATCAAGCCTTATTTCAAGCAATCACGATGAAATCTCCCGACGGCCGACAAGTGAGTGAGCGTCGGGGTGCACGATGCGCTCCAAGGAAAACTTTTCTCCAACTTTTGATCGTGCCGAGGCTCAATTATCCTTTCCCATCAGAAACGAAAAGCAATGACTTCATCAATTGGATCAATTAACCCAGACTATCCGCGCTGAAAAATTGTCACCACCACCAAGATATGTATATGTCAAGGCATACGCAGGCAGCAGTGATTCCTTTGGAGGATTACGACCTGCGAATCCAGGTAACGGTCCCATACGGAGGGTTCAGAGAGGTAGCAATGCGCCTTGATAAAGCGTCATCGTCGCCGTCTCGAAATTCAGTCGGCCTCCTATCACAGGTACGTCTCCCTGCGACGGAGCACCCCTGGATATGGTTTGGGACCCACAGACCAGTCGGACCAAGAACAATTACCTACGCACGGATAGACTAGCTCT
>Ga0335075_10011310_pt1 | contig 13495 bp, 6 predicted proteins | sample Lox_Sample_24_FD_206723 | JGI IMG/M metagenome (GOLD analysis project Ga0335075, IMG submission 206723) | Soil microbial communities from Loxahatchee National Wildlife Refuge, Florida, United States - Lox_Sample_2.4 | ecosystem: Environmental > Terrestrial > Soil > Wetlands | place: USA: Florida...
TGCTCGGGATGTTGACGATCTCCTGAAACAGATTGAACGGAATGTTGAAGATCGAGTCACCGACGTCGACCAGCCGAGTCTCGATGTTGCGGATAGGAAGCCGCGCCGCCTTCGAGGCCAGCGGGGTGGCGGCAACGAGACTCGCCGCCGTTAACACCGCACCTGCCATGACATACGGACGCGCCGCAACGTGCATTCCCCGCTACTCCTTCGGTCGACTTAGCTGAATGGCACGTGAAGCTAATCTCAGAAAGCCTCAGCCGGCATCATCGGAGGGGCGGTCTCTTTTCAACCTCATATTTATCTGGCCAACTCCATATGTGAAACTCGCGCGCATTTAAAGAACGTTGGCGGTCAAGCCTTTAGCCAGACCCTGTTCCCATATGTATCGAGGTGCGCCACCTGCTCGACCGGTATCCGGGTCGTCGGCCCGTACCGCCCGCGGGGCCAGCCGAGGGCCACCATGCAGCAGGGCGTGACCGAGCGGGGTAGGCGGAGGATTTTTCGCGCCCGCCCCGGGCGCCACAGCGGCAAGGTGATCAGGGACGCGCCCAGGCCCATGGCACGAGCGGCGAGCAACAAGTTCTGCACGCTCGGGTAGATCGACCCCCAGTATCCCGACACGGCGGCGTGGGGCATGAGCGAAAACGGCACCCGTCCCTCGCGGACGGTCAGGCGCAGGCAGCCAACCACCAGGACCGGGACCTCGGTGAAGTGATCGACCTGCCACTGGGCCGCCCGGATGACCTTCGCTATCGACTCGTCGTGCTCGCCCGCGCCTTTGAGCAGCCCGCCGTAGGAGTACTTCCAGCCCTCGCGGTAGCGGCGGGCGAGCTTGTCCATCACGCGGCGGTCCTTGACGACGATGAACTCCCAGTTCTGCCCGTTGGCGCCGGTCGGCGCGCGTAGCGCCAATTCGATGCATTTCAACACCACCGCGTCGTCGACCGGGTCGGGATGAACCCGTCGCACCGCCCGCTGCGTCATCATCGCGTCGAGCAGTGGCATGTTGAGGCCGGCAAGCGCCTCGGCAGTGGGGGGCGCCATCCGGAACGCATCGGCATACGGCGAGGCGGAGCTCGGCGTCTCGGTCATCTGTCGTTTCCTACCTCAAGTTTTCGCCAGCCGGCGTTAGGCCTGCTCGGCAACCCACTGAGTCATGAAGTGCTGGATGTCCGGGATTCCCCGGGCGAATTCGCGTGCGATGAAGCTCTCGATCGTGCCACCTACCAGTGGCACCTTGAATTCCACCGATCCCTGGAACGTCAGCCGCGAACCGTCGTGCGTCGGTGCCACCAATGCCACGCCGGAACCGGATCCCGGGGCCCCGGACACCGCGACGCTGATCTGTCCGCGGAGCTGACCATCGATCGGACTCCAGGTCTCGGTGTGACGGACTTTCAAATCGCGGCCATAGAACCTCGCGACTATCCCGGGCAGCAGGTCACTACCCAGATCCTGGGTGGTGGCTACCCGCACGGTCTGGTCGTCATCGACGACCAACGATTCCAGCGTGGTGCTCCCATTCATGCCCGCAAGCCGGGCCAGCCAATAGTCCTCGTCGCTGAACGCCGAATGCACCTGTTCGACAGTTGCGGGCGAGTCGGCGGACACATCGAACGAACGCGGCATAGTGAACCGAACTCCTATTTCTTACCGAGCAACCCATCCGCCAGGCGGGCCGCGAACGTCCGGGTCTGCTCCAGCTGCTCGGGTTGCACGTTGGTCGGCGGGATGCGAAGGCCCAGGTATTTCTGGCGGTACTGACCCGAACCCAGGTAGCTGGTCAGCGCCAGCATGGAACGAAGGTTGTCGCCGGGATAGGTGAAGTGGATTTCGTCGACATATCGGCCGCCCTGTTCCTCAGCGAGTTCGCGCACCGCTTGGAGGTTTTCCCGCCAGAACGTGCGGCAGACGACAAATACCGCAAACGGCTTGCCGGACAACACCTTACGTGCCTCATCCGACTTCAGAAAGGAGCGTAGCGGCATGCTGACGTTATCCCACCAGGTCGGCGAACCGATCAGGATCAGGTCATAATCGCCGTCGCGCACAGTATCCGGGGTTTGGATCTCACCGGTCTCGTTTCGTTTCTGAGCGCCCAGCACGCTGAGCATGTCCGGCCACACCCGCCGCATCGGGAAACGCGAGAACTTCTCGGCGTACCGCTGATCGGTGAATTTGATCTCGGCTTCGGCCACCTCGCATCCTCGGCTGCGCAAAACCTCCCCCGCAGCCTCGAGCACCTTGTGCGACTGCCCCGTGTAGGAGTAGTACAGCAGCAGAATCCGCGGCGGACGCTCGCCGCGGCCGGCACTGGTCGTATCCGTCATGCCACCTCCATCGTCAAATCCCGACCATTAGGCTAGGGCGTCGTGACCGACAAAGTTTCCATCGACCTCAGCGGTCCCGCGCAGACTATGCTCACCACGCTGTACTGCAAGGCGCTGGATGCCGATTGGGAGCAACCGATCTTGGGCGACGAATTCGCCAAGAAGGCTGTCGCCCGAATCGACTACGACTGGGGCGAACTCAAGGTCACCGACCGCTGGACGCCGCTGGTGACGGTGCGAACCGCTCAGTTCGACATCTGGGCCGCGCAGTTCCTGGCCGCTCACCCGCAGGCCACGGTGATCCATCTGGGTTGCGGATTGGACAGCCGGGTGTTCCGGCTGGATCCCGGACCCGGCGTGGAATGGTACGACGTCGACTATCCGGCGGTAATCTCGCTGCGCGAGAAGGTTTTTCCGACCCGGTCCGGATACCACCTGGTCGCCACAGCGGCGACCGACCCGTCCTGGCTCGACCAAATCCCGGCCGACCGCCCAACATTGCTGTTGGCCGAGGGCATCAGCATGTACCTGACCGAGCATGATGGTGTTGCCCTGCTGCAACATGTCGTCGACCGGTTCGGATCCGGTGAACTGCAAATCGACTTCTACAACTGGGTCATCGTCCGGTCGCAGCGAACGCACCGATTGCAGCGGCAGTCCGGTTCGACCCTGCATTGGGCCGTCAACAAACCGGCCGACATCACCGAGCGAGTCTCCGGAGTCCGATTGCTGTCCGCCGTGACGTTCTTCGACGCGAGCACTTTCGGCCGCGCGTCGGGCATCTTCCGGATGATGCGACCGCTGGTCCGCGCTGTGCCGCCGCTGCGGCGAACATTCCAATACCACCGATACGCCTTCGGCCCGGTTAACTGACGCCGCTGGCGGCGTGCTGCTCGGCGACGCTGCACAGCAGCGAACGAATTGCCTCGATCGACTTCTCCGGCTCGGGCCCGTGCGAGTGATACTCGACGTTCAGCTGCTCGGCGTAGATCTGGGTGAAGTAGATCTCGATTCCGGCGCTGACCGCGAAGTACAACTCGCCGTGCGTCGCGGTCACCTTCACCCCCGGAGGTGTCCGGACCGGGGGCACCAAACCGTTGTCGGACAACAAAACGACGTCCGGCATCCCCGGCGCGTTGCCGACATATTGTGGGCTGAAGTGCAGCCGCGACTGCTGGATCACACCTTCATCCAGGTCTGCGCGGAAGGTCCCGGCGATATCGCGGGCAAGGTCGATCACCGTTGTCTTGTGGTTGATCTCGGCCAGATAGGTTCCCAACCCCACCGGGTTCGTGCATCCGGTCGCCGACACCGGCGGTGACAGGAAGTACCGCAGATCGACGGTGTAGAGGAACGGCACGGGGATGTTGAGCTTGCCCCGAACCTGCCACTCCGCAATGAGGATTGCGGCCGAGAGCACGGAGTGCAGACCGAGTTTTTCCGCACGGCAGAGCTCCACGATTGCATGCGTCTGGCTTTCGCTCAGTCGGCACGACACCATCGGAACACACACGGGCGAAGCAGGTTTGACGCCGGTGTCGGCTCTTCGGGACGGCGGAAGGTCGTAGGCGAACAACGCCGGCATGAACCGCTCGATACCCGAGCGCGGCCCTTTTTCGATACCTCGGTCGGCGAGGACGGTCTCGATCGATTCCGGCGCCGGCTGGGCGGTCACCGGGCCGGTGCGTCCGGTGGCAACCAGATCGGTGTAGAACGACAGTAACTCCTCGATGAGGCCGTACATATGATGGCCGTCGGCAAGGGCGTGATGGACGTACAGCGTTGGGTGCGCTTGTCCGTCACGGATAAACAGCCGCAGGTGCACCAGCGACTCGCCTTGGTCGAAATGCGGTGGCGGCGCTTGCGTATCCGGCCCGTCGATCTCCACCACTTCGAGTCCCGAGTGCATCAGGTCATCGGCGACGAGTTCGTGACGGCCATCGGCGCCACGCTCCAGCCGCGCGGTGAGGACCGGGTGCGCTTCGAGCAGAAGATCGAAGGCATCCGACAACGCGTCGGCATCGATCGGGCCCTCGAGGTGTGCGGCAAGGCCCACGAAGTTGTGCGTCTCGGCGAGCATTTCCTCGCTCAGCGCTAGCTTACGAATGACCGACGACGGGAACATCTACGACAAGTCCACCAATTCCATTTCATCGCTGTCGGCTTCCATGTCGTCCTCGGCGAGCGCGTCGGCGATCAGCTCCAGCAGTGTTCGTGAGAGCCCGTGGGCCAGCGACTGTACGGTGGCCGCTTCGACCTTGCGGGTGTCGTACCACCAATCCAGGTTCAGCACGCCGGCGCTGCGGTACACCCGCAACTCGATGGCGTGACCAAGGCCGGGAAGCGCTTCGCGCACCGGCAACGCGGTGTCGGAGTCGAATTGGACAGGGACATCGTCGCCCAGCACCGGCAGGTCAGGAATGGCGCCGATGTAATTGAAGAAAATGTCCGCGGGAGCTGTAGCCCCGAGCAACCGTGCTGTCGGTGCATAGAGGTAACGCAGCAGCCCGTATCCGATTCCATAGTGCGGCACGGCATTCAGTCTGCCGCGCACGTCCTCCAGCAGTTGCCTTGCGCTGGCGCCATCACCCTTCGCGCAGTCGAGAGTGACTGGGTAAACGGTGGTGAACGAGCCGACCGTCCGGCGCAGGTCGACATCGGGTTTGAGCACCGACCGGCCCGGCCCGCCGAGGTCAACGGCGACCGATCCGTCACCGACCGTGGTCGCAATCGTCCTGCTCAGCGCGGCGAGCAGCATTTCCTCGATCGGCACCCGCAGCCGGCGCCGCGCGTCGTCGATCTCGGTTGTTGCCGGAATAGCCAGTGCCGACGGCAATCTCACCAGATCCGCTGCGCCCGGCGCCTCGGTGATCTCCCGGTTGGCCACCGGCACGCTCGCTGCCGTCGCCGTCTGCACCCAGAAATCACGGCTCTCGATGACCGCGGGGTGGACAGCAAGTGCGGCGCAGCGCTGGGACCACTCGGTCCACGACGTGCTGACCGGTTCGAGCGAAATCTCTTGGCCGGCCAGTCGTTGGCCGAACGCGGTGAAGATATCGGCGACCAGGGTTTCGCGCGATGCGACGTCGGCGGCGATCGCGTGCAGGCTGATCGCCAGGTAGCACGGCCCACCGGGCACACCATGGACATACGTCGCGCTGAGCGGCGGAGCGGACAGATCCTGTTCGCCGATCTCGTTCAGTATGCCGAGCAGCGCTTGCCGCTCCTGTGCGCTTCCCGGCGCGACGCCTTCTGGGAGCGACACGGTGCCCAGTTCGACCAACTCCTGCGGTTCGCCGACGACCTGCTCCCAGGTGCCTGCGCGTTCCACCAGTCGCAGACGCAGCGCATCGTGGTGGTTGGTCACGGCGGTGAGCACCGAACGGACGTCGTCGACTCCAATATCGGCCCGAAGCCGCAGCAGCAGCGGAACCCGCCACTGTCCGCGTTCCTTCACTCCATGCTCGAGGAAGTACGAGATGTTCGGCGGCACAGGCGGATGCGTCACGTCGCTCAGCGACTGGCGCGCCAGCCCGCCGGCCGCATATCGGGCGGTCAACGCTTTGGCGAGGGCGGCGACGGTCTGGTTGTCGTAAAGATCTTGCGGTGTGAGGTCCAGACCTTCGTTGCCGGCCGTCATCGCGACACTGATCGCGACCAGCGAATCGCCGCCCAGCTCAAAGAAGTTGGCCTTGCGGTCGACCGAGCCAAGGCCAAGGCACTGTCCCCAGATGCGCTGCAGTGTGGCTTCCATCGACGAGCCGGTCTTGGACGCTTGGCCGGCGTCGGCGGCCGACGCGGCGGGGGCCGCACCGTTGGTTACCGCGGTATCGGCTACCCAAGTTGCCTGGCGGTGCTCGATCCAATGCCGTTGACGCTCAAACGGATAGCCGGGCAGCGTGAGGAGCTGACCCGAATGCCCGCCCCGCAGCGGCGCCCAGTCGACGTCGACTCCGGCCGCCCAGAGCTGCCCCAGTGACAGCAGGAACGCGTCTCGATCGTCGCGGTTCTGGGCATGGTGGCGCATCAACCGGACCGCGTGGTGCCCGTTCGACCACTTTGGGTGCCGCGTCGCGGACGCGGTCAGCGTGCCGCCGGGACCGACCTCCACCAAGATGCGGTTCGGGTCGGTCAGCAGCACGTCGACCTCGTCGGAGAACCGGACCGTCGAGCGCACCTGGCGGGCCCACGTTGCCGGGTTGGTGGCCTCGCTGGCGGCCAGCCAGGTCCCGGTGACGTTGGACAGCAACGGGATTTGCGGCTCGCGCAGCGTTTGCCGGGACAGGAAGCCGGTGAATTCCGGGATCATCGAATCCATCAAGCGCGAGTGGAATGCGTGCGACGTGCGGACCCGCCGCGCCACGATGCCGCGTTCGGTGAGGCGGTCGCTGAACTGACGAATGCTCTCCTCGGATCCGGCGACGACGCAGCCGCCCGGTTCGTTGATCGCAGCGACGTCAACGTCACCGGTCAAATGCTCGGCGAGAGCATCGGGGCTCAGCGCCACCGCGACCATCACACCGCGCGGTGCGGCGTGCATCAAACGCGCGCGCATCGACACCACTTTGATGGCCGTCTCGATGTCGAAGATACCGGCAATGGTGCCCGCGACGTATTCGCCGATGCTGTGTCCGACCATCGCTGCCGGGCGCACGCCGTAGCTCTCGATCAGCTTTGCCAGTGCGTACTCGACGGTGAACAGCGCCGGTTGAGTGCGGTCGGTGCGTTCCAGGTTGCGCGCGGTCCCTTCGAAGATCTCCGCGCGCAGGTCAATGCCCAACTCTTCACCGAAGGCCGCCGCGCACCGATCGAAGTGCTCGGCGAACACCGGCTCGGAGTCGTAGAGGCCACGCGCCATCCCGACGTGCTGAGCGCCTTGACCGGGAAACAGGAAGACGACCTGATCCGAATTGTCGCCGCTCTGCTCGAATTCGCCGACGAAGACGTTGTCGTGCTCGTCGGCCTTCAGTACTGCTGCCGCGTCCTGTTGGTCTTTGACGACCGCAGCCATGCGGATCTTCTCGGTGCGGCGACGACCGAGGGTGTACGCCACGTCGGGCAGGCTGATCTCCTCGCCGCCGGACAACTCGGCGGCCAGGGCCGACCGTGACTGTTGTAGCGCTTCGCTGCTTCGAGCCGACATCAGCAGCACCTGCGGGCCAGAATTCGGGGTTGAGGCCGGCACCGGTGGCGCCTCTTCGAGCACCACATGCGCGTTGGTGCCGCCGACCCCGAATGAGCTGACGCCGGCGCGCAGCACGCCATCCCACTCCCACGGACCATATTCGCTGCGCACCCGGAACGGGCCACTGTCGATGTGCAGTTCCGGGTTGGGGCTGGTGTAGTGCAGTGTCGCCGGGATGGCCCGATGTTTGAGGCACAGAATGGCCTTGATCAGGCTGGCGATGCCGGCGGCCGACTCGAGGTGGCCGATGTTGGACTTGACCGAGCCGATATAGCATGGCCCTTGCCGGGGCTCGTCGGAAACGGCGAATGCCTGTCGTAGACCCTCGATTTCGATCGGGTCGCCGAGCGGCGTGCCGGTTCCGTGCGTCTCGACGTAGCTGACCTCGCTAGCGTCGACCTCGGCGATCGCCTGCGCCTCGGCGATGACGTCGGCCTGACCGGCCGCAGTGGGCGCGGCGTACGTCATCTTGGTCGACCCGTCGTTGTTCAGCGCCGATCCGCGGATCACGGCATGGATGCGGTCACCGTCATCGACGGCGTCCTGCAACGCCTTCAGCACCACAACACCGACTCCACTGCCGAAAATCGTTCCGTCCGAACGGACGTCGAACGGCCGGCAGTGCCCGGTCGGCGACACCATCGATCCGGGGGCGTACCAATACCCGACGTGGTGCGGGATGCGCAGCGACGCGCCGCCGGCCAGCGCCATCTCGCACTCGCCGTTCAGAATGCTCTGGCAGGCCAGGTGTACCGCGACCAACGCCGACGAGCAGGCCGTCTGCACCGAGAGTGCCGGTCCACGCAGATTGAACGCGTGTGCCACCTTGGTGGCTAGGTAGTCCTTGTCGTTCTGCAACGACAGGTTGACCATATCGAAGGTAATGCCTTGTCCCATAACCACATTGGGGTCATGGTTGGACATGATGTTGTGCAGCAGGTACCCGCTGGTGGTGCTGGTCGCATAGACGCCGACCGAACCCTCGATGTTGGCGGGGTCGTAGCCGGCGTCTTCGATTGCGTGCCATGCGGTCTGCAGGAACAGCCGATGCTGTGGATCGGTCGAGCGCGCCACCTGCGGAGTGAAGCCGAAAAAGTCGGCGTCGAATTCGTCGATCCCGTCCACCAGTGCCGCGCGGCGCACATACGCGTGGTTGGCCAGCGCCTTCTCCGGGATGCCCTCGGCCAACAGGTCGTCTTCGGCCAGCGTGACGATCGACTCCTTGCCGTGGCGCAGGTTGTCCCAGAATGCCGACAGCGTATTGGCGCCGGGCAACCTGGCCGCCATGCCGACGACCGCAATCGCGTTGGGCGGCAGTTCGCTGTTGCTGGTCACACTCGATCCCCTACCTTCCGCCGAGCCGCGGCTCGCTGCCGGGCTGCGGCGCGCTGATTGGCTCTGTCACGAACCGCGTTGCCGCTGTCGGCCTTTTCCTCGGCGTCAAGGCCCAGCTGACGGATCAGGTCCGTGGTCAGCGCAGCCAGCGAGGCGCCTTGCAACAACAGGGCCACCGGCGGTTCCACGCCGAAGTCGCCGCGAACGGTGTTGCGGATTCGCACGGCCATCAGCGAATCCATGCCCAATTCGGTCAACGGCTGATCGGCGTCGATCGTACTGTCTTTCGGGTAGCCCATGATAGCCAGGATGCGACCGCCAAGTCGCGCAATGACAACCCGGTTGACTTCGGCGGCGTCCATCTCGCGCAACGCGTCCGGGCCCGTCCAATCGTCGTCGTCGCTGTCGATGTCCAGTTCGTCGGCCAGCGTGGCGAAATAACCGAATTGCTGGATCTCCGGGAATGCGGCCGCAGCGCGGTCCAGCCGCAGCCGAGCCACCCCGATGTTCGTGGGCTGGCTGGCGAGGATGGCCTCCAGTGCCTCGATGCCCTCGGCCGGCGAAATCGGGTCCAGCGCACTGAACGTCAGCGAGCGGGCGACGCCGATGTCGGACCACTGGCCCCAGTTGATCGTGGTGGCAGGTAAACCCGAGGCCCGTCGCCAGTCGACCAGGCCGTCGAGCCACGCACTGGCGGCGGCGTAGGCGCCCTGACCGGGTGCTCCCAGCAGCGACGACGTCGACGAGAAGCCCACCCACCAGTCGAGTTCTTTGCCGGCAGTGGCGGTGTGCAGCCGCAGCGCGCCAATGGCTTTCGGCGCCCAGACCCGTTCCAGGCTCTCTTTGCTTAAGCCCGCGACGATCTGATCGTCGAGCACGACCGCGCTGTGCATCACACCGCGCAGCGCGAGCCCGGTCTCTTCCGCGGCGCTCACCAGCCGCTCGGCAACTCCGGGTGCCGCGATATCGCCGGACACCACCACGATTTGGGCACGCTGCTGGAATTCGTCGATCAGCGCCTGCGCCTCCTCGGACGGCTTGGACCGGCCGTTGAGAATGACCCGTCCGGCGCCGCTGTCGACCAGCCAGCGGGTCATGGCCAGACCGATCCCGCCCAGACCACCGGTGAGAATGTAGGCACCGTCGCGCCGAACGACCGTGTCGGACTTAGCCGTACCCAGTGTCGCGCGGGACAGCCGCTTCGCATACCGCTTTTCGCCGCGCCAGGCGACGACATCGTCACTGGACGCCAGCCCGAATTCGTCTGCCAGCGGTGTGACTGAGTCGCCAGGCAGATCGACCAACGTGGTGCGCAGGTCGGGGTGCTCGTACGCGAGCACGCGGATCAACCCGGTCAGGCCGCTGATCGACGGGTCGCCCGGTTCGCCGTCGTTGACCGCCAGACCGTCGCGGGAAACCAGCCAGAGCCGAGGCGATTTCCCGTGCCACCCGGTGAGGATCGCGCGAACGGTCGACGCGATGCCCCAGGCCAGATCGCGGCCGCGCCCCGGCGCGTCACCGACGTCGGTGCCGTCGAATGCCTGCCGGCCCGCGAAGATGACCACCCCGACTGGCGGAAGCTCGGCGTCGCCCGCAGTTTGTGCGAAGGCCTCCAGGACCGCCGACTCGTTCGAAAGGTCGGCGCTGATGACCCGCTGGGTCGACGAGCCGAATCCGGCGATGAATTCCTTTGCCACCGCCTCGGTCTCGGTGCCATCGGTCAACACCAGCCAGCTGCCCTGCGGCGCCGGCGCCGGATTAACCGGAGTCTGGACCCACTCGGTGTCAAAGATCTTCTGCGTCAACGGCATCGGCACCGTACGGCGCTGCACCCGTTGCAGGTAGATGCCGCTGATCTCGGCGGTGGGGGTGCCGCTGTCATCGGTGATCAGGACGCGGCCCATGATGCCGGCACCGTCTGCGCCGGGGTTGACCAGCTCGGCGCGGCAGCGGGCGCGTCGCCCGACATCGCCGAACACGCGGATCTTCTCGAACGACACCGGCAGATAGGTGGCCTCGCTGGAGTCAGCCAGCGACTCGCTCGCCAGCGCGGCCGCCAGGCCTTGTAGTGCCGCGTCGAGCAGCACCGGATGGATCCGGTAGCCACGGTGCCCGGTCGCCTCGTCAGGCAGCACGATCTCGGTTTCCGACGTGCCGTTGGGCCTGCGGACGATGCGGGTCAGCGCGGCGAACGCCTGCCCGTGGTGCAAACCAGTGGCGCGCAGCGCGGAATACAGATCCGAGGGCGAGACCACCGTGCCGGGTTCCGTTGAGGCCGGCGGTGGCGTCGGTGCTTCCGACTGTCCCACTTCGACTTTCGCCACTGCGTGGCGAATCCAGGCACCGGTCGCCGAGCGCGAATGGATTTCGACACGAATCTCGTTGCCGTCCTTCTCGCCCCGGCTGAGCTGCGTGGTGAGCTGAGTCGAGTCGCCCAGCGGCAGCATCTGCTCGACCTCAACGCCGACGGTCACCAACTGCGCCGGCAGGCCAAGGGCTTCGCTGGCGGCGGCCAATGCGATTTCGCCGAATCCGGTGCCGGGCATGACCGGTTGGCCGTGCACCTTGTGGTCGGCCATGTAGGTGACGAGTTCGAGCCCGACGTCGGCCGTGAAGACGTGGTCGCGGCCGTTCGGCAGCTCGACGTGAGTGCCCAGCAGCGGGTGCGCGCTGGCAGCCTGGCGGGAAGTCGAGAACGGCGCCGCCCAGTACCGGGCATGCTGCCACGGTGTCGGCGGAAGATCGATGAGCCTCTTTGCGCCACCGGCGTTTTGCGCCGCCGCAATCGACGGCGGCCGGACCGTCGCCAGCTGGGTGTGGAATGTCAGTGTTTCCGGATTGTCCCGGGTCAGCGTTCCCGCCACCTGAGCACCGCCACGCGGTTTGGCCGACTCCAGCGTGCCGGTAATGGCGTGGCTGAGCAGCGGGTGGGGGCTGACTTCGACGAAGCTGCTGTGCTTTTCGGCAGCGGCGGCCACCGCTTGGCTGAACCGCACAGGATTGCGCAGGTTCACCACCCAGTAGTCGGCGTCGAACGCCGGCGCCGCGCCGTTCGTTTGACCGACCGTGCTGATCAACGGAATCCGCGGGGTCATCGGCTTCAAGTCAGCTAGCGCGTCTTTGAGTTCAGCCAGGATCGGATCCACCGTGGGATGGTGCGAGGCCACATCCACCTCGACGCGTCGCGCCAACTTGCCCTGCGCGTCGACGACGGCGATGACCGCATCGACCTGCTCAGGCGGGCCCGCGATCACCGTCTGCTGCGGCGCGGCGTACACCGCCACGGTGATGTCGGGATGCTCCGCGACCAGCTTTTCGGCTTCCTGGGCACCCAGCTCCAGCAGTGCCATCGCGCCCTGACCGGACAGCCGCGACATCAACTTCGACCGGGTCGCAATGACTTTCAGGCCATCGGCCGGGCTCAACGCGCCCGACACCACCGCCGCGGTCACCTCACCCATCGAATGACCGATCACCGCATCGGGTTCCACGCCATAGGAGCGCCACAACGCTGTCAACGCCAACTGCATACCCACCAACACCGGCTGGATACGGTCGATCCCGACGACAGGCTCCCCCGCGAGCAGCACATCACGCAGCGAAAATCCGACCTGGGCAATAAAATCCGGCTCCAGCTCGGCGACCGCCGCGGCAAACGCCGGCTCGTCGGCAAGCAGCTGCCGGCCCATGCCCGGCCACTGTGAACCCTGACCCGAATACAAAAACACCGTGCCCAAGCCACGCGGCGCCTCACGCGGTCCGACAACTCCCGGCGTCGGCTGCCCCGCCGCCAACGCCCGCAGCCCCGCGACCGCCTCGCTGCGGTCACGCGCGGACACCGTGGCGATCTTGTTGTGGCGACTACGGTAAAGGTTGACGGCGTGCGCGATGTCGGCCAGCGGCACATCGGCCCCCTGGCCCACCATCCAATCGGCCAGCGCCGTCGCCCATGACGCGATCCGCTGCTCGCTCTTGCCGGAGATGGTCAGCGTCGTCACCGGCGCTGCAGCGTCGGCGGCGGCCGGCACCGGGTCCGGTCCCTGCTCGATCACGACGTGTGCGTTGGTCCCGCCGATACCGAACGACGAGATAGCGGCCCGGCGCGGGCCCTCTTCGGCCGGCCACGGGCGAAGCTCAGTCGGGACGAACAGCCGGGTGGACTTGTGATCGATCGCCGGATTCCACTGCACAAAGTTCAGGTTCGGCGGGATCTGCGCCCGCTGCACGGACAGCGCGGCCTTGATGAAGCCGGCGATACCGGCGGCCGCCTCCAGGTGGCCGAAGTTGGATTTCACCGCACCCAGGGCACATTGGCTCTCGCCGCGACCGTATTGATCGGCCAGCGCCTCGAACTCGATCGGATCACCCAGCCCGGTGCCGGTGCCGTGTGCCTCGATGTAGTTCACTGAGCCCGCGGTAACGTCGGCGCTGCGCAGTGCGCGGGCGATAACGTCTTGTTGTGCAATGGTGTTCGGCGCGGTCAGGCCGTTGGAACGGCCGTCCTGGTTGACCGCGGAGCCCCGCACGACGGCCAGCACCCGGTCGCCGTCGCGCACGGCGTCGGTGAGTCGCTTGAGCACCACGACACCGCAACCCTCGCCCCGGACGAATCCGTCGGCGCGGGAGTCGAACGAGTAGCAGC
>Ga0335075_10011311_pt1 | contig 13493 bp, 11 predicted proteins | sample Lox_Sample_24_FD_206723 | JGI IMG/M metagenome (GOLD analysis project Ga0335075, IMG submission 206723) | Soil microbial communities from Loxahatchee National Wildlife Refuge, Florida, United States - Lox_Sample_2.4 | ecosystem: Environmental > Terrestrial > Soil > Wetlands | place: USA...
GGCGGCGAGCGCGGGCTGCTCGACCTGGTGCCCGGGCGGCGGGCCGTGTACGAGGGCTATCGGGCGCTGCCGTCCTATCCCGCGCTCATCCGCGGACGCTTCGACCCCGCCCGGTGGGCGGCTGACCCGCATCGGCGGGTGGATTATTACGACGAACACGCCGGTGCGGCCGGGACCGCGTGGACGACCGGGACGGGCGAGGGGATTACCGGGTTCCCTGGCGCGGCCGGGGTGGTCGAGGGGACGGCGCGGGTGCTGAGCGGGCCTGAGGAGGGCGGCCAACTGCGTGACGGCGAGATATTGGTGACCACGGTGACCAATATCGGCTGGACCCCGATCTTCCCGCGGGCGGCCGCGGTGGTGACCGACGTCGGGGCGCCGCTCTCGCACGCCGCGATCGTGGCCCGCGAGCTTGGCATTCCGGCCGTGGTGGGCTGCGGCAACGCCACCATGCTGCTGCACAGCGGGGATCGGGTCCGGGTCGACGGCGGCGCGGGCACGGTCGAGATTCTCGAGCGGGCATGAGACCAGGGAGCGAGCACGGTGAGCGAACACGGCGACGCGGATGAGCGGGAAGTGCGGGAACGCTGGGTCGAGCTGGGCATCCGCGTCGATATCCCGCATCCGGCCCGGGTCTACGACTACATGCTGGGCGGGCACGACCACTTTGCCGCCGATCGGGAGATGGCCGAGGTCGGGCTGAGGCACATGCCGGAGATGCGCGTGTCCTCGCGGGAGAACCGGGCCTTCCTCGTCCGGGCGGTTCGTTTCCTGCGCGACGCGGGCATCCGGCAATTCCTCGACATCGGCACCGGGCTGCCCACCAGCCCCACCACTCACGAAATCGCCCGGGAGGGCGGCCTCGGGGCGCGGATCGTCTACGTCGACAACGACCCAGTCGTGGTCCGGCTCGCGCAGGCGCAGCTGGCGGACGACGAGAACATCGCGGTGATCCCGGCCGACCTGCGCGATGTGGACGACGTGCTCGCGCGGGCGGGAGGGCTGCTTGACTTCAGCCAGCCGGTCGGGCTGCTGCTTGTCGCGGTCTTGCACAACATCGGGGACGCCGACGACCCGGCGGGCATCGCCGCCCGCTACCTGTCCGCCCTCGCACCCGGCAGTTACGCCGTGATCTCGCATTCCACCGATGAGTTCGCGCCCGACCGGACGCACGCGGCGTCGGCCGCCGCGACTGAGCGCGGGGCCACCTGGCTGCCGCGACCGAAGGACGAGATCGCGGGCATGTTCAATGGCCGGGACCTGGTCGAGCCCGGACTGGTGCTGGTGCCGCACTGGCGGCCGGAGGCGGAGCCGGGGCCCGAGGCCGACCAGGCCTGGACCTACTGTGGGGTCGCCCTCGTCTGAGGCACCGCGCGTGCGGATCGCCACCTTCGCGGTCCGGCTCGGCTTCTTGCTGTTATCAACTCGCGCCGGAGTTGGCCGAAGAGTGTGGATCGTTGTGTACACCCGGGCGTACACAACGATCCATCGTCTTGGTTGGCGGGCCCCTTGGTCGCCACCTTTTGCTGTTATCCGCCGGCAGCGCGGGCCCTGCCCGCGCCCGTGCCGCGGCCTGTCGGCTACGCCAGCGACAGGATTCAGGGCCAGGACGGTCCGTGCGGGACTCTTCGCGCCCAGATGCACGTCACCGGCGGTGACCGACGAACCTCCTTCGTGCCGACCGAGACGACACCGCGCCCGTCACGGCCACTGCGGAAAGCTATCCGGCCTGGGTCCAGCCGAGGGGCGCCTGCTGGTCCGCCCGCCAGTCCTGCGGCACTCCTGCAAGGGAGAGGACGTCGGTGAGCCACCAGGTCGCATCCGGATCCCAGCCGGCCAGCATGGTGCTGGCGCTGTCGCCGACCGGGATCGCGATTCCGGCCGTCGTCAGGTAGCCCGCCACGCAGACGTGCACGGCGTCCCAGTCAGCGGCCACGGCGGCGTAGTCCGGGATCAGCCAGCGGCCGGCCCACCCGGTCACCCGCCGCCAGTCATGACGGCGGGACTCGCTGACGTCGAGCGGGTAACGGCTCACCAGCTCGGCCCACGAGCCCGGGTCGCGCACCTCATAGACACGTGCCCCGTCCTGCGGGACGACCGGCCAGCACCGGGCCGACCGCCAGCCGAATCCGCCCTCGGCCAGGGCCAGCCGGGCAGCGCCCAGCGCCGGAAGCGCGCGCGTCGTCACCGGCACACGGGACAGCGCGGGACCTGACCACCACTGACCGCCATAGAGCAAGGAATCCTCCTCCGGCCGCCCAGGCGCAGAACGCTTATCAACACGGGCGTCCGCCAGCCAGGCGCCCGCCAGCTCGGCCGCCCCGGACAGCGGCGGTTCCGTCAGCCCATGCCGACCGAGGAACTGCGTGTACCGCTGGCCGCCCCGGTCGACAGGCGCGGTCCACCACCGCATGTCGGGGGAACCGGCCGCCAACACGACCGCCTCCGCGACCGGCCGCAGAGCCTCACGCGCCGCCCCACCCGCGAACCCCCGGTCCTCGGAGCCCGGCTCCGCCCAGTACTCGGCGGAGCCGACGGCGGCAATCAGTCCGGTCAGTAGGGCGATGTCGTCAAATGGGGTGCCGGACACGTCGGCGATTCGGACGCATTCGCCGAGCTTTTTTGAAGAGCGCACCGCCTCTCCCCTCCGCGCGGCGCGCAACGCGTCAAGCCAGGCCCTCTCGACTCGTCGGCCGGGCGCCGCCAGCCGTTCATCGAGCAAGCTGACGCACAATTCCCGGCCACGCGGCCCAGCCAGGAGCGCATCAGCGGTCAGCCCAGACAGGCCAGGAAACGGCGGCTCAGCAGAGAACACGCTGGCTACCTTACGGCGGCCCCGTATCTCCCCGTGCCCCCGCGTTTCCGTGCCGGGCGCGGCTCGTGCCGGTCGCCTACGCCATCGACAGATCCGTCAACCTCTCACCTACGCCATCATCGACACCGTCTACTGGTGTCGGTGGCGTAGGCGAGACAGGTTTAGTTTGGGGTCGTGGCGTTGGCGACGGGTGACGACGGGGCGCGGCGGGGCGCGGCGGGGGGTTAGCGGTTGGGGCGGAGGATGTCTGTGCCGAGCCAGTGGCGGAGGGGGCCGGGGACGACGACGGAGCCGTCGGGCTGCTGGTTCTGCTCGACGATCGCGGGGAGCAGGCGGCTGGTGGCGAGGCCGGAGGCGTTCAGGGTGTGGACGAAGGCGGTGCCCTTGCCCTGCGGGGGGCGGTACCTGATGTTGGCCCGGCGGGCCTGGTAGTCGCCGGCCCACGAGGCGGAGGAGACCTCCTTGTAGATCCCGATGCTCGGCAGCCAGACCTCGATGTCGTAGGTCAGCCGCATGCTGGCGCTGGCGTCGCGGGTGGCGAGCAGTGAGGTCTGGTAGTGCAGGCCGAGCTTCTCGACCAGCATCTGGCTGCGGCCGACGAGCTCGTCCAGCGCCCGTTCGCCGTCCTCGGGCGCGGTGAACTGGAACATCTCGACCTTGTTGAACTGGTGGCCGCGGATGGTGCCGCGTTCCTCGCTCCGGTAGCTGCCGGCCTCGCGGCGGTAGCAGGGCGAGTAGGCGAACATCTTGATCGGCAGCGACTCGGCCGGGAGGATCTCGTCGCGGTAGACGTTGACGATGGCCGTCTCCGACGTGGGCAGCAGGAAGGAGCCCCGGCCGCCTTCCTCCTCGCGGATGTGGAAGACGTCGTCGTGGAACTTCGGGAACTGCCCGGCGGCGTAGCCTGCCTCCTCGGTCAGCAGATGCGGGGGGAGCAGGAACTCGTAGCCGGCCGCGTAGTGCTCGCGGTTGAAGAAATCCAGCAGCGCCCATTCGAGCGCGGCGCCCTGCCCGGTGTAGATCCAGTACCCGTTGCCGCCGAGCTTGGCGCCCCGGGCGTAGTCGATGAGCCCCAGACGGGTGCAGAGCTCCACGTGGTCGAGGGGCTTGCCGCCGAGGTCGGGCTTGACGCCCCAGGTGCGGACGACCTGGTTGGCCTCCTTGCCGCCGGCCGGCGAGCGCTCGTCAGGCAGGTTGGGCAGCTCCATCAGCAGGTCGTGGAGCGTCTTCTCGGCCGCCGTCAGGCTGGCCGTCATCTCGGTGACCTGGTTACCGAGCGCGGCGGCCTGTCGCTGCGCCTCATCGGTATCGACCCCGGACGCCTTGAGCCTGCCGATCTCCTTCGCCTGCCGGTTCCGCTCGGACCGGACGGCGTCGACCTCGGAGGCGAGCTTCCGCCGGAGCGCGTCGGCCGCCAGGATCGGCTCGAGGTCGACATCGTCCATGCGCCTGAGCAGGGCCGTCCGCACGAACTCGGGATCAGACCTGATCAGCTCGATATCCAGCATTGTCCGTAGCCTTTTCGAGAAAGGGTGGAAAGTCGGGCGGCACCTGAGCGGCAGGAGTGCCTGCGGCCCGCGAGCGGGGCTGCCCTCATAGTATTGGTGCGTGAAAATCGACAACAGCCCGGCCCGTGGTACCAGAGACCTGCTCCCCGCCAGCGTCGCGGTCAGGGACCATGTGCTTGAGTCGATCACGGCGGTCTACCGGCGGTTCGGGTACCAGCGGATCGAGACGCCGGCCCTGGAGGACATCGCGCGGCTGACGGGCGGGCAGGGCGGCGAGAACGAGAAGCTCATCTTCCAGGTCCTCCGCCGCGGGCTGGCGGACGAGATCGAGGCCGGCACCCCGGTGCGGGACCTGGTCGACCTGGGGCTGCGGTTTGACCTGACGGTGCCGCTGACCCGCTTCTACGGCAACAACCAGGCCCAGCTGCCATCGCCGTTCCGGTCGCTCCAGATCGGCCCGGTGTGGCGGGCCGAGCGGCCGCAGAAGGGCCGCTACCGGCAGTTCTACCAGTGCGACATCGACCTGATCGGCGAGCCGAGCGTGCTCGCGGAGGCGGAGCTGATCGAGGCCACCAGCCAGGCGCTGGCGGCCGTCGGGCTTGAGGGCACCACCGTGCGGCTGTCGGACCGGCGGTTCCTGGCCGCGCTGGCCGAGGCGGCCGGGCTGCCGGAGGCGAGCCGGGACGGGTTCTTCATCGTCCTCGACAAGCTCGACAAGATCGGCTGGGACGGGGTCAGGAGCGAACTCGAAGGGCTCGGCCTGCCCTCGGAGTCGATCGCCGTCGCGCTCGACACGATCAGCGCCCTGCAGGGTCTTGAGCCGGCCAAGGTCGGCGACGCCCTGGCCGACGCCGTGCCGACGATGGGCGCGGCCGCGATCGAGGACCTGGCCACGACCACCGCGTGCCTGGACCGGCTGGCGGCCGACCAGCCGCTGAGCTGGCAGTTCGACCCGACCCTGGTCCGCGGCATGGGCTACTACACCGGGCAGATCTTCGAGCTCAGCCACCCGGGATCGCGTAGTTCGGTGGCCGGCGGCGGCCGCTACGACAAGCTGATCGGCCGGTCACTGGACCGCGACGTGCCCGCCTGCGGGTTCTCGATCGGCTTCGAGCGGATCGTCGACCTGCTCGAGCGCGCCGCCCGCCGCGAGGCGGTCGCGCTGCTGGTCGAGTCCGACGTCCCCACGATCGAGATCCTGGCCGCCGCCCGGAACCTGCGCGGCGAGGGCCTCGCGATCGAGACCATCCGCCGCAGCGGGAAGTTCGGCGCCCAGCTCACCCGGCTCGAGAACGCGGGCTTCACCGCCTTCATCCACCTGCGCAACGACAACGGCGTGATCACCCGCGGTGAGGTGCGGGCGCTCGGCGCGGTCCCGCCGCAGCCGGCCTAGGCCGAGAACTCGTCCTTCAGCCGGCCGGCGTCGAGCACGTGCTCGCGGAGCCGCTGGTAGGCGGGCAGCTCGCGGAACCGGTCCAGGGCCCGGCGGATGGCCTCGCCGCGGGTGTCGGCGACGCCCGCCATGATCAGCGTGTCCACCGTCTCCAGGCCGTCCAGGCCCAGCCGTGCGAGCTCGAAGATGCCCTCGCCGAGTTCTTCCCGCTGGTAGTCCGATAGCTTCTGCGCGACCCCGCGGCTGAACCGGGGGCAGTGGCCGTCGCGGGTGACCGGGACGTCAAAGGTGAACTCCAGGATCCTGATCTGGCAGAGCTTCTCGGCCAGATAGCGCACGAACTGATCGACCGCCGCCTCGTGAGTGTCCCAGAACGCCTTCAGCGACCGCTCCCACTCCTCGGGCCCCTCGGCGGCGGGGACCACCCGGACCCAGAGGTCGCCCGGCTCGACTTCGGGGTCGTCGCCGTACTGCAGCAGCCTGACCCGGCTGACCGCGCCGCCGGGGAAGCACGCATTGGCCTCGTCCTCGATCTCGCGCTCGAGGGCGGCGATCGCATCCCGCTCCGTCCCGTCCGCTTTCCGCGGCCCGCCACGGGCGGAGAACTCGTCTTTGAGCGCGTCGCCATCGCGCACGCGCTCGCGGAGCCGCTCGTAGGCCGGGTGGTCGCGGAAACGGTCAAGGGCCCAGCGGATGGCCTCCATGCGGGTGCCCGCGATGCCCGCGAGGATCAGCGTGTCCAGCGTCTCCAGGCCGTCCGGCCCCATCGGGGCGTGCACGAACGTGGCCGCGCCGCGCTCCCATTCCTGGTAGTCAGAGAGCCGCCGCCCGGTGGGGTAACCCCACTGGGGGCCGTCGAGGCCGCCGCCGGCCTCGACGCTGACGTCGAATCTGAACTCCACGTTCATGATCTCGTGGACCTTCTCGGCCAGGTAGCGCGGGAACTCGTCGATCGCCGCCTGGTGGGCGTCCGCGAACGCCTTCCACGACCGCTCGTAGTCGTCGGGGCCGTCGGAGTCCAGCAGCACCCGGACCCACAGGTCCCGCGGCTCGATCTGCGGGTCGTCGCCGTATTGCAGCAGCGCCACCTGCCGCACCGCGCCGCCGGGGAAGCGCGTCCTGACCTCGTCGTCAATCTCGCGTTCGATGACATCAAGCACGCTGCGGTCCATCGCGGCCTCCCTCGGTGACCTAGTGCCGAGGGTAGGTCCGCGACTCGTGGCCGGCCACTGATTATTCGCTCCGGGCGGCCTGCGCCCGCCGACTCGCCGCGGCGCTTCCCGGCGTCCCGGGCCAATCCGCTGGCGATGGGCCTGCGTATGGTAGGTAGACAGATCGGACTGATCACGGGGGTGCGGCGGCGTGGATGATGACATCCTCAGCCAGGGGGATGACCGCGAGCCCAGCCCGTGGCCGCGCCGGCTGGGGGCGATCGCGGCGGTCGTCGCGGTGGCTGTCGGGGGCATCGTCTACCTCACCCAGTCGCACGGGCGGCCGAGTGCCTCGGCCGCGCACCCGGCCTCCGCCACGCCTCCGGCGCAGCTCACTCCCAGCCCGGTCCCGGTCGAGTCGCCCGAGTTCGTCCGGCTGCCGGCCGGGCCGAACGGGATCGTCGGGGGGACCGCCGGCTGGGAGGACAGCCTGCGGCTGCCGGTCTCGGGAACGCAGCCGGCCTGGTTCTGGCCGGCCACCGGCCGCTCGGTGACGATCGGCGGCCTGCCCGCCGACAGCGCCGGATACCAGTTCACCCGGGTCGGCGGCGGCTGGGCGGTGCAGGCGAACGGGACCTTCTGCGGCGGCGGCGATTGCGCGACCCCGCCCAGCCCGGTCTGGTTTCTCGGGAACGGCGCGGCGTCGGCGATTCCGGTCGGCACGGCCGACCTCGTCGCGCCGGCCGCCGACCCCGACGCCTTGTGGCTCACCAGCTACTTTCCGACCGCCAACAACGCCGCCGGCGCGGCCGCCCTGGCGCGGGAGGTCAGCCGCGCCGGGGCCCAGCTCGCGCCGCCGGTCACCCTCCCCCGCGGCTCCGTCATCGACCAGGCCACCGACCGGGGCCTGCTGCTGATCTCGGCCAGCCGGCAATCGGCGACCTCGGTCTACACGCTCTGGAACCCGGCCTCCAGGAAGGTCATCCGCACCTTCGACGACGTGATCGCGGCGAGCGCGACCGACGTCGCCTGGACGTCGGGCTGCGCCCCGACCGCGTGCCACGTTCAGGTGCTCGACCTGGCGACGGGGAGGCAGACCTCGGTGGCGCTGCCCTCGGCGAGCTCGGCGGCCGGCGCCTCGTTCAGCCCGGACGGGCGGCTGCTCGCGCTCCAGCTCAGCTACGGCCTTGACGGCGCGCTGGCGATGCGGCTCGACGTCGCGACGGTCGCGACCGGCCGGCTGGCCGAGGTGCCGCGCGCCACCGGCAGCAGCGACGCCCTGTTCGCGTTCGGCTGGCCGGCCAACGGCGACAGCCTGGTCGCCGAGTTCACCTTCATGCCCACGATCCAGCTCGCGTCCTGGCGCCCGGGCGCCAGCCGACTGGCGGTGTCGGTCCTCAAGCCGGGACGGACTCAGGCCTCGCTGATCGTCGGCTAAGGGGCCGGGTTCAGCGTGAGCTGCCAGGCGGAGGGCACGGACCGTTCGATAGGAGCTGATGTTGATCTTGACTGTCAGTGCCAGCGGAATCGCCAGGCGGCGAACGCGCAGCCGGCCGCGGTCCAGGCGAGGAGGATGAACGGGTCGGCCAGCGAGGCGTGCTCGACCGGGGTGTAGCCCTGCTCGAGGATCTGGGCCAGGGGGCGGACGGGGAGGACGGCGACGACGGCGTTCAGCCAGCGGGGGACGCTGAACGTGGGGTCGAAGATGCCGGACATGATCGCGATCGGCAGGTAGCTGGCGTTGGCGATCGGCGCGGCCGACTCGGCGCTGCGGGCGACCGAGCTGAGCGCGACGCCGAGGGCGCCGAAGCAGACGACGCCGAGGACGAGGCCGCCGGCGATCTCGGGCAGGCCGCTCGCCCGCGGGACCGCGTGGAAGGCGAACCCGCCGATCGCGATGATGCAGGCGGTGATCGCGAGCGTGGTGGCGGCGGTCGAGCCGAGCACGCCGGACAGGTAGGCGCTGGCGGGCAGCGGGGTGGTCCTGATCCGCTTGAGCACGCCGTCGTGGCGGAGGGTCGCCAGCTTGGCGCCGAGGTTGACGTAGGCGGCGACGATCACGCCGAACGCGATGATCGACGGGACGAAGATCATCTGGCCCTCGACGCGGGTGCCCGGCAGGTCGCCGTTGGCGGTGGTCGACCCGATCAGCAGCAGCAGCGCCAGCGGGAGGGCGAAGGTGAACAGGGCGTACTCGGCGCTGCGCCAGAACGTCCGCTGCTCCATGAGCGCCTGGCGGGCGGCGAGGGTGACGACACGGCTCATCGGGCGCCTCCGGCGACGAGCTGGAGGTAGGCGTCCTCCAGGGTGGGGGTGATGACGGCGAGGTCCTCGAGATCGCCCAGGTCGTTCTCTGCGCACCAGGCGAGGAGCTCGCGGAGGGCGCCGCCGGCCGAGGCGGTGCAGGCGCTCAGGCAGACCGCCTGCTCGCCGGTGACGGTCAGGTTCAGGCCGGCCGGCACCGTGAGGTCGCCGTCGCGGAGCCGCTGCGGTGCGGTGAACGAGATCCTAGTCGGCACGCCCGCCTGCCGGGCGACGTGCCGGACGGTGCCCGCGACCTGGATCTGGCCGTCGCGGAGGATCGCCACCCGGTCGGCCAGCCGCTCCGCCTCGTCCAGGTAGTGGGTGGTGAGCAGGACGGTCTTGCCGAGCGCGCGGAGGTTCTCGATCGCCTCCCAGCAGCGGCGGCGCGATTCCGGGTCGAAGCCGGTGGTCGGCTCGTCGAGGAAGATCAGGTCGGGGTCGCCGGCCAGCGCGAGGGCGAGGTCGAGGCGGCGCCGCTGGCCGCCGGAGAGCCTGCGGACCTGGGTGTTCTTGTCCTCGTGGAGTTCGACGACGTTGAGCAGGTCTTGGGTGGCCCTCGGCTGCGGGTAGTAGGAGCGCCAGCAGTCGATCAGTTCCCTGACCCGCGCCTGCCGGGGGAAGCCGCACTCCTGCAAGACGATGCCGATCCGCTCGCGGAGCTTGGTCGGCTGCTGTTGCGGGTCCATGCCGAGGACCTTGACCGTGCCGCTGGTGCGCTGGCGGAAACCCTCCAGGATCTCGACCGTGGTGGTCTTGCCGGCGCCGTTCGGGCCGAGCAGGCAGAAGACCTCGCCGCTGGCCACCTCGAAGTCGACGCCGCGCAGCACCTCGCGGTCGCCGTAGCTCATGGTGAGGGTGCTGACCTCGATCGCGTTCACGGGCGCTCCAGGTTTTTCCGGGGGAGGTGTTGCGGGGGGACGAAAGCGTGCAGCAGGGCGTCGATCGCGGTGTCCTGCGCGAGCGCGGCCGGGATCGCGGCGCCGTGCGGGTCGGACAGCCGGTGCCGGGCGAACCAGGTCAGCGTCTCCAGGACCAGTCGCGCGCTGGCGGCCGCGTTTGGCGTGGTGCGGAGCTGCCCGGACTTGGCCCGGCTGTCCAGGTAGCTGGTGAGCGCGGTCAGGACCGGGGCCCGCAGGCCGCTGTTGAGCAGGTCGGCCAGCTCGGGCAGCTCGCGGGCGGAGCGCTCGATCATGTCGGCCGCCTGGCTGGTCTGCTCCTCGAGGGCGAACAGCTCGCGCATGATCGACTCGAGCTCGGCCGCCGGGTCGGGCGCCTCCGCTCGCAGCAGGGCCTCGGCGAGCGAGCCGAACGGGACCTCGGCCGCCACGAACTCGCGCGCTTCCGAGATCATCTCGGCCAGCCGGGGCGCCTTCAGGGGGAAGCCGCCGTCCGGGTCGTCCTCCTCCGGCAGCGGCTCGAGGAGCAGCGCGTGCCTGATCGCGAGGACGAACAGGTCTTCCTTGCCGTCGACGTAGCGGTAGAGCGCGGCCTCGGACAGGCCCGCCTCCCGCGCCACGTCGCTCATCCGGGCCGATCGGTAGCCGTCGGTCGCGAACACCCGGACCGCGGCGGCGATCACCTCCGGGAACCGCTCGTGGGCGGTTCGCTTGCCTGTCATGGCGGTGAGTGTATGTGTAAGTGAGCCGATCACTTACCAAATTGGAGGACTTGTCGGCTTCGTATTTCCTGCAGGTTTCCTCTGGCTGCGACTAGGAGTCGAAGACAATGTTGACCGGGGTGCCCGACAGGTAGCGCTCGATGTTGGCGACGACCACGTCGAGCATGCGCTCCAGGCTCTCCGGGGTGTTGTAGCCCTGGTGCGGTGAGAGCACGACGTTGGGCAGGTCGCGCAGCGTTGAGCTGGCCGCGAGCGGCTCGGTCTCGAAGACGTCGAGCGCGGCCGCGATCCTTCCCTCGGCCAGGACCCGCTCGAGCGCGCCGGGGGCGATCAGCTCGGCCCGCGCGGTGTTGACAAGCAGCGCGCCCGGCTTCAGCGAGCGGAGCAGGGGCTCGTCGATCATGCCCCGGGTCTCGTCGGTCAGCAGCAGGTGGAGCGAGACGAGGTCGGCCGTCGCCAGCAGCTCCGGCAGTTCCGCGAACCGCTGGCCGGGCGAGGTCAGCCGGGCCGGGTCGCGGTGCAGCGTCCAGGCGACGACGTGCATGCCGATCGCCTCGAGCAGGCCGGCCAGCCGAGCGCCGATGCCGCCGTAGCCGACGATCCCGGCCGTCTTCCCGGCCAGCTCGATGCCCTGCCCGACGTGCCACTCCCCCGCCCGGACGGCGCGGTCGTTGCCGACGACGTGCTTGGCCAGCGCGAGGGCGAGCGCGAGGGCGTGCTCGGCGACGGCGGCGTCGCCGTAGCGGGCGACGTTGGCGACCGCGATGCCGCAGTCTCGTGCGGCCGGGAGGTCGACGAAGGTGGCCGCGCCGGTGCCGGTGAACGCGACCAGCCTGACGGCCGGCAGCCGGCGCAGCACCGGGCCGGTGAGGTACGCGCCCAGGATGACGACCGTGGCGTCGCCGATCCTGGCGATCAGCTCGTCGTCGTCCTTCGGCAGGTCGGCGTGCAGGCGGGCGCCGCCGAGGCGGTCGAGCCGGGCGGCGAAGTCGGGCCTGGACAGCAGGGCGGCCATGTGCGGATCGCCGTCGGGCAGCACGATCGTGGGCGTCATGGGTGCATCATCCCAAGACCGGCCCCGCGGGGCGGCGGGGGACAGAAGACGCGCGCGTAATTACGCGGGTTGAATTTCCTTTTGTCGTGAATTTTTGCTAGTTCGTTGACAACAATCGAGTTAAAATGTTATATGTTGCGTTATGTCTGATCCGGTCCCCATGCTCAGGCCGCGAGTGAAATCCGAGCATGCCCCCTACCGGATAGCGGAAGGCCGGATCCGCATCGGCTGGGTGTCGTACGGAATTGCCAGCGAGATAGCCGATCCTGACGGCTGGGTGTGGACAATGCTGACCGCGATGGACGGCAGCCGGAGCCTGTCGGAAATCGTCGAGTGCGTGCACTCGGCGCATCCGCAGCAGCCGGCCGACGTGCTTGCGCGCGGCGCCCAGCAGCTCGTGGCGTCCGGGTTCGTGGAGGACGCGGCGGGACCCGTCCCGGACAACCTGACCGGGCGTGACCTGCACCGGTACGACCGCGCGGTAGGGTTCTACCGGTGGCTCGGCCTGGTGCCGCGGGCGAGCTCGTGGGAACCGCAGGCGCGGCTGCGGGACGCGACGGTCACCATCCTGGGTGTGGGCGGCTCCGGCGGAGTCGCCGCCCTGGCGCTCGCGGCGAGCGGGGTCGGGCACCTGCACTGCGTCGATCCCGACGTCGTCGAATTGTCCAATCTCAGCCGGCAGATTCTCTACACGGAAGACGATATCGGCCATCAGAAGGCGGATTCCGCGGTCACCAGGCTCGCCCAGCTGAATAGCGACATCAAAATCACCGGACAATGCACGGAGGCGACTTCGGCGGCGGATGTGCTCGGCCTCATCGCCGATTGCGACGTCCTCCTGCTGACCGCCGACCGGCCGCCTGAGCTCCGGATATGGGCCAACCGGGCGTGCCTTAAAGCGAACCGCCCGTGGGTTTACGGCGGTTATCATGGCCCGCTTGTCCAGACCGGCGTCTTCGTGCCCGGCGAGGGGCCGTGCTGGGAGTGCAACGCCCGCTCGCTGGATGACAGGAACGCCGAAATCGGCGGGCACGCCGAGGATTCGCCGCAACGCCGCGCGGCCATGTTCCGCGCGGTCAGCGCGACGTCGGCCGGGCTGTCGGGGTACCTGGCCGCCCACAACGTCATCTCCCTGCTCACCGGCATCCCGCCGGCGGTTCCCGGACAGGTCAGCATGGTGAACCTGGCCGCCATCGACGCGTCGCAGGTGTTCTGCCCGCCGCCGCATCCCGAATGCGACGCCTGCCCGGCGGCGAGGCGGCCGTGACCGCACGCGGATCACGCGCTCAACGAGAGCGACCCCGAGCTGGTGATCGCCGCGGTCAGCGAGGTCGTGCGCAGCGCCCGGGCCGGCACCCCGCTGCGCGCTGACGCGAGCAGCGACGCCGGCAGCGGTGCCGGCGGCGGCGGCGCCGCTGGCGCATGGGGCGGGAGCGGGGGCGGCGACTAGGCGCGGGACGGCGCGTACATTTGCGACATGACGGCTGCGCGCGTATCCACGCTCGACGAGCGCTATCGGCGGTACGACGGCACGATCTTCCTCACCGGGATCCAGGCGCTGGTCCGGATGCTGCTCGACCGGGCCAGGCACGACGAGCGGGCCGGCCTGCGGACCGCCGCCTACGTCTCCGGCTACGAGGGGTCGCCGCT
>Ga0335075_10011312_pt1 | contig 13493 bp, 12 predicted proteins | sample Lox_Sample_24_FD_206723 | JGI IMG/M metagenome (GOLD analysis project Ga0335075, IMG submission 206723) | Soil microbial communities from Loxahatchee National Wildlife Refuge, Florida, United States - Lox_Sample_2.4 | ecosystem: Environmental > Terrestrial > Soil > Wetlands | place: USA...
ACGGACGGTACGAAAACCACGCTGCCGGGTCCGTAGACACGATCATGCGCGTCGAATATTGGACCCCGCTTGCTCCAGCTGCCGGGATCCGTGATCTTCGCCGTGCTGACATTCGTCAAAATTCCCACCGCGTAATCCGCAGCGACCCAGGAAGCGCTGCTCGAATAGGTGATATAGGTATTGCCATCGCGGGCATAGCCGACCGGGCTTTCTTCGATCGGCCGGGTGCGGGTCTCCCAATAGCGATCCGGCGTGGCGATATGGACGGTAGCGCCGCCGACGGTGAGCGCATCGCTCATCGGCGCCAGGCATATGTCCTGGGGAAACTTGGAGTTCGCCTGGCGGGTGCAGGAGAAGGTGATGTACAGCCTGCCATCCGCCGCGGTGAAGACGTTCGGATCGATCGCCCACACGCCGCCGCGCTCCCGCAGCTGCCCGTGCGGCAGGCCGGTGCTCGCTTCGACGTAGCGGCCGAGCGGATTGCTCGAGCTGGCCCGCAGCACGAACAGGCGGTGATAGTCGTTGTTGCCGTTGTCGGCGGCGTAATAGATGTACCAGCGGCCCTGGATGTAGTGAATCTGCGGCTTCCAGATATCGCGGCTGTTGGGATCGGTATCGTGGCCGTGATTCCAAACTCCAGCCCAGGGTGCGGAGGCGAGCCCGGTCAGCGTTCGTGAGGACTTGACGCAGATGTCTGCTACGCCGCAGTGGGACTGCGAGTAGTAATAGGTGCCGCCGACCAGGGTCACCCACGGGTCCTGACCTTTGAAGATGGGATTGGTGAACGTAGCTGCCGCGGCGGCGGATTGCAGTCCCCAGAGGCTGCCCAGCAGAAAAATCCCTCCGACCATCGATGCGCGCATTGAGCCCCGTTTCACTTCGCAGCGGGATGCCGTACCAACAGCTTGCAATGTTATCGTATTTATATGATAATTGCAAAACCTCGTAGAAAGCTGATGGGAGCCGGCCATGCCGGAGTACCAGATGGGGCATCACACGTTCACAGGGGGACTCGAATGAATCGCTATCGTTTCCATAAGACTTTGTTCGCCGCCACGACCGCGGCGGCGTTCCTGCCGGCGGCCTATGCATCCGCGGCCGGCCCCGCATCGCCGGCCGCCGTGGCACCTGCCACCGATACGGCGGATACGGCGGATACGGCGCAGGGCGCAACGCAGTCGACCGCCGCGCCTTCCGCCTCTGATAACCAGACGCAGAGCGCCGCCCAGTTGAGTGAAATCACGGTGGTCGGCATCCGCTACAGCCTCGAGAGCGCGCAGACCATCAAGCAGGACTCGCGGATGATCGTCGACGCGATCGTCGCGGAGGATATCGGCAAGCTACCGGACGTCAGCGTGGCCGATGCACTGCAGCGCATACCTGGCGTGCAGGTCGCCCAGGAAGATCAAGGTGGTGAGACCGACACGGTGCTGATCCGCGGCCTGCCGAACGTCGTGACGACCTTGAACGGCAACGAGATCTTCAGCGGCATCGGCCGCAGCTACGCCTTCCAGAACATGCCTGCCACCGCGGTCAGAACGATCGAGGTGTATAAGACCAGCGACGCGAGCCTTCCCCTCGGCGGTATTGCGGGCTACGTCGACATGCAGTTGTTCAAGCCCTTCGACTTCCAGGGCGCCAAGATCGCCGGGACCCTGACGGGCACGCGCTCCGACTATGCCGGGCACACCGACCCCTCCGGGAGCCTCTTGGTGAGCGATCGCTGGGAGACGGGAATCGGCGACGTCGGCGCGCTGATCAATTTCGGCGAAACGGCGCAGCACTACAACGACAGCGTCGTCTGGGATTACATCCGGGAATCCGATCCGGACGGCGAGCGGCGATCTCATCGCCGCGCCGCAGAACATCGGCTCGAACTACAATATCGGCTACCGCACGCGGCCGGAGATGAACTGGGCATTGCAGTGGCGGCCGACCGACAACACGGAAGCCTATCTGACCGGCGTGACGGACTGGTACGAAGACAAGCTGAACAACTCGTTCTTCTTCTCACAGCCGGTGGCGCAGAACATTCCGCCATCGACCTATACCGTCTCCAACAGCTGTTATCCGGATCAGCTCGCGGGTCAATACTATGGCCAGACGATCTGCAATCTCGCCAGCGCGACTTTCGTCGGCGACAATTTCGCGGATTCGAGCCCGCACGGCGAGGAGGACTGGGGCAGCGACCGGCAGTACGTCGCCGGATTCAAGTGGCACGAAAGCTCATTGCAGCTGTCGACCGAGCTGAGCCGGACGACGTCCTCGGCAATGTACACGGAGGTTGGTATAGACACTCCGATCAACGGCTCTATAACCACAAACTGGAGCAGCAACGGCAATGAGCTCACCTGGAATCTGGGCGGCGCGCCGCAGCTCAACCCGAACAGTTTCTACCTGAGCGGACTGTTCGAGCCCTGGAACCAGTCCAAGGCGACGGAGAATGCGTGGCGCGGCGACGGCGTGTGGAGCCTGAATGCCGGTCCGTTGCAGAACCTGCAGTTCGGCCTGCGCTATGCCGACCACACGGCCGACTACATCTCCGGCAACAACGGCTACACCCAGCCCGCCAGTCCGGTGCCGAACTACAATGCGCAATTCCCGAACTCGCTGTGCCTGATACCGGGCACGTCGCTGGCGCCCAGCTATCTGTCCACGTGTCTCAACTACGTGCTGGACAACGCCAACGCACTGCGCGCGTTCTACGGACTCCCCTCTGGCCTATATCCGTTCAACCCAGTGGCGGGGAACTTCTTCGACATCGAGGAGAAGCGCTGGGCGGGGTATCTGCAGACCGCATACAAAGTGAACCTGTTCACCGTGCCGGTCACCGGCCTGATCGGCATTCGCGCCGAGACCATGCGGCGCGACATCGACGCCTGGGCATACAACGGTACGGCGCAATACAATCCTCTGACGGGAGTGAATGCCCCCTTCAGCGGCCATACGAGCGAGAGCGTATACCTGCCGAATTTCAGCTCCGTGTTCCAGCTGACCGACACCCTGCAGGCGCGCCTGATCTGGGCCAAGACGGTGAGCTACCCGGATTTCTCGCAGTTGAATCCGTCCCTGAGCTTCACCCCGCCGCAGATCAACACGGAAGGCTTCGGCAGTAGCGGCAACATCAATCTGCAGCCGACGAAATCGGATAACACCGATGCGACGCTGGAATGGTATTTCTCCAAGGTGGGCTCGCTCACGGGAGGTGTCTTCTATCGCCGCATCAACGGGTATATCCAGCAATTCAATACGCGCGAGGCGGTGGATGGCTACGAAATCACCGTGACCCAGCCGGAGAGTGCCGGCACGGGGCATCTGGAAGGGCTGGAAACCGCGTATCAGCAGAGCTATAGCTTCCTGCCCGGGCCGTTGAGCGGGTTGGGCACGGAGCTGAACTACACCTACATCACCGGCGCCACGGTGGGAGCGCAGTCGGCCGGGGGGCCGGTCGTCAGTGGTCCGCTGCAAAACGTATCCAAGCAAAACTTCAACGTCGTGCTCTTCTACGAGAAGTACGGCATTGATGCGCGCCTCGCCTACGGCTACCGTGGACAGTACATCGCAGGGTTCGCCACGCCAAACGTCGCGGGAATCTATGAGATAGACAAGCCCGCCAACAAGCTGGATCTGTCGATCGGTTACGACGTGAACGAGCACCTGACGGTGGTTCTGCAGGCAACGAACCTGACCGGCGCAAACAATCTCTCGTACTGGGGCCGCACGGACATCCCGCAGAACGTCGAGTTCATCGACAAAACGTTCGGCCTGGGTGTGCGGTTCAGGTTCTAGCGAGACGTGAAGAGGCTGATGGTCTTGTGCAGACAACGTGCTGACGGTTCCGCGGGCCAGGAAGGCCCGCGGAGACCTCGATGGCTCCCCATGCTCGCCGTCTGCGTCTGCGCCTGCGCTGCGGCGGGCATTCAACCCGCGGTCGCGGCAACGGCGAGCCGGTCGGGCTTCGGCAGGATGCCGGACGGCAGGGAGGTTGACGCGGTGACCTTGCGGAACGACCACGACATCTTGGTGCGCTTGATCAGCTATGGCGCGCGGGTGAAGGAGGTGGTGACCCCCGACCGCTACGGCCATCCAGCCGATATCGCGCTGGGATTTGCCTCGCTCCAGGGCTATCTCACCCCGTCCGATCCATATTTCGGCGCCACGGTCGGACGATTCGCCAACCGCATCGGCAGGGGCCGGTTCAGGCTGGACGGCCGTACGTATCGTGTCCCGATAAACAACGGGCGTAATTCGCTTCATGGCGGCAGGAAGGGTTTCGACAGACAGCTCTGGACCATCCTCGCGGTGAGACAAGGGCCGTCCTCCGCCAGCGTGAGCATGCAGTACGTGAGCCCGGATGGGGATCAGGGATATCCGGGAGCTCTGACTGCGACGGCGGTCTACACGCTCGACGATCACGATCGGCTGCGGATCGAATACACGGCGACGACGGATGCGCCGACGATCGTCAATCTCAGCAATCACACCTACTGGAACCTCTCGGGGGAGGGCAGCGGTACCGTCATGGGCCAGCAGCTGACGATTCCGGCGGCGGAATTCACGCCGGTCGATGCGACGCAGATTCCGACCGGGAGGTTCGAGTCCGTTGCCGGCACGCCGTTCGATTTCCGGACACCCAAGGCGATCGGCAGGGACATCCGCGACGGGCGCTCGCAACAGCTGCTGTTCGGGCGGGGGTACGATCTCAATTGGGTGGTGAGCCGCGCGGCGGTAGCCGCCCCGAGGCTGGTGGCGCGGGTCGTCGATCCGCACTCGGGACGGGTGCTCGAGCTGGCATCGACGCAACCCGGTCTGCAATTTTATTCCGGCAATTTCCTCGACGGGACGCTGGTCGGCAACTCGGGCCACATATATCGCCAGGGAGATGCCTTTGTGCTGGAGCCGCAGGTGTTCCCCGACACGCCTAACCATGCGAATTTCGGCTCCGCTCGTCTTGCGCCTGGACAGACGTATCGTAACGAGATCATCTATACGTTCTCCACCGACGGTCATCGCGACGTGGGAACACCACAATGAGAAGTTCCACTCTGCTTTCATCAGTGCTCGGGGTCGTGCTGCTCGGCTCTATGCTCCCCTCCAGGGCGGCCGACCTCGAGCGCTGGCCGGTGGCGCGCAGCCAGGCCTGGTTCGCGGCTCAACCCTGGCTCCTCGGGAGCGACTACATCCCTTCCGACGCCATCAACGAGCTGGAGATGTGGCAGGCCGCGACCTTCGATCCGAAGCGGATCGACGTCGAGCTCGGCTGGGCGCAGGCGCTCGGCATGAACACCATGCGTGTCTTTCTCCACGACCTTCCGTGGGAGGAAGACCCCAGCGGATTCAAGCAGCGCATCCGGTTATTCCTCGGCATTGCCGCCAGGCACCACATCAAGCCCGTCTTCGTGCTGTTCGACTCCTGCTGGGATCCTGATCCGAAGTCGGGTCCGCAGCATCCGCCGATTCCGGGTGTCCACAATTCCGGTTGGGTGCAGGCGCCGGGGGCGAAGGCGCTGGATGACCCGTCGCAGTACGGACGCCTTGAGGCATACGTGAAGGACATCGTCGGGACTTTCGGCAACGACCAGAGAGTTCTGGCCTGGGACGTGTGGAACGAGCCGGACAATCCCGGAGGCGGCAATTACGACGATCGCGAGCCGAAGGACAAGTTCGACCGCGTCGCGGTCCTGCTGCCGCGGGTTTTCGCGTGGGCACGGAGTGTCCATCCCAGCCAACCGCTGACGAGCGGCCTCTGGCACGATGGCGACTGGGGCCGCGCGGCCAACCTCAACGCCGTCGAGAAGACCCAGCTCGCCGATTCCGATGTGATCTCGTTCCACGACTACGGTTGGCCCGAAGAATTCCTCGAGCGCGTCAAACAACTCGAGGTCTATGGTCGGCCCCTCATTTGTACCGAGTACATGGCCAGAGGCGCCGGCTCGACCTTCGACGGTGTACTGCCTGTCGGCAAGCGAATGAACGTGGGCATGATCAACTGGGGCTTCGTCAACGGCAGGACACAGACCAACCTGCCGTGGGATTCCTGGCAGCATCCTTATGTCCTCAGTCAGCCGACCATCTGGTTCCACGACATCCTGCATACCGACGGTACGCCGTACAGGGACCGTGAAGTTCAACTGCTGCGGGCCCTGAGCGCGGCGCCGAAGGGTGTCGTCCCCGATTCTGTGAACCTGGGCGGCCCGGTACGGCCGTGACGAGGGGCGTGTGCCCACCGCCTGACAGACCTATCGGACTCCTCCATGGCGCTTTATCCGGATTTGCAGGATCAGGTCGTTCTGGTCACGGGCGGCGGCTCGGGTATCGGCGAGGTCATTGTGCGGCAGTTCGCCGCACAGCACGCACGAGTGGCTTTCATCGACATTGCCGTGGAGCCTTCGCGCGCGCTGGTGCGCGAGCTCGAAAGCTTGGGAGCAACAGCTCATTTCGAGGCGTGCGATCTCACCGATATAGCCGCGCTGCGGCGCGCCATCGCCGCGCTGCGCGCTCGCCTCGGGCCCATGCAGGTGTTGGTGAACAACGCGGCCAACGACGAGAGGCACGCCACCGAGACGCTGACGGAGGCAGTGTGGGACGAGCGGATTGCTGTCAATCTCAAGCAGCAATTCTTCTGCGCCCAGGCCGTGCTGCCCGACATGAAGGCCGCCGGCCGTGGCGCCATCATCAACATGGGCTCCATCTCCTGGATGACCGGCGCTGGAGGGATGGCAGCCTACACCGCCTCCAAGTCGGCCGTTCTTGGCCTGACGCGCTCGCTGGCCCGGGACTTCGGCGGGTACGGTATCCGGGTAAACGCGGTGGCCCCGGGGTGGATCATGACCCGGCGTCAACTCGAGAGGTGGTTCACTCCTGAGGCCGAGGCGCTGGCGATGGCGGCTCAGTGCCTCAAGCGGCGTCTGCAACCCGTGGAGGTGGCGAAATTCGTGCTGTTCCTCGCATCCGAGGAGGCAAGCGCCTGCACCAACCAGCATTACGTGGTGGATGGCGGATGGACCTAGGATGCGACAGGAGGGCATCGTGAGTGCTCCGGCGCGCGTGCTGTGCGACTGGGGCAGCAGCCGGTTGCGCGCTTACCTCGACATCGAAGGCAGGATCTGCGAGCGGCGCGACGGCCCTGGCATCAATCGTCTCGGCGCCGAACTGCCCGCGCGGGCGCTCGCCGCGGTACTCGCTTCGTGGCGGCGCGAACATATCCCGGAGGTGTTCCTGTGCGGCATGGCAGGCTCGCGCCATGGACTGGTAGAGGTGCCCTACGTGCGCGCCCCCGCGACCATGGAGGCGTGGCGACGAGGCGGCCTGCGGGTGCGCATAGGGGATTTCGATGCGACCGTCGCTCCCGGGGTCCAGGCGAACAATCATCGCGACGTACCCGATGTGATGCGGGGCGAGGAGACGCAGATCTTCGGCGCGCTGGCTCTCGACCAGGAGCTCGCCGCCGGCAATCAGCTGTTCGTTCTGCCGGGCACCCACAGCAAATGGGTGCAGGTGCGTGACGGTGTCATCGAGCACGTGCAGACCTTCCTCACCGGCGAACTGTTCGACCTTCTGGGGCGGCATTCTTCGCTGTTGCGCGTGGGCACGGATAGCGGCGCCGATGACGCGGGCTTCAAGGCGGGCGTGCGCGCCGGCACCCGGGGCGATCTCGCCGCGAGTCTGTTCGAGACCCGCACCGCGCAACTCGTCGATGGCCGCTCGGCCGGCTGGGCCCGGGAATTCCTTTCGGGTCTGCTGATCGGGACGGAAATGGCTAGTATGCTGGGCACGGGCAAGTTCCGCTCCGCGCCGCTGACCGTGATCGGCGAGCCTGAGCTCACGGCAATCTATCTGCGCGCGCTGACCGACCACTACTTCCGTGCCCGCGTGCTCGACGGTGAAAATTGCGTGTGCGAGGGACTGCGTCTCCTCGCCGCGGCGGAGCGGGAGTCCTGATGTGAACATCCAAAGCGTTCTGGACAGCGGCGAGCTGCCGGTCGTCGCGATCCTCCGCGGTTTGACGCCGGCCGACGCCGCGGGCATCGGCGAGGTCTTAATCGCCGGCGGCATCCGCATCATCGAGGTGCCGTTCAACTCCCCCGAGCCGCTTGCCAGCATCGAGCGGTTGGTCACCGCTTTCGGCTCGCACGCCGTGGTCGGCGCCGGCACCGTAGTGACGGTAGCCAATGTTGACGACGTCGCGGCGGCCGGCGGGCAGCTCATCGTCTCGCCTCACACGGACGCAGGGGTCATCCGGCGCGCGATCGCGTTGGGATTGGAGTGCCTGCCGGGGTTCACGTCCCCAACGGAGGCCTTCACGGCGATTGCGGCCGGGGCCACGGACCTGAAGCTGTTTCCCGCCGCCAGCCTGGGCCAGGGTCATCTTAAGGCCCTGCGAGAGGTGTTGCCTCGTCAGGCGCGTGTCTGGGCAGTCGGTGGTACGGGCGCGCACGACCTCACGGCCTGGATGAGTGCGGGCGCCAGCGGTATCGGGGTGGGCGGCTCGCTCTACAAACCCGGGGACACGTCGCAACAGGTGCTCGAGCGCGCAATTGCCCTGCGCAGCGCCTGGCGCGGATCGACTGCTTCACGCCCGTAATGGCAGTCTGGCATCAGCCTCGCGGACCGCTTCACAGGCGTCCTCAGCCGCGGCGCGCTCGGCCGCCAGCGCCTTCTCACGGTAGCTGGCCCGCATCTCGGGTCTGATCTTCGGCAGCTGCAGGGTGAACCACGCGGCGCCGGCGATACAACATGCGCCCGTGATCATGACCGTGTAGGGGGCGCCGATATGCTGTGCCAGCGCGCCGGCCAGGAGGCTGCCGAAGGGCGCGGCGCCGAAGAACGCCATGGTGTAGTAGCCCATCACTCGTGCGCGTTTATCGTCAGGCACCAGGGATTGAATGATGGTGTTGCTGACGGCCGCGGCTTGAATGAGACCGAATCCGACCACGACCATCAGCGCCAGCGACAGCCAGAGGATGTCCGACAGGCCGAAGAGAATCAGGCCCGCGCCGAGCAGCACGGCGGCGGCCTGCAGCGTGCGGGTGAGGCCGACCACGGACTTGCGCATCGCGAGCACGAGCGCGGACGAGAAGGCGCCGACACCCGAAGCCGCGGTGAGCCAGCCGAGGGTGTGCGCGCCGCCGTGCAGCACCGTGCCGGCAAAGACGGGCAGCAGCACCGAGTAGGGCCATCCCATGAGACAGGTCAGCGCGAAGAGCAGCAGGATGATGCGGATCGGCCGGAAGCCGCGCACGTAATCCCAGCCCTCGCGCAGCTCCTCGATGAGGCTGTCGGAACGCCCGCGGCCCTGCAGCGCGGCCACTCTCATCAGGAGGAGCGAAGCGATCACCGCGAAATAGGACACGCCATCGATGAGGAAGCACCAGCCCTCGCCGAAGGCGGCGATGATGAGACCGCCGATGGCCGGACCGATGAGCCGCGCGCCGTTGGCCATGGAGGAATTGATGGCGATGGCGTTCGCGAGATCGCCGCGATCCTCCACCATCTGGATGAGGAAGGACTGCCGCCCCGGCATGTCGAAGGCGTTGATCAGGCCCTGGAACGCCATGAGGGCAATGATCTCCCCGAGCGTAATGACATGCGCCAGCGTGAGTGCCGCGAGTGCCAGGGACTGTACTGCCCCGGCAGCCTGCGTGATGACGAGCAGCCGCCGCCTTTCCAGCCGCTCCACCCACACCGCGGCGAGCGGACCCAGGAGGAAGGAGACGATCTGCCCGGAGAAGCTGACCACGCCCAGGAGCAGGGCGGAGTGGGTGAGCCGGTAGACCAGCCAGGCCGTCGCCAGCCGCGTCATCCAGGTGCCGATCACCGAGATGCTCTGGCCGAAGAAGAAGAGCTGGAAATTGCGGTGGCGTAGCGCCCGCCACGAGTGGGAGAGATCCGCTGCGCGCCTCATGGCTGCAGGAGCCTCTTGAGGATGTCGCCGGCTCTCGCGAGGATCTGACGGTCCTCATCTTCCAGCCCGGCGGTCGCCTGGGCGAGCCAGGCGCGCTTCAGATCCTTGGTGCTGCTGCGGACCCCCGCGCCCTTTTCCGTGATGGCGATGTTCACCTGGCGGCCGTCGCTGGGGTGCGGCTTGCGCTCGACCAGACCGCGCTCCTCCAGGGTGGCGACGGCGGCACTCATCGACTGCGGCCGCATGCTCTCGGCGCGGGCGAGCTCCGCGGTGGTGGCGGGACCGTCTCTTCCGAGGCGCGCCAGCACGGCCGATTCGGTCAGGGAAAGCTCATGCTGTGCGGCCGCCGCGCGCATGTGCCGCACCAACCGGCCCAGCGTCTGCGCCAGCTCACCGACGTCCAAATCCCGGGCTCTTCCCATGAGCCGCATGATAGCAGATCAACAGGTAGACTGAACAGTTTGACTTTCTATCCAGGCCCTGGGCTCGGGCACCTCAGCCTTGCCGCTGGGCCCGCAGGGGCCTCGCCACGTCGCCGCGAAGGGCGTCGCGGAGTTTGCGCACGCCCTGGGCGATCTGCGGCAGCTCCGCGACTCCGTAGCCGAAGACCATTCCGCCGCGGTCCGGCTCGCCCAGGAAGTAGCGCGACAGCGTGTGGATGCGCACCCCGGCATCCAGCGCGGCAGCCGCGGCGGCCTCGGGATCGACGCCAGGCTTCGCGATTGCGGCGATGTGCATGCCATAGAACGACGGGACAGGCACAAGCCAGTCCGTCAGCTCGCGAGTCAGCGCGTCGAGGAGCGCGTTGCGTCGTCGACGGTAAACCTCACGTATCTTGCGCACATGACGCGTCAGGTGCCCCTCCGCAATGAAGGCGCCGACACCGGCCTGGATCGGCACGGGGCTGTGCCAGTCCATGCAGTTCTTCGCAGCCACCAGAGTCGGCATCGCCCAGGCCGGCGCTGCGATGTATCCCAAGCGCAGCGACGGCAGCATGCATTTGGAGAACGTTCCAACATAGAAGACGAGCTCGGCGGCCTCGGGCGTGCGCAGGGCCTCGAGGGCGCCGCCTTCGAAGCGGAACTCCCCGTCATAGTCATCCTCGATGATGAGGGCGCCGCGCTTGCGGGCGAGGCTGATGAGCTCATGGCGGCGTCTCGGTGAAAGCGTCGCGCCGAGCGGAAACTGGTGGGACGGGCAGACGCATATGACATCAGCGTCCGCGGGAATGGCGTCGACGACGATTCCGTCGGCATCTACGGGTACGGGCACCACGCGCGCGCCTGCCGCCAGGAATGCCGCGCGCATCGGTGGATAGCCCGGGTCCTCCACCGCCACCACGGTGCGTCCCGACGTCACGAGGCTGCGAGCCAGCACATCGAAGGCCTGTTGCGCACCCGACGTCACGAGAAGATCCTCCGGCCCGCAGACCACCGCCCGCGTGACCGCGATATGCCGCGTGATCGCCTCGCGCAGCCGATAGTTGCCCTGGTTACCCTGTGGGCTGCGAAAGGCCGCGGGCCGGCGCTCCAGCAGGCGGATCTGCTTGGCGGTCACCCGGCGAAACACCTCGAACGGAAAGAGCCGCGAATCCACCAGCGCCGGCCGGAAGTCCACCAGTCCCGCCTTGCGCTCGTCCCCGGGCGCCTCGCGCCAGAACCCGATCGCCGCGGCCACATCCGGCCGCAGCCAGATGGGATTGAGCTTGGTGGCCGGTCGCGGGAGCAGGGTCCGAACGGAATGGCGGCGGTCGGGCTCCCGGGACGCGACGAAGATCCCCGAGCCTCCCCGGCTCACCACCAGCCGCTCAGAGGCCAGGCGCTCGTACACCGCGGCGGCGGTATTACGCGAAACGCCGAGAAAGGCGCTGGAGCGACGGGTACTCGGTAGGCGCGCCCCGGCAGGCAGCCGGCCTTCGACGATGGCCGCCTTGAGCTGCTCGTAGAGGCTGCGGGAGGCATCCCGCGACCCCGGCGCCGGCAAATCCAGCCGCAGCTCGAACAAGGGCTCTGTGGCCCGCGGCGCTCCGGAACGATGGCCCAATGCTTTTTCCCCCAAGTGGCCCTTCAGGCGCGCGGGCCCACGCGGTATCTCTACGCCATTGTAAACGGAGGCCTGTATGACCCGGTTAAAGCGATTGGGCGGCACGCTGGCGGCCGCGATGCTCTGCGCAACTCTGATCCCGACGGCGTCGGCTGCCACCTCGCCGGCGGCAGGCCCGGTATCCGCCAGCGATCAACAGCATGCCTTCGATTTCCACTTCGGGACGTGGCGCACCCACATCCTGAGCCGGATAGCGACTCAGGGCGCCAACCAGTGGACCAAGATGACCGGCACGGTGATCGACCAGCCGCTGTGGAACGGCAAGGCCAATGTGGAGAAGATCGAGGCGTCGGGCGCCGGCGGCCACTTCCAGGGATTGACGCTCTTCCTCTACGACCCGAAGACCCACCAGTGGAGTCAGCAGTTCGCGAGCAGCAGCGACGGCATCATGGAGGAGCCGGCATTCGGGGAATTCAAGAACGGACGCGGCGTGTTTTATGGCTGGAGCAGCGATGAGGACAAGAAAGTCCTCGAGCGGGACATCTGGTCCGCGATGACGCCGAACTCCTACCACTTCGAGATCTCCTCGTCGGCTGACGGGGGCAGAACCTGGGTCACGGAGTTCATCGCGCAGCTCACGCGGCTGAAGAAAGACCCGGATTACGCCACGACCCGCTCACCGGGCAGCGGGCCGCAGCACGACTTCGATTTCAACATGGGGCACTGGAACACCCGGATCCGGGCGGTGGAGAACCCGCTGTCCGCGCCGAACACGTGGAGCAATCTCCAGGGAACGCACGTGGTCTATCGCCTCTGGGACGATTGGGCCGATATCGGCCAGCTGGAAGTCGATGGGCCAGGCGGGCACATCGAAGACATGGCGCTGCGGCTGTATGACCGCAAGACGCAGCAGTGGCGAGTGTATTTTGCGAACAGCGGGTCGGGGACCCTCGATGCGCCGATGGTGGGCGGGTTCAAGGACGGGGTCGGAACCTTCGTGTTCCTGGATGAGATGGAAGGGAAGACGGTGCTGGTTCGAAATGTCTGGTCGGATATCACCTCGAAGAGCTGCCGGCAGGACTGGGCGATCTCGGCGGATGGGGGCAGGACCTGGGTGCCAACCTGGGTGTCCACGGATACGCTCGGGAGTTGATGCGCGCCGCCGCGTCTTTGGGGCGATGAGGGCATCGTAGGGTGCCCTCATCGCCTGTCCGGTGGCGGCTGCGCCAGAACGCCGGATTCGACTTCCCGCAGAAGCTCGCGAATCTCATCGGTCGTGCACTGTCCTTCGTCGAGGAGTGCCCCCAACAGGCCCTCGAGGTAGGTCGCTATTGCCACCGCGACTGCGGCCGGCGAATAACGATCGAAGCTCATCAGAAGCTCATCCAACTCCTCGATGCATTCCTCGACCGCGGCATCATCGCCGCGCTCATCGATCAGGGTCATGGGAATCTCCCCTACGTTGCGGTGTCAAATCGAGGATAGCGCGCCGCGATAAAGGGCAGGGATACGCGTTTCTCTACAAACACGCAGTCAATTGCGGTTT
>Ga0335075_10011314_pt1 | contig 13492 bp, 11 predicted proteins | sample Lox_Sample_24_FD_206723 | JGI IMG/M metagenome (GOLD analysis project Ga0335075, IMG submission 206723) | Soil microbial communities from Loxahatchee National Wildlife Refuge, Florida, United States - Lox_Sample_2.4 | ecosystem: Environmental > Terrestrial > Soil > Wetlands | place: USA...
GATCGCTGCCTCGGATTTCAGCAGGTACCAGCTCATGCCGCCACTCCGCCACTCCGCCACAGCATGTCCTGAAGCTCGTCTGCCAAGTCGTGCCAGGCAGCGACAGCAGCTGGGGCGCCGCACATTTTTTGGTGCCTTGGGATGTAAAAGGGGGACGGCTTCTATACAAGATGGACTTTCGCCCGCCCCATGCTTTCCTGGCGTGGGTGAGCCATTGTCTTGGCATCGCAGGAGGTATGCGGAGTGCGAAAAGTCACGGTTATCATGGCGTGCCGAGTCCGACTCTGTTCTCTTTATCGTCGCTCTTCTTCAGAGAGATCACCGAACCATCACGAGCATCTGGCCCATGACGAAATGCTTGTTGTCCCAAGCCGGCAAGAAAAAGCCTAATTGAGAGGATGTAGAGACAAAATACGGTAATTACGGAGCAGGGCGTTTGCTCAATCGCTCAAGGCCGTTCTTTGCTGCGCGGGTCAAGAGAGCCTCGGGAGCGCCGCCCGCAAGCGTTTCCAGCAGCCGGCGGGTTTCGGCTGAGCCCGCTTGCACCAGCACCTCCACCGCGCGCACGGCCTGCCGCTGGGCCGCTGTACCCTTGTCAAGATCTGTCGCTTCCAACACCTGTTCGATCCGCCGTCGCGCTTCCAGAGAGGGTTTGTTGGCCAGTGCCCGCCGCAGGGCGGGATGGACCATCTCGGCCAGCTTTTCCAGCTCGGCGGTCGCCTGCTGGCGGACGGCGAAGGAATCGTCATCGAGATCGGCGATCAAGCGTTTGACGCGCGCGACGTCGAGAGGCGGCGCCGGCCGCAGGACCGTGCGCAAGAAGGGTACGCTGTTCTTCGGCGACGCCGCCAGCGTCCGCAAGGCGCGTCGCGCCGTGACGAAATCCTCGTCGCCGAGAAGACCAAACAGCTCCGTCAGCTCCCTCTTCTTCAACGCGCGCGCCGGCCACGGCGGCAGCTTGTCCGTTCGCGCACAGGTTTGCAAAGTGAGCAAAGCCAGGGAGGTCATCAGCAGCCGGCCGCCCGCGGCGGCAAACTGCGAGCCACTGGCCGGCCAGCTGCCTCGATCCGCGGCTTTCTTCGCGCCCTGGTCCTGCCGGTCGAGCAAGTGCGCTCGTATCCTCTTCTCCCACAAGTCCCAATCCTCGCCGCCGCGCCGCCGCAGCGCCTGGGTCACATAGTAGAAATAATACAGACCGTTTTTGTCTTTTGAAAATCGCTCCTTGCATGCGGCGGCGGCCCAACGGACAAGTCCCTTGTCGTCCGGCTTGCCGCCCATCGCAAGCCGGCACAGATGCCCGGCGGCGCTCATGGTCGGCGAAGGGCTGCCGGCCCCTGGCACGTAACGATACCCGACACCGTCCGGCGAAGCGGCACTGTCGAGAAACCGAGAGGCGCTGGTAAAGGTCTTGTCGGGAACGATCAGACCGGCGCGGCGAGCGGCGACAAGGGCCAGAATCTGATAGCTGGACACGGACGTATCGCCAGGCTGCTTCATCGGGCCATAGCGCCAGCCGCCTCCGTCGTCCTGGACCTTGACGATGAGATCGATGCCGGGTTGTGCGGATTTCTTGAGTGCGGCATCCTTCGTGAGGCCGTAAGCCATGCAGAGCGCGCGGGTGGCCAGGCCATGTGAATACATGTCAGGGCCGAAAAAGCCGGTGTTCTCCTGCGCGCTCATCAGGAATCGCAGTCCCCGTTCGACCGAACGAGCATAAGGGTGGAGAGCGCCTCGGCTCTTGGGCGTTTCTCCCGCTTCGAGCAAAGGCAACAGGGCGAATGCGGTCGCAGCAATGTCATTGCGCGAGATGCCGGGAGCCATGCGCCAACGGCCGTCGCGCTGTTGCTGCTGCACCAGCCACTGAAGACCAGCCGCCATGGCGTCGTCGGTGCGAATCGCGCGCTCCTCTTCCGGAGAGACGGCGGGCCGCGGGGACGCGGCGACATTGCCGGTGCCCTTTTGGGAGAGCGCCTTCGATGGTCGTGGAGATGCCGGCGTAACGGGTGGGGCCGATCGAGGCGCGGCGCCGATGCCCAGCGCTCCAACTAACAACCAGACAAACGCGGCGAGCTTCAGCTTGGTCAACATCATGCTTTTGATGACGCTTGCGGCTTGTCCAAGGTTTCGACAGCTTGCTGCCTTGAGCGTTCCCAACAGCAAGAGAGGCGGTACGGAAGCCGAGGCCAGCCGTTCGGCAAAGGGGTGCCCCCCAACTTTACGCAGCATCGTTCTGAGCATGGGACTGAGCATCGACTCCCCCCTCGGAAAGTTGCGTTACATCCATTATAAAGACACGACGGCGCCGAAATCTTCCCGGATTTCCGGAAAATTGGCTCCCCTGCCGCCGGCCTCCACTCATTTCTTGCCAATGCAGTACAGGTAAGCCTGTCCCATTACCGGCTCGGCATCCCGCACGTAAATACGGCCGTCGGCCACGGCCGGTGAAGGGCCGTTGTTGCCCTTGTAGCCGCCCAGCTCATTCTTCGCCAACACTTCGAGCTTCGGACCGGCTTTGAGGATATAGCTCGTGGCCGACGTGACGAAATAGATGCGGCCATCAGCCGTGACGATGGGGCTGGCGAGATTGGTTAGCCCTTCCAGCCGCTCGTTGTACATCGCCTCGCCGGTGGACAGCTTCCAGCAGTAGATCAGGCCGGGCTTCTGCGTTCGGTACACGTAATCGCCGCAGATGACCGGCGAGGCATAGGCGTAGCTGGCGGGCGTCTTGTCGATCTTCCACTTGACGTTCGTTTTGGTGATGTCTCCTTCCCCGCTGGGATCGATGGCCAACCCCGGTCCACCGGGGCGGTCGGTGTAGAGCAGCTCGGACCCGTAAACCGGCGACAAGTCGCCCATGGGGCGCTTGAATGACCAGATCGTCGCGCCGTCGGCCGGGTTGAGAGCTTCGAGGAGGTTGCCGCTCGGAACGATGAGATGCTGTTTACCCCGAATCGACAACAGAAGCGGCGAGGCGTTGGCACTGCTGCTCTTGGCCAGCTTCTTTTCCCACTTCACCTTGCCGGTCTTTTTATCGAACGCCTGCACGACGCCGTTACCGCCGGGTTGGTCCACGTTGACCAGGCAAATGACCGTATCCTCGAACAGCAGCGGACTGTTGATGAGACCGTTGATATGCTTGGGCAATTCGCCGCGCACCTCGTTTCGCCAAACAATCTTGCCCTCAAAGTCCAGGGCAACCATGACGCCGGAGCTGAACCAGCAGTAGACGTGCTTGCCATCCGTTACTGGAGTCGGCACGGCATAGATGCCGTATCCGCGCGGATAGCGGCCTGGCGGCACGGAGGTACGCCACAGCTCTTTCCCGTCGGCCGTCTGGAAGCAGGAGACCCAATGCTCGGGGATGATCTTGGCGTCCTGCTCCTTGTTGGTCTGCTTCTTCGACACCGTGACGAAAACGCGATCGCCCCAGATGATCGGGCTGGAGTTGCCGATGCCGCCGAGCGGCACCTTCCAGAGCAGGTTTTCCTTGCTCTTGCCGTCCCAGTGGAGCGGCAGGTCTTTTTCGTCGGTATACCCCATGCCCGTCGGACCGCGCCAGCCGGGCCAGTTTCCGGCATACAGCGGCGACAGCGCGAGCGCGACAGTGAGTGCGAAGATAACGGAAAGCAATCGTTTCATCGGAAATCCTCCCTTGAATTTATCGAGTAGCGTAGGGGTCAAAGCAGCTCGGGAATCGGCGTCCCGCCGGTCGCCAGATGCATGGGACGGCCTTGCAAGTCGGGGGGTAGGTCGTTTCATCCGGCGGGGAGCCCAGGAATTGGTAGAGAGTGGCCAGCTCATTCCTGGGATAGTACGCGTGGCCTTTCGGTTCTGCTGCTCGGGCAGAGAACCCCTTGGTCTTCTTCGTTAGGTGCTGACGAGCCTGTTGTTCTTTGTGGAGCCTAACCGGTTGGTGTCGTCGGTCATCATGCCTACCAAACTAATCCGCCCGCCTGCTCTTGTCCAGCAAGATCCTTTCCCATTCAAGGTGTGAGGAGGCTTGGCTTTTTTGGAGTGCGGCGCTTTACCGCCGCTTTGTATTGCTTGTTTTTGTTGAAAACCGAAAGAAAAAAGCGGCGGAAAAGCGCCGCACTCCAAGAAAGCCAAGCTGGCTGAGGGCGAGCAGAGAAGGTGTTGTCTACCACAGGCGGTACGAAACCGAGCTGCCGCCGGTGGACAGACTCACCTGGATCAAACAAAAGACCTTTCTGTCCTGGCCTGCCGCGAAGAAAAATCCGCATGGCCTAACACGAAAAGCTCACCTACACTGGTACGGGGAGCAATCGGGAGGATGTCACATTGAGCGAACAACATCACCACCACGATCACGACCACACGGAGCCGCCTTCCGATCTGGTGTTGCGCGTCAAGGCGCTGGAATCGCTGCTGGTCGAGAAAGGGCTGGTTGATCCGACGGCGATCGACCTGCTTATTGACGCCTACGAAACCAAAATCGGCCCGCGTAACGGGGCGCGCGTTGTCGCTCATGCCTGGGCCGATCCCGTTTTCAAGGAGTGGCTGCTGCGAGATGCCACCGCGGCCATCGCTTCCCTGGGCTACACCGGCCGGCAGGGCGAACACATGAAGGTGGTCGAGAACACGCCGCAAGTCCACAACCTCGTCGTTTGCACCTTGTGCTCCTGCTATCCGTGGCCGGTGCTGGGGCTACCTCCTGTGTGGTACAAATCCGCTCCCTACCGCTCCCGTGCGGTGGCCGATCCGCGTGGCGTACTAAAAGAATTCGGCATGCCGCTGTGCGACGACGTGGAAATCCGCGTCTGGGATTCCACCTCGGAAGTGCGCTTCCTGGTGCTGCCGGAACGGCCCGCCGGAACCGACGGCTGGAGCGAGGAGCAGCTCGCCGCGCTGGTGACGCGAAACGCCATGATCGGGGTCGAGCAGGCCAAATCGCCGCAGGAGGTCGCGGAAGCATCATGAACGGCGGGCACGACCTGGGCGGCATGCATGGGTTCGGTCCGATCAACGCCGAGCCGGAGGCCGAGGAGCCGGTCTTTCACGCCGAGTGGGAAAAGCGTGTTTTCGGCCTGCTCCGAGCGGTCGGGGCCTTGCGGCAATGGAACGGCGACATGTCGCGCCACGCGCGCGAGCGCCAGCACCCCGTTGATTATCTGCGGCACAGCTATTATGAAAACTGGCTGGCCGGCCTGGAGAAGCTGCTCGTGGAAAAGGAGCTGGTCACAGCGGAGGAGCTGCTTTCCGGCAAAGCATCTCAGCCGGCCGACGAGGACGTGCTCAAGCATCTGCTGCGAGCCGAGAAGGTCGCCGACGCTGTGATCCACGGCTCCTCAGCGGCCATGCCGGCCGATGCCTCACCCCGCTTCCGGCCCGGCGACCGGGTTCGCGCTCTCAATCGCCATCCAGCAGGCCACACCCGCGAGCCTCGTTACGTGCGTGGCCGAGCTGGCGTGGTCCACGAGCATTACGGAGCGCATGTCTTCCCCGATCTCAGCGCGGAGGGTGTGCGCGTGGGCCGGCATCTCTACTGCGTTCGCTTCGAGGCCTCGGAGCTGTGGGGGGAGAACGCCGACGGCAACAGCGCCGTTTATGTCGATCTCTGGGACGACTATCTGGAGCCTGTCTGATGCAGCCTGTCACTGGGTCGATTCATGACCTTCCCGCGCTCCCCCGAGACGAGGGAGGCCCGGTGTTCAACGAGCCGTGGGAGGCCCACGCCTTCGCCCTGGCGGTGCGGCTGTCCGAGTCCGGCTGTTTCTCCTGGTCCGAATGGGCGGCCGCCCTCAGTGACGAGATCCGGTTGGCGCAAGAACACGGCGACGCGGATCTGGGGCAGAACTACTACCAGCATTGGCTCAACACCCTGGAACGACTTTGCGCCGAAAAAGGGCTGGCGAGCGACACGGACATGCACCGGCGCAAGGAGCAATGGCGAAGGGCCTACCTCCACACCCCGCACGGCCAACCGATCGAGCTGTCGGCCACGCTCCCCAAACGGCCTACTGAGTCCCGCAGGAGCAGCGAGCCTGGTTAGCGACGCTTCGCAGAAGCGTCGGAGCCGCACGACGCTTCTGCGAAGCGTCGCTAACCGAAGGAAATCGCGGCTGCGTCAGTCATGTGCGATTTTACACAGGGACTCGAGCTGTGCAATTCAAGGTACTCATTTTGGGGGCCTCCTACGGCTCGTTGTTCGCCATCAAGCTGCTGATGGCCGGGGGCCGTGTTTCGCTGGTCTGCACCAGGGCAACCGCCGAGCTGATTAACCGTGATGGCATCGTGGTGCGCTTTCCGGTCAAAGGCCGGGAGGCGCTACTCGACGTTGCGTCCAAGAAGCTACCGGGTACGCTCGCCGCGATGACGCCGGACGAGACGGATCCGAGCCGATTCGACCTGGTTGTGTTCGCTATGCAGGAGGGCCAGTACGGCTCACCAGGCGTGCGGGAGCTGATGCCTCGTATCGCCCAGGCGTGCGTGCCCTGCCTGGCAATCATGAACATGCCGCCTTTGCCCTACCTCCGGCGGATTCCCGGGTTGAAGACGGAAGCGCTTCAGCCATGTTATACCGACCCGCGCGTTTGGGACGAATTCGATCCCGAGCTGACCACGCTGGCGAGTCCCGACCCGCAGGCCTTCCGCCCGCCGGATCAGCCCAAGAACGTCCTTCAAGTGGGCTTGCCGACCAACTTCAAGGCGGCTCGATTTGCAGCCGATGAGCCGACCGCTCTCTTGCGCCGGCTCGAAGCCGACATCGAAGCCGCTCGATTCGACGCCGGCACCGGCCCCCTCGAAATTCCGGTGAAGCTCAAGGTATACGATTCGCTTTTCGTGCCGCTCGCCAAATGGCCGATGTTGATCGCCGGCAACTACCGCTGCATCCGGCGGGATGACATGATCTCTATCAAGGAAGCGGTCCACGCGAACATCGCCAAGTCCCAGGAGATTTACGACTGGGTCTGGAAGCTCTGCACGCGGCTGGGCCCCCAGGATGCCGACATGGTTCCTTTCGAGAAGTACGCTCGGGCCGCCGAAGGTCTTACCGCTCCCTCTTCCGCGGCGCGTGCGCTTTTCGGCGGCGCCAGGCACATCGAGCGTGTGGATTGCCTGGTGCGCCGGATTGCCGCTCAGCTCGGAATGCAGCTCGACGTGCTGGACGAGATCGTGACACGGCTAGACGAACGTCTCGCAAGGAATCGCGCCGCGGGCACGGTCCCGTTCGATTCATAAAACAGTCGCAGGCAAGAAACAATCTTTTCCATGGCCGAACCATGAATTCCACCTTGATGACTCTGTGGTCGCCGAAATCCACATCTCAGGCGGCGGTTTTTATTCCCGATGGCCCCGAGCTAACCTACGGACAACTGCAAGAGCAAATCGAAGCGGTGAGGGCGGCCCTGCTCGAGGGGGGCGTCCAGACAGGCGATCCGGTCGGCATTGTGCTGCCCAATAATCTGGAGTATCTCGTCGCGTTCCTGGCCGCGACCTGGGCGCGCGCCATCGCCGCTCCGCTCAATCCGAACTACAAGGTCGAGGAATTTCGCTTCTACCTGGAGGATGCGGGCGCCAGGGCAGTCGTTGTCGGGCCAGGCGATCATCCCGCCCGCGAAGCCGCTCGGCAGCTACAGATACCGATCTGGGAATGCGCTCTCGATGCCCAGGATCGGGTTTATGTGCGGCGGCAGAGCGGCCAGGCGGCGCCGAATCTCGACCGCTCGACGCCGACGCCGAGCGATGTCGCCCTGTTCCTGCACACCAGCGGAACGACCAGCCGGCCGAAAGGCGTGCCGCTCACGCATGGCAACCTGATGGCTTCGATCGCCAACATTGCCGCCACGTATCAGCTCACGCCACGCGACCGCAGTATGATCGTCATGCCGCTCTTTCACGTCCATGGCCTGATCGGCGCCACCCTATCCACGCTGCACACCGGGGGAGCCGTGGTGGTTCCGGGGAAGTTTTCCGCCGGCGCCTTCTGGCCGCTTGCGTCCCGCTATGGCGTTACCTGGTATTCCGCGGTGCCCACCATTCATCAGATTCTTCTGGGGCGGGCGGATCAGGACAACGCTCCGCACGGCGGCTTGCGCTTTATCCGCTCCTGTAGCGCGGCCCTGGCGCCGGCGGTGTTTCAGCACATGGAAGAACGCTTCGGCGCTCCGGTGTTGGAAGCCTATGGCATGACCGAGGCTTCCCATCAAATGGCCTCCAACCCCTTGCCGCCGGGACCGCGCAAGCCCGGCTCCGTGGGCAAGGGGACCGGCGTGGACATCGTCATCCTCGATGAGCAGGGTCAGGTCCTGCCGGCCGGAAGGCAAGGCGAGGTTTCCATCCGGGGCGCTAATGTGATGCACGGCTACCTCAACAACGCCGAGGCGAACGCGGCGTGCTTTTGCAATGGTTATTTTCGCACCGGTGATCAGGGGATCCTCGACGAGAACGGCTACTTGATGCTAACCGGACGAATCAAGGAGCTGATCAATCGCGGCGGCGAAAAGATCTCTCCGCTCGAAGTGGACGCCGCCTTGCTGGAGCATCCTGCGGTGGCCGAGGCGGTCTCGTTCGCGGCCCCGGATGTCAAGTACGGCGAGGAAGTCCACGCTGCAGTCGTGCTGAAGGCGACGGCGACCCCCGCGGAAATTCAGGCGCATTGCCTGAAGCGACTGGCGGATTTCAAGGTGCCGAAGGTGATCCACATCACCCAGTCGGTGCCGCGCACGGCAACCGGCAAGATTCAGCGCCGGCATGTGGCCGCGCATTTTCTGAAGGGCGAGTAGTGGTGGAGCTGTGAGTGGTGTGCGCCATGGAAGTTAGTTGAATACGCATTCAAGGGCCAGTGGTCGATGTCCCGCTCACGACGCTGGCGTGGTGACGGTGCGGGAGACTCGAGGAGATCTTTGGTCGGCAGCCGGAAAGATAAGGGGACATCGGGAAAGATATTACTGTGGCACAGAATTGAATCACGAAAACACGAAAGTACGAAAACACGAAAGAGGAAAAACATCAAAGAATGGAATGTCTTGCTTTCCCTTGTTTTCCTCTTTTTCGTGTTTTCGTACTTTCGTGTTTTCGTGATTCAATTGTTGTGCGGAACTAACTTGCCGGTGTAATAAGGGGACACCGTTAATTATGCAGCTCGGAGGTAATGTCCTCATTTGAGCTGTAAGTCCTTTCTGGATAAGGATCGCCAATGCCAAATTAGGACACTGCCGAAAATCACCCTCCGTCACCCCTTGGCGAACAGCTTCTTGACGGGCCTGCCCTTGCCATCCTGGGTGACGTAAAAGGGACGCTTCTCGATCAAGAAGGCGGTCCGCGGCGAGATGCCCAGGGCCGTCAGGATCGTCGCGTGAAGGTCGGGAATGGTGATGGGATCCTTCGTCGTCAGCAAGGGCCGCTCCTTCGCCGTCTCGCCGTAGAGGAAACCCTTCTTCATGCCGCCGCCGAACAGCAGCACCGAGCCGGAGCCGGTGAAGTGTCGGTGTAGACCGTAGTGAATCATCTTTTCCATGCGCTCGGCCCTGGCCCGCGACTGGTCGCGCGCCGTACTGCCGGGTACACCTTCGATCATCATGTCGCGGCTGAACTCGCTGGCCAGTACGACCAGGGTGCGGTCGAGCAGGCCGCGCGCCTCCAGGTCGCGGATGAGCTGCGCGATCGGACGGTCGATCTCCTTCTTCATCCGTTGGTAGGTAGTATGGCCGTTCTCGTGAGTGTCCCAGTGCAGGAACGGCACATACTCGGTCGTCACTTCGATGAAGCGCGCTCCCGCCTCGGCCAGCCGGCGGGCCAGCAGACAGCCCAGCCCGAAACGCCCGGTGTTATAACGCTCATAGTTTTCCTTCGGCTCCTTGCTGAGGTCGAAGGCGTCGCGCTCCTTCGAGCTGAGCAGTCGGTGAGCGTTCTCGATGGCGCGCAGCATCGATTCCTGGCGATAATCGCCGGCCCGTTCGCCTATTGGGCTGGCCTTGACCAGCTTGCGGTACTGCCTCATCCGGCTCTCGAACCGCTCGCGCGTCATTCCCTTCGGCGGACGGAGGGCGGCAAGGGCGTCGGTGGGGTAGGGCAGGTTGAAAGGACCGTACTCGCTGCCGAAAAAGCCCGCCGTCGTGAACGCTTTCAGCTCCTCCGATTCGCCGACCCCCTCCAGCCGTTGACCGATGTTGATGAACGCCGGGATGGCAGGATTGTTCGGTCCGCGCACGCGGGCGACCCACGAGCCGAGGTGCGGCGCGGCCACGGTCTGCGGCGGCACATAGCCGGTGTGCCAGTGGTACTGATGCCGGGAGTGCAGGATGTTGCCCAGATCGGCGACGACATGGGAGCGGATGAGCGTACCTCGGTCCATGACCTGGGCGACGTGCTCCAGCCCCTGCGCGATCTTGATGTTGTCCACGGCGGTGTCGATGGCCGGGAACGTGCAGAGGATCTTCTCCGCGGGGACGCCGACCTCGAAGGGAGTGTAGCGCTTGGGATCGAAGGTTTCCGGCGACGCCATGCCGCCTGCCATCCACAGGAGGATGCAGGTGTCGGCGGCGGCCCTGGGGTGGATGATCTTCTCGTTCGCGGCCGCCTCTCGCGGCTCGCCGGCGGCCAGCGTCGCCAGTGCCGCCGCGCTCATGCCGCGCAGGAGGTCGCGGCGAGTAAGGTCCGAAGTGCGCTGCATGGTTGTCATGGCCTTGATCTCCCATTGCGTCAAATCGGCAGGAATTGGACTTGGTCTTTCCACTCGTCCTGTTCACTGCAAAGTACGGGAACAAGAATCTCCTCGACCATCTGGCCAATCTGATCGCGGCGATCGCGGATAACGAACACACCGAGCATCGGCAGCCCAGCGGCAACGCGCTGGTAGGCGAACTTCGCCATCGTTTTGCGGTCGTGGGTCAGCAAAATCCGGCCTTCCGCCGCCGCCCAGGCCAGAATGTCCGGGTCTTGAGCGGTTCGGAGTCCGGCATCCTGAGCGCGAACTATGTCGAGGTCGGGCAGCTCGCGCAGAAGAGCGCGGTACGCCACACCGTCGAAGTCAGCGTCCGTGGCCAGTCGAAGCATTGCCTTTCTCCAGGAGCGCCTTCCGGCGCAGTAACTCCTCCTTGAAACCCGGCCGCGGCGGTTGCGCCGCCTCGATCATCCGCCGAATTTCCTCCGCATCCTCCTCCTGCTCGCGGAGATATTGTTCCACCTCTTCCCTGTGATCCAGGTAGTAGCCGATCAGCGTATAGACGTCCGAGAGGCGAAGCGTGTCGAACGAGTCCACAATCTCTTCCGGCGTGGCGCCGTCCTTGTACGATTCAACGACCCGCTCCAGCGGGATTCGTGTACCTGTCACGCGGTATACGCCGTTCTCCAAGCGAGTCAGTGGTACTGCCCGCGGCTCAAGAATCAGAGTCGATGCCATGATGTTGCTCCTTTCCCTCTCCATTCTACCGTATCATCTGGAACTCCGGCAGCATGAATACCGCCCACAGCAGATCCGCCAGCGACTCCGCAGTGATCGGCGATCCCAGGATTTCTCGCCCCGCGTCCAGCTCGGCGGCGGTCTGCTGACGGCACAGCGCCTGCAAGTAGAGCCGTTCGATCCACTGCTCCCTTGTTGTCTTCGGATTCTTCTTGAGCAGCTGGGCCGCGCCGCGGGCAAGCGTATCGGCCAGGATGCGGCCGTTGGACAGATCCAGCGCCTGGAGCGTGGTGAGCTGGTCGGGTCGCGTCGTGACCACTTGCTCGCGGTTCGGCCGGCCCATAGAGCGCATGAGCGCGTCGGCCTTCACCAGCGCGGCACGGACATATCGCCGTCCGGCCGGGGTGGTGGAAGCGAAAGGCGGCAGCTTGACCGGGGCGGCGGGCTTCGTCGGCGCGGTCCCGGTGATCTGCCAAATCGCATCCAGAAACTGCTCCGCCGTCATCCGCTTCCCCTCCGGACCGCGGAAGACGTAGCTCTCGGCCGGCATCTCTTCCCGGAGGACGACAGTGCGCGACTGGTACGCCTGCGAGCGCGTGATAAGCTCGATGAGCCGTTTGAGGTCGTAACCATGATCGGCCAGGTAAGTGCCCAGGTAGTCGAGCAGATCCTCGCTCCACGGCTTGTTGGCCATCACGTCAACGGGGTGGACGATGCCCCGACCGAAGAGGCGCTGCCAGAGGCGGTTGGCGATGGTCCGCTGAAAGCGGCCGTTGTCCGGGTGCGTGACCAGGCGGGCCAGCTGCTCCAGCCGCCTGGCACGGGGCTGCTTCGCGTCGATGCTGCCCAGCTCCGGCCACAGGAAGCGCGGGACGGCCTTTCGGCCGAGCGGCTTATCGCAGCGGTGGATCTCCAGCGGCTTGTCGGCGATGACGGCTGCCAGACTGTAGGCGTCGTCGAGCTTCCAGGTGTCGATGAAGCTGTCGTGGCACGAGGCGCACTTCATGTTGATGCCGAAGAACACCTGCGATACGTTCTGCGAAAATTGCAGCTCCGGCACCTGGCTGGCGTTGACCTTGCCGCGCCACTTGATGCCCTTGATGAAGCCCTCCGACTCCGGCGAGGGACTAATCAGCTCGCGGACAAACTGATCATAAGGCTTGTTGTCGAGCAGCGATCGGTAGAGCCAGCCGGTGATCTGCTTGCGGCCGCCGTCGATGTAACCGGTGCCCTGGTAGTCGTTGCGCAGCAGGTCGTTCCAGAAGGTCAGCCAGTGCTCGGCGTAGGCGCGGCGGTCGTCCAGCAGCCGGCGGATCAGGCGGTCGCGCCGGCCGGGGTCGGCATCCTTCACGAAGGCATCCAGCTCCTCGGCCGCGGGCAGCTGGCCGATCACGTCGAGGTAAACCCGGCGAGCGAAGGCGCTATCGTCCAGCGGCGCCGGCGGCGTCAGCTTGTGACGAGAGTAGTAGGCATCGACGATGCGGTCGATCGGGTGGTCGCGGCCTTCGTGGGCGGGAGGCAGGGAGGGGCGCCGCGGCTTGAGCGGAGGAACGTAGGAGCCGGCGGCGAAGCTGAACCCTTCCTGCCAGGACAGACCCTGATCGATCCAGGCACGGATCAGGGCGACCTCTCGCTCGGTCAACCGTTTTCCCTTGGGCGGCATGCGCTCGTCGGCCTCCTGGGAGGTGATGCGTTTCACCATTTCGCTCGCGCCGCTCTTGCCGGGCACAACCACTTTCGCGCGGAGGATCGCCTGGCGCGTGTCCAGCGAAAGCGAGCCCTTGTGCTTGCCGTTGGTGTGACATTCGGCACAATGGGCCTTGATGAGCGGCACAATATCGTGCGCGAAATCGATCGGTTTCGGCTCTTTCGCAAGCAACGGCCCCGGAAGCGTGGCGATGAGGAACAAACCGAACGCCGCGGCGAGTCGTGTCCGGCGCGAGGCGCGGTTTTCGTCTGGCTTCATGGTGCGGTTCTTTCTGCCAGGGTCAGGCGAGGTTTGTAACTAACCTACCACGAATGAGCAGGCGCTGGAAGTGCCCTGTTAACGCGCGATTGCAGTCCGGGGATTGTATTAGAGTCTGTTCCTGAAGGTTTGTGGCGGCACGTTTCCAACGTGCCGGCGAACGA
>Ga0335075_10011316_pt1 | contig 13491 bp, 12 predicted proteins | sample Lox_Sample_24_FD_206723 | JGI IMG/M metagenome (GOLD analysis project Ga0335075, IMG submission 206723) | Soil microbial communities from Loxahatchee National Wildlife Refuge, Florida, United States - Lox_Sample_2.4 | ecosystem: Environmental > Terrestrial > Soil > Wetlands | place: USA...
ATTAATTGGCCCCCAAAGGCTCCCCGATCCCCTATTTTATTATGTAATAAGAAAAGGCTTTTTCTTTAAAATCAAAAAATAGCTAGGGGATCCCGATCGGTGTAATAATTGAAAAACTATACTCTATAAGTTGAAGACATAGTCTGTACCATCAGGAGACTGATGGAAGTGAGGGATAAATAGCCCCCACGGTAACAAATAGAACAGGCTAATCAATCTTGAGAGTCCATATTGACAGATTGGTTTGGCACCTCTTAACTAAAAAATTGAAGTTGGCAAATTAATATAAGAAAGGTATGTAAAATAACAAAAAGGATAAATTTAACCGAGAAAAATGTTTATTAAACTTACATTTATGTCTCTTTCTAGCCCCGGCGGGATTAACCGATCTTTTTCTAATTCCGCTTGTTTACAGGCAAAGAAGATTAATGAAGGTCCCTCTGAAGGTTTAGTAAAAACCACTCATAAAGAAACAGGAAATCAATTTAACGAGGCACAACATTTGAAAATGCAACTCACAAATGAACAAATGCAAGTAGGAGTTGGTGTTATGTTGGGAGATGGGTCTATAACTAAAAGTTCGAATGGTTCCACTTTAAGTTTAGCACAAGGGACAGTACATACATCCTATTTTTTATTTGTATTTGGCTTATTATTTGATTTATGCAAAAAATTTCCAAATATGTATAGTACCTGGGATGTTAGATATCACCATTATAATTATCAATGGAAATTTTATACTGTATCTTTATCCTGCTTAAATAAATTGTACTCTTTATTTTATGATGAGCAAGGAAAGAGACGAATCCATCCGGGCTTAATTGTTTATTTAACTCCGATTGCTTTAGCACATTGGATTATAAATGACGGTGAGAAATTAGTTAGGGGTGGTTTATTTTTAAACACTTTTTCATTTTCTATGGAGGAGGTAGATAGATTAATTAGTATAATTAAGACAAATTTTAGTTTAGATTGTCACCGTATTATCAAAAGATCCAAAGGGAAAGTCTATTGGAGAATTTACATTTCAGGGAAAAGGGAGAATCTTAATAAACTAATCGATCTAGTTTTACCTCACATGCACTCTTCAATGTATTACAAACTAGGATTATAATTAATCGGTATCTTTTTAGTTGATTTCATTTATTCTAACATCTTAGTGGTAGTTATGGTAGTTACCACAGATAGGTAATGAGGGAGGGTTGGAGGGTTTAACAAATAGGAAAGTTCTTTTTATAAGACTTAAACCTTGTGGAAACTAAGATCAACTGAGGAGTGTCAATTAATCACTAACGAACCTTTCTTAGAAATCAAATCGCCAACTTATAAATTTTATATCGGGGAGCAACTATGGTAACATAATTGTAGATTTTGGCTATATGCTGAGATTTCCTTAAATTTCTACATCCATAGTTTCGAAATATTGTAGAAGATTGGATAATCAGCAGGGTACTTCAATGTTTACCCTCAACGATCACATGCCAGTATCCATTTTAGGACTCTACAGGAGAGATGGATCAAGAAATGATCTAATTGTTAGTGAAAACTTTCAAAGAATCGCGATGTCGACTCATCATATCCTGGAAGTGCAACAGCGTCCAAGGGTTCGGCTGTTCGCCGAGTAAAATGGTACGCGAGTTGGGTTTAGTACGACGTAAGTCAGTACGGATTCTATCTACTAATGGAAATAGAATCGGACTGAAACAAACAAAATTTAGTAATTACTATAATTACCCTCCCCAGGTCTGGGGCGGAAATTGTTTCAAAAATAGGACCTGTCGATAGTACGAGAGGAGCTCGATGGACTAATCTCTGGTGTATCAGTTACAGTTTTTCATGATAATGTAAAACTGTATAGCTGAAAGGCTACATTAGGAAAGGATAATTACTGAAAGCATCTCAAGTAAGAAGCCCACCTATATACGATTCTTAAGCATACTGTAGATCACAGTATAGATAGGCCATCGATATTAGTATAGTAATATGCGTAGTCAGTTGGTACTAAGAGCTTATCCCTTGGTAATACCTTATCTTTATTAGTAATTGATCCGTAATACAACCGATCAGAAATCGGCCTCTTCTTAATTATGTATAGGAAGAACAACAAGACGGATAAATTAGAAAGCTGGCACAATGGGATTTGCTAATAGATGGTTGTTTGGCACTAATCATCAAACAATTGGTACTCTTTATATCATCTTCTCTATCTTTGCGGGGATGATTGGTACTGCCTTTTCTATGTTAATCCGAATGACTCTTGCAACTCCTGGAGGGTCATTTCTATCTGGGGGCGAGAATCTAATTAACGTTTTTTGTGGAATTTTATCTTTCGCTTTAATTTTTACAATTATTCTTCCTAGCTTACTTGGTTCTCTAGATAATATTTACTTTCGGGTTATTATCTCTTTCTCCATTCTCGCGATAGTTTATTATGTTCTAGGAAGCTCTCAATTAGCTGACTCAAGTGTTCAATCTTTACAAGGAGATAATCAATTATATAACGTGATCGTAACAGCCCACGCTTTCATTATGATTTTCTTCTTGGTAATACCTGGATTTAAATTAAAGAATAAACAGTGTTTTAGTACAGTATTTAGTAAAAGCAATTATTCAAGTAGCACAACAGATTATTCAGAGTCCAACGGAAAACCTGAAGCCCCTAAACACGAAACACATTATTTTGCAGATCCTCTAAATTCAAGAGACAAAATTCGAGATATTACTAAGGGAAAACCGGGTGTTTATGTTTGGACTAATGTTAAAAACGGTAAACAATATGTGGGATCAAGTATAAATTTAAACAATCGTATCTTTTCTTATTTTTATCCTTCTATTGTAGCGTCAGGGACACGCTACATTTACCGGGCTTTGTATAAGTGGGGGATGATTAATTTTACGCTGACTATTCACATTCTCCCAACAGAGAGTGATTTATCTACTGTTCTTCAGCTTGAGCAACATTATATCGATACATTAAAACCAGCATATAACATTTTAAAGGTTGCGGGGTCTTCTGTTGGGAAGCCTTTTTCAGAAGAGAATAAACAAAAATTTAGAGAGGAGCGAGGAACTAAAATTTTTGTTTATAATGCTGACGGAACTCAACTTCTTTATGTTTTTCTTTCACGAACGCAATTATTCTCGACCGTACATATTGATTATACCACTTTAAAAGCTTTTCTTAAATACGGGAGAAGTCTATATTGACAATTTTCTGTTTTATGAAGATACTATTGAGGAAGCGGATAATACGCACCCGCTTGGTACGGAAGAATTTCTTGCATTTTTTGTTTCAAAGAAAACCGCATTTAAAGAGTCCCACGGAGGATTCCATCCCGACGCTCGAGAGGTTTTCGCCACTCATGTTTTTGAGCCTTCTTTATCTTTCTCTAAATCGTCTGTCACTTATATAAGTCAACATTTTAGAGCAGATCGTGGAACTATTAGGGCTTATATTAAATCAGGGAAGTTATTTAAAGGTTGTTGGAAACTCTCCCATAAATCTTTATAGGTGCAACTATATTTTCATATACTAAACTCAGAATTCACCGGGGTAATAGGTATATCTACTATATATAAACAGACCTATTATTAAATTTTACTAAATGCTGAGACAGTCTTTATACTCAATTTACCACTGGTAAAAATAATAGAGTTTATCTTATCAGCAGGTATTCTAATTATTATTACCTCAGATACTACAAGTAAAACTGTGAATAAATAGGCAGAAGAGATAGTACTCAAAATTTTAAACTAAAATTTTAGTGGATTAATCGGAGGTTTCGGTAATAAACAAAACGATTGCCCATAAAGGATAATTTATAGCATGGCACTAATTGCTGGAAAGTCTTTATGCACTATCATCCCTTTGGGTAATAACGACAGGGTTTAGATAACCAGCAAGTAACCAGAATAAAGAAAAACTGCTCATACTTCACCCTTAAGGTGAGGGCAGTTTTTGTTTTCAAAACGGGATAGGGAACTTCAGAGACTATACGTGCCACTAGTTTAAACACATAGAACAAATAGTCCACCCTTTAGTTTATATTGCAATTATAGGGTAGAATCTTAATATAGAATATATCTACAAACAACATCCGCGATATAGTTCTATGCATTTCATTTCATTGTGCTTTTTTATGCTACAAGATCTTCTAGTAATTATTCAATTATTGTGAGGATGGTTGCTTATAATTTCTTTAGTGTTGTTAGAGTTTATTTTTATATCGGTAAACTATGTGATTAAACGTAGTATCTATTTGATTATTTATTTCCCCGGGGGCCCGGGCACGGGGGGCAAGCCCCGCGCTGTGGCCCCCGGGCCCGGGTGTCTTCATTATTTTTTATATGTTAGATCCTTCTTTTTTCAGGTAGAGCGCATTACACAACAACCAATCAGAAAATAGGAACTGGGCAATATAATACAGAAAATATGGAATTTAATAGTTGGTTTGCAGGCTTAATTGAATCTGACGGTTCAATTATTGTCCCGGAGACTCGACGAGACAATAAAGGCAGATTAAGATATCCTGCGATTAAAATTGTTTTTCATGTTGATGATTTACCTTTGGCTAAACGTTTAATTGAAATTTTAGGTGGTGGTGTTATCGAGTATTCTAAGGGTAAATCGTGTGTGTTATGGTTTCGGAGTGCTGAAGATCTCCAGAAAATTATAGGGAGAATTAATGGGCATATAAGAACACCAAAAATTGAAGCACTACATAGATTATTGTTATGGTTTAATAATAGCGAGAACCCTACTAATTATTCTTTATTAGGTCCTGATACTAGTCCGAAATGTCGAACAGTTGGTTGGCTGGTTTTGCTGATGGAGATGCTAATTTTCATTTTGACTTCGAAAAAAATTCAGAAGGTAAATGTCAGCAGATCGACAGACGGTTTTATCTAGAGATCCGTCAAATATATCACAGGGATTCACCTATTACTGGGCGTTCATATCTACCAATTATGCAATCTCTCGCCAATGCTTTAGGAATCAAGGTATATTCCCGAAGCCGAATATTAAATGATTCTCCTGTTTCCAGCTATACTGTGATTGCCGGTGGGGCGCATTCTATTACAATTATTATTGAGTATTTTTCTAAATTGGGTTAGAGTTAATCAGTTAGTAATAACAAAATCATATATAACTGAGGCTGGTACTAAAGAAATTCAAGTATTAAAATCTAACCATAATCAGAATAGAACCTCCTTCTCTTGGACGCATTTACAAAATCTTAATATTTTACCGTAATTTATTACGGTCCCAATTAAGGGCTACAAAGGCTGCATTTATTAAGACCCCTATAATACCAAGACTAAAGCTGAATTGGTTTGTTCCATTAATGATCGGATCTCCCGATAGAGGAGGGATACTAAGTAGAGTACTAATAAAAATAGTTATTTTGGTTTTTTTCTCTATTATATTGTGCTACTTAATGTTAAAACTAACTGTATGCTGGGACGAAAGAGAAGTTGCAAGAACTTTTTTAGTAACAATCTTTCAATATTTTCTATCAGCAGGTAATCAATTCTCCCCAGACCCTAGAGACTTAATGTTGGTTTTAAATGGAAGTTTAGGTTTTACTGTATTTAATTATCGCGTTCAGAATCAATTTGGTGCGTATCTTGCGGGTCTTATCGAGAGTGATGGACATATTAATTTACCAAAAAATCCTAACTCTACGCCAAGAATTGAGATCACTTTTCATTCGATTAATTTTCCTTTAGCTTTGAAAATCATGGACTTAATTGAATTTGGTTATATTTATCCTTTAAAAGGACAGAATGCTTATCGATTAGTAATTAATAACATTCAAGGTTTATTACGGGTTGTTGCGTTAGTAAATGGTAATTTCCGAACACCCAAAATTGCTTCTCTTCATGCTTTAATTATGTGGCTTAATCTTCACTCTGGCTCTTCAATTCTACCTTTACCTAGCGACGGATCTCCTTTAATAGGTAATGCATGGTTGGCTGGGTTTTCGGAAGGTGACTCTAATTTTTTTATTCAATTTTCTCCCCGAAAATTAAATTCGGCTACTGGTAAGTTAAGTAAATTGAGAATCGTTTGTCGTTATTCGATTGAACAACGAAAAGTGGAGCCTAAATTTGGTGGTGCTACTGAACCATTTATGCGGTTAATTGCTTCATTATTTGGAGTTAATCTAAATACTACAACGCATCATACTCCACCCAGACACTATTGGGCAATCTATGTTTCTTCTCGATTGGGGATTCAAGCAGTAATTAATTATTTCGATGTATTTCCATTAATAGGTGTAAAATACCTCGATTATTTGGATTTTAGATCTGCTTTCACGCTTATCCAACAAGGTGAACACTTAAACGATTCTGGACAGTTAATTATCAGTTCCTTAAAGGCGTCGATAAATAAATCACGAACCCAAATTAGTTGGGAACATTTATCTAATTTCTATACTTAATAACATCAAACTCGCAACAGTGAGTCCTGTTATAATTATTTTCAAATTTATACAGCTTTGGACTAGCCTAGGGACCTAAACTTTTAATTTAAAAAGTTATAGTCCTCCCCTTGGGGGGGAGAAATACCCAATGTTACTAGGACATCTGGGAACTATTTCTCCTTTAGCCCGATATGGCATTTCCTAGACTAAATAATATTAGTTTTTGGTTATTACCCCCTTCTTTAATTTTACTAGTAGCTAGTTCCTTTGTAGAAAATGGAGCTGGTACTTTCATCCCGTGCCAGCCAAGTTTAATAATAACTGAAACTTTCACTATATGCTTGAAACCTCTTATCTTCTATGGTACTATAACAGTTACAAGACATAGCCTTGGGCAATAAGCAGGGAAGATAACTCTAAATATTCCTCAGAGACTTCATGTGATACTTTCGTCCACTTCGTGGACAGAATAAGAAGATATAGTCCGGATAAAAATAATGTAAGTTAACTACGACGGGATTCTTAACAATATCTACTATCGCTGTTACAGCAGCGCCACCCTCCACTAAAACAACTCTTGCTTATTATATCGCAGGTTTAGTGGAGGGAGATGGCAGCATCAAAGTACCTTGTGTAGTTCGATCAGCTAAGGGAAAGTTACAATACCCTTCAATTACTATTGTGTTTGCACTTAAAGATCTGCCATTGGCACAATTGTTAGCTAAATTATTAGGTGGGCGTGTATATCAACAAACCGGTCAATATATTATGCTATCTATTCAATCATTAGCTGGAGTATATGCTTTCGCCGTACTCGTTAACGGTAAAATAAGAACTCCTAAAGTGGAGGGTTTACACCGACTTATTGCTTGGTTAAATGCAAGTGGTAAATTCCCTTTTATTGAAGCTTTACCTATTGATAATTCACCTCTTAATACCAATGCTTGGTTGGCAGGTTTGTTAGATTCTGACTCTTCGTTTCTGATCACATTCCTTCTAAACATTAGTGGTCAAGCCTACGGTGTTGATCTTACTATGAGATTAACACAACGACAAGAATACCACCGATCTTCTTCTTTAGGGACTTCTTACTTACCAATTATAACAACTATTGCGGGAATGTTAGGAATCAATGTTATCAAGTATACTCGTGACCGTGGAGTTAGAACTGAATTAGGTTTCTTACTAAGAGTTAAATCTCTTGCAGCACGATTATTACTTATCAACTACTTGGATAACTACCAATTATTGAGTAGCAAACGATTAGACTACTTAGCTTGGCGTACGGCTCATGATATAGTATGTTCTAAAGCTTACCGTACTTCAGAGGGAACAGCCCAACTTTTAGCACTTAAAAATTCTATAAACACTAAACGTACTACTTTTGATTGGAGTCATTTAGATAAATATCTGGAATCTTAGTGACAATCTCTCTTTACACTATATAATTTTTACTCCCTCTCTTCTACGAAGCAGGGTTTTCTGATCGAATACTATACTTTATTTTTTTTGACAGGATGGACTGTTTTGAGAATGATAGGCAGTCGCCTAATAGAAATTTTAGGGCAATTAAATTCCACTCGATGCGAAAACCTCCTCAACTGGATTAAACCTACTCATCAATTCACATGGCTTTTCTTAGTATTTGCTATTTGTTTAGTTTGTGTTTTGGTTGTAAAAACGGTTTTTACAAGGGGACAATTCGCCTGGGAAAAGAGTAGAGAAATTTCTACTTGTTCCCATCAGAGACGGAACGTGGAACATCCTAATGATGAATTCTTCAAACAATGGCTTGTCGGTTTAACGGATGGTGATGGCTCATTTTCTATTGCTAATCAAAATGGCAAATGGAGCTTAGCCTTTAAAATTAGTCTAAGCGTATATAATCTTAGAGCTTTATATTATATTAAATCTCAACTTGGTTACGGTTCGATTAATGTAGAGAAGGCAGCCCAAATAGCGCACTTTCGAATCAGAAACCGAAAAGTCTTGATTAATGTGATTTTTCCTATTTTTGATAAATTTCCTTTACTTACAACAAAACATTATAATTATGATCGATTTAAACAAGTGTGTTTTATCCTCGAAGATAATACTTTAAGTAAGGCTCATAAAGATGAACGTATTCAATCTTTACTTGCTATAGTCCCTCCTTCTGATTATCTTTCTCCTGCTTGGAATAAAGTATCTTTACCTCTGGAAGATGCAAATCAAGCGAAACTTGTAATTTCTAAAGGTTGGTTAGTAGGTTTCGTGGAAGCAGAGGGCTCATTTTATTTAACTGTTAAAGACCCTACTCGAATTGCACACGGATTCGGTATTTCCCAAAAACTTGATAGTGTTGTTTTAGAAGGTATTAGAATAATTCTCCATATTCCTACAGTGGTTAAATACAAAATTTCTTATTATTTATTAGATACTACTAATTCTCGGGCAGTAGGCAATATTATTACATATTTTACAGGGACTATAAAAGGTATGAAGGCTGTTGAACTGAAGATTTGGGCAAGATCATTCAATGCCAAGGGTGATTATGCTAAATTATTAAAAGTACAGTCTCAATTACGTTCATTACGGAAATTAAGACCACAAACTGCGTTATTCGAATCTCATGAATCATAGGATGATGGTATAGTCCGATCCCCCTGGCAACATGGGGCGTGTAACGATAGTCTTTTATCAAGATGAGGTTACCAAACATTTAAGTTATCCTCCATTATCTGGAATTGCTTCTCACTCTGGTGGGTCTGTTGATCTAGCGATTTTCTCGCTTCATTTGGCAGGTATTTCCTCTATATTAGGGGCTATGAATTTCATTACTACAATTCTTAATATGAGAGCTAATGGTGAACAAAGTTGATTACATTATTAAAACGTTCTCTCACTCCCTTTCCGAAAGGATATGATCTATATTAGATTGAAAAAAGAAGCCGTAAGGCACTTGAGAACTTGAATTTTCTTGATAAACACTTAATTATAACATTTATTATGCTAAAGAGTTTCATTTTATTAAGACAGTATTTATGTCAAGCTGCAAAATTAGCCATTGTAATTCCACCTTATATCCAAGAAGTAATTTCAGGTATGCTTTTAGGGGACGGCTGGATCGGTCGGCCATGGAAGAAAACGGGGAACGCAGTATTAGGTGTTAAACAGAAGGATAAAGCTTTTGTTGAATTATTATGGAATCTTTTTAATTCAATTGGGATCGTAGGTTGTTTACCCCATTTAAAAACCACAGTTTTAAAAGCAACTGGGAAAGTATATACAGCTTTTGGGTTTAATACCTTCAAGCTACCTGTCTTTGGAGTATTATTTTATCAGTGGTATAATATTATTGATGGTAAGTCTATTAAAAAACTCCCTTCTAATATCGCTGATCTTTTAACTCCTGTCGCCATTGCTTTTTGGGTGGCCTGTGATGGTCATTTTATTTTACGAGAAGGTGTAGTACGTATTTCTACTGATAATTTTACGTTAGCTGAGGTAGAACTATTACAAACAATTTTGTTAAATAAATTTGGCATTAAATCAACTCGGAGTCATAATGGTTCAGGTAAAGAACAGTATCGTATAAGAATTACTAAAGCTTCTATGCCCGCGTTTCAATCTTTAATTGCCCCTCATATTCCACCGATGATGGCTTATCGAGCAGGTTTATAGAGATATAATGCTATTTCTTAAATTCTCTCCTCCAAAGCAGGATTAATGCTTAGGGTCACTGATTAATCAAACAACCTATTAGAATATAATAAAGAGATCTACGTAAATAATGTAGTCAATACTATTGCCTTACAGAACCCCCAGCGGGCCCTAGGGGGGCTACGCCAGGGGAGTTGTAACAAACTAACTAAATGCTAAAAACTTATAGATTCTCTTGGTACTCTGAACTTTGAGTTAAAATCCAAATGTTATGCTCACTAAAATAATTTAGAGATTAAGTTATCAGCAGAGTTTATTTAATAGAAACTCTCAGAGACTATACGTTAGTTTTCTTGAAAACAAAGAAAAAGAGATAGTCCTAAAATAATCCTCCTGTCTCATTAATTAAATAGGATTATGATTATTTTGATGTCTTTCCATAAAATGCCTCTTTTCGTATGGGCTGTACTAATTACAGCTATTCTTCTACTTCTATCTCTTCCTGTCCTAGCAGGTGGAATTACCATGTTACTTACAGATCGAAATTTTAATACATCATTCTACGAACCAGCTGGAGGAGGTGACCCTTTACTCTACCAACATCTTTTCTGGTTCTTCGGTCTTCGGTGGCCGAATAAAGAACACTATATGCTGGGAAGTTCAATAATAACCTAGACTTATTTTTGTTTGGTTGAACGGTCTAATAATGGTAACCATTAAAGGAACAATCAGCAGAGCAAAATTCAATCAGGCTCTCAGAGACTATATGTGTAATTAAGAAATTAATTGAAGAAATAGTCCATTATTAAGCATCCAGAATTAAAATCGCCTTTTTATTTCCCGGGGGCCGGGCACGGGGGCAAGCCCGCGCTGTGGCCCCCGGGCCCGGGGCATTATTTCTTTATAATGCAGGTTTATTTGTTGAGGGTATAGGGGTCTAGACCCTCCCCGAAATTACTTTAATACGGCACGCTCGTGTTAGTAGGAAAATAAGCACACGAATTTCAGGGCTTGGGAGAACGCTCCTAGTTGAGCAAGCAAATTCGCCAATTAAAATTGGAGATTTCTTTAATTCTTGCCCACATCCCCTTTGGTTTTCAGACTAAATTGATCAACCAATAGAGAGGTATTAAGAAGAGATTGTTACTGTTGAGTCCATTTCACGTAATGAAATGGGACAATACGACAGGTTTTATTATTTTACTTAAAAAATGAAAACAGTTTTATATAACGGATTAATTGTAACAACTACCGATGGACATCTTATCACAGGACATTCACAATGTATTAATTTACGTCACTATTCAACGACACCTTATATAAGTCGTGCTATTTCGTCTGATATTAAATCAGACGAGCAGTTTAACTGGAGATTGGCCGGCCTCTTCGATTCTGATGGTTATGGTGATAAATATGAGGCCTCTATTACTTTACATGTCACTGAGGTGAATCTCGCTTATATTTTACAAGAGCGTTTCGGCGGGGTGGTAATTTTTATAGAGGATAAAGCAGCAGTAAGATGGAGAGTTACGCGCGCCCAAGAACTTGAGGGTGTAGCTTTATGTCTAAATGGGAAGACATTTTTAAAAGAAGATGTAATGGCCATTTGGGCAGATCGATTTAGTTTCACTATCTTGCCTACACCCAATAAAATCTCACTTGATAATCCTTATATTAGCGGGTTAGCAGAAGGTGATGGAACAACTACGGTCAAATCTACAGATCTCCAACCTGCCTTTTCTGTTAGTAATAAAAATGAATACCTCCTTACTCTCGTTTTATCCGCTTTTGGTTGTGGCCACGTTTACCCCGATAGAAGTTGGGCGGGTTTTAAATTTTACGCTTCTTCTATCCATGATTTAGGTATTATTGGTGCTTATTTTGCTAAATATCCTTTATTAAGTGATAAACAACTCGAATTTGCTTTATTTTTTTCATTAATCCAACTAAAAAAAGATGGCTATCATCTAAAGAGGGACTTTGCTGGCCTAGTCGCTTCCGCTGAAAAACGGCAACATTTTTATAACCGATTAGCAGAGTATAACCGAATTAAGAAATATTAAGGCGGTCTGGTTTATTAACATAAATTTCATAGTAATGTAATGAATTAGTTACGTTTCAGATTACACCCGAACCCTGAAACGTGAGGGAGGGTTAGGGGACTCTAGATGCTTAATAGACATGCATCCTGAAGTGTATATTTTGATTATTCCTGGATTCGGTATTATTAGTCATGTGGTTTCAACATTCAGTGGTAAACCGGTATTCGGTTACAAAAAACAAAGTAGCCCTTATAGTAAATTTATCCCCCGTTTTTATTATAAGACAGCATACTATATGCAGAAAGGATGGGCTATGTTAAATAGTACTAAAAGAATACTATTAATTATTGAATTAGTGTTTCTAGTAATAATCTATTTAGTACTCTTTAATCCGCAGATAACCAACACACAGATGATTTTTGACCTTTTCGTTGAAAATCCAAGCGCGTTAGTAGATATCTCAGAGATTGTATGTATGCTTTCTATTTTTCTGCCTACGAAACCTCAAAAGGAGGCAGGAGATGATTTAAAGACTCGCCAATGGGTTGCTGGTATTATCGATGGAGATGGTAATTTTTACATTTCCAAAGAAGGTTATGTAGAATTTTCTGTAGTAATGGAACCTCGTGATATTGCGTGTTTATATAAACTAAGACAACGGTATGGTGGTTCTGTTAAGGCTACACCTCAAGCTGACGCAGTGCGTTTCCGATTATATCACAAAGCAGGAATTCTACAAGTTATTAATGATGTCAATGGTTTAATCTTAAACCCAGTTCGATTAGCACAACTTCAAAAAGTTTGCTTACTTTACAATATTGAAGCTCTACAACCAGTAGAACTTGAACATTCGAGTGGATATCTATCTGGACTTTTTGATACTGATGGAAGCATTTACTATAACAAATCTTCTATGCAAATGTTTGTAACGGTTTCACAAAAAAATCGATACTTACTTGATATTCTAGCTTCTGTCTATGGGGGTAAGGTTTATGCCTCTAATGCTGAAAAAACAGCACACAAATGGATAGTCTCTCGAAAAAGTGAAGTACTTTTTCTAATCGATAATTACTTCCATTGGAATCCGTGTGTTTCAGCTAAAAACAAAAAAATTGTTATGGTTAAACACTTCTATCATCTTTCATCAATTGGGGCACTTAAAGCGCCTATTGATTCGCCTTTAGGTAAATGCTTTGCTTCATTTGTGGAACAATGGAATGAGGAATCACCTGATAAATAGAAGAAGAGATAATCCAATATTATTATAGAATAATATTGTACCTAGGTATGGTCTATGCGATGTTATCGATTGGAATCTTAGGATTCATTGTATGGTCTCATCACATGTTTACTGTCGGGCTCGATGTTTCAGTAAGTTC
>Ga0335075_10011317_pt1 | contig 13490 bp, 10 predicted proteins | sample Lox_Sample_24_FD_206723 | JGI IMG/M metagenome (GOLD analysis project Ga0335075, IMG submission 206723) | Soil microbial communities from Loxahatchee National Wildlife Refuge, Florida, United States - Lox_Sample_2.4 | ecosystem: Environmental > Terrestrial > Soil > Wetlands | place: USA...
CGCGAGCCACACCAGGTGGGGGATGACGAGCAGCGCGCGCAGGAAGACGGTGAGGCGCGAGCGCCGCAGGTCGTCGGTGACGAGCAGGCGGACGGCGGGATCTGCCATGTGACATTGGTAACGCAGGGGTCGGACGGCGCGCGCTGCCGCAGGCGCGCGATGCCTTATGTTGCGGGCATGTGCAGTGGGCGCCTGCAGGGCAGGGTGGCGTTGATCACGGGCGCGGCGGGTGGCATCGGCGCGAGCACGGCGCGCGCGATGGCGGCGCAGGGCGCGAGCGTGCTGGTGACGGACGCGGACGGCGAGCGCGCGCAGCGGCTGGCGGGCGAGCTGGGCGAGCGCGCGCGGGGGCGCGCTCAGGACGTGCGCAGCGAGCAGGAGTGGGAGGAGGTGCTGGCGTGGGCGCTGGAGCGCGAGGACGGCGTGGACGCGCTGGTGAACAACGCGGGCGTGTTCCTGGCGGCGCCGCTGGCGGAGACCTCGCGCGAGGACTTCACGCGGGTGCTGGAGGTGAACCTGACGGGCGTGTTCCTGGGCATGCGCACGCTGGCGCCGGCGATGGCGCGCCGCGGCGGCGGCTCGATCGTGAACGTGTCGTCGGTGGCGGGCTTGATGGGCAGCGCCTACCTGAGCGCGTACGCGGCGAGCAAGTGGGGCGTGCGCGGCCTGACGAAGGTGGCTGCGAAGGAGCTGGCGCAGGCGGGCGTGCGCGTGAACTCGGTGCACCCGGGCCAGATCGACACGGACATGAACGCGCGCCAGCGCGAGCGCACGCCGGAGCTGGTGGACAGGCTGATCGCGGCGATCCCGATGCGGCGCATCGGCACGCCGGAGGAGGTGGCGAGCGCGATCGTGTTCCTGGCCTCGCAGGAGAGCGCGTACGTGACGGGCGCGGAGCTGGCGGTGGACGGCGCGACGAGCGCTTGAAGGAGCGCGCGGGCGACACGCACGACGGCGTGCAGGCAACTTGATCAACCAACGAGTGGATGGGAGCGAGCGATGAGCGCGACGAACACGCAGGTGCGCCTGGCGGCGAGGCCGGAGGGCATGCCGAAGGAGTCGGACTGGGAGATCGTGGAGGAGCCGCTGGCGACGCCACGCGAGGGCGAGTTCCTGGTGCGCATCTCGCACCTGTCGCTGGACCCGGCGATGCGCGGCTGGATGAACGCGGGCGCGTCGTACATCGAGCCGGTGCAGATCGGCGCGGTGATGCGCGCGGGCGCGGTGGGCGAGGTGGTGGAGTCGCGCCACCACGGCTTCGCGGTGGGCGAGCACGTGACGGGCGCGCTGGGCGTGCAGGAGTACGCGCTGTCGGACGGCGCGGGCGTGAGCAGGGTGGACCCGTCGCTGGCGCCGCTGCCGACGTACCTGGGCGCGCTGGGCATGACGGGCATGACGGCGTACTTCGGGCTGCTGGACGTGGGTGGCGCGCAGGAGGGCGACACGGTGGTGGTGTCGGGTGCGGCGGGCGCGGTGGGCAGCGTGGCGGGCCAGATAGCAAAGATCAAGGGTTGCGCTGTGGTGGGCATCGCGGGCGGCGGATCGAAGTGCGCGTGGATCACCGATGAGCTGGGCTTCGACGCGGCGATCGACTACAAGGCGCAGAACGTGGCGGCGGCGCTGCGCGAGCACGCGCCGAAGGGCATCGACGTGTACTTCGACAACGTGGGCGGCGAGATCCTGGACGCTGCGCTGACGCGCCTGGCGCGCGGCGCGCGCATCGTGATCTGCGGCGCGATCTCGCAGTACAACGCGACGGGCGCGGTGAAGGGGCCGGCGAACTACCTGGCGCTGCTGGTGGCGCGGGCGTCGATGACGGGGATGGTGATCTTCGACTACGTGCAGCGCTTCCCGGAGGCGGCGCGCGAGCTGGCGGGCTGGCTGGCGGATGGCCGCCTGATCTCGCGCGAGGAAGTGGTTGACGGCGGCGTGCGGGCGTTCCCGCTGACGCTGCTGCGGCTGTTCGCGGGCGAGAACACGGGCAAGCTGGTGCTGCGCGTGGACTGAGCGCGGTGAGGCGAGACGCGCGCTCGGGCACGCGCGGCCTGCGCGCGCTCTCAGGCGAGCTCGTCGAGGTGCGGGGCGCGCGGCTGGCGCGCGTTCAGGCGAGCTCGTCGAGGTGCGGCGGCTCGGCCTGCGGGTGCGCGCGCGGCTCCAGCTCCTCGTCGCCGGCGGCCGCGGCGGCCTGCTGCGCGTAGCGACGCGCGACGGCGGTGCCGGCGACGGTGGCGCATTCGCGGGCGTCGGCGCGTCGGCGCTCGAGCTCGCTGCCGACGGGCGTGTGCGGCAGGGTGGCGAGCGCGAGCAGCGCCTCCTCGCGCGAGCGGTGCAGCGGGATCAGGCTGGCGACGCCGGCGATGTCGAAGATGCGCAGCACCCGCTCGTTGTGGCTGGTGCAGACGACGCGCACGGAGCCGCCGCCGGCCTGCTGCGAGCGCATGAAGGCGCCGACGAGCTCGCCGATGGCGGTGGAGTCGATGAAGGTGACCTCGGAGAGGTCGAACACGAGGTGGGTGCGCGCGGCGGCGAGCTGCTGGAGCACCTGGCGGCGCAGCAGCGGGCTGGAGGTGTAGTCGAGCTCGCCACTGGCGACGAGCAACGCTGCTCCGGGGATCTCCTGCTGTGTGTCCTCGCCGATGAAGAACATTGGTGTGATGGGGTGAGGCCGGCCTGGCTCCCCCCGACCGAGCCGGTGGCCTAGCGTTACCCGCTCGGCGCAGCGCCAAAACGTGCGCTCGACTTGGCAATATGGAACGGTTACGATCTGGCTATGGGGATGGCTTGGCCTGGGGAGGGCGGGCGACGCATGGAGGCGCCCATGGACGGGCGGCGCGCGGGGCGGCGCGCGGTGGCGGTGGCCTGCGCGCTGGCGGCGGCGTGGACGGCGCTGGCGTGGGGCGGCGCGTGCGCGGCGGCGGGCGCGCACCGCCTGCGCGAAGCGAGCAGCGCGCGCGTGTGCGCGGCGGCGCGGGCGCCGGTGGCGAGCTGCACGGCGGTGCGGCTGGACGCGTCCTCGCTGTCGGCGGGCGAACTGCGCGCGTCGGCTGCGGCCCAGGCGGCGGAGCGCGCGGCGGGCGTGCGCCCGGCTGTGACCTACAAGGAACCGTTCCCGGGCTACCTGACGCCGCAGCAGCTGCACGCGGCGTACTCGCTGCCGGACGAAGCGCCCTCGGCGCAGACGATCGCGGTGGTGGACGCGTTCGACGACCCCACGGCGGAAGCGGACCTGGCGGTGTACGACGAGCAGTTCGGGCTGCCGGCGTGCACCACGGCGAACGGCTGCTTTCGCAAGCTCGACGAGCAGGGCCGCACGAGCCCGCTGCCGCCGGAAGACGGCGAATGGGCGAGCGAGATATCGATCGACGTGCAGATGGCGCACGCGATCTGCGAGAGCTGCGACGTGCTGCTGGTGGAGGCGAGCAGCGAAGAAATGAGCGACCTGGGCGCGGCCGTGAACACGGCGGTGGAGGCGGGCGCGACGGAGATCAGCAACTCCTACGCGACGCCGGAGGAAGCGAGCCTGGCGGGCTACTTCGCGGAACTGGCGGCGGCGGACTACGAACACCCGGGCGTGGTGGTGACGGCGGCGTCGGGCGACTGCGGCTACCTGGACGAGGAGTGCATCGGCGCGCCGGGGGCTGCGAACTTCCCGGCGGACGCGCCGTCGGTGGTGGCGGTGGGCGCCACCGAGCTGACGGGCAAGAACGGCAAATGGACGAGCACGGTGTGGAAGGGGTCGGGCAGCGGCTGCAGCGCGCTGTTCGCGACGCCGCCGTGGCAGGAAGCGGCGATCGGGTACGCGGCGACGGGCTGCGGCGGCGCGCGCTCGCTGGTGGACGTGGCGGCGGTGGGCGACCCGAGCACGGGCGTGGACGTGTACGACAGCACGCCCGAAGGCAGCGGCGAGCCGACGGGCTGGGGGGTGTGGGGCGGCACCTCCGTGGCCTCGCCGATCGTGGCGGCGGAGTTCGCGCTGGCGGGCGGCGCGCATGGCGTGCGCTACCCGGCGGCGACGCTGTACTCGCACCTGGGCGAAGCGGGCTCGCTGTACGACGTGACGAGCGGCGCGAACGGGTCGTGCGCGACGAGCTCGTGCGAAGCGACGAGCGGCTTCGACGGGCCGTCGGGCGTGGGCAGCCCGCTGGGCGTGGGCGCGTTCGCGGTGAGCGGCGTGCCGGTGGACGCGTCGCCGCCGGCGATCTCGGGCAATGCGGAAGAGGCGCAGACGCTGGCGGCGCAGCCGGGCAACTGGAGCAACTCGCCGACTTCGACGGGCTACCAGTGGCTGCGCTGCAAGGGCGGAGGCTGCACGGCGGTCGCGGGCGCGACGGGGAGCACGTACGAGCTGGGCGCGCAGGACGTGGGCGCGACGATGGTGCTGCGCGAAAGCGCGGCGAACGCGGACGGGCAGGGCGTGCCGGCGGATTCGCAGCCGACGGCGACGGTGGTGAGCGACGCGCCGTCGCTGCTGCGCTTCTCGCCGAGCTCGGGCGTCACGGGCTCGACGGTGACGATCTACGGCACGGGCCTGCGCAGCGCCACGGGGGTGGAGCTCGGCTCGCTGGCGGCGCGGTTCACGGTGCTGTCGGGCACGGAAGTGCAGGCGGTGGTGCCGGACGGCGCGCGCAGCGGCAAGCTGACGGTGACGACGGCGACGGCGAGCGTGAAGAGCAAGGCGAAGTTCCAGACGACGTTGTCGATCACGTCGTTCGCGCCGCGCAGCGCGGGCGCGGGCGCAACGGTGACGATCAAGGGCGTGGGCTTCTCGAAGGGCGCGAGCGTGAGCTTCGACGGGGTGAGCGCGACGGTGAGCTCGGCGAGCGCGAAGAAGATCAAGGCGGTGGTGCCGGCGGGCGCGGGCGACGGGCCGATCTCGGTCACCAACGAGGCGGCGCCGGCGGGCACGGTGTACAGCGCGGAAGACTTCAGGCCGTAGGCGCAGGCGCCGCGGACGACCGCGCCACCGCGCTCAGCTGGCGCCCTGCTCAGCCGAGACGCCGCTCAGCCGGCGTCCTGCTCTTCCTCGGCGCTGACGGCGAACACGATGTGGCGGCGCGCGAGGCTGAGGAACGGGTGCAGCTCGGGGGGGCCGCCGTCGAGCGGCGCGATGGTGACGTCGGTGAGCGTGATGAAGTCGCGCTCGGCGGCGTTGAGCACATCGGAGACGCGGCTGCGGTAGCCGTCGCGGGCGAGCGTGATGGCGCCCTCGATGCGGTGGCGCTCGGTCTCGATCCTGATGCGCTCGGTGCGCTGGTCGAAGGAAGCGGGGTCGCTGGCGGCGGGCAGCTCGTCGGGGCTCACGGCGATCATTATCGACGCTGGCGGGCGCGGCCGCGCAGGTGGGCGCTCAACGGCGCAGCAGGTAGCGGCGCTCGACGGTGGTGCGCAGCCCGGTGGGGCCGGCGGCGACTATGCGCACGTGCAGGAGCAGCGCGGTGTGCGCGCGCAGCGCAGGGCGCAGCCGCCGCAGCGCGGTGGGCCCGAGCGCGAGGCGCAGGCGCGCGGGCACCTGCGGGCGCAGCGGACGGGCGGCGGCGATCAGCGGCACGGTGCGGCGGCGGCCGAGCGGCGAGAGCGTGGCGGTGGCGAGCACGCGGCAGCGCCGCTTGCAGCTGACGGCGAGCGTGAGCGCGCGCCGCGCGAGCAGCGGCGCGGTGTGCGCGAGCTTGACTTCGAGCGTTGGCGCTACGTTGAGCGGCGGCGGCCAGCTGCCGGGGGCGAGACAGCCGCTGCCGGCGGGCTGGGCCATGGTGAAGCGCTGCACGCGGTTGTTGTTGGTGTCGGCGACGTAGACGGCGCCTTCGCAGCCGACGGCGATGGCGGCTGGCTGGGAGAGCTGGCCGGGGTCGCTGCCGCGCTGGGCGAACTTGTAGAGGAAGCGCCCGTCGCCTTCGAACACCTGCACACGGTCGTTCTGGGTGTCGAGCACGTAGACGCGCCCGGCGGCGTCGACGGCGATGCCGCTGGGTTCGCGGAAGTGCCCGTCGGCGGTGCCCTTGACGCCCCATTCGGCGAGCTGCGCGCCGGCGGGCGAGAGCTCGACGACGCGGTCGTTGCCGGTGTCGGCCACGTACACATCGCCGGAGGGCGCTATGGCGAGCGCTCCGGGCTGGTCGAACTGGCCGGCGCCGGACCCGGCGGTGCCGCTGCCTTCTTCGGCGCCCCACCTGGCTTGCAGCGCGCCTTCGGGCCCGTAGACGAGGATGCGGTTGTGTTGGGTGTCGGCGACGTAGGTCTGCTGGGTGGCGGGCGAGACGGCGACGGAGTGGGGGTCGGCGAGCTGCGCGCCGCCGAGCTCGGCGGGCCCGCCGACTTCGCCGAGGTAGGTGCCGTCGCCCCACAGGTGCACGAGCCGCTGGTTGCCGGCGTCGGCGACGTAGACGGAGCCGGCGCCGTCGACGCCGATGCCGGCGGGCGCGGAGAAGCCGTCGTCGGCGCCGCCGGCGAGCGTCCACTGGCCGAGGTAGGCGTAGCTGCCGGCGGCGAAGCGCTCGATGCGGCCGTCGACGGTGTCTGACACCAGCAGGCCGCCGTCTGGCTGCACGGCGAGGCCGGTGGGGGCGGTGAACTGGCCGGGGCCGCGCCCGGAGAGGCCGAACGAGCGCAGGTAGCGGCCTTCGGGGTCGAACACCTGGATGCGGTCGTTGGCGGTGTCGGCGACGTAGGTGTCGCCGGCGGGGTCGCTGGCGAGCGCGCGCGGGAACTCGAGCTGCCCTGCTGCGGAGCCTTCGCCGCCCCAGGCGCGGGCGAAGCGCAGCTGCGGCGTGAGCTCGACGACGCGGTCGTTGCTGTCGTCGGCGACGTAGACGTGGCCGGCGGCGTCGAGCGCGACGCCGTAGGGGAAGCCGAACTGCCCGGCGCCTTGCCCCTGCTTGCCGTCTTCGCCCTGGAAGGCGCCTTCGGTGTTGAACTTCTCGACGCGGTGGTTGTCGTCGTCTGAGACGATCACCTCGCTTTCGTTGGCGGCGACGCCGCGCGGGTAGTCGAGCTGGCCGGGCGCAGAGCCCTTGCTGCCCCACGCGAGCGCTTCGCCGCCCTGGAGATTGAAGCGCTCGATGCGGTCGTTGCCGGAGTCCGCGACGTACACGTAGGGGCCGGCGACGGCGATGCCGCCGCCGGGCGGCTGGCTGGGCGTCTGCGAGGAGCCGAAGGAGAACTGGCCGAGCGCGGAGCCGCGCTTGCCCCACTGCGCGATGAATTCGCCGTCGGGGCCGAACTTCTCGATGCGGTCGTGACTGGAGTCGACCACGTAGACGTCGCCGGCGGCGTCCACGGCGAGCCCGCCGATCGGCCCGAACTGGCCGGGCCCCGCGCCGTAGGAGCCCCACTGCGTCTCGAACTGCCCGGCGGCGGTGAACTTCTGCACCATGTAGCTGAGCTGGTCGGCCACGTAGACGTCGCCCTGGGTGTCCACGGCGACCGCCTCGGGGAAGCGCAGCACGCCTTCGCCGCGCTGGCCGATGCTCTGCACCTGCGTGTAGGGGCAGCCCGCGCGACCCGAGCCTGGGCACGCTTCGGGCTGCTGGACGGCGCCTTCGCGGGGCGTGCCCGGCGCAGCGCCGTCGCGGCCCGCAGGCGCGGAGCCGGCGCCTTCGGGGCCTGCGAACGCGGCGGCGGGCGCCCACAGCAGGAACGCGCCTGCGCAGGCGCACAGCGCGACCAGGATGGCGAGCGTGCGCGGCGCGGGGGCGAGCGTGGAGGACGGAGGGCGCACGATCGTGTGATGAGAACACGACCGCGTCGCGCATGTCGCGCTTGCCTACGGCGCGATGCGCTCGGACGCGACGGGCTCGGCGGCGCGCGCGGGCAGGCCGGCGCGCGTGGCGGGGGCGGCGCCGATGCGGGCTGCGGCGGTGGGGCGGTTGCGCTCGTCGCGCACGATGTAGAGCGGGCGGTGCTTGACCTCGTCGTAGATGCGCCCGACGTACTCGCCGATGACGCCGAGCGCGATCAGCTGCATGCCGCCGAGCAGCAGGATGGCGATGGTGATGGAGCCGAAGCCGGGCAGGTAGGAGCCGGCGATGCGCAGTGCGACGACGACGGGGATGAGCACGAAGGCGACGCCGGCGCTGAGCATGCCGAGGTAGGTGGCGAGCTGCAGCGGCAGGTGCGAGAAGGAGGCGATGGCGTCGAGCGAGAAGCGCAGCATCTTGCGCAGCGTGTACTTGGTCTCGCCGGCGTGGCGCGCTTCGCGCTGGTAGGACACGGCGGTCTGCGTGAAGCCCACCCACACGGTCATGCCGCGCAGGAAGCGCGAGCGCTCGGTCATGGCGAGCAGCGCGTTGAGCGCGCGGCGGTCGAGCAGGCGGAAGTCGCCGGAGTTGGGCTCGAGGTCCACCTGGGCGAGCTTGTCGAACAGCTTGTAGAACCAGGAGGCGGTGGCGAGCTTGAAGGCGGTCTCGCCCTCGCGCTGCTTCCGCACCGCATATACGACGTCGGCGCCCTGGCTCCACTGGGCGATCATGTCGGGGATCAGCTCGGGCGGGTCCTGCAGGTCGGCGTCGATCATGGCGACGACGTCGCCGACGGCGTGCTCGAGCCCGGCGGTGAGCGCGGCCTGGTGGCCGAAGTTGCGCGACAGGTGCACGACGCGCACGCGCGGGTCGGCGGCGGCGAGCCGGTCAAGCAACTCGGGGGTGCGGTCGTGGCTGCCGTCGTTGACGAGCACGAGCTCGAACTCGTAGTCGGCGACGGCTGCGCAGGCGCGCGAGACGAACTGCTCGATCAGCTCCTCCTCGTCGTAGACGGGGGCGACGACGCTGAGCAGGGCGGGGATGCGAGGTTGAGGGTGGGCCATCGGTTGCTTGCCCGGCCGCGGGGTGGCGGGCGTCTTCACGCTGACGATCTTGAACGCAGCTGTTAAGCCAGCGCTCAATTTATCGTGCATGCTGTCTGTGGATGGCTGTGAAGCGACCCGATGAGGCGGGCATGAGCGCGAACGCAAGCTGCGTTGCGGCGCACCCGCGCATGCTGGTGGTGGTGCAGTTCGTGAAGTTCGGCGTGGTGGGCGTGTCGAACACGCTGCTGACGCTGGCGGTGTACACGGTGCTGTTGAAGGTGCTGGGCGTGTGGTATCTGGCGGCGTCGGCGATCGGCTTTCTGGCGGGCGCGGTGAACGGCTTCCTGCTGAACCGCCGCTGGACCTTCCGCGAGCACGTGGGCGACGCGCTGACGCCGGTGCGCTGGGGCGTGGTGCAGACGTGCGGCCTGGGCGTGGACGAGGTGCTGCTGTACCTGCTGGTGCACGACGCGCACCTGGACAAGCTGCTGGCGCAGGTGTGCGCGACGGCGGTGGTGACGGTGACGACGTTCTTCGCGAACCGCGCGTGGACGTTCCGCGTGCACCCCGCCGTCGCGATCGGCGACGGCGAGGCCTAGCGGAACACGGCGAGCAGCGACAGCCCGGCGGGGATGCGTCCGCCGCGGGCGATGATCGCGGCCTCGAGCGCGAGCGGGCGCTCGAGCAGCCAGTTGGCGGGCTGCGGCGGCACCCACAGGTCGAGGCTCGACTCGGTGGTTTTGGTGTTGAAGCGGTCGAGCACGCGCAGCGCGATGGCGACCGGCAGCAGCAGCGAGTTGAAGTGGGTGGTGCGCAGCTGGCGCCAGCGGGCCTGTTCGGCGACGCGCCGCAGCGAGCGGGTGCTGTAGCGGCGGAAGTGGTGGTTGATCTCGTCGTGGCCGCTCCACAGCGACTGGTAGGCGGGCACTGTGACGAGCAGCGCGCCGCCGGGCTTGACGACGCGCCTGAGCTCGCGCAACGCGGCGAGGTGGTCCTGCAGGTGCTCGATCACGTCGAGCGTGACGGCGAGGTCGAAGCTGGCGTCGGCGAACGGCATCTCCAGCACGGAGCCCCCGACGACCTCGCCGACGTTGCGCTGGCGCGCCAGCTCGACGCTGACCTCGGACAGCTCGATGCCGGTGACGGCGCCGCGGCGGGCGAGCTCGACCATGTTGCGCCCGCTGCCGCAGCCGGCGTCGAGGATGCGGATCTGGTTCCCGCCCTCCTCCAGCTGCAGCCGGTCGAGCACCCCCTCGATGACGGTGCGCCTGCCGCGATACCACCAGTGGCGGTCCTCGGCCTGGTGGGTCTGACGCTCGTAATCCCTGTCCATCGGCCTGTCATCCTCTCCTAAGAGCGTGCGCTTCGCGGTGCGCCCCGGCGCCGGTGCGCGTCACGCGCCGGGCTGCGCGGCGCGCACGGCGTACTCGATGCGGCCGGCTTCGCCCTGCCAGGCGGCGATGGCGCGGTCGCTGCCGGGATCGAGCGCCAGCGCGGCGTCTTGCACGGGGCCGGGCGGCGCCACCTGTTCGGGCTGGGCGAACAGCATGCGACGCGGCCGCGCGGGGAAGCCGCGCGCGGCCAGCAGCTCCTGGCGCGCCTGGTCGGGCGCTGAGGCGGCGCCGGGCAGCGGCTCGCTCCACAGCAGCATCGCCTCGCCGGCGGGCCCGGGCGCGAGCGCCGCCAGCAGCGCGTCGTCGCCCTGCGCGGCGACGGTGGTGCGCGTGCCGACGCCGTCGAGGTCGACTGGCGCGACGCGCACCACCCAGTTGCCGTCGTCGGCGCCGGCCCAGGCGAGCACCACGCTCTCGGAGCTGAGGCGCACCAGCGTGGGCGAGGCGGCGGGCGCGGCGAGCGCGTGCGGGTCGTGGAAGCGCTCGAGCAGCTGCGGCGCGTGGAAGCGCACGCCGAGCGCCGAGCGGTCCACGTAGACGGCGGTTTCTTCGCCGATCTGCTCGGACCACGCGACGATGCCGCGCCGGTCGTCGCTGAGCACGGCGGCGAGGTGCAGGTGGGCGTGCGCGGGCGCGAGGCGCTGCGCGGCGGGCGGCGGGCCGCCCCTGGTGGTGATGAGACGCGCGTAGATGCCGCCGGCTGCGCCCCACACGAGCAGCGCTTCGCCGCGGAAGTCCATCGCGAGCGTGACCGCGCGCGCCCGCGCGCCGCCGCCGGCGGTGTTCGTGGCCGTGGTGCGTGTGAAGGCGTGCTGGAAGAAGCGCTCCTCGTGCACGTCCAGCGCGCCCGCGCTCGCGCCGGTGGCGCCCGCGCTCGCTTCGCCGGCGTCGGTGCTGACGCCGGTGGCGAGCGTGACGTCGCCGAGGTAGGCGGTGGCGAGCGCGAGCGGCTGCTGCGCGCGACCGCCGAGCGCGAGCGCGGCGAAGGGACCGCCGGCGGCGCCCTGCACGGCGAGCGTGCGGCGCGGCGCCGCCTCGCGCGCGCCCGCGCCTGTGGCCGCTGCGGGACCGGCGGCGCCGGCGATCAGGATCTGCCCGTGCGGCGCGCCAGTGGCCAGCAGCGCGCCTCGTGGCGCCAGCGGCTGCCCGGCACTGGTACGGGGAGTGGCGTCGCGCCCCGGCAGCCCGCCCGCGCCGATGCGTGCGACGCGCGCGCCTTCGCCGCCCGCGCAGCCAGAGCCGGCGCTCCACACGAGCGCGCCGGCACCGGTGGCGTGGCTGGGGCTGTTGCTGGGGAACACCACCTGCGGGCCGCCGGTGGCGGCGCACGCTTCGAGCGCCGCCGGCGCCGACCACAGCGAGCCCGCCTGCGACCCGCCTTCGCTCACGGCGGTCGCCTGCGATGGGCTCGCGGCGGGTGCCTGCGACGGGCCTGTGGCGGTCGTCTGCGGGGCGGGCGCTGCGGGCGCTGCGACGTCGGCCGTTGGCCGCGGCGCGAGCTCGCCGGCATGCGCGTGGCCGGCGACGCGCAGCCAGCCGCCGAGCGCGAGCGCGACCGCGGCGACCGCGGCGAGCGTGAGCGTTCGGGCTGTCATCGCGAGCGCCCGCGGCGGCGGGCTGCGGGCGCGCTCAGGAGGCGAGCGCGGGGCGTAGGAACTCGATGGTGCGCTGCCACGCCGTGTCGGCTAGCTGCGGCTCGTAGGTGCCGAGTCGGTCGTGATCGTTGGCGAACGCGTGCCCGGCGCCGTCGTAGTAGTGGAAGGTGGTGCGCACGCCGGCGTCCCTCAGCTCCGCCTCCAGCTTCTTCGCGTCCTCCGGCGGGATGAATTCGTCGGCGGTGCCGAAGTGGCCCAGGACGGGGCCCTCGATGCGGTGGAAGTCGGGCTTGCCGTGGGGCATCACGTAGTAGTACACGACGGCGGCGGCGATGTTGGGGCAGGTGGCGGCGGCCCACACGGCGAGGCCGCCGCCGAGGCAGAAGCCCACCGCGCCCACGCCGGAGCCCTCGAAGCCGGGCTGCGAGGCGAGGTAGTCGGCGGCGCCGCACATATCCTGCTCCACCTCGCCCATCGACAGCGCCATCATCTTCTGTTCGGCCTCGCTGGGCTGCGTGGTGGACTCCCCACGGTAGAGGTCGGGCGCGAGCGCGTAGAAGCCCTCGGCGGCGAGCCGGTCGCACAGCGAGCGGATGCTTTCGTCCAGCCCCCACCACTCCTGCAGCACGATCGTGCCGGGCCCGTGCCCCGAGGCTGGTGCGGCGAGATAGCCGGGCGCGCTGCCGGCGCTGGTGGGGAACTCGATGTTGGGCATGTGTGGCTCCTTGGTCGCTTGCTGTTCGAGCGGGCCGCGGGCGCGAATACTGCCACGGCGGCGCGGGCGCCGTGCCGGCGCTAGCGGCGCAGCGCCCCCGCGAGCGGGTCGTCCACCACGCTCGCTCCGTGTGGGCTCGCGTCACGTTCGAGCGTACGCGTTTCCCGTGGCAGCAGGCCGAGCGCGAAGGCGGCGGCCGCGAGCACGGAGCCGCCCAGCAGCACGTGGACCGCTCCCAGGCGGGACGCGAGGGGTCCCATCAGCAGGTAGCCGAGCGGCAGCAGCCCGAGCGACACCATCCAGTCGTAGGAGGTCACGCGCGAGAGCGACTGCGGCGGGATGCGCTCCGCGAGCGCGGTCAGCCACCACACGTCGAACAGGGCGAAGCCGGCGCCGCCGAGCACGCCCAGCGGCAGCACCGCGGCGAGCGTGGCGCCGAGCGCGTACGGGATCATCGTGAGCGGCCACACGAGCACCGCGAGCATCGCCATGCGCATGGGGAAGCGCGGGCGCCAGCGCACGCCCGCCAGCGAGCCGACCAGCGAGCCGGCCCCGAAGGCCGCCTCGACGTAACCGAACACGCCGGTGTGCGCGTACTGCTCGCGCGCCACCACCGGCCCCAGCACGAACCACGCGGCGATGCCGAAGAACAGCGCCGCGCAGAAGCTCGCGAGCGTGGCCCACACCCATGCGCGCGAGCGCACCTCGCGGGCGCCCTGGCGGATCTCCTTCCACACGCTCTCGCGTTGCGGCGCCTGGCGGCGCTGCTCGCGCTCTCGCGGCCGCACCCGCACGAGCAGCGCGGCGCTCACGAGGAAGGTGACCGCGTCGAGCGCGAACGCCCAGCCGGCGCCGGCGCCGAGCACCAGCGCGGTCGCGAGCGCCGGCCCGGCGAACTGGGCGACGTTGCTGGAGATGGTGTTGATGGCGGTCGCCTGCTGGATGTCGGCCTCGGGCACCGTCTGCGGCAGCAGGCCGTTGGCGGCGGGGCGGAAGAAGGCCTCGGC
>Ga0335075_10011318_pt1 | contig 13488 bp, 14 predicted proteins | sample Lox_Sample_24_FD_206723 | JGI IMG/M metagenome (GOLD analysis project Ga0335075, IMG submission 206723) | Soil microbial communities from Loxahatchee National Wildlife Refuge, Florida, United States - Lox_Sample_2.4 | ecosystem: Environmental > Terrestrial > Soil > Wetlands | place: USA...
CGTGTGAGCCGCTGAAGAGCAGCCCGCCGGCCGAGACCAGCAGCGAGCTGGACATGCCCGCGCGCTGCCGGTAGGTCCACACGATCCGGCGAGTTTTGAGGTCGATCGCCTCGATGCGACCGAACTTGCCGTCGCTGTTGGCGACCGGCACGGTGGCACCGCGGATGTCGTTGCCGCCGGCGGCCACCTCCGCTGGCGAGCGCTTCACCCAGCTGTACTTCATGCAGTTCTCGAACAGCGGCACATAGAGGATTTCGCTGGTGGGATCGATGGAGGTCGCGATCCAGTTGCGTGCCCCCTGCGTGCTCGGGCACACGAAGTCGGTTCTGCCGCCCTGGGGGATGGGGGTGAATTTCGGATCGATGATCTTGCGGCCGGTGACCGGATCGATGCTCGCGACCAGATTCTGCAGCCCCGCGTCCTTCGAGAACTCGTACTTGCCGCTGGCGCGATCGAGCGCATCGAAGATCGCCAGCTTGCCCCCCGTGATCAGCAGCGGGGTTGGTTTGCCATGGATAGGCAGCGTGATGAGTGACTGCTCGAAGACCCAGTCCAGGTCCCACACATCGCCGTTGAAGTGCTGGTAGTACCAGACGAGCTTACCGGTGTCCGGATCGAGCGCCAGCGTCGAGTCGGTAAAGAGCGCGTCGTTCGACTGGCCTCTGTGCGGCTCCTGCAGCAGCGTGCCGACATCATAGGTATTGCCGGTACCGAAATAGACCAGGTTCAGGGTGGGGTCATAGCTGCCCACGGTCCAGACCCCCGAGCCATAGCGCTGCGTGACCGGTGCCCCATTCCAGCTGTTACCGCCGGGCTCACCCGGACGCGCAATCGTATGGAAACGCCACAGCTCCTTGCCGCTCTGGGCGTCCAGGCCGACGATGAAGTCGCCGCCGGCGATGTTGATGCCGAGGCTGACCCCGATGACGACCTTGCCATGGGCGATGATCGGGCCGCCTGACATGTGATAGGCGACACCGTCGACCTCGCCGGCGTGCATGCCCTCGGCGGCTGTAATGATGTCCTGATCCCAGACCAGCTGGCCGGTGTGCACATTCAGCGCCACGATGTGTCCATCGACCGTTGGAGCGATGAGCCGGTCCTGATAGATGGCCATGCTTTTGATGCGCCCATCACGTCCACCGTGCAGGCCTTCCGGCAGCTGACGCACGTACTGCCACAGCAGTGTGCCGTCCGCGCCGTCGAGCGCTTCGATGGTGTTGGCGCTCTCGACGAACAGCACGCCATCGTGCACCAGCGGGGATATCTCATTGGCGCTGACGGGCAGGGACAGCGACCACGCGACGCGCAGGTCGTGCACCGTCCTGCGATTGATCTGCCGCAGCGGCGTGTAGCCGAGGCTGCCATACGTACCGCGCCACATCAGCCAGTCACCGGGCGCGGGCTGGCGCAACATCTGGTCACTGACGGGCGTCAGCGCCTGCAGCTCATCCTGCCGGCGCTGCTCGACCCTACGGTAGAAGTCATCCTGGTTGGTCAGTGGCACGAAGGCACGGCCCATATTGGGCCCCTGCCCGGCCGCGACCTCGGCGGCCCCGCGTGCCGGAATCTGAGCCCCGGAGAGTTCGGTTGCTCCAGGCTGCGCGCCATTCTTTTGCAGAAGGTAGGCTTCGATGTCTGCGTAGGCCTGATTGTCGAGTCCGCCCGGCCCGGATGGCGGCATTTTCGTGGCCATGAATACCAGCAGCGACTGGGGCGACTGCGCATGCCACTGGGCGCGAAAAACCGGCCCCTTGACGGGCGGACCGAATTGTCCGTCGTCGAGATTGCCGCCGTGGCACGAGGAGCAATTGTCGTTATAGGCGAGCCGGCCGCGCTCGGCCTGCATCGCGGAGAAGCCCACCGGACCACTGTCGAACAGCACCTGCGTCTGGCTCTCGCTCGGTGCCTGTGCCTGTGCCTGTGCCTGTGCTGCGATGCTCGTGCCCAGCAGGGCTGCGGCCGCAATCATTGGCAGCGCCGCTGCCGCCACCGCCTTCGTGGCCCATTGCGTTGCCACTGACAGATTTCGCGTTTGCGCGCCCCGCATGAGAGCCCCCCGCTGCAATCGATTGGTGTGATTCGACCGGAAATCGGCCAGCTACTTTATATCAAATGGCGCCGCGCGAGAGCGCCGTCACAGTCCGGGGCATGCGAGTCGCACTGGAAACTCCATATATGTAGACTTCTGCCATGACCGCCAGGAAGACCCGATCGCGACGCTGCTCACCGCACACGCTGGCGATTCTGGCCGCATTCGCGCAGCAGCCGACGCAGTGGCAATACGGCTATGACCTGGTGCAGCTCACGGGTCTGAGTTCAGGCACGCTCTACCCCATCCTGATGCGGCTTGGGGATCGTGGGCTGATGGAATCGCGCTGGAAGCCCTCCCCCGAGCGTGGTCGGCCCCCTCGTCATCTGTATCGCCTGAGCCCGCGCGGCCTCAGCTTCGCCCAGCTGCAGCTGGGCGAGGCGGACTACCGGCGCAGCCCGCCCCTGACGGCGGCTCACTACGCATGAACGCATCGGCACTGGCTGCCTGGCTGATGCGGCGTGCCGTGCAGCTCATGCCGGCAGCACGGTGTGACTGGGCCGAGGCCATGCAGGCGGAATTCGAAGCGCTTTGTTCAGAGGCAGGTTCTGGTGCCCGCGCGCTGCGATGGGCATCCGGTTGCCTGCTGACGTGCCTGATGGAAAGGATGCGCTCGATGAACATGCCAACCAGATCGCCCCTTGGCCTGTCGCGCTGGATCCTGGGCGCGGAGATGCTGATCGCCTTCGGTCCGCTGACCTGGCTGTTCGGTGTGGTGGTGATGCTGGATTTGCGCGGGCGCGCGCCAGGCGAATTCTCCGCGCTCCTGATATCCGCCACCCTGCTGGGTCCCGCGGGGCTGCTGCTTGCAGCACGAATCATCGCGTTGCCTCGCGTGGCTCCCGGCCGTGCTGCCAGGTGGGCTTTGCCAGGGCTCGCAGCCTGGACGCTGCTCGTCTATGGCGCCCATCTCGGCCGCCTGCCGTCGCCGGATTGGCGCGCACTCATGCTGATTGCCGTGCTGCCGGCGATTGCCGTTGCACACCTGTGCGTACTCGGTGCGCGCGGCGAGCGTTCGCTCAGGCCCGAAATTCGCGGATGACGGCAGGTATCGCCGCCTCGTTGAGCGGTGCCATGATGTGCACGCCGGCGACGCCCGGGATCTTGCGCAGCGCGTGCATCAGCTCGATACAGATGCGCTGCCCTTCCGCGCGCGCATCGGTCGCCGCATCCAGGCGCTCGATGATCGACTCGGGAACGATTGATCCGGGCAGCTTGTCGCGGATCCAGCGCGCCGAGCGCGCACTCGCCAGCGGTGCGATGCCCACGAGAATGCGGATACGCTGCAGCAGTCCGGCCTCCTCGAGCCGCGTCAGATAGCGCTGCACGATTGCCGCGTCCAGGCAGAACTGCGTCTGCGCAAATTGCGCGCCAGCCTCCATCTTCTTGCCCAGCGCCGTGGGCTGCCAGTCGGGCGCCGGGTCGAGCGGCATGTCCGCGCAGCCAAGGAAGAACTCGAGCTGGCCGCCGATGCTGCGACCGGTCGGCAGCTCGTGACGCTCGCGCATCGCGCGCGCGGTCGACAACAGGGCATTGGAGTTCAGATCAAACACCGGCTTGGCATCGGGCTGATCACCGGCGCGCGGATCATCGCCGGTCAGCGCCAGTACATTATGGATCCCCTGGGCGGCAGCACCGATCAACAGACTCTGCAGCGCGATGCGATTGCGATCGCGACAGGTGACCTGCAGCACCGGCTCGATGCCTTCCCGCAGCATCAGGCCCGCCGAGGTGAGCGTATCCAGATGCGGACGGGCACTGGCCCCATCGGTGACATTGACTGCATCGGCCAGGCCGGCCAGCGGCCGCGCCTTCTCCAGCAGCGCCTCGGGATCGGCGGAGAGCGGCGGGGTGATCTCGGCGGTGATGGCAAATTCACCGCTCGCCAGCCGTCGTTGCAGGGACTCGCCCATGTTGATTGCTCCGGCCTTGATCGTTGCGAGGCTGCCCTGGCGCCGGTCGCGCTGGCGTTCAGGGGTTCAGTTTATCAATCTCGAGCGAGCGCGGACCGGTCTTGCCGGCCACGTACTCGATCTGGCCGTAGAGATCTCCCCGCTGCGGCAGGGGACTGCCGGAAGCAGAGATCCGCGCCACCACGGTGACCTTTTGGCCCGGCCGCACTGCACGCTGAGCGATCATCGCATCATCGGCCGACAGCACCAGATCCTGTGGCAGCGTCACGGCACTGCGGCGCACGGCCAGCGGCGCACCGCCATCCGCAGCACGCACGAACACGAACAGCGAGGCGTTCGAGGGTACGTGCGCGGCGAGCTGCGGGGCGAGCGAGACGTGCAGGCGGATGGCAGTGGAGGCGTCGATCGCGGGATGCAGCTGCGCGTCGATGGTAGAGATCTGCTTTTCCAGCGCCGCACGCACGTTGGGTGGCGGACCGGGGGTAATGTTCAGCATCGCGGCAAAACGCGTGCGGGCAAGCTCGAGCCGACCGGCCTGTTCGGCCAGCAGCGCGCTGTAGAACAGTCCCTTCGCCGACTTCGGGTCCAGCGCCAGCGCGCGCTCAAAGTCGGCCGCAGCCTGAGCGGTCTGCGGCCCCTGCAGGCCCTGCAGCAGCAGCAGCGACTCGCCGATGCCCGTCAGTGCCGTGGCGCTCTGGCCACGCGCCAGCGTGTCGGCCTGCTGGTAGGCGCGCAGTGCCAGGGCGTACTGGCCGGTCTGCCCATAGGCGGCCGCAAGCTGCAGCCAGCCCTCCAGGTCGTGCGGGTCGCGCTCCACGTGACGCGCCAGCTGTGCGATGCTGCCCGCGGCGGTACGGGCGTTGGCGGCGGCCAGGCGGATGGCACCCGGACTGCCAAGCCATGAGTACGTGAGCACACTGAATCCGATCAACGCCAGAGCCGCGACCAGCGCCGCGATGGCAGCAGGCGGCCGGGTGGCACGCGTTCGCACCAGCGGCAATACCACGAACAGCACGGCGATCAGAGCCAGAGCGCCGGCGCCTGCCAGAAAGCCGCTCATGACTGCCAGTGCTCGTCGACGGTGTCGTCGAGTGGCTCGTCCGGGTCATCATCGACCAGGCGTCGTCGGCCAACGATGATGCGCCAGCCGGCCAGGAAACCGACCAGCATCAGCAGAATGGGTGCGCCCCACAGCCACGCATTGCGCCAGTTCATCGGCGGCTTGAAGAGGATGAACTCGCCGTAGCGCGATACCAGATAATCCTTCACCTGTTGATCCGTCATGCCCCGCAGCAGCAGATCGTGCACCTCGCTACGCATCTGGCCTGCCAGATCCACCTGCGAGTCCGCCAGCGATTCGTCCTGGCATTGCATGCAGCGCAGCTCGTGCGTGAGCGCAAGATAGCGCTGCTGCAGCTGCGGCGTGGGCAGCGGCGGCGTGGCATCCACGGCCAGGGCCCGCCCGACCCAGACCAGGCCGATCAGCAGCGCGGCGCCGGCCAGCGCGCGCAGGTGGGAGCGTCGAGGAGAATGCATCAGCCGCCAGTTGCCGGTGGGGGAGCGGCGCCGCCCGCGGCGTTGATACGCGACAGAAACTGCTCGCGCCAGATATCGGGCGTGATCTCACCGACTTCCTTGTAGACGATGACGCCCTGTGGATTGATCAGGAAACTCTCTGGCGCAGCGTAGACACCCCAGTCGATCGCAACCCGACCGTTGGGATCCTCGCCGACCTGCTGGTAGGGATCGCCGAGCTGCTGCAGCCAATTGGTCGCATTGGCTGGGGTGTCGTTCCAGTCGATGCCGATGATGGGGACCGTGCCCTGCTGCTTGATCATCAGCAGCGTCGAGTGCTCATCCCGACAGGTCGCACACCAGCTGCCCCAGACATTCACCAACGACCAGTGACCGCGCAGGGCGGCGCTGCTGACCGGCGTGCCGCCGCTCACGAGGTTGGGAATGGAAAACTGCGGGGCGGCCTTGCCCACCAGGGGCGAGGGGATGATGTTCTTCTCGGGTGAGTGCACCAGTCCCACGAACAGCACGACCAGCAGCGCGGCAAACAGGCCCAGGGGCAGCAGGAAGCGCCAGCGCACGCCGCCCGTTCCGGGCTCCTGCAGTGGCGTGGCCTGCTGGTTCATGCCGGAGTCCGGCGGGCGACGGCGATCGGTACGGCGTCGGGTACCGTGGCCGGGCCGCGTTGGCGGCGGCCAAAGACCGCGAGCATGCCACCGAGGGCCATGATGACCCCGCCAATCCACACCAACCGGATCAGCGGCCGATACTGCAGGCGCAGACTCCAGGCTCCCCCTCCCACATCGTCGCCCAGGGAGGCGAGCAGATCGCGATGCAGGCCTGGCGCGATCGCCGCGGTCGTCTGTTCGGTGTCCTGCACATAGAAGCGGCGCTTCTCCGGATGCAGCACTGTGACCAATTGTCCGTGACGCGTCACCGTGACGGTGCCACGCACGGCGGTGAAGTTGGGGCCGGTGACGTCGCGCACGCCCTCGTAGCGGAAGGCGTAGTCGCCGACCATCGCAACCTGCCCAGGCTTCATCGCGACATCGCGCTCGATGCTGTTGGAAGAGACGAAGGTGATTCCCAGCACGAAGATGCCGAGCCCGACATGCGCCACCGTCATGCCGACCAGGCTCGCGGAGAGCGTGAGTCGCCGCCGGATGCGGTCAATGGGGTCCACCAGCGAGGACAGCACGATCCATGCGCCCAGCACCGCGCCGACTGGCGCCAGGGGCATGGGATGGCCATAGACGGCCAGAGACAGCGGCAGTCCGATCACCAGCGCACAGACGAGCGTCGTCAGAATGACGCGCCGCGCGTGGGAGAGGCCGCCGCGCTTCCAGCGCGCATGAATGCCCACGGCCAGCAGTGCCAGCAGCGGCAGCACCGGCACCATGAAGCTGGGCGCGAAATACGGGGCGCCCACCGAGAGGGTGCCCAGGTGCAGTGCTCCGGCAATATCCGGCGCCAGGGTGCCGGCCAGCACCACCGCCGCGGCGATCACCAGCAGGATGTTGTTGAAGAGCAGGAAGGACTCGCGTGATATCAGATCAAAGCCCGCATTCGACTGCATGCGCGGTGCACGTAGCGCATAGAGCAGCAGCGCACCTCCCACGACGATGACCAGGAAGGCCAGGATGAAGATGCCGCGCGTGGGGTCGGCGGCGAAGGAGTGCACGGAGATCAGCAGGCCCGCCCGGACGATGAAGGTGCCGAGCAGGCTCAGTGAGAAGGCCGCGAGCGCCAGCAGCAACGTCCAGCTTTTGAACAGTCCGCGCTTCTCGGTGACGATCAGCGAATGCAGCAGCGCGGTACCCACCAGCCACGGCATGAAGGAGACATTCTCGACCGGATCCCAGGACCAGTACCCACCCCAGCCCAGCTCGTAGTAGGCCCACCAGCTGCCGAGTGCGATGCCACAGGCGAGGAATGCCCAGGCCATCACGGTCCAGGGACGCATCCAGCGCGCCCAGAGCTGATCACGACGGCCCTCGATCATGGCCGCGCAGGCGAAGGCGAAGCTGACACTGAAACCGACGTAGCCGGTGTAGAGCACGGGTGGATGCACGGCGAAGGCCGGATCCTGCAGCAGCGGATTGAGGCTCGCGCCATCCGCGGGCGTCGGGAACAGGCGCGCGAAGGGACTGGAGGTCGCCAGCGTGAAGAGCAGAAAACCAAAACTCAGAACGCCGAGCACGCCGAGTACGCGGGCGCCGAACTCGGTCGGCAGATGGCGCAGGCGTGCCACCACAGCCATGGTCCAGGCCGACAGCACAAAGATCCAAAGAAGGATGGAGCCTTCGTGCGCGCCCCAAAGGGCGGTGACGCGATAGAACAGCGGCAGCGCGGAGTTGGAGTTATCCGCGACGTAGCGCACCGAAAAATCGTTACTGATGAAGGCATGGATCAGCACGCCAACCGCCAGCGCGGTGAATACGAATTGTCCGCAGGCGGCGGACGGAGCTGCGGCCATCCAGCGTTCGCGAGCGAGCGCCGGGCCCGCGAGCCCGAAGATCGCCTGGGCCGCCGCGAGCAGCATTGCGAGGATCAGCGCGTAATGACCGAGTTCGACAAACATGTGCTGCGCTCAGTGATGGGCCGGCGCGACGACCGCGGCCTGCTGCAGACTTCTGGCGACGGGCGGAGGCACGTAGTTCTCATCGTGCTTGGCGAGCACTTCATCGGCAACGAAGGTCCCATGGGCGTCCAGGTGACCGTGCGCAATGACGCCGGAGCCTTCGCGGAACAGATCCGGCAGCACCTGCGAGTAAACCACGGGCACACTGTGGCGCAAATCGGTTACCACGAAGTGCACCTCGAGCGTGCCAGGCGTGCGCACGAGACTGCCCTTCTCCACCAGGCCACCCAGGCGAAAGCTCTCGCCCGGCTTCACCTGCCCCGCCGCGATCTTGCTGGGGTCGAAATAGTACGACACGTTCTGCTGGAACGCCCGCAGCGCCAGTGCACTGGCGAGACCGACGCCCGCGAGGATGCCAACCACCCAAAAAAGGCGACGACGGCGCGCAATCATACGGGCTCCCTGCGGCCGTGCGCGAAGCGCCGGCGCGCCTCGCGTTGCGCGCTCGCAAGAGAGCGTCGCGCCCAGAGGATGTTCAATGCGAGCACCGCCAGAGCCAGCGCCACCGAGGGCCAGACGTACACCGCATAGCCGCCCATCAGCAGAAATTGCATCATCGGCTCAGATCCTCGCGTGTCCGGCTGGGCTGTTGGGGACGCTGGCCCCCTGGAAAGTCCCGGCGATGGCGCCGGAGCCGCCGCCGGAGCCCACCCCGGCGCCCGGGGCCGCGAGCTCCTCGGCTATCCACTGGGCATTGCGCTCGCGGCGCAGGATCTCACCGCGCACCCTGACGAGCAGCACAGCGGCGAAGTAGCAGTAAAAGCCCACGATCATGAGCAACAGCGGAATCAGCATCGGTACGGCAATGGCCGGGCCGCCGGCGCGAATGATGCTGGGGCCCTGGTGCAGCGAATTCCACCAGACCACCGAGTAGTTCACGATCGGCACATCCACGACCCCGACGATGGCAAGCACTGCGCTGGCGCGATCTGCGCGCGCGGTGTCATCGAAGCCGCTGCGCAGCCCGATATAGCCTAGATAGAGAAACAGCAGTAGAAGTTCCGAGGTAAGGCGCGGGTCCCAGGCCCAAAAAGTGCCCCACATGGGCTTGCCCCAGAGCATGCCAGTGCCGAGCGTGATGACGGTGAAGGAAGCCCCGAGCGTCGCACAGCTGGCGGCCACGGCATGCGCGACCTTCATGCGCCAGATCAGGCCGACCGCGGCGGCGAGCGCCATCACGACGTACACCTGCACGGACAGCCAGGCGGCCGGCACGTGAATATAGAGGATGCGAAAGCCATCCCCCTGGTGCCACTCGGGTGGAGTGAAGCCCAGTCCCCACACCAGGCCCGCCAGGCACAGCACGAGCGCCGGCCATGCAAACCACGGCGTCAGCCTTCCCGCGACACGGTAGAAGTACGGCGGGGAGCCGAAGCGATGAAACCAGACCCAGGCCATACTCACTCCAGGTCGTTACTCCAGGCCGATACGCACGGCGGCGGCCACTGCGAACGGCGCCAGTGTCACCGCGAGCACGGCCATCGCGCCGAGCAGGTACAGCGGCGCGGCCACGGCCTCCCCGCCGATCGCAAACGCAGTCGCGCGCGCACCGAAGATCAACACCGGCACCACCAGCGGCAGCACCAGCATGGCGAGCAGCGAACCGTTGCGTCTCATGCCCATCGTCAGTCCCGCGCCCACCGCCCCGATCAGACTCAGCGTCACGCTGCCCAGCACCAACGCCGCCAGAACCGCGGGCAGCGCCGCCGCCGGCACGCCCAGCGCCATGGCAGCCAGCGGGGCGACCACCACCAGCGGCAGGCCGGTCAGCAGCCAGTGCACCGCGGTCTTGGCGAGCACCAGGCTGGCCAGAGGCTGCCCGCAGAGTGCCAGTTGCTCGAGCGTGCCGTCCTGAGCGTCTTCACGAAAAAGCAGGTCCAGCGCCAGCAGCGACGCCAGCAGGGCCCCCACCCACAGGGCCGCCGGCGCTATGTCGCGAAGTAGCGACACCTCTGGCTGCAAAGCGAGCGGAAACAGCGTCGTGACGATCAGGAAGAACCCCAGCGGCTGCAGCGTGTCGCCTGAGCGGCGCAGTGCCACCCGCAGATCGCGCCGCGCCAGTCCCACGACCGCACGTGCCAGTCCGTCGTTGGCGGGCTGGCGCTCGACGGCGGGCGCATTTACCTGCTCCTGCCGCGCGTTCATTGTAACGCCATCGCCACGAGCTGGGGGGCTGGAAGCCCCAGTGCCTGATGGGTGGCGACGATGGCCATACCGCCTCGCGCCAGATGCGAGGCCAGCAGGTCTGTCACGAGCGACTGGCCGCGCGGATCGAGATTGGCCGCCGGCTCATCCAGCACCCACAGCGGCGCCTCGGTGAGCACGATGCGCGCCAGGGCGACTCGACGGCGCTGGCCGGCAGAGAGCCGTCGCAGCAGCGTTGCCTGACAGTCTGCAACACCCGTGCGCTCCAACGCGGTGAGGATCTCGCCCCGGGCGACACGGCGGCGCAGCTGAGTTGCGAAGCGCAGGTTCTCGACCGCCGTCAGATCGGGTTTGAGACCGTTGTCATGGCCGAGATAGCCCAGGTCGGTGTGAAAACCGTGCGGGGCACGTGTCACGAGCTGGCCCTGCCAGTGGACCTGGCCTTCCTCGAGGGGAACCAGCCCACAAAGCGCGCGCAGCAGCGTAGTCTTGCCCGAACCATTGGAACCCGTGATCTGCAGACACTGCCCGCGCGCGAGCGCGAAGCAGATGCCGCGAAGCACGTGCTGCTCTCCGCGCCACAGATGCAGGTTCTCGGCGACCAGTTCGCTCATGCTCTCACGTCGAAGCGGGGCGACAGGGGTGTTGGCGGAGCGTATGTCACCCTCTGATCGAACATGGTTTTAAATGAAAAATCAATGAACTACATTTCATTCCGGAAGTCGTGCGGACGGCGGGACTCGAACCCACACTCCCTTTTGAGGAAGCAGATTTTAAGTCTGCTGCGTCTACCGGTTTCGCCACGTCCGCAAATCGCGCCCGGGAACCGGGCCCGCCCAGGGCCCATCGCGGGATCGTTGCAGGTTCGGTGTCATTTCCCAGGAGAACGACGATGATGATGGACTGGAACGAATACCGCAAACAGGTCGGCGCGGCGATCACCGACATGGCGAAGATCAGCCCCGACACGGTTCGGGGCTACAGCCAGATCAGCGGTGCGGCAGGCAAGCCCGGCCATCTGGATGCCAAGACCCGCGAGATGATTGCACTGGCCGTCGCCGTCACGCGCCAGTGTGACGGCTGCATCACCGTGCACGTCGATGCGGCCGTGAAGGCAGGCGCCACGCGCGAGGAGATCATGGATGCGCTGAGCGTCGCGGTGGCGATGAATGCCGGAGCTGCGCTGGTCTTTTCGGCGCGCGTGCTCGATGCCTTTGCCGCGCGCACAGCCACGCCCGCGGCCTGAGTGCCGCGCTGCGTTGCCAGCGTTAACTGTGCCGGTGTAAGCTGCCGGCCGCTCGAGTGGGGCCGGCTCTCCTCGTACCGACGCAGGAACTGCTATTATTCGCCACTCGTTTTGACACCATCGTCGGCACTGAATAATCTGCGCGGTTACGACGCGCCACTGTTCGCACACCAGCGCGGGGGGTCTCTCGCCGGCGGTGTCTATGCGCCAGTTTCAGCGCGCGATGGCAATCGATCTTTGAACTTGACAAACAAATGAGGCAACGATGACACGCCAGATCGTCGATACCCTGCTCCCCACGACGATGGTCGGTTCCTATCCGAGACCGGCCTGGTACACCTACCAGTTGCTGGGCAAGGACACCCGCGTGGCTTTCAAGCATGTCGGCCACCAGGAGGCATATGACGACGCCACCCGGGCGGTGATCCTTGATCAGGAGGACGCGGGTCTCGACATCGTGACCGACGGGCAGATGAGCTACGACGACTACGTCGGAGTCATCGGTTCGTTCTGCTGGTACATGTATGAGCGCATTCCCGGTTTCGACGCTGCCAAGGAGCCGCATCCGTCAGAGGTGGGCGCGGCGGAGCGCACCAAAGAGATCGAGCTGCTTTCGGACTGGGGCGGCGTGGTCAACAGTGGCGAGGTCAAGCGTGGGCCGATTCGCCTCGCCGACCTGTACAAGGTGGCCAAGCGCTACGCGAACAAACCGCTGAAGGTTTCCGTCGGTGCCGGCCCGGTCAATCTCGCCTGGCACGTGTATTTCAAGCACTACAAAAACCCGCGTGAGCTCAGCGAGGCGCTGGCGCCCATCTTCAATGCGGAAATGAAGGAACTGGTCGACGCCGGGGCCGAATACCTGCAGATCGAGGATCTCGGTGCATGGCTGCCCCTGTTCACGAACAATCCGGCCGATTACAAGTGGGTCGGAGATGTGATCGCCAAGTGCGTGGATGGGGTCAACGCGAAGATCGGTTGGCACTTCTGCTTTGGCAACGCCTGGGGCAACGCGCTCAGCGGCCTGTATCCCAAGGGATATGAGACGGTGCTGCCGTACTTCTACGATCTGCCGATCGATCAGTTCGTGCTCGATTTCGCCAATCGCGAGATGGCCGATATCGCATGCCTGAAAGGCCTGCCGCGTGATAAGGAAGTCCAGGTGGGCGTGCTCGACATACGCACCATGATGGTCGAGTCGCCGGAGAAGGTCGCCGATAGAATCCGCAAGGTTCTGAAGGTGCTTCCCGCCGAGCGCGTCTACCTGTCGACCGACTGCGGCATGAAGCCCCTGCCGCGAATGGTCGCGAAGATGAAGCTGAAGGCACTCGTGGACGGCGCAAACATCGTCCGCAAGGAACTCAGCAAGTAATCCAAGGTCCACGAGTTTTCAGTCGATGCGTGAGACGCGAGCGTCTGCGCGCTGTCATTCACTCTGATTCATTTGGTGGTACGCACTATGGCCGAAAAGAAGATCATCGCAGTCGTCGGAGCAACTGGCTCGCAAGGGAGCGGTCTGATCCAGGCGATTCTGGACGACCCGCAGGGCGGTTTTCAGGCGCGTGCAATCACGCGGGATGTGAATAGCGACAAGGCCAAGGCCCTCGCGCGTAAAGGGGTCGAAGTCGTCGCGGGCGATATCGACGACGAAGAGAGCATGGCGCGCGCATTCGAGGGTGCGTACGGTGCGTACTGCGTGACGTTCTTCTGGGCTCACTTCTCGCCGGACCGGGAAGGCAAAAATGCCAAGGCTCTCGCGAACGCCGCCAAGCGTGCGCATGTCCAGCACGTCATCTGGTCAACGCTGGAAGATACACGCAAGCTGGTTCCCCTGAGCGATAACCGCATGCCCACCCTGCAGGGCAAGTACAAGTGCCCGCATTTCGATGCGAAGGGCGAGGCCGATCACTTCTTCACGGATGCCGGTGTCCCGACGACC